>ERZ773186.41-NODE-41-length-117714-cov-50.150834_pt1 | contig 117714 bp, 128 predicted proteins | sample MGYA00581000_ERZ773186 | MGnify/ENA primary metagenome ERZ773186 (study PRJEB29015, sample SAMEA2737752) | human gut metagenome | biome: human gut; feature: human-associated habitat; material: faeces | place: China | collected 2012 ...
AAGCAGTGGTTCCGCTCTGGAAAACATTTTAAAAGAGTACGTAGCATAAGCCATAGATATCCTTATAAAAATGACATCTCCCCATGGAGGTGTCATTTTTTGTGAAAATAACATGAAAATCAGGTGTTTTTCCTTGTCAAACCGCCCATTAGTGCGTAAAATAGAACTGTTGCAGATTTTTAAGAGAAAATGCCCTGCGGGGCAGGAACATAGAGGGAGCAGATTATGGCAAAAGAATCCTGGAGACCGGGAAATATGCTGTATCCGCTGCCGGCGGTCATGGTGTCGGTGCGCGGAAAGAACGGGGAGGACAACATCATCACCGTTGCCTGGGCCGGCACGGTGTGTACGAATCCTCCGATGGTATCGATCTCGGTGCGGCCGGAACGCTACAGCTATCAGATGATCAAAGAGAGCGGTGCGTTCGTCATCAACCTGACGACGGAGGACCTCTGCTATGCGACCGACTACTGCGGCGTGCGCTCGGGAAGAGATGTGGATAAGTTCAAAGAGATGAAACTGACGAAAGTCGAGGCGGAGGAGATTTCCGCACCGATGATCGGGGAGTCGCCGGTTAATATCGAGTGTAAAGTGGAGCAGGTGCTCGAACTGGGCTCGCATCACATGTTTCTTGCAAAAGTTGTGGCTGTCCATGCGGATGAGGCATACATGGATGAGCGCGGCCGCTTCGATCTGAACCGCGCGAAACCGATTGTGTATTCCCACGGAGAGTACTTTGGAATCGGGAAAAAGCAGGGAACCTTTGGCTGGAGCGTGAAGAAAAAATCGAAAACACCTAATATAAAAACAAAAAAACGCAGCTAATCTTTATTTTCTAAAGAATCAGCACGCGAAATTTTATAGTACTTTCGGTAAAAATATACAAAATCGACAAAAATACTGGGTAAATATTAGAAAACGCTACAAAATCATGATTTATTAGGAATTTTTTGCGTGAAATATTGCAAAAACCGGATATTTTATGCTATAATATCAACCAATCGTTGACCTTATAAAATTAAGTGATCCGGAGGACGGGAGAATCCACCGGAGACGCGAGAGAGTGCGGAAATGATTTTCTCCACGCTTTAAGGCTGATGAGAACCGCAGATGGATCTTTTAAAGAAATCTTTCTGCACTACATTAAGGGAGAAATTTCAAGGAGGAAACTAACATGTCATACGTAGATGAGGTTATTGAGTCCGTAGTTGCAAAAAACCCAGCTGAGCCGGAATTCCATCAGGCAGTCAAAGAGGTTCTGGAATCTCTTCGCCCTGTTATTGAAGCAAACGAGGAAAAATACAGAAAAGTTGCTCTTCTGGAGAGAATGGTAGAGCCAGAGCGTCAGATCAAATTCCGTGTGCCGTGGGTAGACGATAAAGGACAGGCTCATGTAAACACCGGATATCGTGTACAGTTTAACAGTGCAATCGGACCTTACAAAGGAGGAATCCGTCTGCATCCTTCTGTAAATATTGGTATTATCAAATTCCTGGGATTCGAGCAGGTATTCAAAAACTCACTGACCAGCCTTCCGATCGGCGGAGGTAAAGGTGGTTCTGACTTCGATCCGAAAGGAAAATCTGACAGAGAGATCATGGCATTCTGCCAGAGCTTTATGACAGAGCTTTGCAAATATATCGGCGCAGATACCGACGTACCGGCTGGTGACATCGGAACAGGCGCAAGAGAGATCGGCTTCATGTTCGGTCAGTACAAGAGAATCCGTGGTTCATTCGAGGGCGTTCTCACAGGTAAGGGACTTACATATGGTGGATCACTTGCCCGTACACAGGCTACAGGATATGGTCTGTTATACCTTACAAACGCATTATGGAAGGACAACGGTCTTGACTTAAACGGAAAGACAGCAGCAGTTTCAGGTTCAGGAAACGTTGCTATCTACGCTATCGAGAAAGCACAGCAGCTCGGTGTCAAGGTTGTTACATGCTCTGATTCTACAGGCTGGATTTATGATCCGGAAGGAATCGATGTTGCACTCCTTAAAGAGGTTAAAGAGGTTAAGCGTGCACGTCTTACAGAGTACGCTGCAGCTAAGTCAAGCGCTGAGTACCATGCAAAAGAGAATGGTGAGCACGGTGTATGGCAGTACAAGGTAGACCTTGCTCTTCCATGTGCTACACAGAACGAGTTAGATCTTGACGATGCAAAGATGCTCGTAGCAAACGGTGTTACATCTGTTACAGAGGGTGCTAACATGCCTACAACTCTTGAGGCTACAAAATACCTTCAGGAGAACGGAGTACTCTTCGTAGGTGGTAAAGCTGCCAATGCAGGTGGTGTTGCTACATCAGCACTTGAGATGAGCCAGAACTCTGAGAGACTTTCATGGACATTCGAAGAGGTTGACGGAAAGCTCAAGGGTATCATGGAGACAATCTACGCTAACATTAGTGATGCTGCTAAGAGATACAATGCAACAGTTGGTGGAAAGACTGACTATGTTGCAGGTGCAAATATCGCAGGCTTTGAGAAAGTAGTTGACGCTATGCTTGCACAGGGTGTTTGCTAATCTGTAGGCACTTATTGAATAATGATTATAAAAACCCCTCCCACAGACTTCTATCTGTAGGAGGGGTTTTGTAATAATATTTCAAAGAGAAAACTAATTTATTTTTTATTAGCAAATGCTCTGATACCGCCTGCTACGAAAAGTATAGAGGCGATAATAACACCGGAGACAAGTACAATAGTGTAGACATTGGCATTCACGCAGATATTGGAAGTCCAGTCAGAAAAATTCACAGACTTTATAGTGATTTGTCTGGTGCCAAAAATTAAAAACTCGCATATGTCATTGGCAAAAGCTGTCCAAACCGAAGCTATCAAAACTATAATTGCGGATTTTATAAATCCGTTTGCGTTTAAATATCGTGCATCAAAGAATATGAGCCATGCTGCAAGTACAAAGACAAATGCTATAATACAGCCTGCCTTCATTCCGGCAACATCGTTTGTATGACCACACACCTCAATGATTGTGAGGAAAAGCCATAGGGTATCCCACAGCATAGTGATAAGAGCTTTTTTGTCTGATAAAACAGGTGGAAGCTCAATTCCTCTGATGACAAACGGAAAGAGAACAATTGACAATCCAAATATAGTTGGAACAGACCAAAGCATAAATTCATTTGAACTATACATTCTGTCAACAAAAAAGAATATCAAAAGCAGAGCAAAAACACCGCAGATTATGCATTTGGTCAGTTTTTTCTGCTGTGCCATAAGTGGAACGACTGTCATTGCAGCTACAAGAAGCATAGATGCTGTTACCACCGCAAAGGTATTTAAACCACCGCCATTTGACAGGCACACTATGAATGTAATGAGTATTGGGATAAGCAGTAATCCGGCGATTATGACTCCGGCCTTATAGGCAGCAGTTTTTTCTTTTTTCTCATGCTGCTTTAATACACTGTCAGCCTCTTTTTTTATCATTGAATCAATAGAATCATTTTTTAGCTCATTGTATGTATTTTGACATTTTTCACAAGTCTTAAGGTGTTTTTCAACAAGCTTTTTGCTTGAGGGACTGCATACATCGTCATAGTATAGTGGGAGTAAATCCTGAACTATATTGCAGGTTTCATCGGTTGATTGTGTAATTGGATTATTCATTTCTATCCATCCTTTCTTTGATTTTCAGTCTGGCTCTATGGTAAGTTACCCGTGCCCAGTTCTCTGTTTTTCCAAATATCATGCCTATTTGGGAGAATGGCAATTCACCAAATATTCGAAGCTGAAAGACCTCCTTGTATGGCTCATCAAGCTCGTGCAGTATAAGATGAATCTGAAGAGCTGTATCTTTATTTTCTAGGCTTTTTACCATATTATCGGGTTGTTCGAGCTGCTCTTCGTCAAGCTCTGTGAATTTTGTGTTTTTTCGGCATTCGTCCATTGCCAGATTTCTTGCTATGCTGCAAAGCCAGGTCTGTTCGCTTGATTTGCCGGCATATGCCTTCTTTGCGGTCATGGCCTTATAAAAAGTATTCTGGGTAATTTCCTCAGCCTGATGTTGATTTTTTACAATTGTCATTACATATGAGTATACTTGCAAGTAATAGGAATTGTACAATTTCTCATAATCCAGAACTGTCACCTCCTTTGTTCATAGGTTAGACGTAGAAAGGATTGTTTTGTTACAAAAAATTTTAAGATTTTTAGATTATATCATAAAAAGGTAGTTATAAGGTAGGTGGAAATACGCATATATATCATATTGACAGCTATTAGGATGTTAAAAGATGGAGTGTTGTCGGAAAAGCAAATTTCCGTCTACTCAGGGCTGCCAATGGAAGTAATTAGAAAGATTGCTGATGAAGAGGTAATGTTAGTAAAATAATGAGTGCTGCCGTATCAAATTGATATGGCAGTTATTTTTTTATAGGAAATTTGGTATATATACTTGAATAGGCTCTTTTAGAGATGTATAATATCTCTAAAAGATACCTAAAGGGTAATTGCGATAAAAAAATGTAAAAAGGGGGAACATAGTATGTTTTGTAAACATTGTGGAGCACAGAATAACGACAACGCTAAATTTTGTGCAGTATGTGGCGCAAAAACAGAAATTGGTAGTAGCATAGGAGAAGTGACGAACAATACTATTGCTTATAACCAAGAAGCAGGTAATGTTGAAAATGATAAAAAACAGAGTAAATTGGGGAAAATAGTAAACGGAATAATATCATTTATTGCAGCATCATATCTTTTAGGCTCTTTGGTAGGCTTATTTGAAAAAAGTCCAATTCCATTTTTGGTTTTTATAGGAATTGAATTTTTATTGGAAATAATAAAGCATAAATTCCCAAAAATTCCGGAACCATTAATTTTTGCTGTGGAAATAATTATTTTGATAATATGTATTAATAGCGCAAATGCAGCAGGAGTAGTTAATTCTGTAAAAAAGGGAACTCCGAAAAATAATCCAAATGTTACTTATGAAGAGGCATTTGATAATTTTTTTGCTAATCCAGAATGGAAAAGCGCCGGAAAAGATGATGAAGGAAATAAACTCGTTAAATTTACCGGTAATTGTACGTACTTTGATGAGTATTCATCGGCAGTAGTTACTTTTACGGTTTATGATGATACGTTTACGGTATCATCAATAAAAATGAATGGTCAGGAATTAGGTGTAATATTAACTAATGCTTTGATAGATCGTGTTTTTGATGAATATGATCAGAGTTATTAATGAAAGGAGTTTATAATGGGTAAAAAATGCAAAAATAATTTAATGGTAATGCTATTAGGAGCAGGAGTTGTTCTGTCTATGACAGCATGCTCAGATTCTAAATCACAAGCTATAATAGAAAAACTTGATATAGCTACAGATATGACACATGATACGGATGAAGTGAATCGGTATTTGTTTGATTACGATGATCAGTGGGAAATAAATTATAATAAAGATGCACAGACTGTGAGATTTGTTGAATCAGCTGTTGAAGATTGCATTTGCTCGTTTGCTGGTATTGATTATATTGGAGACAGTGCAGATATTGTTAGATATGATTGGAATGATAATGCATATCACACAAATGTCGATTATATAGACGAAGATGGCGATAATATCTCTATGATAAAATATTCCATAGATGATGATGAGTGGTCAATTATGGCAGATGATGGTGCCGAAAGTAATTGGTATGATGCGTCAGATGAATTTTTAAAGTATGTGGATGATTATGGATTGGTAGACATATTGAATGGAGATTTAGCACAATTTGAAAGTACACTTAAGGATAGTGATTTATCATTAGACGATTTAAAATACATTTCATTTGATGATGTGGATAGGTACTATAGTGATAATTAATGTTTTGCAGTAAAACACTGGGAGAGCTTTAGGCTCTCCCTAGTTTTTACGAATTTGTTCGTTTTTGAATTGATAACTCTCTTAAAGCGGCAATCAAAACATCAAGCTCATTATCGCTACAAGTGTTGATAAGAAGTTGCAATTCATTTTTGCGTCGGCTGTGTTCTTTTGAATCATCAGTAATAAATAATGCATCCAATGAAAAATGTAGAGTTTCAGCTAGCGCAAAAAGAACTTCAATAGATGGCTTTCGGTGTTCGCTTTCAATGTGCTTTAAATGAGTTGGGGTAATTTGAACAAGTTCGGCAAGCTGTTCCTGTGTGAGTTTGTTATCTATTCTAGCCTGACGAATTGTGTCTCCAAGTAAACCTGGTTGCATAAATCTCTCTTAGCTCCTTTTTGATTAGCATATAAGTATTAAAAGTAATTGAAAATTAGCTTATAGAGATTTATAATATATCTATAAGAGAACCAAGGAGGTGAGAATAATGTCATCGTATATTGTAAAATGTCCACATTGTGGAGCAACGAGAAGTGTAACTCAGAATAGTTTAGTAAATTGTCAAAGTTGTGGAGCGTCATTATATATAGACAATAACGGAAACATTAAGAGGTCAAAACCCAAAAAATAAAAGCAAAATATAAGGAGGAAGCTGAAAATATGTTTTGTCAAAATTGTGGTAAAGAAATACAAGATGGCTGGCGAGTGTGTCCAAATTGTGGAACACCGGCACAGACAGCATCAAATAGTCAAATAAATGATTATAAAGGTGGTTATGTTGATAACGTGGATGACTTACAATTTAAAACGGATACAAAGAGTAGCGTTATTAGAGAGGATGTAGTAAAAAATAATTCTAACTCGAACTTTAGGATTGGCACACGGCTTAAAATTTGGGGCTGGCTGTTTACTGCGTTAAATCTAGTTTGTACAGTTGCGGTTTTTAGGGAGTCTATAATTGGAGCTGTACTGATTTTTATATCTGCATTTTTATTTTGTCCATTTTTATGGAATAAAACACAGAAAAAATGGATTTGGATTATTATAGGTTGTGTCATATATATTGCAGGATGGGGAATAGTAAAGGATAACTGCAAACCGGGAAATAGTACAAGACAAAATAATAAAAACGTAAAATCAACAGTTGAATCACAAAGTGAAATTACAAATGGTATTGGAAAAGCTAGTGATGATAATGTAGATGATTCAGATGAAGTAGACTCAGATGAAGAAACAGGCTATGAAAATAAGACAGGCTTTTATCCTACAGATAAAGTCGGTCTGGGCGATTGGAATATTACAGTATGGATTACGTGGGTATCACATAATGATGTTTGGGATTTAAATGAGGTAAATTGTTTGTGTGATATTGAAAATGTAAGTAATAAACAGCAGACTTTTTATTCATCAGATTTAATTACGCTTGATAATAATGGAATAATAAAAGAAGCTTCAAGCGACTATGATGGACAGCAATTAGCAGCGGGATCAAAATTTAGTACAACTCTTACGTTTGATTTCCCTGATAATTCAAATAGTGATTATACAACTATGGTAATGAATGGCATGGGAAAAACAATTAAGTTGTCAGCCAAGCCACAAACGAATAAAGAATATTATAGTATTGAAGGAACATATACACAAACAGAGGCAAATACATGGGTCATTACTAAGATTGGAACAAATTCATATAGTGTAATATCTTATAATCCGTATAGTGGAATAGCAAATGAGACAATAGAAGTTAATGATAATAAATTCCAAAGATATTCAAAGGAATATGTGTTTGTACCTAGTGACGGCGCTATATATGAACAATTGGAAAATGGTGAACCTAATACACTGGCGACTTACCATTTTTCTAAAGTTAATACTGTTGCATTGGATATTGTTGATGAAAAAGAAGTTGAAAAAGGTGAAATATATTATAATGAAGGTGGAGAGGAACTTTCATTGGTAAAGAAAGGGAATAAAGCTAAAGTTACCATGTACTCACGGGTTGGAGACCACAAGGTAAGTTTAGAATACAAAGGTTCATTTACTTATCAATCTGATATGTCTACTCCTGTTCTAATTACACCAGATGAAGATTACAGTTACATGGAAGAACAAAGAATTGCTTTTCCTGATGGTGAGGACGGAAAGATTGTAATTACTCCTAATACTATCGAAAATGGATGGGAATTTACAAAAGATTAATAATGTTACAAAATATAGAGAGCTTATGGAGAGCTTATTCTTCATAAGCTTTTTATTATTTGTGGTGAGAAAATGAAAAGAGTATTTGGATATGCTAGGGTAAGCCCTACATATCAATATCTCAACAACAAAGGATATCTTTTAAAAAGCCAATGAATATAAAAAATAATCTTGACATACAAGCCACAAAGGTTTACTATGGTTAGCGTAAGCTAATTAAATAATTATTCTTCAGGGCAGGGTGTAATTCCCTACCGGTGGTATAGCCCACGAGCCGCAAGGCATGATTCGGTGAGATTCCGAGGCCGACAGTAAAGTCTGGATGAAAGAAGATGTGAATATGATATATGCAGAGTATAGATAGCTGGGTTTCAGATATAGATACAGCACATATCATAGTTATAACAGATATCTACTCTGGAGTGTTTTGATACATTCCAGAGTTTTTTGTCTCAAAATTCATTTATGATGAAATGCAGCTAGTGCATATTTTTTTGAGGTTATGATATTTGAAATCATTAGGCCCTGAACGATAATAGTTCAGGGCTTTTTTATGCAGAAAGGAACTCAAATGACTGATGAACAATATATGAGAAGGGCGATTGAGCTTGCAAAGCGTGGCATGGGATATACATCGCCAAACCCGATGGTCGGAGCTGTGATAGTAAAGGACGGCAGGATAATCGCAGAGGGCTGGCATGAGAGATACGGAGAGCTGCACGCAGAAAGAAATGCGTTAAAGCATTGCAAGGAATCGCCACAGGGAGCGGATATGTATGTGACTCTCGAGCCCTGCTGTCATCATGGCAAGCAGCCGCCATGTGTGGAGGCAGTGATAGAAGCCGGTATAAAAAGAGTATATGTGGGCTCGGATGACCCGAATCCGCTTGTCGCCGGAGGTGGTATCAAAATCCTTAAAGAGCATGGGATAGAGGTTATCACGAATGTGCTCAAAGAAGAGTGCGACCGGCTGAATGAAGTATTCTTTTACTTCATACAGACCGGGCGTCCATATGTCGCTATGAAATATGCCATGACGATGGACGGAAAGATAGCCACACATTCAGGGCTTTCAAAGTGGATAACAGGAGAAAAAGCGAGAGAACATGTGCAAAACCTGCGTCACAGATATAAAGCCATAATGGCAGGAATAGGAACAGTGCTTGCAGACGATCCGCTGCTTACATGCAGAATCGAGGGCGGAGTAAATCCAATCCGCATAATATGCGATACGCACCTTAAGCTTCCACTGGAATCGCAGATAGTAAATACTGCAAAGGAAGTGCCGACAATTGTTGCAGTCAGTGAGCGATATCGTGAAAACGCACAGTCAGAAGCCTTACCTGATACTGAAAAAGATAGTATAGAAGAAAACAATAATTATCAAAAAAACAGAAAAATAACACGGCTTGAAGAAAACGGAATAGAAATTCTGTATGTAGCTGAAAAAAATGGTCACATTGATTTAAATGATCTCATGCAAAAGCTCGGCGAAAGAAGCATAGACAGCATTTTACTTGAGGGAGGCGGCATACTCAACTGGTCAGCCTTAGAGAGCGGGATTGTGAATAAGGTGTATGCCTACATTGCACCAAAGCTTTTCGGCGGAGCGAATGCAAAAACACCGATAGAGGGAATGGGAACCGACTCACCGGCGCATGCCGTGATGCTTGGAAACAGTAAGGTAACAAAGCTTGGTGATGATTTCCTCATCGAGAGTGATGTTGTGAATACTTAAAAAAGAAAGGCAATACAAAATGTTCACAGGAATAGTTGAAGAAGTTGGAACAATAGATACGATTTCGCGTGGAGCAAACTCAGCAGTGCTTACAATCAGAGCTGAAAAAGTGCTCGATGGAACAAAGGTCGGAGACAGCATAGCAGTAAACGGCATCTGCCTCACAGTCACAAGGCTCATGTCACATGCGTTTACAGCGGATGTCATGCACGAGACGCTAAACCGTTCATCGCTTGCAAATGCGCTAAGAGGAGCACATGTCAATTTGGAGCGTGCGATGGCGGCAGATGGCAGATTTGGCGGGCACATAGTGTCGGGACATGTTGACGGAACAGGCAGGATTGTGGAGGTCAAAAAGGATGACAATGCCATCTGGTATACCATACAGGCCACACCACAGCTCATGCGCTATATAGTCGAGAAGGGCTCCGTCACAATCGATGGAATAAGCCTCACAGTCGCAAAGGTGGCAGAGGATAATTTCTCGATATCAGCGATACCGCACACGGTAAGCCAGACTGTTCTAAAGGACAGAAAAGTGGGAGCTGTCGTAAATCTGGAAACAGATATCATAGGAAAATATGTTGAGAAGCTGTTGTTTAAAGGGCAGTTGGAAGGAATAACAGAAGAAATGACAGGAGCACAGACAATTAAGGAAAATGCACTGCATAAATCCGGCGAAAATAAAAAACAACCGGAAGGAATAACAAGAGATTTCCTGACAAAATACGGCTTTTAACATAAAAGAACAGGTATCGTGCGGTTTTGCGAATGTGCGTGGGGCTGAAGGGTTAAAAAATTATGTAATTGAACAGCTTCAAAATCATAAGAGAAAGGACATAAAATATGAAATTCAACACAGTAGAAGAAGCACTTGATGAGCTTCGTGCAGGAAAAATAATACTTGTCACAGATGATGAGGACAGAGAGAATGAGGGCGATTTCATCTGTGCGGCAGAATTTGCCACAACAGAAAACATCAACTTTATGGCGATGCACGGCAAGGGCCTGATATGCATGCCGATGTCGCAGGAATATGTAAAGAAGCTTCGTTTTCCGCAGATGGTGCAGGAAAATACAGACAATCATGAGACTGCATTTACAGTATCAATAGATCATGTCTCAACAACCACAGGTATTTCCGCAGCAGAGCGATCAATCACCGCAATGAAATGTGTCTCTGATGACGCAAAGCCTGAGGATTTCAGACGTCCGGGCCATATGTTTCCGCTTCTTGCAAAGAAGAACGGCGTACTTGAGAGAAACGGACATACAGAGGCAACAGTCGATCTGTGCAGGCTTGCAGGACTAAAGGAATGTGGACTGTGCTGCGAGATAATGCGTGAGGACGGTACCATGATGCGCACAACAGAGCTCATGGAGCTTGCAAAAAAATGGGACATCAAATTCATCACAATAGCGGCACTTCAGGAATACAGAAAGATACATGAAAAGCTCGTTGACCGTGTCACAGAGGTAAAGCTGCCGACAAAATACGGCGAATTCAAGGCATATGGCTTCGTCAACAGATTAAACGGAGAGCATCATGTGGCACTTGTAAAGGGCGAAATCGCAGATGGAAGAGATGTGCTCTGCCGAGTACATTCAGAGTGTCTCACAGGAGATGTATTCGGCTCACAGCGCTGCGACTGTGGCCAGCAGCTTGAGGCAGCCATGAGACAGATAGACAAGGAGGGCAGAGGAATACTGCTATATATGCGTCAGGAGGGCAGAGGCATCGGCCTGATAAATAAGCTGAAGGCATATGAGCTTCAGGAGCAGGGAATGGACACACTCGAAGCAAATCTGGCACTCGGCTTTGCCGGAGATGAGCGCGAGTACTATATCGGAGCCCAGATATTAAGAGAACTCGGCGTACACAGTCTGCGCCTTCTCACAAATAACCCTGACAAGGTATACCAGCTCTCAGAATTTGGTATGGAAATAAGCGAGCGCGTGCCAATCCAGATGAGCGCCACAGCACATGACCTGTTTTATCTGAAAACCAAGCAGAACCGCATGGGACATATACTCTCATATTAGTACACCGCATCGAGCGTTTTTGCAATGTGTGCGGGGTTTCTGAATAGTAACAAATTCTAAATAGTTAATAATTGCAGATAAACTCATCTGAGTAAAAATAAAAAACATAAGGAGAACAAAAAATGAACGTAATCGAAGGAAAAATGACACAGGATGGAATCAAGGTAGGAATCGTAGTAGCAAGATTCAATGAATTTATCACATCAAAGCTTTTAGGAGGAGCAAAGGATGGACTCGTAAGACATGACGTGCCGGAGGAAAACATAGACGTAGCATGGGTGCCGGGAGCATTCGAGATACCACTCATCGCAAAGAAGATGGCAAAAAGTGGAAAATACGATGCAATCATCTGCCTCGGAGCAGTAATCAGAGGCGCAACAAGCCACTATGATTATGTGTGCAACGAGGTATCAAAGGGAATCGCATCAGTATCACTCGAGTCAGAAATCCCGGTAATGTTTGGAGTAGTCACCACCGAAAACATCGAGCAGGCAATAGAAAGAGCCGGAACAAAAGCCGGAAACAAAGGATATGATTGTGCACTCGGTGCAATCGAAATGATAAATCTCGTCAGACAAATCGGATAATATAATTATATGATTAGAGGGTCAAAAGGTATCATCGATGCATGCTTGCATGTAATTCGTTGTATACCTTTTGACCCTCATATCATTATATAGAATAATAGCATAATCCCCGATGGTCAAATATCATCGATATTTGACCATCGAATATTTATTATATCTCAAATTGTAAATTATTGTCACAACTTAAGTGGCGTAAGCACCGGGCAGCCGTGCAGCACACACGCACTCCCGAGCAGGCGAATAGCGAAGCTGCATAGAGACTGTAGAATTATGCCCAAGAAAAACAGAAATGCCCGGCCATGGACGGCCGGGCAAGGCGTTATGCGCCACGGACGGCGCATAAAAGCCGGTTTCGTCAAGCATAGAACCACCCCAAGGCATAATTCGTACAGCTCTCTTAGCAGCGTAGCGTAGCAGGCGCGGGAGTGCGTGTGTGCTGCACGGCTGCCCGGCGCTTACGCCACGCCCTCCCCACAAAAAAGAAGAAAAATTTAATATCTAAAGAATTGCACGAAAAATCTGTATATAGTATAATGATAGTTCAGGAAAACGAAACGGAGGACCATGAATTTTGATAGATATACATTGCCATTTATTATACGGAGTGGACGACGGCTCAAAGTCGCTCGAGGAATCGGTAGAGATGCTCAAGATAGCCAAAAAGCAGGGCATCACAGGCATAATCCTCACACCGCACCTGCGCCATGGAATGTTTAAGCATCCGCTTGAAAAGATAGAGCGACACTATAAAAAGCTGATGCCATATGCAAATAAGCTTGGAATAGAATTAAAGCTCGGCACAGAGTATCATGTGGCAACCGATATGATAGATGCCTTTCATGGTGGGCTGTGCCATACACTGGCAGATACACAGTATATACTCACAGAGTATTCACATTCCAGCGAATACTCGTTTGTATACAAGATGACGCGCGAAGCAATATTTGCAGGATATATACCGGTCATAGCACATGTGGAAAGATATGAATGTCTCAGTGATATAAGCCGTATAGAGGATTTGCAGGAGCTTGGAGCGCTCATACAGGTCAATGCAGACTCAGTGCTCGGCATAGATGGCAGACACTTCAAGAGATATACAAAGAAGCTTTTGAAGGCAGGGCTTGTTGATGTAATAGCAAGCGACAGCCATGGCACAAAGGAGCGCGTCTGCAATATGAAAAAATGCTATGAGTACGTGGCAAAGAAGTTCGGTGATGACTACGCGCAGGAAATCATGCAGACCACACCGGAAAATATAATAAACGGAAGATAATCAGTGTAAATGCGGGGATAAATAATGGAGAGAGAACAGGATTTTGACAACGAGATAGAGATAGACTTAAAGGATCTGTTTCTTGAGATAATTTCATATTGGCAGTGGATAATTCTTGTTACGATAGCGACAGGTGCAGTGGCATTTGCGATAAGCAGATTTATGATTACACCTATGTATGAATCTACATCGGAGCTTTATGTACTTTCAAAGAGCACATCCATCACGAGCCTTGCGGATATCCAGACAGGCACCAGCCTGACAAATGATTACATAGTTGTAGTAAAGGGACGTCCGGTGCTGGATCAGGTCATAGAAAATCTGAATCTGAATGAGAGCTACAAGACACTTGGCGGCAGGGTGACGCTTGATAATCCGTCCAACTCGCGAGTACTCAATATCACAGTAACGGATCCCGATCCGCAGATGGCAAAGACCATAGCAGATGAGATAGCAAAGGTCGCATCGGCATATATAGCGGAAAAGATGAAGCAGGATCCGCCGACCATCATCCAGAGCGGATATGATGATGGAGGCGCGGTAAGCCCTAATATCGGCAAAAACACAGTGATAGGAGCCTTTGCGGGAGCATTTCTGTCGATTGCGGTTATAGTGGTTTCTTATCTGTTCAATGATACAATCATAGATACAGAGGACGTGGAGAAGAAGCTCGGCATGAACGTGCTTGGTACACTTCCGCTCGATGAAGCAGAGGATGATGGCGAGCATGGAAATGGCAGAAAGCATGGCAGAGGCAGCCACAGAAAGAAAAGAAAAAAGAAATCGGCTTCAGCATAAGGAAGCCTGTATCAGGAGATGGGCAGATGGAATTAGTAAAATTTGGCAAGCTAAAAGAACAAAGCTATACGATGAAGGAATCACTTCGAGCTTTGAAGACAAATATACAGTTTTGCGGGGATGATATACGCACGCTTCTTGTGACAAGCTCTGTACCAAATGAAGGCAAAAGCACCGTGGCACTTGATCTGGCGCGGTCGCTTACAGAGTCAGGAAATAGAGTGCTTTTCATAGATACTGATATGCGTAAATCAGTGCTTGCAGGGCGTCTGCGTGCCACAGCGGCAAGTGGAGGGGAGATATGCGGATTGTCGCACTATCTTTCCGGTCAGAGACGTCTTGAGGAAGTGATGTATGGTACGGAAATACCGGGCCTTTTTATGATATTTGCAGGGCCATCTGTGCCGAATCCGACAGAGATTCTTGAGAAAAAATACTTTCATGAGCTTCTTAATTTCGGCAAGGAGCACTTTAACTACATAATTATAGACTGTGCACCGATAGGAGCTGCCATAGATGCGGCAGTTGTAGCAAAGTATTGTGACGGAGCTATAATAGTGATAGGACAGGGCATGGCGAGCGCCAGGATGATACAGAGTGTGAAAAAACAGCTCGAGGCATCGGGAGTGAGGATACTGGGAGCTGTGCTCAACAAGGTAAACAACAAGAAAAACAGCCATGTCAGTGGGTACTATGGCAATTACTACGGCAGCTATTACGGGCAGTCGGATAAAGCATGAAAAGCATCGATGTAGAGTTAGGAAAATCAAATATGCTTCCGCTTATTGCAAGCCAGCAGTTTTATGCTTCGTGGAAGGTCTTTATCAGGGAGCTTTTGCTCAATGCCATGGATGCCTGCAATGTGCGGCAGGCACTTGAGTGGAGCTGGGGCACGGAGTTCCTTGAGATGGAGCAGGCAAGCCAGATGCGTGATGTCAGGGCCATATATGAGCCACGCATAGACATCACGTACAGCAGTGATACAAGACTGTTTACGATAGAGGATAATGGAATAGGCATAAATGAATATGACCTGGAGCACTTTATAGCACAGATAGGGGCAAGCTATTATACAAGCACAGATTTTTTCAATCAGCAGCTGAAGTATGAGCCGTATTCCCACTATGGCATCGGGCTATGCTCGTGCTTTACAGTCTCAAAGGCTGTGCTCATCGAGTCGAAAAAGGATAAGGTCATAAACACTGCCTGGAACATAAGCAATCCGCAGGATACCGCACCGGTCATGGCAAAGTGGTTTGGAGAGAGCGGCCAGATAGAGTATGTCATATCACAGAAAAAGACACCGGGCACACGTATCTCTATCCCCGTAAAACCATCATATGCGCCGTATATAGATCTGGACTTTATAGTAGAAACCATAAAGCACTATATGCTTACACTCCCTATACCTGTAAATATCAGGTGTGATACGAGGGAGGTATGCCTGTCACAGCCAAAGGCAAAGTGGAACTATCCGATGAATGAGCTTGTTGGCATGAATATCATACGAGTGGACAACAGCCTGCTTGAGGGCTATGTTGCCATATATCATCCAAAGCACAAGGGGTATTTTCATAAGTCCACGCTGTACCAGCAGGGAGTCCTTGTGTCAGATGCTACAGACATACTGGGGCTTGCACCATCATGGATAGACAATTTCTCGTATCAGCTCAATATCAAAAAGAGGTTTTTAAATATAAGCATATCAAGAGACGGAGCAGCCTTCGATGAAAAGCTTATAGAACTCCGCCAGTATATAGGACAGATTATCATAGATGCCTTTGGGCAGAGCCCGCTTACACTTGGCCAGTATCTGTCAGATGGCAGAAAACGGCTGGTATGTGAATACGAGGCGGAAAACGAGCTGGTAAGCAGAGCTGTACAGGTGCTTGTATATATAAAGGAGCGCGAGGTAGAGGTTCCGGTGAGGACAGTAATAAACGGCTTTATAGGGCGGAAAATAAAGATAGCTTTCATGCAGAGGGCACTTTTTGCGCACTATAGGGAGAACTACCCTTATGATTATGGTCAGTTTATTGACAAATACGATATCATAGTATTTGAGCAGAATATCAGAGCCTTTTGGCAGTTTATGACACCGTACATCACATCAATGGAGTATGTTATGGGTGACATGCCGGGCATCATATACACGGATGTATCGGCAGACCTAACCGTGGCAAAGACAGCAGCATCGTTTCGAAACGACTACGTGCTAAGACCGGAGTATTATGATCTGGACCCTGTATTTTGTCTGGTATCAAATGAGCTGACAGACCCGATGGAGCTGGTGATAAATACCCACAACCGCAATGCAATGCTTTTGCAGCGCGCCGAAAAGTACAAAAAGGTAAGGATTGCGAGAGCTGTAATCATAGAAAATATCAAGCAGAGGATACTGGGCAATGCATCCAGATGGAACAGTATCATAGATTTTGGAGGCGAGCTCGTGCACCAATATGAGCTGGAAAAGCCAATGAGCCTGCAGGCACAGTGGTGCCTCGAGAGAGACTTCCCGGATGAAATCAATGCGTATATAGCAAAGACCTTTACAGATAGGGAAATCGCAGATTACGGGCTTACAAGTCTTTATTTTACAAGGAAGGACTTTATAAAGTGGTGGATGGCACCATAGGCTGTACCGCCATGACATATATTATCAAACACTTATTGAAGCATAAATAAGGAGAACATGAAAATGGAGATATTAGACTTAAACAACGAAGAAGACACAAAAACAACCGATGAGATGGAGCCAAAAAAGCCGGAGGAAAAAACATCACCTGTCAAGGAAATCTTAAGCTGGGTGGTAACAATCGCAATTGCCATTGTAGCGGCAATACTCATAAAGAACTATGTCATTATAAATGCAAATATTCCGTCAGGCTCAATGGAGAATACCATACAGATTGGCGATGACATATTTGGCTTCAGGCTCGCATATACATTTTCTGACCCAAAGAGAGGGGATATAGTCATATTCAATGCACCGGATTCGCCTTCTGAGAAATACATCAAGCGTGTAATAGGTCTGCCCGGAGAGACAGTTACCATAGAGGACGGCCAGGTGTATATAGACGGTGAGGCGCTTGAGGAGGATTATCTCAAGTCAAACCAGAGCGGTGAGGATCCGTGGACAGTAAATGCCGGACCTTACGAGTTTAAGGTGCCACAGGACTCATATCTGCTGCTCGGTGACAACAGAAATGGCTCATCAGACGCAAGAGTCTGGGAGCACACATATGTGTCCAAGGACGATATACTTGCAAAAGCGATATTCAGATATTACCCGTTCGACAGATTCGGAGCGGTGAAATAAGCTGTAAATCAGGATATAAAATAAAAATAGAGGTAAAGTAAATGCCAAAGACAGAAACAGACATTGAAAAACGAAATAAATACGGTATGCTGTGCGGTATAGTTGGTATATTTTTAAACCTCATACTCTTTGCCGGCAAGCTCTTTGCAGGAATGCTTAGCGGTGCAATCTCGATCACTGCGGATGCATTCAACAACCTGTCAGATGCAGGCTCATCAATCATCACGATAGCAGGCTTCAAGATGGCGGCACAGAGAGCCGACGAGGAGCATCCATATGGACATGCGAGGATGGAGTATGTGGCTACACTGGCAGTTGCAGCAATCATACTCATCATGGGCTTTGAGCTGTTCAGGGATTCCTTTGGCAAAATCATAAAGCCGCAGGATATAGAGTTTTCATGGCTTATTGTAGCGATACTACTGGCGTCAATAGCTGTAAAATGCGTCATGGCGGTATACAATTTCTATTTTTCAAAAAAGCTTGATTCATCAACACTCGAAGCGACAGGCAGGGACAGTCTGTCAGACTGTATCGCTACATCTGTAGTACTTGCAGCCACACTCATAGCGCACTTTTCAGGACTCAATCTGGATGGAATAGGCGGTGTATTTGTGTCATTGTTTATATTCTATTCAGGAATATCATCAGCCAGAGAGGCAATAGACCCGCTGCTTGGAGCAAAGCCGGAGCCGGAGTTTGTCGATAGACTTAAGGAGATGGTACTGGACTTTGACAAAGACATACTCGGCATGCATGACCTTATGGTGCATGATTATGGACCGGGACACAGGATAGTATCGTTTCATGCAGAGGTGCCGGAGGACGGAGATATGGTCGAGCTGCACGATATAATCGATAATCTGGAGCGCAGGATACGAAGAGAGCTGGGCTGTATAGTGACCATCCACATGGACCCGGTAGCGATAGAGGACGAGGAGGTAGCCAGACTGAAGGCCGAGGTGCTCTCTGTGATAAAAGGGCTTGATTCGCACATAAATATGCACGATTTCCGTATTATCAGAGGTGATACACATACGAATCTGGTTTTTGACATTGCAGTTCCATTCGGCTATATCACCTCAGATGACGATATATGCAATGCAATACAGGAAAATGTCAGGAAAAAGCTTGGAAAGAATTACTATACCGTGATAGAGGTAGACCGCGATAATTACATAAATATATGACATTGTAAGTGATATATATACGAGCTTCGCCGGTGGCTGTTGGGATAAAGAAACGGTGCACAATAAGATAAAAGAGGGTAAAGTATATGTTACAAATAGGAATATGTGATGACTCAGCGGAAGCAAGGCAGCATATGCTGCAATTATGTCAGAAATATTATGAAAACAATACGGATGCATTTGAATATAAAATGTATAAAAACGCAGAAGAGGTTCTCGAATATTGTGATGATGAGGAAAACCAAAAAATAGATATACTTTTTCTGGATATAGAGATGGATGGTCTCAGCGGAATTAAACTAAAGGAACGAGTACTGAAACTAGACAAAATCTGGCGGATAGCATTTGTGTCGAGTCATGATGAGAAGATGATAGATTCCTTTGGAATCAAGACTATAGATTTTATCAGGAAGCCGGCTGGATATATGGATGTGAAAGCAGTGCTGGAAAAGGTATTGATAGAGAAATGTGAGAATATAGGCATTTCGTATTTGTCAGAAAGAGGTCAAAACATAGTAATCTATGCGGAGGACATAAGATATATAGAGGCACAGGGAAAATACTCTTATATTTATACAAATGGGCAGAACTTTGTAGGAATAAATATATCTGAGATTGAGAAACGGCTTGAGGACAGTTCTGTGATACGTGTTCATAAATCATATATGGTTAACCTCGAATATGCGACACTTAGAAATGGAAAATTATCTATAAGAGATATGGATATTGAAATTCCGATTGGTAGAAGCTATAAAGAAACCGTAAAAAGGTTATATCATGAGTATGGTGAAAGAATGGCGAGGCGAAGAATGTGATAAGGGATATATTGTATTTGATAGTATATTTTATAACAGAGACTGTACTTTATTCATTAGCATATCGTACTGTACTGAGCAGAGGAATTACCAATAAAGCTGTCAGATGGATGGAATATATCATTGTGGTGTTAATTACGGGAAGTATTGTATATGTAAATAATAATCTACAGTATGCAATGGGAGCATCCATATTTATAATGGTCATGCTGCCTGTTTTTATAATAGAGCCATTTGAAATTCAAAATCTGATTTTGTACCCGTTCGTAGTTATAGCAAGCTCCATATTTGGAATTTTGTTTTCCTTTATTATATCTATAAAAATTGGAATTTCTCAATACTATGTTAAGGAATCTCCGGCTTTAACGATTTTATGTCAAATATTGAGTATAGGTGTCTGGGCGCTAATATATGTAATAAAACGAAGAAAAAATGATCAGGAAGAAGTAGTTTTAGATCTAAAGCATTACATTATTTTGTATTTAGTTACCATCAGTTCATTGATATTAGTAGGATCAATTCAGATTTTTTCCGAATTGGAAGAGTATGAAAATTTGCAAATTTATGGAGTGTTTGCAGTAATGGCTTGCTGTACACTTGTTGTAGTAACACTTATGCAGATTGTTGTTTTAAGCCAGAATGCACATATAAAAAAGTCAAATGACATGTATAAGGAGCATATGGCTTTACAAAAGCAGCACTATGAGCATATGCTTCTGCAATATGAAGAACTGCGGAAATTCCGTCATGATGTAAAAAATCATATGCTTGCGTTAAATAGTATGTGTACCAGCGAAGATAATTCACAAATAAAAAAATATTTATCGCAGCTGACTAATGAGGTTTCATCTAAAAAACCGGTAGAGTACACCGGAAACAGAGAATTGGATGCGGTAATAGCTCCATTTGTCCTGGAAGCGGAAAGTAAAAATATAAAGGTTCAGTTTAAGGGGCGCGTATCGGATAATGTAGCAATTGATATGTTTGATATGTGCACAATAATATCAAATCTCTTAAATAATGCCATAGAGGCATGCGAAAAAATACAAGAGGACAAAAGAATAATTGAGTTTGAGATAGCCAGTTATAATTCACAAATATTTATCTCGGTTTGTAATAGTTATGATATGGAGAGTATTATAAATCAAAAACAAAAGTTTATTACTACAAAAGAGGATAAGCAAAATCATGGTATTGGCTTAGAAAATGTAAGCAGGACTGTAAAAAAATATGATGGAGATATGAGAATATCTCAGGAAAATGAAAGATTTATTGTAACAATAAATATATAATAATAGGAAAAAAGTTATATAAAAAGATATATTAATTGTGGAAGTACAAAAGAAGGAGCAGCATATGGAAAACATAGTATTAAAGGATTTATTGCCGGTATGGTGCAAAAATTTTGATAAGTGGATATTGTGGATATTGTTACTTTCAATAGTGACATTTATATTGGAAAAGGCAATCAGAATATATATTGTTTCAGAGACAATTATATTTGCATTTCAATTAGCACCATTTATCCTAATGGCAATAGCCGTTATTTTGGGAATTGTATTAGCTACAAATATCCTGATAGGGTATTGCAAAAAATTAAAGGATAGGGCATAAGAATTTTTAAACAGGTCTGCAATCAATACAGTATGTTTTATGATCAATACCCGGATAATAAATTGTAATTGAGCGTTGAATCCGCTATACTATGCTTATAGTACAGCGGATTATATTTTTGGGAGGCTTGTATGCAATACGAAACTATAAGAGCAGCAATATGCGATGATGAAGAATTTTTTCGGAATGAACTTAAAAAATTTGTGAGTGAATACGGAAATGAAATGGATGTTAATATGAGCATAGATCTCTATGATAATGCAAAAGAACTCATGAATAATATATTTTCTAAGAGTAAGGAATATGATTTATTGTTTCTTGATGTGGAAATGCCCGGCATGACAGGTATTGAGATGGCTGATGCATTAAGAAAAATCGACCCATGGGTATGTATCTCATTTGTGACGAGTTATGATGCATTTGCGATACAGGCATTCAGACTTGATGCACTTGATTATGTCATGAAACCGATAAAATATACACAGGTAAAGCACATTATCGAAAAAGCAAAAATTCAGATTGATTATCGTAAAAATGCACAAAAAGCGGAAAAAAGATATCTAAAAATTAAATCCGGATATGAAGATGTTCTCATAGACCTTCAAAATGTAATATATATAGAAAAACGCAGAAATCAGTGTGTATTCCATAAAAGGGATGAGGAAATATGCTGTTATGAGCCTCTGAAAAATGTATATGAAAGATTGGATAATGATGTATTTATGTATACACATCAGGGGTATATAGCCAATTTTAATTACATTAAAGAAGTAAAAAAAGATGTGGTATGCTTTGGACGAGGCATGGAAGTCCCTTTGAGCAGGAAATATCATGATCAGATAAAGGAACTTCATCTGGACAAGATAAGGAGAGCATATAAGGAGCAGGAACTTAACTATAATTAGGGAGTTCTGCCTTTACGCTAAAACATTCGCTGGAATAAGAGAAATCAATGTGTCCGTTAAGGTTGGAAACGACTTTACGGACATTTTTTATGCCTATTCCATGAGGTAAGACCTTGTCATTTTTGGTAGATGTAAATTCACCATTGTTTTCTATAATATTTCCGGAGCAGGAATTTTCAATAACTATATTCATATATGAGCCGGTCTGGGTGATGGAGAATCTGATCCAGCCATGTTCACACTCAGCGGCTGCTTTTATCGCATTATCAAACAGATTACCTATTATGGTCGTAATTGAAAAATCGTCAATATTAATACCGGGTGTACTTATATTAATTTCGCATCTGATATTTTGTGACTTTGCCTTGTCCTCTTTTTCAGCTATAAGAGCTGAGACGATATGAGAGCCTGAATCTACAGCATTTGTCAGAGAAAGGTCTTCACAAATATTATGAATATATTCATGAATTTTCCTATCATTGTGCTGTGAAGCATAACCATCAATTACTATCAGATGGTTTTTCATATCATGTCTTAAAGAATGGAGCTGATTTAATTTATCGTCGAGCTGGGCAGAATATTCCTGTTCCATTTTATCAAGTTCCAGTTTGAACCGATAATTAGTGTTTTCTTCAATGACTGCCAGAAATTTATCATATAGTGAAATGCATATGATAAGGAATAAAAATATAATTGAAAAAATAACAATCAAATTATAAGAGTTTGGATTTTCAATGCATATTGAAAGCGTAATGTAGCCAAGTAACATACTTAATCCCAATATAATAATTGTAAATGCATATGAATAAAAATATGCACTGGATTTTCTTTTTATATTGTTGGTATAAAGTATGTAAATATTATAAACAACTATAAAAATGGTTGTGGTTTTATAATTTAAATATTCCTGAGAACTCAGTGCAAAATGTGCATCATTTAATAGTAAAGTTTGTATAGTGGCAATTGGTATAAATAGAAATAATATAGCTATATAATTGAATAAACATTTCAACAGTAGTTTGTTTAATTTTCTAAAAATTATAAGCATGAATAGGATAGGAGCAAAATATGATAATATCCCGATAGCATGTATTGTGACTGGAGAAACTACAAATACTATAATATAAAATAACTTCATCGGAATGCTGATTTTATTGTGCATATTTTCTTCGCATATTCTGAATAGCAAGAATGCATTACAAAGAAGATATAAAAATTCTAAAAAAATATTAATGTAATTATTCATACCGTGTCTCCTTATGTTTAATATTATAACTTAAAAAAACGATAAATTAAACAATAAATAAAGTAATTTGTGTCAATTTGTGTCAAACAGCACCGAAATCTTACCAAATAGCATTAAAGTATTGAAATGGTAAATATATGGTGATAGGTTTAATTTCAAAAGGAGGCAAGGGATGTTTGTTGAATTTGACGAAAGTCCTGGAAGCGGAAAGTAAAAATATAAATGTTCAGTTTAAGGGGCGCGTATCGGATGATGTAGCAATTGATATGTTTGATATGTGCACAATAATATCGAATCTCTTAAATAATGCCATAGAGGCATGCGAAAAAATACAAGAGGACAAAAGAATAATTGAGTTTGAGATAGCCAGTTATAATTCACAAATATTTATCTCGGTTTGTAATAGTTATGATATGGAGAGTATTATAAATCAAAAACAAAAGTTTATTACTACAAAAGAGGATAAGCAAAATCATGGTATTGGCTTAGAAAATGTAAGCAGGACTGTAAAAAAATATGATGGAGATATGAGAATATCTCAGGAAAATGAAAGATTTATTGTAACAATAAATATATAAAAAATAGGAAAATAGTTATAGAAATAAGCAATCACTATGTCGTTCATACCTAAAAAGTGTCGTTCATGCCATAGTGATTGCTTTTTTTGTGTATAAAAGAGTATAGTGAATATGCAAAGATAAATAAGGGAGGAAATAGTGGGATGACACCAATGATTATAGATCTAGAATGGCTTATTCGAATATTGATGGGAAAAAAATAAAAACTTATGATTATAAAAATCTATATTAATAAGTCCGGTAAAGTATCTGATTTACAAAATCAAAAAATTACTTTATAAAACACAGTCGGTATAGAATGTGTAGTACTGCTGTACCGCAAGATAATTATGGTATGAAGCAAGCAATTGCTTTATATATATTCTCAACAATGCGCAGAAAGAGAAAATAGGAATTATATGAAGGGAGAAAGATCATGGAATTAGCATTACAATTTGAAAATTTGAATTGTGAAGAGTTATGTGCGATTGATGGTGGAAAAAGAAACTATTCAATTGAGAAATACGTGAAAAACTATTTGGATTTTATAAAAAAGGCTATAGACATTTTTAGACCTATGCCTATATAAATTATTTCGGTAATTGATAAATGATTTTATTAGTTCCTGTGGATAACTCACCATTATAGAAGGAGAGAGAAGGGGTCTGTATTCAGAATTGCTCGGTTTATCGCAGTCACAGACCCAACCATGATGGTCATCCAATAATTGGAGGCGTTGTAGGTGCTGGAATAGGGTTTTGGTTTGGCTGGTAAAAAATGAAGCAATTTAATGATGGAGGAAATATACATGAAAGATAAAAAGGGTATATTTTATATTTTTGCTTCTTTGGCATATATGGCAATAGCTGTTTATTCTATTAATACGGATAGTTTATTCCTGGGATTTGCATGGGGAATAGTTTCAATTGCAAATCTTGTTGATGGAGTGTATTTAGTAAGAAAAAGGAAATAGCAGATGGGCAATATATGTGTTACAAAATTATGTTATGAATTCAAAACATATCATTCTACTTGTGTAAAGTATCATATATGACTGCAGTTCAATATGTATGAACTGCAGTCATTCTAGAAAAGTTACTATTGGTATTAGTTACAAAAAGCAGAAACAGAGGAATAATAAAAGGATGAAATACTATTGTATAAAACAGCACGATATAACCGACTGTGGAGCTGCATGCCTTGCAACCATCTGTAGACAGAATGGATATAAAATAGGTATCAGCAAAATACGTGAAGTTGCCGGTACGGACAAGCAGGGAACAAATGCATATAGTGTTATAAAAGCAGCCGAGCAACTTGGATTTAGCGCTAAAGGAGTAAAATGTTAGAAATTAAAGAAAATCAGGAATTGAATGTAACTAATCTTCTTAGTTACAGAGGGAAATTAAAACAGACAGAACTGGAGAATATAGGGAAAGAAATGGAAAGCTATATTCAGAGTGCAGGTGCAAAACGTGTAGGAAATCCTATAACTGCTACTTACGAACTTGAAGGTGATGAGATTGATATTGAATTGCTTATGCCTATAGATAAGAGCATTGAATCAATGGATAAATTTGATTTCAAGAACCAGATTAAGATAGTAAATGCTGTTGTTGCATCATATATAGGTCATCCAATGGGGTTGCAGGATGCATGCAACCAGTTGAATCAATACATAATGGAGCGTAGATTACAGCCTATAACAGTAGGCTATAATGTTACGAAGAAAACGGACATGTTGAATCCGGAAAACACAGAGATAGATGTATATGTGGGAATTAGCCCAAACATCTTATAAGTTACGTTATAAAATAGTTTTGCTTTAAGTAGACTGTTTTATATAAAAAGAGGACTCTGATAAATTTGCGCAACCATCAGAGTTTAAAAGCACAAGCACTTTTAAGAAAAGTACTCGAGTAAAGTATATCACTTTTCTTAATAGGTGTAAACAAAATTTATTAAAGAAAAGGAGATTTAAAGCAATGGAAATAGTATTAAATAATGGATTTTATGAAATGATGTACGATGAGGTTATGATCGTAGAAGGCGGAATTAATTGGGATTTGGTAGGTGGAACTATTGCAACAGGAGGAGGTGCTTATATAGGAGCTAAAATTGGTGCATCTGTAGGTACAGCCGGAGGTCCTGTTGGGACAGTTGTGGGAGGATTAATAGGCGGTGCGGCAGGCGCTATAATATATTCACTTTGGGATTAAACTAACAGAAGGGAAATATAGTTAATATGAGCCAAATAAAAAATGAGGAGAATACAGTGAAGAATTTTATTGAATTAGAAAAGAATGAATTGAAACAGGTTGATGGAGGATTGTTGGCAGGGGCATTAGCAGGTGCAATTCTTGGTGGAACAGGAGGATTAATTGTTGGTGCTGCAAAGGGTATTGTGACAGGCAATTTGACTGGAAATCAATTATGGAAGTGTTATACAGCGGGAGCAATAGGTGGCGCAACAATCGGAGCATATACACCAGTTTAAAGTGATTATATAATACTTAATTAATTGTGTATAGTATAATTCACCTCTTTTTGTATAAGAGGTGAATTATACTTGATAGGGAGGAAAGCGATAATGAGAACATTTAATAGATATTTTGTTCATTTTATGGGAATAGGAGCAATGATTTTGTTAGTAGCAGTTTTGCTACTGGTGGCAGATGGTGGAGAGCTTTTAGTACCAATTTTTATGATTGCACTTATTTCTGTTGATACGTGCTTTGTTGTATTGATGACAATAATATTTAGTTCGATGGCAAAACCTCAAAAAATAAAATTAAAAACGGAAGATAATATTGTAAAAAAAATTGAACGGATATCTCGAGAAAAATGGGGAAGAAAAATTATTATACAGAAAGAAAATACTACAAGATTTATGTTTGGTAATAAATATAAAGATTGGCTGGCAACACCTATAGAACTAATAGAAGATACGAATGGTTATAGTGTATATTTACCATCAGCATATGTGGAGGATATTAAATATTTATGCGATGATTTGGTTTGTTGAAACAGGGTGAAAACACGAAATACTATTGCATAAAACAACACGACATGACTGAATGTGCTGCGAGGTTGCACAGAAAGGAGATATATATGAATTTATCAAGATTTGTACAAAAAGATTTATTTGCTATTCTTTCTATTATTTTGATTGTTTGCGTAGTTGATCAGTTATATATGATGATGGAATATAAAAATATCTCAAAAGAGACATTGATTTTTACAATTTTATTAACAGGGGTTAGTGTGTTCTTTGGTTTTTTAAAAAAGGATTGAGCGAGAATAAATGAAATATTATTGCATAAAACAACACGACATCACCGACTGTGGTGCAGCCTGTCTTGCTACCATTTGTAAACAGAATGGTTTTAGGAATATTAATACCGGCATTTCTATTAAAAACTGGAAAGAGATTTGAAAGATGAAATATTACTGTATAAAACAACATGATATAACCGACTGTGGAGCTGCATGCCTTGCAACCATCTGTAGACAGAATGGATATAAAATAGGTATCAGCAAAATACGTGAAGTTGCCGGTACGGACAAGCAGGGAACAAATGCATACGGTGTTATAAAAGCAGCCGAGCAACTTGGATTTAGCGCCAAAGGAGTAAAGGGAGATAAAAAAGCATTTTTCTCAGAGTTTCCATTACCATGTATAGCACATGTTATAGTAGATGGAGCATTACTGCATTATGTTGTTATTCATAAAATAACGAAAAAGACGGTAGTCATTGCAGATCCGGGAGAAGGTATTGTAAAACTTACCCCGGAGGAGTTTTTTGGAGAAGTGCATGATGAGGGAAAACCTCCAAAATATCAGTGGAGCGGTATCCTTATCCTTCTTGTTAAGAATGAGACATTTGAGAAAAAGGATGAGACAAAAGGAATTTTCTCCAGATTTTTTCATCTGCTCATGCCACAGAAGAAACTTATATTTCAGATCTTTTTAGCATCTCTTATATATACCGTGCTTGGAATACTGGCGGCATTCTATTTTCAGATGTTAATAGACAGTGTTCTTCCGGATGGATTAAAGAAAACGCTCATGACTTTATCAATAGGAGTGATACTTCTCAATCTTTTCAGGGTAATCCTTAATGCATTCAGGTCACATTTACTTTTGTATCTTAGTCAGAAACTGGATATTGCGTTATTATTGGGATATTACAGGCATGTAATGGAACTTCCGATGAACTTTTTCGGAACAAGGAAGGTCGGAGAGATAATTTCACGATTTAATGATGCAGGAAAGGTAAGGGATGCCATATCGGGAGCAACACTTACCATAATGATAGATACACTTATGGCTGTTGCCGGAGCAATTATTTTATACATACAGAATTCAAAATTATTTTTTATCACGATCATAATGATCGTACTGTACGCAGTAATCGTACTTGGATTTAATAAATGGTATGAAAAACTTAATCGAAAAGAAATGGAAGATAATGCCCAGCTTACGTCTTATATGGTCGAGTCTCTTAATGGAATACAGACTGTAAAGGCTTATAATGCGGAGAGAAAAGTAAACAGGGAAACAGAAGTAAAATTTGTAAAACTGTTAAGAAGTGTATTCAATCTCACATGGGCTAACAATATACAAGTGTCACTGAAAACTTTCGTAGAACTCATAGGTGGTGTAGTTATCCTGTGGGCAGGCGGTGTTAGTGTTATAAACGGAGACATGACAATAGGTGCACTTATCACATTTAATTCACTGCTGGCATATTTCCTTGATCCTGTAAAAAATCTGGTGGATCTGCAGCCGCAGATGCAGACTGCAGTCGTAGCGGCAGACAGACTGGGGGAAATACTTGATCTTGAAGCTGAAAAGCAGGAAAATGAACAAAGAAAAATGGCACCCGAAAGTCTTGCCGGGGATATAAAATTCGAACATGTGAATTTCAGATACGGAACAAGGCAGAGGGTACTTGAGAATATAGATTTTACAATAAAAAAGGGCGAAAAAATTGCCTTTGTTGGAGAAAGCGGTTCAGGAAAAACAACATTATCGAAACTGCTTTTGCACTTATATCAGGCAGAGTCAGGTAATATTCTGATAAATGATAATAATATAGAAGATATACAGATAGAGACACTTAGAGACAAAATCGCATATATACCACAGGAAACATTTTTGTTTAGTGGTTCAATATTTGAAAATCTTACACTGGGACTGGATGATGCAACGATGGATGACATCATCGAGGCATCAAAAAAGGCGCAGGCACATGAATTTATTAATAAACTGCCACTCAGATATGAGACAAGACTGGAGGAAAACGGAGCAAACCTGTCAGGCGGTCAAAGGCAAAGGTTGGCTATAGCAAGAGCCATGCTTAAAAAACCGGATATATTGATATTGGATGAGGCTACGAGTAATCTTGATGCAATAACGGAAAGGGCACTTGACAAGACAATAAGTGAATTTTCAAAAGATGTTACAACTATCTTTATAGCACACAGACTCAGCACCATAAAAAATTGCGATAAGATATATGTGCTGGAAGATGGAAAGATTATAGAAAGCGGTGATCATGCATCATTGACAGCACTGGGTGGAAAATATGCGCAGCTTGTTAAACAACAGTCGCTTGATACTGTGGATGTTAAAGCAACCGCATAACTTCGATTATGAAAAGAGGAAAATAATGAAACCTATAATTGTGGATTTAAAGGATATAAGTGACAGTACGGAAGTATATGATTCTAAGCCAAACAGATTTGTGCCGTACACCATATATATAATATGTGCAATTCTGGCAATAGCCCTGATCTGGATGTATCTTTTCAGAATGGATATAGTTGTAAAAGCCGACAGTGTGTTTAGAGGTGACGATGACAGCACAGCAGTAAGCTGTGCAGTTACAGGAAAGATAACTAAAATGTCGGTAAAGGACGGACAGTATGTGAATGAGGGAGACGAACTGTATGAGGTAGATATTGAAAACCTTGGAAGTACTATCGAAGATTATAAGAGTAAACTTGATAGTGTACAGCAGCGTCTTGACATACTAAATGCATATCAGAAGAGTCTTGACGGAGATAATTCTGAATTTGATGCAATGTCTGATAATCAGTATTATTCAGAATTTAAAGACAGGAAAGAATTATTAAATACTTCAATTGATGCAGAAAAGGAAAAGGATAAAACTGGGGAGGTATACGATGAAAATATTACAGTTATCAATGATTCTATTGATAAGTATAATGAAAAAATTAATAAACTTAACGATGTAAAGCAATGTATCGTATCTCGTAATAACACATTCGATCAAAACGATACATATTACTATTCAATGGTGAACAGTTATATTTCATCATATGATTATACAGCACTTCAATATGACAATAAAAAGGATGAAACCACAATGGATTCATCACAACTGGCAGAGGTGGATACAGAAAAAAATCAGGCATTGTCTAATCTTGAGTCTAATGAGATTTCAACAATAGAACAGCAGATAGAAACTGCAAATGAACAGATAGAAAGCCTTAAATCTAATATATCCTCTGTAGAACTTCAAAAGAAGCAGACAGAAAATTCTAATAATACAGATGATTCAGATATAAAGATTCTTACGGAAAAAGGAAATGTGTCGGCTGAAATTCTTACTTATGAGGATAAGAAGCAGGAGTATGAGGCTTATTTAAAAGATTATGATATAAAAAATAATAACTGTACCATAAAGGCAGGATCATCAGGGTATTTTTACACAAATCAGGAAATCTCAAATGGAACATATATACAGGAAGGCGATTCCATAGGACAGATATATCCAAAGGAGCAGTCCGGTTATTTTGCACAGGTGTATGTGGAAAATTCTGACATAGCAAAAATAAAACTGGATCAGGAAGTAAAATTTGAGATGGCTTCATATCCGTCAAGTGAATATGGATATTTTACAGGAACAGTAAAAGAAATTGCAAAAGATGTGACTGTAGACCAGAATACCGGTAATGCATATTACATTGTAAAAGTAGAATGTAAAAATATGGAGATAAAGAATAAGGATGGAGAAAAAGGAAATCTGAAAAGTGGAATGGCTGCACAGGCAAAAATTGTTGTTGATGATGACAGTGTTCTGCATTTCGTCCTGAGTAAGATAAATTTAGTAGATTAGTAAGATAAATAAGGTATATTCCGGGATTACCGGTTTATATATAAATCCTATAAGCGCGCGTAGGAAAAAATCAATGGAAGGAGATAGTTGATTTATGGATTCAACATTTACATGTATAAGTAGTGAGGAACTGCTTGTTGTAGAAGGTGGAAAAATTAAAACTGAAGACGTATGCTATTGGGTAGGTGCTAGTGTAGGCTTTGGTTATTCTTGTTTAAAGCTTCTGTTAGGGTATTAATAGTATATTTTCAAAGGAGAGATGATAAAATGGAAAAATTCACTAGTTTATCAAATATAGAACTTATGTATATTGATGGTGGATTTAATGCAAAAGGAGTTTGGCATAAATTTACCAAAAAGATCAAATCATGCTGGGATAGTTTTTATCAGGGATTTTCTGACTATAATTTTTATTAAAAAGTGTATAATAAAAGTATGGCAAATAATTGCCATACTTTTATGTACAGGAGACCAGCTATGAAAATAGAAAACATTAAATGGTATATAGGCTGGATATTCTTTCCGGCCTGGTACTTGATAGGAAAAAAATATATCATATTGCCTGTTATACAATCGGTATTTGAAGCAATGAGTTATTCGGATGCGTATCTGATAACAAACTATTTATGGAATCTTATAGCTATAGTTATTTTATTCAGCCTTTATGGAACTGATATTTTAAGGGATATAAAACAGATAAGACAGTATGATATCAAATCAATAGCTTCGGGATATATCAAATCATTTGCTGTAATAGTATTGTTTACAATATTAGGCGGTATTATGCAGTTTGTTTTGTCATCCGGAAATAATGAGCAAAGCATAAATGAAATTACGCTCAGAATGACAATGAAAGAACATTATTGGGCTATTATGATTCTTTCTGCATTTATAGGACCCATATTAGAAGAACTGATTTTTAGATGGTTTATATTCAGCTCCATCAATAAAAGTCTGATAATCAAAGTGATTGTATCATCAGTATTATTCGGATTAATGCATTTTATACCATCTATAGGTGCAATAAGTCTAAATGAGCTTTGTCTGCAAGCAATACAATATGTATTAGCCGGAATTGCGTTTTGTCTGGTTTATATAAAAAGAGGAAATGTTGTTTTTGGGATAGCAGCTCATATGAGCATCAATTTGATGCATAATTTAATGTATTTGGTTAATCAATGAATGCCGCATTTTAAAAGCTTGTTTGGTGATGGAAATTTATTAGATATAAATTAGCCATAACAGTAGTTTGTGTCAAATGGCACCGAAATCATACCAAATAGCACATATATATTGTTTGTTTTTCTTATGGTGGTAGTATGTAAAGCAAACAGAGATACTGATAACACTGTTAAAGCTTCAAAATTTAATAAAGATGTCTGTATAAATATGGTAAAAAATGAGGAGTACAAAGAGATGAAAAAAGAAAACAATTATATATCCACTGATATGAATCATAAAAAGCTAATATTTGGAGTCGTAATAATTCATATTTGTTTTTTAATTATTAAGAATAGTGGCATTACAGACATTTTAAAAGAAAAGAATATATTTTATGGGGTGCTGATAAATATGATTTATCAGTTGACTTTGATTATCATGATTGGAGTGGCAATGAAGCAATATTTGATCACTTCATTTAAAAAATTCAAAGCTGACAGAATTTCTGTAAATATAAAAAGAGTTTTGGCAGGTGTGGGAATTGCATTCTTGTTAAGCTGCATCGCTGGAATTATTGAAATGACAGTGTGTTCAAATATATCGGTTCCGGCAAATCAGTCAAACGTTAATGGGTATTTTGTGGATTATCCTATTTTGGCTGTTATAATGAGTGTAATTATGGCTCCTTTTACAGAAGAGATAATTTATAGAGGTATATTGTTTCGGTTTTTCAGCAAATATGGAGAACTGTGTGCAGTATTGGTGACAGGATTTTTGTTTGGAACAATGCATATGCTTTCTTCATTTGGAAACACAAATATACTACTATTTTTGTGTCAATGGTTAGACTATTTTTTGACAGGAATATTTTTGGGATTTATTTATAAAAAATACAAAAATATTTGGATAAATATTTCTATACACGGCACTTGGAATCTGATTGGTGCTGTAATGATATTAACAAAAATAATGTTAGCAAAATAATATGAACAGACCAGAATATTGAAAGGTGGTAATTTACATGCAAGAAATCATTAGCTGGTATATGGAACATAAAACTTATGGAAACATATTAATTATAGGGATAATTGGACTTATGCTATACCATATAGGATATGGAGCAGGTACCAATATATACAGAATTTTTGGCTAATTGGTAATTGGGTGGATGAATAAAAGAAATATAGAAATAGAACATGAGCTATATAATAATTTTTGGGATTTTGTATAGAAAAAAGCAAAATCTAATATGAGAGTCTTAAATTTATTAGATATAAATTTGGCAAAAATGAAAGGAGCAAAAGAGATGAAAAAATGTATTTTAGTATGGCAGGTGCCGGTAATAGAAGGAGAGCCGTATAATCCGGTGGAATATGCTGTCCATGTGAGAAAAGCAAAAAAGTTTGCGGAAGCATTGAACCGGTATTTTGCGGAAAAAAATATGGACTATAATTGCGTGCTGGACAAATCAGCCTGCAGCCTCGATGAGATATTTTCTCCACAATATCAGGCAGTGCTGTTTGCACCGGAGGCTAAAACAAGACAGTGGCTCTATAAAAAAGAAGTGCAGAATGAGATCGTGAAAAAGTATTATCTGGAATACATGGAGTACAATAGTGCGCAGATAGAAAAGGTGGCTGAATTTCTGAGCGAATGAACCGGAAATAACGCATTTATAGGACCAATATTAGAAGAACTGTAAGGTGGTTATAGGGGAATAACATTACCAAATAGCATTAAAGTATTGAAAATGTATGATGATAGGTTTAATTTCTAAAGGGAGACATAATTTATGAATAAAAAGAAAATAATCCTTCTGTTTATATTAACATTAATCGGTATTTTATGTGTTTTTTTAAATGGTAAAGAAGATCCTGAAATAGGGGTTGGTCAGAATAAGGTGAGTTTTTCAAATAAAACAAATTCATTTTATTATGACCAGCTTGACGAAACCGAAAAAAGGGTGTGTAACGATATTACAGCATTAGTTGAACAGGGAAATGGTGGAAAAATTGATCTAACAGCTCCGATAAGTACATACCGGTATCTGAGGATAGTAAGAACATTATCATTTGATCCGGAATATCAGAACTGGGCGATTTCATTAATTTTTCCGGTTGGAGAAAATAATAAACTAATTGATCGAAACACAATTAACGATGACTGTAATATTATGAAATTATATGTTCTGGTTAATGATTCAAAAAAGCGCAAGGAGTTGAAGAATTTTAAGCTTGTTTTAAATGATGAGAATATAATTACCAATATAGATGAGCTTGAAAAAATATGTAAAAGCGCTGATTTTTCAACAGAATATTATCAGGAAAAATCAAAAGAAATAGATGCTTGCTATGATGAGATTATAAAAGAAATGCCCAAGAATATGAATGAAAAAGCGGCTGTACAATATTTCTTAAATTGGATAAAAGACAACATGGAATATGATTATTCTGTCTATGAATCAAGTATTGAACCATATTATGACAAATTGTATGAAAATGAAGTATATGCTGATGTCTCAAACAAAGGATGTATTTTGGATAAAAGAGGTATATGCGGTGGAATCTCAATAATATTATCAGAACTATGTAACAGAGTGGGAATAACAGCTTATCCTGTTTTTGGTACAATTAAATCAGATGGTACACTCATACCACATGGATGGGTTGCTATGAGAGTAGATGATTCAACATATTATATAGATCCTACATATGTGTGTCAAACCGGCGAAATGGACAATCTGAAGATGAAAAATGAAATGGAACGCATTGGAGACAGACAGTATCAGCTTGAGGATTCATTTGAGTATTAGGCAAGGAGTTTATAAACAAATAGAATTTTTAAACGTTTGGTTCATCTTGATTAACAAGATGAACCTTTTTTAATACATATATTATGGATGATGAGCTTGGACCTAAACTACAGGATTTGGATTTGCCGGTGAGAAAGCGTATCAGGAAGGAAAAGTAAATATGGATACATTGGTGCCTGACACAAAAGAGCGAATAAACCGGAAAATAACGCATTTAAGAAATGAAACAACAAACATTTTGTGTTTTCGTTAAAAACTCGATATAAACATTTCTGTTTTTCGTTAAAAAATAGGTGTAAACATTTTGCATTTTCGTGAAAAATGGTAGGGTTGTAGGTGGGATGCCGCAGGCAGTAGATGCTTATGTTTCAGGGAAAAGTTATGAACAAATTGATTTTGTTAAACGGAATATTCTGAGCCTTTATGAAGAGGAACTGGCAAAATACGATACAGAAAACAGGAAATATCAGTTAAAGTGTGAGAACAGATTCATTATTTATACGAAGGATTTAAAATATCAGGACGGAATTATGTATATACCAATTTATATGACTATGTTACTGTAAGATGATTAGTCGGAATGAACTCATGTTTTTTTATTTTGTCAAGTACAAGCTTGATACCATTAAATTGAAAACAAAATTGTTTGCAGGCAGCAAAAGGGGGACTCTTTTTGCTGCTTTTTTGCAGGATTTTCTAGAATAACTAACTTTTCTATATGCTGAATTGTCATAAAATATAGATTATTAAATTTGAAAGCAGATTGAAGGTGATAAACATGAGAAGTTATAAACGGTATACCAGACGAAAGAGACTTTTGAAGCATATCGTTGTGGTTGCTTTAGTTTTTATATTGGGATTAGTGCTTTTGCGGGCTGTTTCGTATATAGCTATTCAGGGTGAAATTCCAATGATTAATAGTTTCAATCTATTTAGAAGAGAAGCAGATACTTCTTTTGGGTGGAAGCTGCCATAGAAATGCAGGAAAAAGGATTGTGTCTGGAGGAATATATCGAGTCACTGAGGTGAAAATTATAAAAAATTAAATGAATATTAATTTTTCACTAACTTTTTATCACCTTAAGTTGTCTTATTATTATAGAGGACAAGAGAGGTGATATGAGATGATTGCTGATTTTTTATTAGTTCAGAAAATCAGAAACGGTGACAATCAAGCAGGTAATCAGTTGGTTGAAAAGTATTATTCTTCTATCTATCAATATTGTTATTTACATACTCATAATCAGGAATATGCGGAAGATATGGTACAGGAAACTTTTGAGAGATTCTTCGGAGCACTAATAAGCGGGGCAGAGATCAAGAAGACAAAGAGCTATTTGTATAGCATAGCAGGGAATATTATAAAGAATAATTACAAGAAAAAGAAGGAAATAATGACAGACCAGTTGCCGGATATAGAAGATGAGAATCCGAAAAACATAGAAATCCGGATTGATATAGAGAGGGCTCTGGAGCAGCTCCCGGAAGAAATAAAAGAGACTGTAATCCTGTTTTTCTTTCAGGGATTAAAACAAAAAGAAATTGCTGATTTATTAAATATAAAATTGTCGCTTGTAAAATATCGTGTTTCAAAGGCAAAAGAATTGCTGGCAAAACAGTTGGAGGTGGAAAAATTATGAAGCAATATCAGAGAAAAATCGAGGAGTATAAATCCTTGATACAGAAGGAATATATACGGGAAACGGCTGTTCACACAGTAAAAGAGCGGTGTTCAGACATTTTGAACAGACAGGATAACAGACGAGCATCATATTTTGAATTTTTATTTGAGCAGTTCAAATTTATCAAAAAGAGATGGTGGATTCTGCAAGGAGGAATCTTAGTTCTGCTTTGGATTCTGCTTGTGGACTCGGATGGGGGAGCAAATACAGAGAGAACACTGGGGACTATGTCAGTGATGTTTTCGGTAATGATCATACCGGAAATTTGGAAGAATCGGAGTTTTTCAGCAGTGGAAATTGAAAAAACAGCATTCTATTCACTGCGCCAGATCTGTGCTGCAAGGATATTGCTGTTTGCAGTGGTGGATTTACTTATGACTACCTTTTTTTTCGGTGTTTCAGTTTATACATTACAGATTTCGGCATACCGACTCATCATAGATTTCTTAGTGCCGTTTAATGTTTCCTGTTGTATCTGCTTCCGGTTATTGTACAGCAAATGGAATGATATGGAGTATATTGCTGTTTTCCTAAGTATAGCATGTATACTTATCTGGACACTGATTGTATCGACAGATTCTATTTATCAGAGGATTTCGATGCCAATCTGGGGGAGCTTGTTGATCATATCGTTTGGTTATCTTATTTTTTGTGTTCACAAATCGCAATGTAACTGTGAAATAAACTGGGAGGTGAAGTCGAGTGGAACTGCAATTTAAAAATGTAACAAAAGATTATGGAAATGTACACGCAGTAGAACATGTAACACATTCTATGGGGAAAGGTGTATATGGATTATTGGGAGTAAATGGAGCGGGAAAAACCACTTTAATGCGGATGATATGTACAGCGATAACTCCAACAAGCGGAGAAATCTTGTGGAATGGAAAGGATATCTTTAGTCAGGGGGCATCTTATAGGGAAATACTCGGTTATTTGCCGCAGAGTTATGGGTTTTATCCTGATCTTTCGGTGTATGACTACATGCTGTATATTGCATCTATCAAAGGAATCAGGCCCATCATGGCAAAGAAAAGGGCATTAAAACTGTTGGAGCAGGTCGGAATGGCTGAAAAGAGGAAAAGAAAGATGCGGACTTTATCAGGGGGCATGATCCGGAGGGTCGGAATTGCCCAGGCGATGTTGAATGATCCGCGGATACTTGTGTTGGATGAACCGACAGCAGGTCTTGATCCGAATGAGAGAATCAGGTTCCGTAATCTGATCAGTGAATTGTCGGAAGATCGTCTTGTACTGTTGTCTACGCATATTGTGTCAGATGTTGAATATGTGGCAAATGAGATTATATTAATGAAAGAAGGAAAATTTTTCTATACAGGGACTTCAGATGAGATCATTTTGTCTATGGATATGTTCGTGTGGAATTGCATTATTCCTAAAAGTGAGTTGAACAATTATATGAAAAAATATCTGATTGGAAATGTAAGAACAGTTTCTGATGGAGTAGAGTTGAGAGTCCTTTCAAAGATGCCACCGACCGGAAATGCAGTACAGGTGGAGGCAACATTAGAGGATGCATTTCTTCTGTATTTTGGAGAAAAGGCAGGTGATAAAGATGATGTTCAAATATGAACTGAAAAAGATTTTTTCAAAGAGGATGAATAAGGTTCTGCTTGCGGCAGTACTTGTGATGACGGTTATTTATTCAGGTATGGCAATTGGGAGTATGAGCTATACGGATGCAGACGGACAGATCCACACAGGTATTGACGCGGGACGGCTTCTGGCTGAAGATGTCAATCAATGGAAAGGGAAACTTACAACGGAGAAAATTTCCGAAGTGATAAATGATTACAAGACATTATCGGCTAAGTATCAAGATGAGATACCTAATACAGAATATGGTAAAACAGTACAGTCATATTACGATATTTATAGTTTTGTAATTGGCGTATTGACTCCGGATTCAGAATGGAATGAAGGTGCAGTGTATCAGCTCTCAGATGAACAATTACAGGACATCTATACAATCTATCAAGATAATATGAAGAAAATGGCAGAAGAGTACGGAACCACACCTGAAAAGAGAAGTTATCTGGAAAACGTTTATAAAAAGATAGAAATACCTTTTACGTTCGAAGCAAAAGGTTCCTGGGCTACGATGACAATGTACGCACAAACTTATGTACTATTAATGGCAGTGATCATAGGTTTTTTGGCAGCCGGTATATTTTCCGGAGAGTTCCGCCCCGGAACAGAGGATGTTTTTTTTGCTACAAAGTACGGGAGATCGAAGGCAATAAAAAACAAGATTATTGCAGGAATCTTCGTGTCAACGGTTATCTATTGGATCGGAGTAGGGATATTGTCTCTTATCTCATTTGCAGTAATGGGAACGAGTGGATTTTTCACACCGTATCAGATTGATGATCCATATAGTATTTATGTTATGACATATGGAGAATATTATTTGCTGATACTTGTGGGCGGATATATCGCAACGATGTTTTGTGCTGTACTGACAATGCTGGTGACAGTTAAGATGCATACACCGAATCTGGCGGTTTGTATCCCGTTTTTTCTGCTTTGTATGATACCATTTATCGCAAGAGTATTACCGGCATTTGATGATTTTTTCAATTTGTTGCCGACCGTATTGACTAATATTCTTAATGTAGTGAGGTCGCCAATTCTTTTTCAGATTGGTCCGTTTGTATTTCGTCAGATTTCGTTCTTGATGTTCTTATACATCTTACTATTTATTGTACTGTTGCCTTTAATATATAGAGGTTATAGTCGATATGGGTTAAGGAAGAAATAGTATGACAAATGTCTGATATTCTTTCTTGTCAGAGATAGAATTGGAAAATGAAGAAAGATCCGTGATGTTTGGTTCATCTTGATTAACAAGATGAACCTTTTTTAATACATATATTATATTTGACGAGTGTAAAATAAAAATATATAATAACTGTAAACTATTTAACGAGAGCAATATGATGATATAAATTATATGGGGGAAAAATGGATATAATTAAACAGACACAGGATTTAACCTATTTAAAATGGTCACATATCAGAAGTTCAAGCGGGACAGCAGGCACTTTTTTAAAGTCAGAATCAATAATGGGAGATAAGAAAATATATTATAAGCTGTCAAATTTTGATCCGGTGAATGGAGTTATAGGGCATGAGTGCATAAATGAAATAATTGTCGACAGATTGCTGACAACACTTGGTGTTGAGCATTTGAATTATGAGCTGATTCATGCTGATATAGAGATTGAGGGAAGAATATATAATACTTTTTTATGTGCTTCCAAGGATTTCAAAAAGCGTGGAGAGAGCAAGATCGCATTGGATGATTATTATAGAGCTAACGCGCGGAAAGGAGAATCACATTATGACTTTTGTGTGCGATGTGGCTGGGAAAGATATATTGACCAAATGATAGTCATTGATTATCTGATTTTAAATAGAGATCGACACGGTGCTAATATAGAGATTTTGAGAAATACCAGAGAACATTCGCTTCGAATTGCTCCATTATTTGATCATGGATTATCGCTTATGTATTCATGCATGTCAGATCAGGATATAGACAAATTTGACATTATGGAAGATAAAAGATGTCAGAACTTTATCGGAGGATATTCGTGTTATGATAATTTGCAGATTGTAGGAGGAAAGAAAGAGCTTTTTACAGGAAAACTGCAGGAGAAAGATAAAACATTTATTTTTGATGGACTTCAGGATATTGTTTCGGATAAATTTATTGAAAAAGCTTGGAACATGATATATGAAAGGTACAAAATATATGAAAATCTTTAAGATAATTGATGAGGAAAATGATCTTCTGTCAGGGGTGCTATTATATTATGAAAAATCACGTACCGCCATTATAGAATTACCTGAATATCTTGATGAGTGGAATGCACCATTGCTTTTTACAGGATATATAAAGAAAAAGATATATACTATTCCACGGGATATGAGCTTTTGTTGGATAAAGGAGCGTGTGATTCCCAGCGGAAGACAGAATATAGGTGATATACTGAATACACATCATCTAAAATCATATGACGAAATGCAGTTTCTGGAGATTTCGGATGGACGGTGCTCACAGGATAGCCTTTATATCAGAAAGACAGATGAAGTACCAATGTTTGTTGAGGAAAGACAACAGAGAAATCTGAAAGAATGTGTAATAGTAGGAAATGGTCGGCTTCTGTGCTTTTTTTATGATGGCTGTGTAAAAAAAGTGGATATCGCAACACTTGACAATGTCGATGCAGATGATATCGCAAAGGTAATCAGACATAAAGGTTTATATGAGTCAGGACAGATAGGGGTTGGTGGATATTATATTACATTCAACAATTCCATCGACATTCCGGCATGGGCATTATATGGGGCGAAAGAAACGCTGCCACTTACACTTGAGGATTTCAAGAAATTTACCCAAAAAAATATGCTGGATACAACGGAAGTATGCAATACTCTGGAATGTAGCAGACAAAATATTTCTTATATAGTTAAAAAGAAGCATATATTACCGATTAAGGAGTCAGTAAGAGGAAATCTGTATGACAAATGTGAGATACTGAGGTATAAATGGTAAAGTGTTTAATGGAAATATACTAAAAAAATGTAAAGGAAACATATAAACGTGAAAAAACAAAATCCAATAGCCCTGTTACCAATAGCAGTATTTCTCGTACTGTATCTGGGATTGGGAATACTTTTTGAATATGTAATGAAAATTCCGATGGGGTTTTATAATGTGCCCATCATAATAGCATTCCTCGTGGCAATACTGGTGGCGTGTCTGCAGAACCGTAGTGTGAAATTCGACCAAAAGCTAGAGATAATGGCACAGGGACTGGCTGACAAAAATATCATAACAATGCTGCTCATTTTCCTTACCGCGGGAGCATTCGTGGGTGTAGTAGGTCGAAGCAGTGCGGAGAGCGTGGCATATTTCATGCTGTCACTGATACCGGCAAGGTTCGCAGTGATGGTGCTTTTTGTCGTGGCATGCTTTGTGTCTATTGCGATGGGGACATCGGTTGGAACCATAACACTGATTGTGCCGATAGCGGCAGCAGTATCGGATGCATCGGGCTTTGGTCTGCCGCTTTGTATAGGCTCCGTAATGGGTGGCGCGATGTTCGGAGACAACCTTTCCTTTATATCAGATACGACCATTGCCGCATGTAACGGACAGGGCTGTCAGATGAAGGACAAATTCAGGGAGAACTTTTTTATTGCACTTCCGGCGGCAGTAATGACGCTTGTTGTTATAGCAATTCTGTCATTTATGACAGATATCGCGGGCGCTGTATCGCAGGAATATCATCTGTTGCAGATAGTACCGTATATTCTCGTGCTGTTCGGTGGAATTGCCGGAATAAATGTATTTGTAGTGCTTATAATAGGAATCATATCGGGAACGGTCATAATGCTCGCAACAGGAAGTACAGCACCATACGATCTGCTTACCAATATGGGAAGTGGAGCGTCAGGCATGTTTGAAACCTGTATGGTAGCAGTGCTTGTGGCAGCCATGTGTGCGCTGATTCGTGAATATGGCGGATTTGATGCCCTGCTTTCTGGAATTTACCGGACATTCAAGGGCAAACGAGGTGGACTGCTCGGTATGGGACTTCTGGTAGGACTTATCGATATTGCTACTGCCAACAACACAGTTGCTATAGTTATGGCAAATCCGATAGCAAAGGAAATGGCTCAGAAATACGACATAACTCCGCGTAAAACAGCGTCTATACTGGATACATTTTCGTGCATTTTTCAGGGGATGATACCATATGGAGCGCAGATGCTCGTGGCCATATCGGCAGTGCATGAGCTGGGACATGAGGTGTCAGCCTTTAATATACTGCCATATCTGTTTTATCCGATGTTTTTGTTGGTAAGCTCGCTGGTGGCGGTTTTACTTGTTGAAAATGGGAAAAAATTTAATTGAAAATGAAGTTTAAAGCAAAAGAATAATGAGGTTTTAAATGAAAATGCCGGATAGAAATATGATATTTCATCCGGCATTTATTATGTGAAATTTAGGCTGCATTTTGAAAGTCAATTACAGTTATTTCTGGTAGCATGGATTTTAGTTTTGATATAATGGACTCGATTTTTTGCATTGTGGAGCCATTAATAAACTCTTCACCACACTGTGAACATTTTTGGCATGGAACATTTTTTATAATAATATAACAGTTTTTATATGCAGTCATATAAGTTGTGGTACTTTTGACAGTATCACCTTTGCACAGGAAGCATTTCATAATATCAATTCTCCTTTCTTGTTTTTAAATCGGACTCCCATTTGTCTGAAGACGGGGAGTATGCGGTGATAATCCAGAGCTGTTCGTGATTGGAACCGACTACAACATGTAATGGACATTTTGTATTCAGATTTCCAAGTGTTAAGCAACTGGGATATGGATAGTCATTAGGGTATTCCTCAATTATTTCACCGGTCATGATACATGATATGACATCGTCAATGAGGATACCACGTTGCTCAAGTCTTTTTGACGCATGCAGTGTTAAATAAATATTGTCGGGAGTACACAAACCTCTAAGTTCATCAATTGTAAGACACATCTGTTATTCTCCTCATATGAATTAATTATAATTATAGTAGTATTTGGAGGGATTAGCAATGCTATTCTAAAAATTCACTAATTTACATTAATTAACTCCGATTAATTCACCGATTGATTCACCCATTAATTCACCTTGACAATCAATGATGACAAGGATATAATACATTATGACAAATAAAGTTGTCAAACAGACAAAAATAATTGTCACACGGGTGAAATGTAGAGCGAGAGTCGGTAGAGCGAGAGTCCCGTTTGTAACCCAAGAGTCTCTCTTTGTAAATGAAAATCTCATTTTGTAAACGAGATTCCCGCTTTGTAAACGAAAATCCCGTTTTGTAAGCGAATTTCCCAGATTTTCATTTGTACATTGACATGTTATAATACGTTCAGCAATAAATTTGCACACGACAATAAGGAATCAATTCCCGTTCGAAATTTTTGTATTCGGAGAATCCATCCCTGTTTTGAAGTTATTCTGCTGTCATTGTTCTGGCGGCACTTTGCAAATTTATCTGTTACTTTTTGAGAAGTTTAGGCTTTAAGATGATGTTTTCGGCGGCAACCGGTTTACATCCAAGTTTCTTAAGTATATCTTCTCCGTAATAAAAGCTGAACGTTTCGTATGGGCTACGGTTGTTCAGCTTTTTCCTTTTATAGGAATTGATATGATCCATCATCAGAAAAATATCTTTCTGTGTAAGATCATCAAAGCTGCTTCCTTTTGGCAGAATGCGGCGAATCAATTCATGGTTCACTTCGCAGGCTCCTTTCTGATAAGGTGCACTTGGATCACAGTAAAATACATTCGTTCTGTTGCATGGAATCGCATCACGTTTTTCGATCGCTTTTGGATTTGAAAACTCACTTCCGTTGTCTGTGAGAATAACTGGGAATAAACGCGAAAAATCTTTGCTTCCAAGTACTTTATCCAGCAGATTTATAATCTGTATGACAGATGCTGAGGTATTTGAATCTCTCAAAAATGCAAGCATTAAACTGGTTTCAACGAAATGTATGGTAAGCAGACATTTGCCTCCCACACGTCCGATAACACTGTCCATCTGTATAACAGTAGACTCCGGATTACTTTCAAGAAACTTCTGGAAATCGCTATAGTTTCTACCAATACGACATCCTCTGTCTACCTTGAACTCAGGCTGTTTGTAACGAGGACGATATTTCACCTTACGAGGCAGGTCGATGTTCCGTATATCAAAAAGCTGGGCATCAACATAATTATACAATGTTTTTTCGCTGCACATGATTTCATCTACATGCTCTATATAAATCTGATGAAGTGACTGTCCATTTTTGACCAGCGGGCTTATGATTCCATTTATCCTTGCTATATCATCCTCATTGGATAAAATGCCCGTTCTGGATTCCGAAATAGACTGATGTGCCATCTCATGAGCATCTGAAGGATCATAAATGCGTTTTAACAAGGTGCATTTAGAAAGCTGGCTGCAGCCATTACATACATATGGCGGTTTTGTTTTAACAGAACAGATATCCTCTGCAAAATCCAGGCAGTGCAATGTACACTCGGAACATAGACTACATTTATACGCTGATTGATGCGTACAACTGTTTCCGCACAGCTTTTTGGCTTTGCATGTACTGCGATGTTTACATGGATTATAAGGATATCCCGGACGACCACTTTTCTTATCATAGGAATGCTTTTTTATTTCCTTTGCAATCGTGGTACGATCCTTGCCTAATTTATTTCCTATAACTCCAAAGGAGACATTCTCCTGAAGGAGTTGTGCAATAACTAATCGATCTTCATATGTTAAAAACTTTGACATGATAGCTCCTTTCCAGCCGCCAGAAATCAAAGCATAGCAAAAAAGAGACCAACAATCCAGTCAGTCTCTTGAATTTGTAAAGGAAAATCCATACCCTTCCTTTGCACTCATTACTATTAACTTTTTAAATCAGTCTGAGATGTGGGTATGGAATCTCAGATTACAATTGACGATAATTGTCACACGGAGGCGTTATATGACACTGAAGAATCGTTTAAAGGAACGCAGGGCCGCACTGAATGTTAATCAGCAGGAGATGGGCAGGCTGTGTGGTGTGTCGAGACAGACAATCAGCCTTATAGAGAGAGGCGACTATTCACCCTCAGTTACCCTGGCGCTGACGATAGCAAAGGTGTGCGGTGTTACAGTTGAAGATGTATTTTATTTGCAGGAGGAAGATGAAGATGGAGAGAAATGATATTAAAAAAGCAAACCGTAAGGCTATGCCGGGATTTTTGCTTATTACACTTGTGGGAGCAATTGTGGGTGGTATTGTCGGATTTTATTCCGCAAAATATGGTGTTGAACGGTTGGCAGGCAGCATGAAAAGCGCGGGAGCATTTTTCGGCAAATATGTTTCCGGCTGGATATTGCTTGCTATAGCCGTCATCACACCGATAGTGGTCATACCTGTTTATCAAAAGGCAAAAAGGATGCTTTTGGCATGGGATGGAGAGGATGAATCCATATGCGATATCGCAGAGAAGAAGCTTAATGTGATACTCATGATAAGCAGCATTGTATTGATATGTGCATTTTTCCTTATCAGCGCAACATATTCAGGTGGATTTGCAATGCTTGATAAAAATTTTAACATGTATGTGCTGGGAATTGTGGCCTTTCTGGTAATACTGGCTGAGGGAATAATCATCCAGCAAAAGGCGGTTGATATTACCAAGATAATGTATCCGGAGAAAACTGCTTCGGTATATGATCTGAAATTTCAAAAGAAATGGGTAGACAGCTGCGATGAAGCAGAAAAAATCATGATAGGCAGATGTGCCTTTGAGGCATTCAAGGTGACCAATTCAGTATGTTGCGCACTATCTGTTATTCTGGCAATAGGTGCTTTGACGTTTGATATAGGATTTTTACCATCATTTGTCGTCTGCCTGATATGGCTTGTCAGCCAGTGTGCATATTGCAGTGCTGCGATAAAGTGCAATAAAGTACTTTAAGGTGACCTGATGCGGTAGGGAGGCAAGTAAGCTATGGATGACACATGGTTCATTTATTATTTGCTTTTGATGATTATAATATTGTATCTTCCGTGGAAAAGAAGGAAACGATATGCAGCAAAAAGAATTATGAAAAAAGGTAAAATAAACAATAGTCAAAGGAGTGCAGGAAAAATTATGAGAGAATTAGCAGAACGTTTTATAGGAAAAGATGTCTATATCAATTTATTGGATGGAAGAGCTGATGGAGTAATAAAGGAAGTTACAGATAATGGAATTGTGTTGGAAAATAAAAATGGAGTGCAGGTTGTGAATCTCGATTATGTTATAAAGCTGCGTGGATATCCATATAATAAAAAGGGAAAACGTAGCACGATTATGGATATGTAGTGACAAAACATGAAAAGGTGGCTGAATTTCCGGGAAACAGTCACGAAATAAATACGATTAAACAGGTGGGAATAGGGGTGTTTTTGAAAAAAAGCATAAAAAATGTTGCATACGTGTTATACTACCATATAGAGATATCGTATGAAATATGAACGATAAACACATAAATAAACACAGGATATGAGAAGTAATCGCAATCACAAATATATTTTGTGAAATATAACAATTGCGCTCTCATAGGGAAAGGAGACAAAATGCCGGAAAACAGTAGCTGTAGCAGCGCGGGAAGCTGCACAAAGTCAAGCTGCGAGGGCTGTCCATCACACAATGGAGGACCACAGAGCTTCCTCGTAGAGCAGAATAAATTTTCAAACATCAAGCATGTAATAGGAGTTGTCAGCGGAAAGGGTGGAGTAGGAAAGTCATTCGTCACATCCTCACTGGCGGTAAACATGGCAAAGAAGGGCTACAAGGTAGGTATCCTTGATGCCGATATCACAGGTCCGTCAATACCAAAGATGTTTGGTGCACATGACCAGATACTCGGAGACGAAAACGGCCTGATGCATCCGTATGAGACAAAAGAGGGCATCAAGCTCATCTCAGTAAACCTGCTCATGGACAACGAGGAGGATCCGGTTATCTGGAGAGGCCCGGTCATTGCCGGAGTAGTAAAACAGTTCTGGAACGAGACAGCATGGGGCGATATAGACTATCTATTCGTTGATATGCCACCGGGAACAGGAGATGTACCTCTCACCGTATTCCAGTCCCTCCCGGTAGATGGAATCGTAATCGTCACATCACCACAGGAGCTTGTCAATATGATTGTCAAAAAGGCCTATAACATGGCAGAGGCAATGCATATCACAGTGCTTGGTGTGGTAGAGAACTTCAGCTATCTCAAATGTCCTGACTGTGGCAAGGAGATAAAGCTTTTCGGAGAGAGCCATATAGACGAGATAGCCAAAGAGCTTTCAGTACCGGTACTTGGCAAGCTGCCACTCGATACATCATATGCAGCTATCGCCGATAAGGGAGATTTCTACAGCATAGAAAACGACCATCTCGCAAAAGCAACCGAAGTACTTGAGCGTATTTAATATTTCGTACAGAAGTAAAAAGAGCAAATGAAGCAGGCATATATCCGCCGGGTGCGGTATATATGCCTGCACTGCCAAATATTAAACTTTCTTTAAATATGCGATTTCCCTATTTACATTTCTGACCATTGGCTTCATAATCATATTACCCACAGATTAAACAATAGTTTTTATACTCAAAATTTACGAAAACAACCAAAATATGGAAAAAGAGTTAATTTTATTATCAATATTTACCCAAAAACAATAATTTTAACGTCAATTTTTATAAAAAAATGCCCTTGTTTTTGTGCATATTTTTGTCTATATTATCATGTAGTAAAGAGAAGGTAAAAGAAAGGCAAATAGGAGGAAAATATGAAGAAAATATTTGATGTATTGAATGTCATTAAACAAAAGCTCTTTGTAAAGAAAGACAAGATTCATTCAGAAAAATATTATCGCAGAATTGATTTTTTAAATAAATATTCGCTTTTATTCCATGCAATCATAGCTATGGCTATCGTATTTATAGTGGAGATTATCTCGCGCAGGAGCTTTATTTCTGCATGTAAGTTCGTAGATGCACATACACTTGCGTTCATGTACAACTCATTTTTAGTGTTTGTATCATTTTCACTTGTGTATCTGTTCAGGCGCAGGGCTTTTGCAAGGGTAATAATTACAGGTTTTTGGACTATCCTCGGAATCATCAACGGCTGTGTGCTTTCAAACCGTGTCACACCGTTTGGTTATACTGATTTAAAGTGTATTCCGGAGCTTTTAGCCATGAACAATACCAGCTATTTTACAGCACAGCAGGCTACAATAGTTGTATTTGGACTTGGTACATTTGCACTGTTTCTTGTGGCACTTTTTATCAAGGGACCTAAATATACAGGAAAAATCCGTTATGCAGGTGTTTCAGTGGCATTTTTAGCATTGCTTTTCGTTGCAATCCCTGTCACAACCAATGTGGCACAGAATACCAATGTGGTTGCCAGCTACTATTCAAATATCGCCCAGGGCTATGATGATTATGGCTTTGTATACTCATTCTCATCTACCTTAGTGGATCGTGGAATGAAAAAGCCGGCGGATTACAATAAGCAGAATGTGGAAGAGGTGGAGCAGAAGGTTAATTCACAGAAGCAGACCACCACAGTGGACGGAAAAACCGGTCCAAACATCATCTGTGTGCTTTTAGAGTCATTCTGTGACCCGGACGAGATTAATTTCCTTCATGTGAATGAGGATCCTATTCCTACATTCCATGAGCTTGAGAAAAACTATTCAAGCGGATATCTGACTGTACCTGTAGTCGGAGCAGGAACCGCAAACACAGAGTTTGAGATGCTTACAGGACTCAGTATGCAGTATTTCGGTACAGGAGAGTATCCATACAAGACTATTTTAAAGCAGACAGATTGCGAGAGCCTTGCCTCAGATTTATCAAAAATTGGCTATGCAACACATGTAGTGCACAACAACGGTGGTAATTTCTACAGCCGTACCAATGCATTTTCAAAGATGGGCTTTGATACCTTTACAAGCAAGGAGCTCATGAATATCACAGAGTACACTCCAAACGGAAGCTGGCCTACAGATGATATTCTCGTCAGCGAGACTATGAAGACCTTTGATGCGACACCGGATCAGTCTGATTTTACTTATATCATCACAGTTGGCACTCATGGTGATTATCCAAAGGAGCCTGTTATAGAAAATCCTACATACACTGTGTCAGGTGTTGAGGACGAGGGCATGAAAAATGCCTGGACATATTATGTAAATCAGCTCAACGAGGCTGACCGCTTCATTAAGGAGCTCACAGATGAGCTCTCTAAGAGAGATGAGGACACCATTGTTGTTATGTTTGGAGATCACCTTCCTACAATGGGACTTCAGGATTCTGATATGAAGTCAGGTGATATCTACAAGACAAAGTACATCACATGGAACAACATGGGACTGCCAAAAGAGGATGCTGACCTTTATGCTTACCAGCTTCTTGCCCAGACTACAGACACTGTAGGTATCCATGAGGGAACTATCATGAACTATCATCAGACTCAGATGAACAGTACAGATGAGGCATCATATCAGGATGGTCTTGACCTGTTACAGTACGATATCCTTTATGGAAAGCGCTACTGCTACAACGGCACAGATCTATATCCGGCTTCAGATCTTGTCATGGGAATTGACAAGGTGAACATCACAAATGTGTCTGATTCATCGACCGGTGATACAGTATATATTTACGGTCACAACTTTACCAACTGGAGTAAGGTTTATATAAACGACTCCAAGGTGGCTTCGACTTATCTCTCAGCAGGTGTGCTTGCTATCAATAAGGAAGACATCAGTGATGGTGATGAGATAACTGTGTGCCAGGTTGGATCTAGTGATACCATTTTCAGAAAGTCTGAGAATGCGTATACATATGTGGATCCTGCAGTGGAGCACGACAGTGAGTCGGAGACAGATGAACCGACAGAGAACCAGTAGAAAAATATAGTTTATATGCGCCGTCCATGGCGCATATAATCCTTGCCCCGCCGTCCTTGGCGGGGCATTTCTGCGTTTCATGGGCATAATTTCTACAGTATCTAGGCAGCTTCGCTATGCGCTCACGCTAGAGCACACGCCGCCACTCCACACCGAGACCCGGGACCTACGCCCCTTACGTTGTGGCAAAATTGTCACGTGTGTGCATCGATGATACCTTTTGACCATTTAATCATATAATTAATGGGTTGAAAATTGTGTATATTGATGATACAATTTCAACGGTTAATGATTACATTAATTTTAGAATCTAAGTATGGAGGTGAATTTCATGGACAGTAGTGATGGTCTTGGGCGAAGTAAGAACAACATCGGTGCTGATATACAAGTGAGTATTGTATTGGCAGGCATAGTGGATTCTGTCCGTGGAAGGATTCATCACCGGACAGTTTTTAGAGGTACAGTGTAGGCATATTAAGGAATATCGGCTTACGCCGTGCTGTGTTTTGCTGTGCATAAATGCATACTTGTTTATATATCAGAGCACCGTTAGGTGCTTTTTTCGTGCGCAAATTTATGGAGTGCACGGGTTTCGTCCTTTCTATCATGGAATGATTTTTATGCTTCAAAATCCAATGATTTTGGAGAGCCACATATGTTTATTTTATGTGGAAAATGCTATCGGAAATGAGAAAGGAGAGAAATGGAGATGAATACAAAGAAATACGAAGAGCTTCTTGTTCTATTGAGAAGCCACAAAACGGATAAGGAAATTCTGGAGGTTTTGTCAGATTATCATGAGAATGATATTGCTGATATGCTTGCAGGAATGAACGAGAAGGAGCGCAAACGTCTTTACAGGCTTCTTGGAACACAGCGGACAGCGGAGATCTTTGCATATCTTGATGAGCCGCAGGCCTATTTTGATGAGCTGTCTGTGGAGCAGGCTGCCAGGGTAGTATCGCTGATGGATTCGGATGATGCTGTCGATTTGCTTGAAAATCTGGAGGATGAGGACAAGAAGGAGATTGTAGAGCATCTGGATGAGGAAGCAGAAAAGGATGTCAGGATGCTTCTGTCATATGACGATGATGAAATAGGCAGCTATATGACAACCAACTACATCTGTATTCCGGGCGGCCTGACAGTGAAGCAGGCTATGAGCCAGCTCGTGAGGCAGGCGGGCGAAAACGACAATATCATGACTATATATGTGGTTGATTCAGATGAATGCTTTGCGGGAGCTATTGATTTAAAGGATTTAATCACAGCCAGGGAGGGCATGAATCTGGAAAGCATTATAGCCCATTCATATCCATATGTGCTTGACCATGAGAAAATCGATGATTGTATCGATACAATCAAGGACTACGCTGAGGATTCAATTCCGGTGCTCTCAAAGGATAAGCATATCCTCGGAGTCATCACATCTGATGATATTGTAGAGATGGTAGACAATGAGATGGGTGAGGACTATGCAAAGCTCGCCGGACTGACCGCAGAGGAGGATCTGAAGGAGACCACGCTGCAGAGCATGAAAAAGAGAATGCCATGGCTTATCATCCTGCTTTTTTTGGGAATGATAGTGTCTTCTGTAGTCGGAATATTTGAGAATGTGGTAGCGGCTTTGCCGATAGTCATCTGCTTCCAGTCGCTGGTGCTTGATATGGCAGGAAACGTAGGAACACAGTCACTAGCTGTCACAATCAGAGTACTCATGGATGAGAATTTAAGCGGTAAGCAGAAGCTTTTGCTCGTAGTAAAAGAGGTAAGAATAGGCCTTGTAAATGGTGGCTTGCTTGGAATAATGGCACTTGTATTTCTGGGAATATATGTGCATCTGTTCAAGGGCTACACATGGCTTGGAGCATTTGCGGTATCAGGCTGTGTAGGAGTTTCACTGCTTGTGGCAATGGCAATTTCAAGCCTTGTGGGCACAGTGATTCCGATGTTTTTCCACAAGATAAAGATTGACCCGGCGGTTGCGTCAGGCCCGCTTATCACGACAGTGAATGATCTGGTGGCAGTTGTGACCTATTATGGACTGGCATTTCTTTTCCTGATTGAATTGTAATATATGACGTGGTGCTTAATTATTTAGAATATATAAAAGCATGGAAAGAGTTGAGTTTTTATTGGCTTTATTTGGTAACTAGTGTATACTATTTGCATATAACAGCTTCGTTAAGCAGATATAAATACACATAAAAGAAAGGTATAATCATGGACATCGTATTAGGAAATTACAAAGGATTAAAGGCAAACATCCCTTATATTGCATATACAGAGGAGGATGTTAATTCACAGATAGCGACACTTCTTTCAGGAAATCCTGTCAGAGAGCAGAAAACAGGCCCGTTAGCGATGGGCGACACGGCAGTAATCGACTACGAGGGCTTTAAGGACGGAGTTGCGTTTGAGGGCGGAAAGGCTGAGAAATATCCTCTGGGGATCGGTTCAGGCTCTTTTATTCCGGGCTTTGAGGAGCAGCTTGTAGGCATGGAAATCGGTGAGGACAGAGACATCAATCTCTCATTCCCTGAGCAGTATCATGCGCCGGAGCTTGCAGGCAAAGCGGTTGTTTTCAAGGTTAAGCTGCACGAGATTTACAATGAGAAGGAAGCAGAGCTGAACGATGAGTTTGCAGCATCTCTCAATTTCCCTGAGGTACAGTCAGTGGAGGATTTAAAGAAATATATCAACGAGTATCTTGAGTACCAGGTAGAGGCAAGAAAGGCTGATGCGGCAAGAGAAAAGCTCTATGACCAGATTCTTGAAAGCAGCTCATGCCTTGTTTCGCCACAGGCAGTAGAGACAGCGGTAAATATGCAGCTTCAGCAGATGGCAGCATCATTTGCACAGCAGGGTGTGGCTATGGAGCAGTATCTTCAGATGACAGGCAAGACTATGGACAGCTTAAAGGATGAACTCAAGCCGGTTGCACAGAAGCAGGTAAAGCTTGAGGCTGTTCTCGATGAAATCATCAGAGTGGAAAATATCACTGTATCTGACGAGGAGATGGATGAGCAGTATGAGCTTATTTCACAGAAGTATGGTCAGCCTGTTGACGTTGTAAAGCAGGTGATTCCAAAGGCACAGCTCAAGCCGGATTTACTTCGTATGAAGGCATCACAGCTCATCATAGATGCGGCTGAGATTATCATGGAAGAAAGCGGAAAATAATGTATAGAATATTTTTGGTTGAGGATGACGAGACCATAGCAAAGCTTGTCAGAAGACATTTGGAAAAATGGGATTATGATGTGCATGTGGTGCAGAAATTTGATGCTGTAATGTCAGAATTTGCATCATTTGATCCGCATCTTGTGCTTATGGATATCGGTCTGCCGTTTTACAATGGGTATCATTGGTGTACGGAAATCAGAAGGGTATCAAAGGTTCCTGTGGTTTTCCTGTCATCCGCTGCTGATAATATGAATATAGTGATGGCAGTCAGTATGGGGGCTGATGACTTTATAGCAAAGCCGTTTGATCTTGATGTGCTGACCGTAAAGATACAGGCTATCATCAGGCGCTGCTATGATTTTGGCGCAAACAACAGTGTTTTGGAGCATAATGGCGCCATGCTCAATATATCTGATGCCACCATAACCTATGACGACAAAAGGCTCGAGCTTACAAAGAATGAGCTCAAAATATTGCAGACACTTTTTGACAACAAAGAAAGGATTGTATCACGCAGCCTTCTAATGGAAAAGCTGTGGGAGAGTGATGCGTATGTGGACGAGAATACACTTTCGGTGAATGTCAACAGGCTGCGTAAAAAGCTGGATTCTATAGGGCTTGAGAGCTTTATTGTCACAAAAAAGGGGCTTGGGTACAGGTTGGGGTGAGAGGTCATGGCAAAAACACAAAATAAACCGCATCTGACAAACTTTATAAAACAAAACTATATATGGATTCTGATGATAGTCACAATGTCATGTATCCATTTGCTTTACATGTACCTGATTGGTGCGCGCAAACAGGATGTGGTGTATGCAGCAGTGCTTGATGCAATGATTATTATTATAACAGTGCTGGCTGGCTTTTTGGGATATAGCAGCAAGGTAAAAGCTCTAAGCAATGCTTTAGAGCGTCCGGTTGAGGAACAGGCACAGCTTCCGGAAGCAACAGATGATGTGGAGATGCTTTATCACAGGCTGTTGGAAAATCAAAGTATTGCAAGGAATGAGTCAGAAAGCAGTGCTGCAATCAGACAATCACAGATGAGAGATTATTACTCTATGTGGGTGCACCAGATAAAGACTCCGATATCGGCTATGAAACTACTGCTTGAGGCAGAGCGGGAGGAGCTTGGGCAGCTGATGTGTGATGATGAACAGAGTCAGTGCCTGCTGTCAGATAACATGAACTCGTTTGAGGACGAATTATTCCGCATAGAGGAATATGTCAGTATGGCTTTACAGTACCAGCGTGTAAGCAGCACCGAAAATGATTTTGTGCTTGAAAAAGTCAGTGTGGATGGTGTCATACGTGATACCATCAAAAAATATGCAAAGATTATGATCCGAAGGCATATTGGGATGAATTATTCAGGAACCGTGCAGGAGGTATATACTGACGGAAAATGGCTTGCATTTATACTGGAACAGCTACTTTCAAATGCTATAAAATATACGCCACAGGGTTTTGTTAAAATAGAAACAGCTAAGAAAGCTAACCGGTTTTTTATTACAATAAAGGATACCGGAATAGGAATCAAAGCCGAGGATCTGCCACGCGTTTTTGAAAAGGGCTACACAGGCTACAATGGTCATGCCGATAAGAAGGCTACAGGAATTGGGCTTTATCTGTGCAGGCAGATGGCAGATAAGCTGGGGCATACAATTCGCATGGAGTCAGAGATTGGAAAAGGAACTAAGGTGTGGATAGGGTTTGATCTGGATTATGCAGATACGAGAGATTAGGATATAATGATATGAGGGGCAAAAGGTAATTTGCCCCTCATTTTTCCTACTCCAGATTAAGCTTCCTTGTCATGTTGTATATCGAGCCTGCGACATACACCACAGTGAGAAGCAGCGATACGGCAAGTGCACCGATGACTACTCTGTTCATAAGACCTGCAACCTCCTGATGGTTTAATACATTTAAAATGTAAGTGATAGATCCCTTTGATGACAGCGGAATAAAAAATGTAAAAATCATCACTATAATATTTGCGACCTGACCGATCACATAAAGTATGATGAAAGTAAGCACAGAGTTAGCATCTTTGCTTCCATTTGCCCTGTAGCCGGTAGTAAGGCTGAAAAACAGCATAGAGATCGTGTAGAGCAGGGATATTACTGCAATACTGCCAAACATTACAACAGGACTCATTGTAAATCCGGCATTGGCAAACTCATCAGACATACTTCCTATAATATCTTTAATCCATTCAAAGCCATGGTTAATTATAGAAAATGTTAAAACAGCAACTATCAGATCGAGTATAAAAAATACAAAAGCTGTCAGGAATTTTGACACATACAGCATCCATGGCGCTACAGGCAGCGTATTCATGAGGTAGCCTTCGTCTTTTAACAGATTGCGTCTGAAGTAAATAACTATGATCACTAAGCTGCAGATCAGCATGGCGATTACTGACAGGCTATGCAGTGCCCAGAAAAATACGGATACAAGATCAAATTCAAAGCTATCCAAAATTATTTCTGTCAGGGCTGACACAAACACCAGTGCATAAAGTCCGATATGTTCCTTGAATTGTTCCCTGAAATCATATTTAAGTAATTTTAACAGCATGCGAACACCTCCCTGAAAAGCTCATCAACGCTTTTCTTGTAATTAGTGCGGATATTGTCTACGGAATCGTTTAGAAAAATACCGCCATCTCTGATAAATACCACATCATCGAGCACTTTTTCTATATCACTTATTAGATGAGTTGTGATAAGAATTGTTGAATCTTCATTATAGTTTTCGATTATTGTGCGTAAAATATAGTCTCTTGCGGCAGGATCAACACCGCCCATAGGTTCATCGAGCAGATAAAGCTTTGCATTCCTGCTCATTACAAGCACGATCTGTACTTTTTCACGCATACCTTTAGAGAGACTTTTGATCTTTGCCTGTGGATCAACTCCGAATTTCTCAAGCATGGCATTTGCACGCTCAGGTGAGAAATCAGCATAGAAATCCTTGAAAAATGCAATGATATCACTCACCTTTTTTGACGGATTAAGATATGTCCGCTCAGGAAGATAAGATACAATAGCCTTGCTCTTTACTCCGACAGGCTCACCGTCTATCAGTATCTGCCCCTTGTTTGGCTGCAATACCCCGGCAAGCATCTTTATCAGTGTGCTTTTACCGCTGCCGTTAGGGCCAAGGATGCCGATAATCTTTCCACCGGGAAAAGTCACATTCATATTTTCGATAACCTTATGGCTCTTATAGTTTTTGCTTAGATTTTTGATTTCAATACGTTCTGCCATTTACATCACTCCTTTTTTAAACTTTTAAGATAATTTTCATATACCGTAAGGGACTGTTCCGGTGTAAAGCCGACCTTTGCCATTCCTTCACAAAACTCACTGCACAGCTTATGTGCCAGATCATTTTTTAGTGAGTCAGCCTGATTCCCCATGTCTGAGACAAATCTGCCGGAGGTACGTCTCGACTCCAGATAGCCGTCACGCTCAAGCTCAGATAGAGCCTTTTGCATGGTGTTTGGATTTACACCGGCTGACAATGCCAGCTCTCTTACGGATGGCACTTTGTTACCTGGCTTTAGGCTGCCGTTTGCAATATCCATCTTGAACCGGTCTATGATCTGTAGGTATATGGGCGTTTCGTTGTTAAAATTCCATTCCATCATTTCACCTGCTTTTGTACTACTGTATTATTTGAATAATACAATAATACATGTGGGGTTATTTGTCAACTACAAATTAATTTCTTACAAAAATGTAAGATACGAGGTCGAAATGTAAGCTGATTCGATAGCATACATTCCGGTCTTTTGTTATTATAATGATATGAAAAGGCTGCAGCCCGCAACTGTGAAGGTACTGAACAGTTACGTCATATTAAAAAAGGTAACAAAAATAGAAGTTTAAATAACATTTTGAAATAATCGCAAAGGAGCATCGAAAATGGCAATCTTAGAAGTAAGTAACCTCAAAAAAATATATACCACCAGGTTTGGCGGCAATCAGGTTCAGGCATTGAAAAATATCAATTTCTCTGTAGAGGAAGGTGAGTACGTGGCAATCATGGGAGAGTCCGGCTCAGGAAAGACGACACTTTTAAATATTCTCGCGGCACTTGATAAGCCGACAGCGGGAGAGGTGCTTTTAAATGGAAAGAATCTTGTATCGTTGAAGGAAAAGGAGATATCTGCCTTCAGACGTGAGCATCTGGGCTTTGTATTTCAGGATTTTAATCTGCTTGACAATTTTTCACTGAAGGACAATATCTTTTTACCGCTTGTGCTGTCAGGTGTGGACTATAGGGATATGGAAAAAAGGCTTGCACCTATAGCTTCACTGCTTGGAATTGAAAAGCTGCTTAATAAATATCCATATGAGGTGTCAGGCGGACAGAAACAAAGGGCAGCAGTGGCACGCGCGATAATAACAAATCCTGAATTAATTTTGGCTGATGAGCCGACAGGAGCACTTGATTCAAAGGCAACAGACAGTCTGCTTAGGCTGTTCAACAGGATAAACGAGGACGGACAGACCATTCTCATGGTGACACACAGCACAAAAGCTGCAAGTCATGCCAACAGGGTGCTTTTCATAAAGGACGGTCAGGTGTTTCATCAGATTTACCGTGGCAATCTTACAAATGACGAGCTCTATGTGAAGATTCAGGATGCACTTATGCTGATTACGACAGGTGGTGAGAAGCATGAATAAAATATATAGCAGGCTGGCATTTACAAATATAAAAAATAATAAGACTCTCTATATGCCTTACATTATATCGGGAATGGTCATGATAGCCATGTTTTATGTGATGATGTTTTTAAACAACTCAAGGGGACTTAGCAAGGTGCCTGGCGCGGATGCACTGGCGTCGATAATGGGGCTTGGATGCGGAACAATAGCGGTTTTTTCATATATATTTCTGTTTTATACAAACAGCTTTATAATCAAAAGGCGCAAGAAAGAGGTCGGAATATACAATATTCTTGGCATGGAAAAACGTCATATCGCGAGAGTTTTGTCAATTGAGACACTTACCGTAGCACTCGCAGCAATAGCATCCGGAATTATAGCAGGGATTTTATTTTCTAAGCTGATGATTATGTTTCTTTATAGGATTATAAATATTAAAGCACAAATTAATTTCACTGTATCTGCTAGCGCTGTCGTAAATACAATATTAATTTTTGGAGTGTTATATTTTCTCACTCTCATCTATAACCTGATGCAGGTGAAGCTTGCTAATCCGATAGAGCTGCTTCGCGGGGGCAATGTCGGTGAGAAAGAGCCGAAGAGCAAATGGCTTATCGCTATAATCGGACTAGGCTGTTTTGCCGGGGGATATTATATTGCGATTACCACAAAGAACCCTCTCCAGGTGCTTTCACTGTTCTTTGTCGCAGTGCTGCTTGTCATCGTCGGAACGTATCTTTTATTTATTTCAGGAAGCATTGTAATACTTAAGGCACTCAGGAAAAACAAGAAGTTTTACTATAATAAAAAGCATTTTGCGGCAGTTTCAGGCATGATTTACAGAATGAAGCAGAATGCAGGCGGACTAGCGAGTATATGTGTGCTTTCCACAATGGTACTGGTTGTTGTTTCTACAACCGTGAGCATGTATGTGGGCATGGAGGGAGAGCTTAAGCAGAGATATCCTGCGGATATAAGCGTATATAGCTGGTATAAGGAAATACCGGCAGGGCTTAAGCTGGATGATGCTTTGAAAGAAGCAGAGGCAGAGTCGGATAAGATAATCGATGGCAGTGGCTGTGATATTAAGGAAAGCAATAGCTACACATATTTTAGCTGGACTGTGTGCAGAGAGGGGGAGGAGTTTAAGCCGGTTTTAAATTACAACAATGATATTTCCATGTTGTATTTTGTAACGAGAGATGAAATCGAAAAGATGGAGCCAGGTCTGCAGGGCAGATTAAAGAATAAAATACCAAAGCTCGATGCCGGTTCGGTCGCTGTTTATGGAACTGAAAAGTTTAATAATGATATAATTAACATCTTGGGTAGAGAATTTAAGGTAGCTGCAACAGAAAAAACTGCTGTGAATAAAGACAGCTATATGGCATCAATGTATAGTGGTGTGTACTATGTAGTGGTAGACAGCAAGGCAACACTTGCAGAGATATTTAACCTGAACAGTTCGCTGGAAGAGGATAGTGTGCCGACTATGCTCAACAATGAAATTGATTATAATCTGTATGGCAGCAGTGAGGATAAGCTTGCTGTGGCAAAGGCTCTGGATAAGCATTTTGAGGAAAATAGTGTAAAATCAGATGTGTCAGGATTCTATGAGGAAAGCCGTGATGCAAACAGAGAACAGATTTATGTATTGTATGGTGGCCTGTTCTTTATCGGAATATTCCTTGGAACGATGTTTCTTATGGTTACTGTGATGATTATTTTCTACAAGCAGATTTCAGAGGGCTATGATGACAAAGCACGCTATGAGATTATGGAGAAGGTAGGCATGAGCAATGACGAGGTGAAGAAATCCATTACTTCACAGGTGCGTATGGTGTTTTTCCTGCCGATTATGCTTGCAACGTGTCATCTTGCAGCAGCATTTCCTCTGCTGCGCAGGCTGCTTGCCATGTTTAATCTGACGGATGTTAAGATTATTGCGATCTGTATGGTTGCTACGCTTTTGGTGTTTGTGGCTATATACTATATGGTTTTCAGGATTACTTCGAGAGCATACTACGGGATTGTGGGAAACCAGATTTAGGGGTTTCATATGAATTATTAATGCGCTATAATAAGACATAGCTATGATGTGTAAGAATATAGAGCGAGAGGAACAAGCAGTATGAGTATGACAGAAACAATTAAACTTTACGACAGGGATGCATATGCCACGGAATTTGAGGCAGATATTATATCCTGCGAGCCGAACAAGGCAGATGATAAGCGGTTTGATATAATATTAAATCAGACTTTATTTTTCCCGGAGGAGGGCGGACAAAGCCCGGACATGGGAATACTTGGTGGCTACAGGGTCGTTGATGTGCAGATTAAGAATGGAGTCATTACTCATACGGTGGATATTTCCGCAGGTGATTGCTGCATAATGGGGAAAGAAGAGGTTCAGACAGAAAAGAAGGCTGATGGAAAGATTATAGGTATGGAGTGCGCTTCTGAGAAAGCTGAGCTTGCGGCAGGAGTTCATGTACAGGGCAAAATAGACTGGCAGCATCGTTTTTATAATATGCAGCAACACAGTGGAGAGCATATTTTTTCGGGAATCGTCCACCGCAGGTTTGGATTTGAGAATGTGGGCTTTCATCTGAGTGATTCTGTAGTGACAATGGATTTCAGTGGAGTGATTTCACCGGAGGATATAGCAGAGGTGGAGCATGAGGTAAATGTGGCCATTTCAAAAAATATTCCGATAGAGGTGACATATCCGTCAAGGGATGAGCTTGCGCAGCTGGAGTACAGAAGTAAAATCGAGATTGAAGGACAGGTCAGAATAGTGACAGTGCCGGGATATGATGTGTGTGCATGCTGTGCGCCGCATGTGAAGCGCACCGGCGAGATAGGCATGCTTAAGGTTATGAATTATCAGAACTATAAGGGCGGTGTCAGAATCAGCATCCTTTGTGGTTTCAGGGCGCTGGAGGCTTTCAGACAAAAGTGCGACATCATCTCAGAACTCATGGGGATATTTACCACAAATCAGGAAGCTATTGTGGATAACGTCACAAAGCTTAAGGCAGTAAACCAGTCACTTAAGTCAGAGCTTGGTACAGCAAAGTCAGCTCTTTTGGATTATAAGGTAGCAGAGCTTCCTACAGATACGGACAATGCAGTATTGTTTGAGGACGGCATTGACACGAATACAGCAAGAAATTGCGTCAATGGCCTTGTGGAAAAATATAGTGGCTTTAGTGCATTTTTTACAGGAAATGATGAGGCGGGCTATAGCTTTATTATCGGAAGCAAGAATGCAGACTGCAATACGGTTGCTACAGCACTTAGAAATAAGCTGGGCGCCAGAGGCGGTGGTAAGCCGGTTATGGTGCAGGGCTCCGTCAAGGCGGTAAAGAGCGAGATAGAGGAAGTGCTGAAAGAGGTGCTTTAACTTTTTGAAAATATAGTTTGTGGGACGGATTAAGAGCACAAAAGCGGTTTCAGGACATTGCATCCTGAAACCGTTTTTATTGTAAAAATCATATCCAAAATTAATTATCTATTAGATCTTCTCCAAATGTGCATCTTCTCAGCCTCTTTGATGAGCTCATCACGGAAATCAGGATGAGCAACTGAGATGATTGCCTCAGCCTTCTGCCATGTAGAAAGACCCTTTACATTTACCATACCATACTCTGTAACGATATAGTGTGTGTTGGCTCTTGTGTCAGTGACTACAGAACCCTCTACGAGAGTAGGACGGATACGTGAGTGAACTACGCCCTGCTTGTCGGTGAAAGTTGAAGAGCAGCAGATAAAGCTCTTTCCACCGTTTGACATATAAGCACCGAGAACGAAATCAAGCTGTCCGCCGGCACCGCTGATGTGCTTTGTGCCTGAGGTCTCTGAGCTGATCTGTCCGAAGAGGTCAAGGTCTACACAGTTATTGATTGAGATGAAATTGTCAAGTGCGGCAATATTCTTGATATCATTTGTGTAGCTTACCGGGGCACTCATGAGCTCAGGATTCTCATCGAGATAATCGTACATCTTCTTGGTTCCGGCACCGAAGCCGTAAGCCTGACGATAACGGTCGATGTTTTTCTTTGCTCCTGTTATTTTTCCGGCCTTTGCGATATCAACGAATGCGTCAACGTACATCTCTGTGTGGACACCAAGATCCTTGAGGTCTGACTCAGCGATGAGTGAGCCTACTGCATTTGGCATTCCGCCGATACCGAGCTGGAGACAGGCACCGTTTGGAATCTGGTCAACGATGAGCTCTGCAACCTTCTTGTCTACATCTGTTGCAGGACCACCGGCACCAAGCTCTCCGATTGCAGGGTTGTCACCCTCAACAATGTAAGAAACCTGTGAAATATGTACATTGGCCTCTGAACCACCGTGACAGCGAGGCATGTTTTCATTGACCTCAACGATGATTTTCTTTGAAGTCTCGCATACAGCACCGAGGTGAGATGCGTTAGGACCAAAGTTAAAGTATCCGTGTGAATCCATCGGTGCAACCTGGAACATAGCGACATCGTCAGGTGTTGTTGAATCTCTATAATAACGAGGAAGCTCTGAGTAACGGATTGGTGAGTAGAAAGAACAGCCTCTCTTGATAAGCTTTCTCTCATAACCGCCCATATGCCATGAGTTCCATGTGAAATGCTCGCCGGCATCCTCACGCTCGAAAATGGCAAGTGGCTTAAGCAAAATACCACCACGTACATTGACATCCTTAAGTTCATCAGTTCTTCTGGCAAGTGCCTTGTCGAGGGCATCAGGTGTGCCTGTGCACCAGCCGTAGTCAACCCAGTCGCCTGATTTGACAATCTTTACTGCCTCATCTGCTGAGACAAGTTTCTGCTTGTACTCTTCTAAAAAGCTCATAAAATCCTCCTTAGATACCTAAAATGATAGTAGCAAAATGCTACGTTAAAAAAATAACAAACCCTATAATCTCTATATTATCACTTTAGAGCGGATTTTACAAGTTGGTAAATACCGGTAGATACTTTTAATTGAAAAGCCTGTGCTATACTAGTCCCCCTCCGGAAGCATCCATTCCTCAGCCTGCTTTTGGTAATCGGCCGCCTGGCTGCGCAGTGAATCAATCAGTTCCTTATCGCCTTTAAATACATTCCTTGATTTAGGAGGAAGCGAATCAAGCTTTTTCTGCTTCTCATCAGCCCATCTTGAGTAGCACTCAGACAGGGCATGAAGCGCCTTGCCACCGCCGCACTCAACATCAAGTACCGGCTTTGTCTCGAAGGCAGCGTTGTAATACCACAGGCTTGCCTCCTCATAGTCTGCCTTGTCGAAATAGTATGCGCCCAGCTCACAGCACACCTCACTGCAGCCATCAACGGCTACATTCTTGAGAGCAACAGAAAAGAACTTGTCATAGTCGCCATTCATGCGATAGTAGCGGGATAGCACGCAGGTGGATTCAATGTCAGGACTGTTGCGGTATTCACCCTGGAAATATGGCAGGGCATTGGTAAAATCCTCGGGGCTTCCGCATTTTAAAAGCTCCTTGGCATACATGGTCGCTATACTTTTTGGCAGAGTGCCGTTTTTTTCAAAGGAGCGCTTGAATATGGTGAAATCACGTTTGCCGTGAGTGCCCTGTGGCAGATGTTGTATACAGATATCGCTGTCATAGACTACAGGCTCTAAGCGCACAGTCTCGTGCACCGGATTAATCCATGTAAACGTGCGAAGCCTCTTGAACAGCTTCGGGCGATACTCTGAGGATGAATTTTGCACCGTGTTGAATTTGCTTGGAGTAATGTATTTCATCTGGACAATCTCAATTTCCGGCAGCAGCGCGGCCTTAAGCATCATGAAACGCCTGCGGTTGGTGTCGTCGAGCACCTCGTCGGCATCAGGTGCATATATGTATTCCTGCGTAGCCTTGGAAAACGAAAAATTTCTGGCCGCGGCAAAATCGTCACACCATGAGAAATCATAGATTTTGTCTGTATACCGTGCAGCTATCTCCTTTGTGCTGTCCGTCGAGCCGGTGTCCACTATGATGATTTCATCCATCAGCCCTTTGAGACTGTTCAGGCATCGTTCGAGCACCTCTTCTTCATTTTTTACTATCATGCATAAGCTAATTGTAATCATATTTATCTCCATTTACCGGTCGGATGTTATAATTTGTATTATAATATATATCGGCATGTTTTGCAGAAATATTTGTGTATTGTAAATATTGCCGGGATTTCATATAATTGAAATGGAATGTCGACAGATAAACTATATAATCAGATTTTAGCAAGGAATAATGAAGTAATTTAGAAGAGGAACAAACATGGAAAATCATACAATTGTAACACTGAAAAAAGGCGAAGGACGCACTATAAAAGCAGGCGGCGCATGGATTTTTGACAATGAAATAGACACAATCACAGGCACCTTTACGAACGGAGACATTGTTGTGGTACACGATTTTGACGGATATCCGATGGGGCGCGGCTTCATAAACCAGAATTCAAAAATCCGTATCAGAATGATGACAAGAAAAGCAGACCAGCTGATTGATGACAATTTCCTCAGGATGAGAGTGCAAAATGCCTGGGATTATCGCAAGCAGGTGATGGCAGGAGGCAATGATAATGTGTCTGATTTAAACTGCTGTCGTGTGATATTTGGCGAGGCTGATTTCCTGCCGGGTATCACAGTGGACAAATATGCAGATGTGCTTGTGGTGGAGTGTCTTGCACTTGGAATGGAGCAGTTTAAGGTGAAAATCGTTGAACTGTTAAAGGAAGTGCTGGCGGCGGACGGAATAAATATTCGTGGAGTATACGAGCGCAGTGATGCAAATGAGCGCAAAAAAGAAGGTCTTCCTAAGGTAAAAGGCTTTATAGGAGCCGAGTTTGACACAAATGTGGAGATAGTAGAAAACGCAGTTCACTATATGGTCGATGTGGAAAATGGACAGAAAACAGGCTTTTTCTTAGACCAGAAGTATAACAGGCTTGCTATGCAGCGCATCTGCAAGGGGAAAAGAGTGCTCGACTGCTTCACGCACATGGGTACATTTGCTCTCAATGCGGGAATTGCAGGGGCAAGTGAGGTCACAGGACTTGATATATCAGAGTATGCGGTTAAGCAGGCTACAGAAAATGCGAAGAGAAATAATCTCTCAGACACAGTGAAGTTTCGCGTTGCAAATGTGCTGGATGAGCTGCCACGGCTCGCTGCAGATGGTGAAAAATATGATGTGGTCATTCTGGATCCTCCGGCATTTACAAAGTCGCGTGAGGCTACCAAAAATGCGATAAAGGGCTACCGCGAGATTAACATGAAAGGACTTAAGCTTGTTAAGGATGGTGGATTTCTGGCTACCTGCTCATGCTCTCATTTCATGACGCAGGAGCTGCTTGCAAAAACGGTCAAGGAAGCGGCAAAGGCAACTCACAAGAGACTGCGCCAGGTGGAGTTCCGCACACAGGGACCGGATCATCCGATACTGTGGGCCAACTCAGCTAATGTACCGGAGTCGTATTATCTTAAGTTTTTCATTTTTCAGGTTGTTGATGAGAAATAATCCGAAGAATGCTTATTTTATAGGGGTTCCGGAACAATTCTCTGATATGAAATAAAAGACTGACACACCTTTTGACACACTTTTATAGAAAAACGTTTCGAAATAAGCAAATCCTCTTAGAGTAATCTAAGGGGATTTTGTCGATATATCGTTGTCTGATTTGATAAGTTATGATATACTTCGCACATGGGAAACCAGAGAGCCGGGCGGCTTACCCTCTTTTTCGGAGGGGCTAACCCTCCAGACGAAAGAAAGGAGGGCGTTGCCAATGTATGTTACATACTCTGACTTAATTCAGATTGGAATATTCATTTGCGCCCTTGTTGGATTGTGCTACACGATTTTCAAGGGAAAACGAAAATAGCCGCCATTACTGCGAATAATGACGGCTGTTGATAAAACAGTTATTTAATTCATTCGGGTAAGCCGCTTCTCTGGCTTTCCCTCTTTCTACGCATAATATAACATATCTTATGAGCTGACGCAAGGAAAAGTGTAAAACGGTTCATAATTTATAACATGTCATGTTTTCAGATGAAATTAGACGAAGTAAAAACAGACATCTGAAATTATCTCTCTTTAGACGTCGGAAAACCATATTTCTTGCGTAAATTATCAACAAATTCCTGCAGGTTATTAAATAAATCCATAGAATCAGCTTGGCGCACTTTTTGAGGAGTGACAAACATTGAGCGCTTCCCTTTTGGCTGAAATGGATCAGATACATCAATGAATGTGCCGACACTACCATAATTTGCTGTCGAGCATGAGTATATATTTTCGAGCAGTGAATAGTTTTCTATAAGTTCTGAAAGTACTTCTGTAATAGGATTGCTTTGTTCTTTCGCATTAACAAGCAAAGCAGCAGCTCGCTCTGAAATTCCTATCATATCAGCAATGTGAGAAAACTCCTTATTAGGCATTGACTGCTGCCCTATCAAATAATCTAAATCACATTTGAAATATTCTGAAATCGATACAAGCATGTCTATAGATGGATAATTATATCCTTGCTCCCAGTTCTTAACAGTATCGAGGGAGATATTCATTTCATCAGCAAATTTATCTTGTGTTAATCCACATTTAGTTCTGATCCTTTTTAATTTTTCTCCGAAACTACGTAATTTAACACGCTCTCTTTTCAATAATACCACTCCTTTATACTCGAAAAGTACGTCTTATATTACATATAATATCATGTTACGCTATGTAAAGCAACACGAAAACAGATAAAGACAAGAAAGGGGTAGAATGATGAACGCGACAAAACAGATCGGAACATTAGAAGATAGAAAAATGGTCGATACTAACGGCCTGCAGGCTATGCTTTCATCTGGAAGAAAAACGGCGGTTGAAATTGGCACCGCTGCGCAGGCCAGAGTGCAGGTAGGACGTAGGGTTTTGTGGAATGTTGGAAAAATCCAGAAATATCTGGATGCAATCAGTGAATAGGAGAACGGCATGGATGATTTAAGAAACATACTTCCTACTGGGAAGAGCAATGCAATCTCCGCACGTGAGTTAGCTGCAAAAATTGGCGTGAGTGATCGGGTATTGAGGGACATTGTTACAGAAGATAGAGTAAAGGGCATTGTAATATGTTCATCTTCTGCCGGTTATTATCTCCCGGCGAATAAAGATGAAATCAGAGAGTTTTGTAATTTTATGGAAAAAAGAGCAAAACATTCATTTATTGCAATACAGAGCGCACGCCGGGCATTGGGAGAAGTTGAGGGGCAGCAGACATTTATTCCCTAAAAACCAGGTTAGCAAGCAAAAGGAGGCAAACACATAATGAAAGGAGGCTATGGGAAAGTGGATAGAGCCATTATAGAAGATCCGACACTTACACCGGAGTCACGGCTAATATATGCGTGTTTGGCTTGCTATGCAGATAAAAAGCGAAGCTGCTATCCAAGTATTGAAACACTAATAAAAGTTTCCGGAATGAGCAAAACGAGATTTTATAAACATATGGATTTGCTTGTTAGTCGTGGAATCGTAGAAAAAATTAAGCTGAAAAACGGAAACCTATATGGCAGAAACATCTACAAATTATGTGATTTTTCTCGGAATCCCCAAAATAAGGAAGTCGAGAATTAGGGAATCCGAAATATGAGGAATATAACAAAACCATTATCAAACAAGACCAATATAAAACAGTACCAAGATAAACACATGAATATTATTTCTACGAAATAATATGGTCATTTTGCCAAATGACCGTGTGTTGTTACTGACACAAGAAAGGATAAAAACAATGAGTGATACTAAAATTTCATTAAACAATGAAGCAGCAAGGATTAAACAAATTATTGAGGAAAAAGAGAAAAAGAGAAATTTTACAGAGCCTGCTGCCATTCCCTCTTTTGATAGAGAGATACGGCAATTAAAGCGGCAGTTGCAAAACGTCCAGGAGGCTATCGAGATTCAAGCGAGAGAATCAGAAGCAGGAGAAACACAGCTTGACGAAATAACAAAAGCAAAGACTTTAGAAAACAAATTATATGAGGAGGCAGTGGAAGCCGGTATAGATTTCAACAATCACGACAACCCGATGCTTGTATCTATTCATAGATTAGGATTGTCAATAGAACTCGTGGACATATTAACAGATGCAGCAAATTTGGATAAAGAACGTGAAGAAAAATTTCCGGATATATGGTATTTTATAGAGCCACTAAATAATGCTATTGCAGCAAAAGAAAAATGTGTGATACATGCAAAAGAAAAGTACGATGATGCGGAGCAGAAGAAAATGGAAATTGAAAAGAAATTGCAGGCATCAAAGGAAAATGGAGATGTGGAAAATATTATCATACTGACAGATCAACTTGAAGATGCAAAGAAAGTTGTCCAATGTCTCAAAGAACTGCTAAGCGCGGAAGAGGAAAAACCGGCACTATCTGCAGGTGATTCACTGGCAGTGTGGGAAAAGGTATGCGGGGTATATGGCTATGAATGGCGCAACAGATTGCAGGCGATTCTTTTGGCTGCGCAGATTTATCATGAGAACCTGCAGCAGTTGGATGAACTTAATAAAAATTTATGGCTTGTTCGTAAAAGTATCCAGAATATAGGAGAAGCAAATGGTGATACAGATGTCAGAATCAAAGGTCAGAAAATAACCTGTAATCTTCCGGATCTTAGCAAAGTCATGAGCATGGATGAGGAAGCGCGTCTCATGTCGACCGTGTTTTTTCGTCGTGGTGAAATGCTATAGTAATTGATCGGAAACAATGTTTTATGAATGCGATACGTGCACCAACAGGAAGGAGGGGCAACGATGGCAAAGGGAAAAGCAAGCGAGTGGCTGGATGATGATAAATTGTTGCTCCTTCAAGGCTGGGCCAGGGATGGTTTATCTGATGGGCAAATAGCCGAAAACATGGGAATAAGTGTAAGAACACTTTATCGGTGGAAAAATGAATATTGGCAGATATGTCATGCCTTAAAAAAGGGGAAGGATGCAGCCGATAGAGAAATTGAGAATGCTCTTTTTAAGAGAGCAAAAGGCTATGATTATGAGGAAATACGAGAAGAAACCAAAGACGGAAAAGTTGTAAAAAGGATTGTAACAAAGAAACATATTCCAGGAGATACCACAGCACAAATATTCTGGTTGAAAAACCGAAAACCAGAATATTGGAATGGTGGTACTGGTTTTAGTGACGAAGGAACCGAAGTTAATATTTATATTCCGGACAATGAAAGAGGTGCAGGCGATGGAGAATAACAAACAGAATTATATTATTTTTGCGGATGTTCTCTCGGATGAAGTTAGATATTTATGCCGGCGAGCAGATGGCAGTTTGTACACCTGCACTGTGGCAGCAGATGCAAACGGATTTTATGAGAAAGATGCAACGGATGTTTCGGAGATAGAAGCTCGCATATTTATATCTACAGCCTTTAATCGGGCAATGAGCATAATTTAGTATATGGCTGCAGGGGTGGATATGAGCATATATATTATTCTATCTCTAATCTCTATTATCTAATATCTAGTAAAGAATCCTTGTAGAAACCTTAGAAGAAATCATGTAAGAAATCATACACTGTATCAATATTGGACGGAGGAAATATAGGTGGATTCAGTCGGAAGAAATGAACAAATTGTAAGCCAGATACAAAGCGGTGTCGGAGATCGACAAGAGCTATTAACAGAGTTATGGGTTTCAAACATGGGACTTGTTCAGAAAATTATACATCAGGCCACCGGCTTACAGCGGAATGTACATCGACAAGATTTTGAGGATCTGGAACAACAGGCATTTATAGGAATAATGGAAGCTGTGAGAAGATATGATCCTGCTGCCGGTGTAAAGTTTTTCACCTATGCCGAAAGCTATATCAGAAAATCGATATATAAATATTATGATAAAAATGGCCAGGCGTTGCGTCTCCCTGCATATATGCGAAAACGCATAAAAGAATATACGCAGGCAAAAGAAAATCTGAGAAGCAAAGGGCAATCGGCAACGATTGAAAACATTCAGAAAATATTATCGTGGTCTGATAATGCTATACGCTCAGTAGTTGAGACTATCCGAAAAATGGAAATGCAGAGTCTTGACAGCTATTTGAACGAAAGCGATAAGGATTCAGGAACTGTAATGGATATGATTGCAAGCTCGGAATGCGTATCGGATGATGCGCTTTCAAATCCATATGCGGAAGAGTTGCACATAGAACTGCAGAAAGCACTTGTAGAGTTGTCCGGGCGTGAACAATTAGTTTTGAAGGCTCTATTTTACCAGGGGTATAGTGAAAAAACGATTGCGGAATATATGGGTTGTACAAGACAAAATATCTCACGAATTAAAACCGAAGCATTTAAACAAATAAGAACCGGGAAATACAGAAATGCTCTCTTGTCGTTTTTATCAGTGCCTGCAGCTAAACGCGCAAGAAAGAAGATTGTGCAAGATTTCAATGAATTATCAGAGGATGAAAGGAATTTGTTGCTATGACAGCAGAAGAATTTGAACAGGTAAAAGAATGCGCCAGGTGTGCAGCAGTGGAACAAATACATGATTTTATAATTTTAATGGTTAAGGAAGGGAAAGAAGATTCACAGGACCAGGAACATGGATTTGCTGTGGAAGTAATAAGGGAAGCGTTAAACCGGTATAGGTTTGAATCAGCAGAAAGCACAATAAGAAAATATGTGGATTGGCTTGTTAGACGTCACGCGGAATTAAATCATGTGATGCAGCAGGATGATACATATAGTATTAGGCATAATGCAATTGTATTGGAATATATCGTGAAAAAGCCTATGTCTCATGTTCAGATAGAAAAGAAACTAGGGATAAGTGATGGAACATTTAAAAGATATATCGATATTTGTATCCATGAGCTGGCAGATATTTTGTTTTTGAATTATATAAGCGATAACAGCGTGTAAAAGGTAAAAACAATAATTTCCCCATATAATGCGAGATAAACGCTCCCTGCGGTCATATCGACGTTATAATAGATAATATAGATGGTAAGAAGTGGCGCAATTGATATTATGCATATAGAATTATCAAATGGTAAGAAAAGCACTCGGACAAAACGAATTATCCGAGTGTATACCACTAAAGCAACTTATATTTTATTTGTTACGTTGGACACTTTTTCTAATACTCCAGGTTTGTCGTTTTCAATTAAATCAAGAAGAGTGGAAATATCTTCTCGAAGATGTTGAGCCATAGTAGCACAGGACGGAGTTCCTGGTGTTTGGGTAAGTTCATATATACGTCCTCGTTCAAGATCCGTCAGATGATTATTGATTTTGTTTAACTCTACACTGTAACGTTTTGATATATCCATAGCGAGCCTCCTATGTTTAGATTATTTTTCGGTATTAGTAACAGGATTTCTCAAATCTTCTATTGTTAAAATGACTTTTTGATCGGCATCAATATTAAAAGCAAGTTGGCAATTCACAAAGTCAGCAATTCTAATTAGTTCATCTGCTGAGAAACTGCCTCTAGCAAATTTATTTCGCATAGCCTGCTCGCTTATTCCAAATAACTGAGCAAGTTCTTTGTATTTTTTACCTTTTATATTCAATAGAGCCTTAATTTTGTCACTTACCACTGGTTGCACCTCCTTCTATGGATTGATGTTTATATTATAATCTTGATTAGAAACATTTGCAATTGAAAAAATATAGAATGTAATCAAAAAGGTGTAAAAATATTTGACAACATAACAAAAATGATGTAATATGTAATCAGAAGCGAAACATTATAAATAAAAGCAAAGGAGTACGAACATGAAAGCAATCGAACAAATTTATGAGAATTATAAAGCAAGCCAAAATGAGGAAACCCCATATAGTGAAGAACAGAAAAGAGAATTTGATAAACTGTCTGTAACCCTTGATAAAGTATTTCCGGGAGAAATCCAGGAAGATTATAGAAAGCAACAGCAGATTTTTGACAATAGTGTTGCTTTTGCCAGATCCTCAGAGAAAGCCGGGTTTATTTTAGGTTTCAAGCTGGCAATGGAGATTATGCAAGAATGCAAATAATTATCTGGGTGAGGCACACTGCCCCATCTGTTTGGAGGATGTGATTATATGGCGAAGCAAAAAGATAAAGGGCTGCCTACTGGCATAACATTGCGGAAAGACGGGCGGTATATGTGGCGTTTCAAGTATTCGGGTGTGACATATTCCGGATATAGCCGAAAACTTCCAGATGCAAAAAAAGCATTGAGAGATAAAAGATACGAGGTTGAGCACGGATTATACAGCAAAGAAAAGGCTATTTTGTTTGATGCATGGTTTGTGGAATGGCTCGATGTATACAAAAAAGCAGATTGCAAGGAATCGACTATAAATCTTTACAAGAATGTCTACAATCGGTATATAAAAAAGATATTCGGGAAAAAGCAGGTAAAAAATTTGAGAGCGGATATGATACAAAAATTTATTAACAAAGCAGCTACAGAACGATCAAAAACAGTTGCATCAACCATAAATTTTTTATTGTATGATTCTTTGAGGCAGGCAGCAAGAAATGGGATTATATCAAAGAACCCTATGGAAAATACCACACCGCCGAAATTCAAAGATAGTAAAAAGGGAAAAGCATTATCTGCAGATATAGAAAAGCAATTCCTGGAAGCTGCCAAAGAGAGTTATTATTATCCATTGTATCGTATGGCGAGCCTTACTGGTATGAGAATAGGGGAAGTCTTGGGGTTGCAATGGCAAGACGTGGATTTTGAGCATGGAGAAATCCATATTACACATACACTTTGCTATGTTCCTGGTAAGGGACAATACTTAGATACACCAAAATCAAAGGCCAGCCGCCGAATCATACCAATGGAAAAAGGCAGTGAATTGTATGTACTTCTGAAAGAATGGAGAAGTAAACAACGTCTGCAGAAATTTAAAACCGGTAAGTATTGGCAACCACTGGAAGGAATGGAGAATATTGTATTTACGTCAAATCATGGAACACCACATTTTGATATGAACGTGAGAACGGATCAGAGAAAAATAGTTGCGGATATGAAGGAAGCAGGAATTAAGATAGATACCTGCACTTTTCACACATTACGTCACTGTTTTGCTACCAGGTGCATAGAGAATGGCATGGACCCGAAAGTTTTACAAGCAATTCTCGGACACAGCACGTTTGCAATGACAATGGATCTTTATTGTGATGTGATGGAAGATACAAAGAGGAAAGAGCTTAATAAAATAATGGCTGTATTGTGATAGAGAGAGGCTGCAGGTACATGAGGTGCTTGTGCGACCTCTCTTTTTATTTCCTGGATCATAAATATATGTTATACTATGAACGTGACACACCTTTTGACACACTTTTCAATAACATATGATGTAATGTGATGAAATATAAAATAGAGAAAAATGTGTATTTGGCACAACCAGAAATAAAGACAAAACAAGATGAAAAACAATTATTAAGTTTTTCATTTTCCAGGTCGTTGATGAGAAGTAGATGACAGAAAGTGGCGGAAATGCTTGATTTACAAGGGCTGGAAGGTATTTAGTGATTAGCTTGCAAACCTCGTAAAGTATCGCAAAATATCGTATCACAGTGGTATAAAGTGGTAAGAAAAGTGAATACGGAAATTTGTAGTATAGATGTAGCGTTTTGTGGTATACTATAGAAAAACAAATACCTTTCTGTGAAAGGGAAAGGGGAAAGGATACGCGTATGACAGTTGATAGAAGAGTAAGCAGTATTGAATCCAGCTTCAAAATGGAAAGCATGCCATTTGATGCAGAATGTCGTCAAAGAGTAAGAAATGTCTTAACCAAGAAAGTTTCTGCTACAGATGCAATTTCAGAATTAAATAAGAAATACAGAGTATCCAAGAAGAAGGTTGAAGGATCAAGAGTATGATTATTTCTATGAGGATGAACAGGATGCCAAGTACTGTTATCCGGGAACAAATGTATTAAAGAATAAACTGGATATAAGAGATTTAGATACATTGCATGAGGCTGAAAGAGATTATTCAGCGGTGCGTCAGGCAGAACTTGTAGGTCAAGGCGTTACTGGAGATTTCTCTTTTAAGCATCTTTGTTCTATACATAAGCATTTATTCAGTGATGTATATTCTTGGGCGGGCAAGACGAGAACGGTTGATATTTCCAAAGGAACCGTTTTCTGTTTGGTGCAGTTTATCGAAAGCCAGTTTGATGATTTGTATCGTAAGCTGAAAAAGGAAAATTTCTTAGCTGACATAACCGATAAGGAAGAAATGAGCGAGAGACTAGCCTATTACCTGGGTGAGATTAATATGATCCATCCGTTTAGAGAAGGTAATGGAAGGACTCAGAGAGTATACATTGAGCAGTTATGCTTGAACAATGGTAGATTTGAAATTGATTTTACCGATGTTTCAAAAGAAGAGATGATAGCAGCCAGTGTCAGATCGTCAAATGCCAGCAATGATATGTTGGAAGAACTGATTAGTAGTTGTCTTGTTGAAAAATAGTTTTAGAGAAGAATGTTCTGCTTTGAGTGTAAAAATTGATTTATGAATTGACGATGAGTTAACAACAGACTAACAATGATATACATACGTATGTACTGGCATACACGAGTAGAATTGTTTTGCATCAGTTATTCCGGGGATGCAGCATGAAATATTTAAGGATTCATGATATGTATAAAAGTGATTGAAGTAAAGATGTAGTATGAGACTTTTTATGATTATTGGTTTATATGTGGGCTACAAGGGTGCAACCATTGCCCAGTTAGTGGCGGTTTGGCTGAAAAAAGAGAATACAAAGACCTGCCCGGAAGAAACCTCGTAAAGTATCGCAAAATATTGTATCACAGTGTTATAAAGTGGTAAGAAAATAAGAGACGGCAAATCGTCAACAAGTTGTTGGCAATTTGCCGCCTTTAGTTGTATGTTGGAGTTATTCCACTTTTATGCTGTGGTCTATACCTCTGCCTCAGCCATGATAATCTCAGCAGCATCAAGTATGAGCTGTGAAGCTATCATGTGAAGTATATCAGGCTTCCCTTGATAGGATTGCCTAATAAAATGTCCATGTTTGTCCTCATTTCTTCTGTTTTAGTGTAATGTAACAGTAGTATAACCCATAATGGGGAGTTATGCCACAGTTGTTTTTTATTGGAAAAAGAAACAAATATTGTAAATTAAAAGACCAAAAGTTATACTAAAGATGTTATAGAAATATAGGGGGCAAGTGTAAATGATAGGAATTGCAATATGCGATGACCATAAAAGCATTCATGATGAAGTCGAAAATTTATTGTCAAAGTATCAGGAGAGCCGAAAATTGGAATGTGATATTTATAATTTCTTTTCTGCGCAAGAGCTATTAGCTTCAAGGAAACGCTATAACATTATTCTGTTAGATATTGATATGCCTGAAATTGATGGGATTCAGGCAGCCGAGAAGCTTAATCAAAGAGGTATGCAATACAATATAATAATGTTAACGAGTAAAAGAGAACGTTTTAAAGAGGCATTTAAAATTGGTGCTACGCGATTTGTTACGAAGCCTATTGATCCGGAAGAATTATTTGAAGCTCTTGATAATGCATTTGAATCTTGTCTTGGTTTCGAAAAAATTACCGTAAAATATAAAGGGAATGATTGCGTTATGCGCCAAAGAGACATATATATGATTGAGGCTCAAAGAGATTATGTAAAAATATATAGTAAGGATAAGATATTTGAAAGCAGCCAGTCTCTTAAAGTATTTGCTGAGCAACTTGATAAGAGAATATTTATATTGGTTCATAGGAGTTATATGGTAAATATGATGTATATATATGATATCTGCAATGACTATTTAGAACTTGTTGATGGAAAAAGAGTGCCTGTTTCAAGACGAAAAAGTGCGGAAGTAAGACAAAAAGTTTTTGATTTTGATGTGAATAAACGATGAGGCAGCAAAGATGAGAGTGTTGTTGTATATATTAATAATAATTGAATATATATCATTTTATTATGTCTTTTTTGGCAAACGACAGTTTGGAAAGGGCAAATGGAGTAAATGGATTTGTCTTGGAATTGATTTATTCTCAATAGTTTTTTTGCTTAATGTTAATCAGATGGGGCTTGTTCTGGTCTTGGCATTAATTGGTGCCATTATTAATGTTTCAGCGTTATTTGACATAACGTTTATGGAAAATTTGAAATTGTTTCTATTATGTTATCCGATGCTTACGATATTAGAAAGCATAATACAGTATGGACTTAACTATTATTTGGAACTAAATAATAGAAGTATAACAATAATATATACGATAATCATTATCGGGATAACATGGATATATTATGCCTTAGCAGGAAGAAAAATTGAAAAGAGTTCATTTGTACTGCCAACGGCGATAAGTCTGTTGCTATCTGCTGTTTTATTTATAATAGTTGCGATGATTACTTATTTTACATATGCATTAACGGAAATTTTGCATACAGCAAACGGAAAGCTTGGACTTGGATTAGTCACCGTAGGTGGAGGTATTATATTTATATTGGTCTTATTGATGATTTATTATTTTAATTCACAGCAAAGATTTCAATTAGAAAATAAAATGCTGGAAAAATATAATGAGCAGCAAAGGGAATATTTTGAGCAATTACTGGAGAAAGAGCAGAAAACAAAGCAATTTAGACACGATATAATTGCAGAACTGGTTGAGATAAAAAATTTAAACGATAGTAAAGAATGCAATAAGTTAGATGAATTTTTAGAAGATATGTTAAATGAGATTTCAAGTATAAGCAATTCGGACTATGATGTAGGAAATGAAATAATAAACACAATTCTAAATTACTATCTGTCTCCAATAAAGTCTGCTTGTAAAATAACAGTTAAAGGATATATACCTGATGAATTGAGCATTACGCGAAGAGATTTGTGCATAATTGTTTCAAATCTTATTAAAAATGCGGTTGAAGCAGTAGAGACAGTAGAATCTTCACATAGATATATTACTGTTGTCATAAAAAGTGGAAAAATATTTCTGGACATAAAAATAAATAATTCATGCAATAAGGCTGACGGAATTTTTGTTGATGGGAAGATAACGACAAGTAAAAAAGATAAAAATAATCATGGATTTGGTATGAAAAATATTGAGAATGTGGTTAAAAAATATGATGGGGATTATACGTACGGCAAAGAAAATAACGATTTTTGGGCAGAAGTCAGGGTGAAAAACAACCGTTCGTCGAAAAAATGAACCGTTCGCAGAAAATAGTTAGCATATAGGCGGAAGATGGGATAAACTAGAGGCAGAGCAGGAAAGCTTCTAGTTTATTTTTTGGGAGGTGTGAATATGGAAACATATACTTTATGGGACTATCTTTGGAAATATATATGGAAAAAATAGGTAGAAATTTAGTATGTAACAGCTTTTACATAGAGTCAGAAGTGGTTGCAAACATTTCTGATAGCAATACTACAAACAGATTAAAAAAGAAAGTGATGTAAACGTTATGGATATGTGCTATGACGGAATATTGGTGCTTCCAAGCAGCTATGCTGTTATGGATGAAGAGGAAATGAGTTATTTAGAGGGAGGCGGAACAGCGGTAGTATATGGAACAGCGAGTCAAATAAGAAGTAGACTGACTGCTATTATTGGAGCTAGTTTGGTAGGAACAGGGGTATCAGCAGCATTAGGTTTTTTGCTTGGACATGTTGGAGGTGCAATTATATCAACAATATTAGGCAATGGATGGTTTGGTTCATATCGATCTTGTGCTTCAAAAGCGCATAATCAAGTAGAAAGTATTATCCGAAAATACGGGAAAAGTAGAAAATGTAAAATGACAACAACATATAGTTTTGCATATATGTGTACAGGAGTGAGTGTTAAGGTTGCATAGAGACAAATAACATAAGGATTAATTTTCTGGAAAGGATTTATATGAGCAGAAATAGTGCTGATAAAGGAATCAGTTCGATTCTGAAAATGGTTATAGGTGCAATTGTTGGTTTGATATTTATTACCGCAGTTATTGGTTTATTGTGGCTGGTTGGAATATTAAATACAGGGATAAGTATAGGTGTAGCAGTAGCAATTGGCGGAATTTTTATAGTGTTAATTGAACTTGTTTTATTTATCACTGGGATAACACAAAAATAAACTTCATTATTCATGTTTGTGTAGGTGACATTAAAATCATCTGCACAAATTTATTAAAAGGCAATGGTATATTATAGAAAATATGATGCTTATAGTTACTCTATTTGGACATGGTCTGGTACTTTGGGGGTACGTAAAGCTACATCATGATAATATTCATTTGGGAGAACAGATGTTATGGCAAAAAAAATGGCATGTTGGATATGTGCAATAGGAGGATATTTGTGCATATGTAATTCTATGGAGATAGCTAATAGATTAGCTAGTAGCGACGAGTCATTGAACACAATTATAACATATATTCTGGTTGTGACAGGAATTGCAATTATTACTGTTTCACTTAATTGTTTTAATAAAATAATTAAAAAAAGTAATGATGATACAAATACGATGACTCGCAATAAATTAATTTTTTATGTTGGTATTATCATTGGGGTGCTGTTAACTATAATGTATGTATTGTTATTCATAATTCCAACTATTTAAGAGAATTAATAAAAATATCACTAATGTATTGCAAAGTAAGCTGGACAGACTGTAGAGAAAGTGCTTCGAGGAATCATGTTTCTCGAAGCCTTTTCGTATCATTATGAAGATGTTTCAGTTTTTATAAGAATATTCCTACTGGATTTATGCTGTTAATGACAAAAAGTGCAGTTCATTACAAAACTGTTGAATAAATTGTGCAAGAGTGGTACTGTCATGTTATATATAGTTGCAGAAGAAATTAGTAAAAACGAGTGGAACAATGAATATGAGTATTAGAAAGTCTTCGGGGAAGCTATTTAATTACCATTTTAGCATAAATGATGTTATTTGGTATGTCACGGACATATATAGTAATTTGCTTTTAGATTATGTAGTATTGACTAAACGTATTTGAAAAGTATAATGTGAAAATTATTATAAGGGTGAAATTATGCTGAAAAAAAATAAGAATTCTAAATTAAAAAAGTGGATAGAATTTTGGTGTGTATGTGCGATTATAGGATGTATAAGTGGATTTACGTGGTCGGATAATATGGTTATGAATATAATTGTAATTATAATTAGTGCATTAATATTGGCTATAATAAGAGTTGTATTAATATTCTATTCAAATTCAAGAAGATAGAGGTATCAGGAGCAAAATCCTGTATAAATAAGATAGAATCTGATGATGATATTATATATGTAAGTAAATCTCATAGGTCTGTCAAAATGTGCAGAGCAGCTTGGATTTAACTGCCAGGCGGTTAAGGTTGACAGGGAAGGATTCCTTAGCAGATATACACTTATAAGTATATTGGATTTGATTCAAAAAAGAAAAAATAGTTTGGGGATATGGTAAATATTCGTGATAAAAATGTAGGGGTGAAGAGTGAAAAAATATATCGTACATTTTATTATATGGGGACTAGGTGTAATTAGTTACTATATATTAGACAAGACAACGGCCGGAGATGAGTTTCAGAATATTAGCTTATTATTAATTGGATGTTTGATGTTTTATACAGTGTATTATATTTCTATGATATCAGAAATCAAGAAAATTGAATGTGAATTGAATGAATCGGGAATATTTGGCGGACGTGGCATGGGGATTTTAATAAACATGTTTAGCTTGCAGTATATATTTGAACTTTATAAGAAACCATTAGTTTGCATTGTTCTTATAGTAGTTTCTGTTATTGTGCTGATACTATCACGTAAATATATAAAATCTTTTTGGACAAAAAATATATGGAGTAGACAATTTTTACTTATTTTTATTGCATTTAATGTATTGGCGAGTTCTATAGGCAGTGTTCTTGGTTATAAGTGGGATGATATTTTGTTGGTTAATGTAGAAAATGTATCAAACGTAACAAAATTGATTCTTATAATATTTTATATTGTGATTTTTAAAAATACAGAGTTGCCAAACAGTTTTTTTATAAGATTTGCTTCTAAAAATGAGGCTTTATTAAACAGAAAAAATTAGAAAATAAGCTTTTAATATATAGCATACGAAGGGATAATAATGGAGCAAGATAAGCGCGTAGAAGATAAAAAAGCTAGATTTATATTATTAATAACACAAGTGGTTTTATGGTTTATGGTGATGGTTATGGAAATGGTTGTTTTGATAGTTAAGCAGATAAATGTATCGGAACATATGCTTTTTCTGGTGTCTATAAATTTGATTACAATAGTGACTATTTTAATAAATGTTCACAATTATAGGAAAAACAAAAAGAGGATGTAATTAAGTAGATATCCATACTATACAAGAGGTAAGTGCTATGGAATGTTAATTGGAATTATTCAAAGTGAATGGTGTTATAGAAAAATCAGTGAAGAAACAAATTTGAGTAAAATAGACATATTGTTAAAAAAGGGGAGAATTTTGTTGGGAACGATATTAATTATTATTGAAATAGTGATTAGAATGTTGTATCCGTCAATGTTTAAACTTTATGCAGCTTTGTTTTCAAAATGACCGGAAGTATATTCATAAATGTGTCCACCAATTCGTTGATTTTTCATCTGAAAGTTCGGTCACATATAATTGTGTGAGCATATGTTCGTGTGTGACCTACTTTATTAATTTTAAAGTACATGAAGGGAGTAATGAATTTGAATAAAGAGATTGTTGAAGGAATGTTCATAGCTCTTATTTTTATTGCGGGATACTATTTAGTAAAGACGAAAAGAATTAATATTTTGTGGAAGATATTGGCAGCTGTGAATATACTTTCATGGGCGTGTTTATTAGTAATATTAGCACTAGATATAAATGTAAGTGCTGATTTTATATCCTTAAATTTAGCAGCATGTATGTCGTTGGCTATTTTTACACCAATAATATGGTTTTTAGATAGAAAAAACATGGATATCTACAGTTTATTTGGAAATATAGGATTTGTATTAGTACTTAACAAAGAAGTAAATCAAATAAAAAATAGTGCCAGACTAAAAGAAAACCTTCAGAAAATTCTAGGTCTTGATTGTTATCATAAGACATGGATCACAATATCGAAACCAAAAGATGAAGAAATTACATTGACTATGTTATTTTTCAGTAAAAAGGAATTTGCCTGCCTTGAACGAAAAATTGATAAGAAGTATATAGTAGAAAAGGAAAATGGATTTGGAACATTGGTTACTATGCAAATATAGGAGAGCAGCAATGAACAGAGAAAAATGTATTAACAGAAATATAGCAATAGCAAGTGCAATAATAAGTGGTGTGAATATATTAACATTTTATAATGCATTTTATAAGTGTTTTAAATTTAAATATGTAGATGACTTTATATCATTATTATGTTTATTGTTTAGCTTAATGATTTTAATAAATGTAAAACAGCATATTAGAACAATAGAGTTTTGTATGTGGTATAGCATTTTATTTATTATTTTATTATGCAGAATAAATATATTGAATGACTTTTTTGAGATTGATTTTTTGAAAAATATAGCGTCTATTATTATTATTATAAATTTGATAGTCTGGATTTATTTTTTACATAAAGTAAATATAGAAAATAATCAAATAGATATTAACAATAGAAAAAGTGTTATTGAGTCTGAAACGGATATACGTAATTATATATATAATCGAATCACTATGTTTTTTAATAGAGACAAATCGATTAAGTGTGATGATAATATAAAGAAATATTTGTGGATTACATTATCTGCGTCTTGGACAATACTTCTTTTTGGTGGGAAATTTATTATAGATATAATAAATATATTTACTGATGAATACAAATTTGGGATAAATTTTGTAATGGTTTATGTTATATTGAATCTTATATTTTTATTTTTTAATTTTGCGAGATTAAAAGTAATTAAATCTAATTTTGTTTATGAAATAGTTTGTGATGTGTCATTTGTTATAGGAATAAATATATTTGTTTTTACTCAAAGGGATACTGCTCGATTTCAAGTTTTAATACTATCCGCATATTTATGTTGTTTATATCTATTAAATATTCGTGATTTGTTAAGAAAAATATAATTACCATGTGACATATGAAATGAACGAAGCTGTATACATGAAAACTCTTGTTTTTTAGGATGGCTTAAAAAATAAGTTTGAGAAAATAATGGACTATAACTGGATTTTATTGAAAGGTATGAGGTATTATATGGAAACAATAAAAATACAGCACTTATTTGGTAGATTTTCTATATTTTTCTTGGTGTTAATTGTGGTAGTATTTGCTGAGGAATATTCAATTGATAGGTTGTGCTTGAATATAAATGTATTTCCATTTATTTTTATGAATGCATTTATGATTGTAGGAATAGCATATATTTATCAAAAAGCAACAAGGAAATTATTCATAAAGGAATTGGAGTATGAGATATATGAAGATTTCTTCTATATTAATGGGAATAAATATGAATATCAAGATGTAATAAAATGTGAAATTCATTATTTCGATTATTTTTTTATAAATGTATTGTGTTTACATATAGACATGAAAAACACTTCTAAAAGCACCCTTTTGTTATATTCAGAAGACTTGGATGAAGGGATAGACTATAAAGACATTCCATTGTTTAAGTTTTATGAATCAGTTAGCGAACATTTGAGAATCAGCTAACTATTGACAGATAGGGGTGAAAGAAAATAATAGGCTTGCCAGGATATAATTAGTGAGCCTATTATTTAATGTGGTGTTTTTGCAGGAGTAATATACCGCGGATTTTCATAACAATACTGTTACCCTCCTAGATTTTGTTCTAATTTTTCTCTACTCCATTGATAACTTACTTTTTTTAACAATCCATCGTTTTCTACTACTACCTTTGCAATCACCTCCCCCTTTTCACATATGTAATAAATACCATTCGTTTCATATACCACGTCAATTTCACTGAGCTGATATCTTTTGTATATAGAATTATTTTCTTGAACAATTTGTTTAATTAAATCATCTAAATTATCTTCATGTTTTCTGATATAGTATACAAGAGTGAAATCACCTTCATGTTTATAATCATGCTCGTCATATATGGACGCCGCCTCAAAATAATCATATTCGCCAAAATTCAATCCATAATAATCCAAAACTCTATCAAATGTATTATTTACACCTGATGCCGAACCCATCATAAGACAAAACAAACCAAAAAATAATGTCCAAAAAACATATATAAGACAATATATTTTTTTACTCTTTATATTTTCTCTATCACGATGTCTTCCATAACAAATCACATCCGTAATTTGCTTTGGGAAAAATAGCGTGATAAAAATTGAAAATATTGCATATAACAATCCCATAACAGTTTCTACCATTTCTTATTATTCCATCATTCATTTTAATTATATCATTTATACCATGTTTCGTCCATTTTTATCTAAATAAGCTCATATAAAATTTAGGTACAAAACAAACCCAAAAATAATGTCAAATGCTTTGAAAAAGTGTCAATAAAAACATAAAATAATAAAAAAGTTTTGAGCTAATTGACAATTGTTTAATTAATATATCTTGTGATAAAATATCCGCGAAGATAATGGAGTGCCATTATAAGGAGGTATTCAGAAATGAATAAAATAATAAACAAACAAGTTCTTGCTACGTTTGCATTAGTTACTATCATGGCAGGAGTGTTAATAGGTACTAATTGTATTTATGCAGCGCAGGACGGAAAAGAGACAACAACTATCCGGCTTATAAACCAGACTTATTTTAATGCTAAGAATATCAAGGTAACCTGGAACGATGGCAAAGAGCAGACTGTCAACACACTTGGCAGCCATGATTCAATTGATTTCTCATCAGATGCCGGAAGCGTATACAAAATGGATGTTACCGGAACAACCCAGTCCGGAGAAAAATTCACCGGACATTTTAAGGGACTGGTCGGCAAAGATACAAGAGTATTTATAGAGCTTGACGAGAATGCTGATGTTCAGGTTTTTATCCCACAGGGAGAAATTGATTAAGTATTAATTATTGTTCTTTAAGATCCGCCAGAGTGTGCTTCGGCTTATGCCGAGCCGCCTGGCGGTTTTTTCTTTATTGTCATGTTCTTCGTGTAACACCTGAAGAATGATCTGATAATTTATCTCATCTAGAGTTCCATCAAATTTTACTGAATCATCAAAGACGCGTCCGTAGTCGGGCTCCTGTTTCAGGATGGTTTCTACAGTGTCACAGGAGATATACGGTGTCTTTGTTATTGTGACAAGCTCTTTAAGGACATGCTGTAGCTGGTCTAGATTGTTAGGCCAGTTGTACGAGAGCATTTTTTCCATTGCTTCAACATCAAAGCCTATTATCTGTTTCCCGAGGGAGACATTGAACCGGTGCAGATAGAGCGCGGTTATACCGGAAAAATCGTCAATGCGCTCTCGAAGCGGTGGGAGATTCATGGTAAGGCAGGAAAGATGATTCTCCATAAAGGTGCGTATTGTGGCAAATGCAGGCTGATTGGAGTTGTTGGTGGAAAGCGAGACTATGAGTCTCATTCTCGTGCAAAGCTTCGTCTGGTCTATATATTGAAACAAATCACCAATTTGTTCCAGACTAAGAGCATCGGCTTTTTCAAAAAAGACTGTACTGTTCACTTCATTGAGAGGGGAATTTTCATTGTTTAGCAGACTGTGCCACTTACGCTCTTTTATCAGAGAGCAGTCGATGCTGTAAAATGGAGCGTGTTTATAGTTGCTTTGCTTGTAAATAAGTGATGCAGCCTTGCCTTTGCCGGTTCCGTTTTCTCCGAGAATAAGCACAGGCAGATGGCTTTTAGCGTATTCTTCTATTATCTGCGCTATTTTGCCTGCTTTACCGGTTCCGTTGTAAGCGTCAGCAAAGTCGTTGGAGGAGGTGTTGTCAATATTGTAAATCTGAAATCCAGGGTCGTCCTCGGCGGTTAATGCAGGACTCTTACATATAGTAATTGCAGTGTACTTCTGGTCCTCGTAAATCAGGTGGCGGTTGTACAGAGTATAGACGTTATCTCGTATCTGATGCGAAACGGTCTGGTTCGGAACTTTCAAAAATGACTTAATGTATGTCTGTACAAAATTCATCAACGATGTATTCATTTCATCTATTGCGATGCTTGAAAACCACAGAGTACCTGCAGGCGAGTAAATTAAGAATTCGCGGTCATCCTCGGTCAGAAGCGACTGGAACAGATCCTTCTGCTTGTGGACATAATTGGAAGAATGCACAAGCTTTACAGCCTCGGCAACGGCGTTTTCTATGCTTTCCCTGCCGGAGGTTACAAGATTATAATTTAATCCGATATCCTTTGCGGCTCTGGCACCGGTCACGTCACATAGGACAAGCGTGCAGCCGTTTTCTTTTGCTTCTTTAAGGCGATTGACTGCATCTGCCGAGTCCTTGAAAGTGATTATGTCAATATCATATTGAAGCAGGTCGCACAGCAGATGTGCATTTGCAGTGATTCCGGGAAAACCGGCAATTACAAATTTTCCGTTGTAGCTCTCGGCAAGCTTGATGCTCAGAAGTATATCGTAAACAGAGATGGATATATCTATGACGGGAAGCTCAACAGCAGATTGTATAAGCTCTGCGGTGCCGCCTCGCGAAATGATAACATCGTAATTTTTATGTGCAAGCTGCATTGCGATATCACGGCCGGTGAACAGATCACCGGTCTGGACAGTGAGAGCAATGTCATCGCGCGACTGTGCTATATCGGTAAGTATGTCAGCCATGCCCTCGTAAGGGGCGACTGCAAGAATCTTGGTTTTCTGCATATATTTCTCCTTTTAGGATTTGTAAATGTTAAGTGGTTATTTTAATGTTTAAAAATGAAACGTAAAGATAGCACTAGTGATGCTTTGTTACTATTTAACCATATTGTATTACAGTATGTTTCAAAATGCAACAAATAAATGCGACTTATGTTTCAAAATAGAACAAAAATAACAAAACAACGCGTTGAACGAGGCACAAAAAACAGATATTATATGATTAGTTCAAAGAGATGTTCAAAAATAAAACACAAGAATAACAATATAACAAAGGAGAGGTAATATATGAGTTATCAGATTAAAATTCCGTCATGTATCTTTGGCGGAGCAGGAAGCGTTGAGAATGTGAAAGCGGTAATAGAAAAAGAGAATGCAAAAAAAGTAATAGTTTTTACGGATAAAGGCATTCGTGCAACAGGACTTTTAGATCTGCTGACAGAGATTCTTGAGGAAAACAAGACAGAGTATCAGGTATTTGATGATCTTGCTTGTGAACCATCATATCAGGATGTTGAAGAGGTTATGAAGGAAGTGGAGAGCGCATCAGGAGATCTTATCATAGCAATCGGTGGGGGAAGTGTTATGGATGCAGCAAAGCTTTGCTGTGTATTAAAAGATGCAGACTACACTATAAAAGATCTGCTCAATGATCCGACACTTGCAAAGAAACAGATTAAGACAGTTATGATTCCGACAACCTGCGGAACAGGATCTGAGGCAACCTGCAATGCAATCGTTGCGGTTCCGGAGGAACAGTCAAAGAAAGGAATTGTAAATGACAGTATGATTCCGGACTATGTGGTATTGGATTCAAATATGATCAGAAAGCTTCCAAAATCAATTGTGGCAGCAACAGGTGTAGATGCATTGGCCCATGTGGTTGAGTGCTTCACCTCAAAGAAAGCAACACCGTTTTCCGATACCTATGCAGCAGCCGGAGCCAAGCTTATTTTCCACAATATCAGGGAAGCTTATAACAATCCGGACAATATGGAAGCAAAAAGCAATATGATGACCGGAGCCTTCTATGGCGGAGTCGCAATCACAGGAAGCGGAACAACAGCAGTTCATGCGCTTTCATATCCACTGGGAGGTAAATATCACATTGCTCACGGTGTATCAAATGCCATACTTTTTGCACATGTTATGGAATTTAACAAGGACGCATGCAGCAGGAGACTTGCAATACTTTGCGATGCTGTTTACCCTGAGCTTGCAGGAAAATCTGAGGATGAGAAAGCACAGTACATGATCGATCAGATTGCTGACATTGTAAAGGTTACAAACATTCCAACGGATTTAAAGGAATTCGGTGTTAAGCCGGAGGACCTGGATTTCCTTGTTGATGCCGGCAGCAAACAGCAGAGACTTCTTGTAAACAATATGAAAGAATTAAGCCTTAACGATATCAGAAACATATATCTTAAGGTATTAAAATAAAGGAGGAGCCTATGAAAAAGCCAATTATCGGAATTACAATGGGAGATCCTGCGGGAAACGGTTCTGAGATTTCAGTAAAAGCGCTATCAAGACCTGAAATATATAAGCAGTGTCGTCCGGTGATTATCGGTGATGCCGCATGTATGGAAGAGGCAGTAAAAATCGCAGGAAAAGAAGGACAGATAAAGATTTATGCGATTCACGATATTAAAGAAGCAAAGTTTGAGTACGGAACGATTGATGTGTACGACATGAACCTTGTGAACATGGACAGACACATATTCGGAAAAGTATCAAAGATGTGTGGAGAGGCTGCTTTTCAGTATGTCGTAAAGGTAATAGAGCTTGCGCAGAGCGGCGAGATTGACGCAACTGTCACAAATGCCTTAAATAAAGAGGCAATAAATATGGCAGGACATCATTATTCGGGACATACAGAGATTTATGCAGAGTACACACATACAGACAAGTACACAATGATGCTTGCACACGAGGATTTGAGGGTTGTACACGTATCGACACATGTTTCTCTCAGGCAGGCATGTGACAAGGTAAAGAAGGACAGAGTCCTTGAAGTTATAAGAATTGCAAATGATGCCTGCAAGGCGATAGGCATTGAGAATCCAAAGATTGGTGTGGCAGGTCTTAACCCACACTGTGGAGAAAACGGACTATTCGGAACAGAGGAAATTGAAGAAATTCAGCCGGCAATAGATGAGGCAATGGCAGAAGGAATCAATATTCCTGAGAAAAAACCGACACCGCCTGACAGCATATTCTCTAAGGCAATCGGAGGCTGGTATGATATAGTTGTAGCAATGTACCATGATCAGGGACATATTCCTCTGAAGGTTAAAGGCTTTGTATACAACAAAGAATTAAAGAAATGGGATGCGGTAGCAGGTGTAAATGTAACACTCGGAATCCCTGTAATAAGGGTATCGGTAGACCATGGTACGGGCTTTGACCTTGCAGGAAAAGGCGAATCGAATGAGTTAAGCCTTGTAAATTCAATTGACTATGCGACAAAGCTTGCAGTAAACAAAAAATAGCGGGAGGAAATGCGATGGTAAAGCTGTTGATCATAGCAGATGACTTTACCGGTGCATTGGATACCGGAATCCAGTTTGTGAATAAGGGAATTGCCACCCAGGTATTTACAAAAATGCCGGAAGCTATCTGGGATATAGATGAGTCGACAGAGGTTCTGGTTATAGATTCTGAGACCAGACCAATGCCGGCAGCTAAGGCATATGATACTGTAAAAAATATTACAGGATGGGCAAAAGCAATTAAGATTCCTGTTATTTTCAAAAAAACGGACTCAGCGCTCCGCGGAAATATAGGAAGTGAGCTTCAGGCAGTTTTGGACGGAAGCGGACACGACAAAGTTTATTTCCTGCCGGGGTATCCGAAGATAGACCGCTGTACGGTAAACGGAACTCACTACATACAGGGGCAGCTTCTTGAAAAAAGTGTATTCGGGCAGGATCCGTTTGAACCGGTAAAGCTGTCGTACATACCTGATATTATCGCACAGCAGACAGCTTTGAAATGTGCCTGTGTTAAGCGGAATAAAGCTTTGAATGATATAAAAAGCGATGAACGTATCGTAATCTGCGATGTGGAAAAACACAAAGACATAGAAGAAAGGCTTGATGAATTGCAGGAAAAAGATGAGCTTTGTATTATTGCCGGATGTGCCGCACTTGCGGAAGCGCTTGCCGACAAGCTCAGATTTGATGCAGCGAAGCCGCAAAGCTATAGGAAGAGTGAAAATTTTCTTGTGGAATGTGGCAGCTTGAATATGATTACGCAAAATCAGCTTGACTATGCCGAAGAACACGGATTTTCAAGAATCCATATGACCGTAGAACAAAAATTGCAGAAGGATTATTACAGCACACAGGAGGGCTTGGAGTTTTTGCACAAGATGCAGGAAGAATGTGAAAAAGACAGATGTCTCATCATTGATTCCATAGACCGGGAAGAAGACAAAAAGGGCTTTATGGAAGCAAATAAGCTGACTATGAATGATGTAAGAGCCCTGATTCCAACGGCACATGGACACATAGCCGACTATCTGGCAGTAAATAAGCAGGATACGACAATACTTATGACAGGCGGCGACACTTTGATGGGGTATATGAAGCTGATAGGCTGTACCCAGATTACACCGGTATGTGAGATAGAACAGGGTGTGGTTGTTTCCAATCTGAAAAATCACGGATTTGTGCAGCAGATAATATCCAAATCAGGTGGGTTCGGAACCAAAGATGTACTGGTAAAGATTGCAGACAAAATATTAAATCAAAAATAAACAAGTTTAAAAGGAGAAGAAAAACATGAAACAGACAGAATTAAAAGGAATTATTACACCAATTTTAACACCAATGAACGCAGATGAGAGCATCAACACTGACGAGCTCAGAACACAGATTGACAGACTTATCGATGGCGGTGTGCACGGAATTTTCCCATTTGGAACAAACGGTGAGGGATATATCTTAAATGAAAAAGAAAAATGCGAAGTCCTTGAAGCTGCAATTGATCAGGTAAAAGGAAGAGTACCTGTATATGCCGGCTCAGGCTGCATTTCAACACAGGATACTATCAGAATGAGCAAGGAGGCAGAAAAGCTCGGAGCTGACGTCCTTTCAATAATCACTCCAAGCTTTGCGGTTGCATCACAGAAGGAGTTATACGATCACTATGTAGAGGTTGCCAAGCATGTAGATACTCCAATCGTTCTTTACAATATTCCTGCCCGTACAGGAAACAAGCTGCTTCCTGAGACAGTAAAGAAGCTTGCAAAGGATGTTGACCTTATCATCGGTGCAAAGGATTCAAGCGGAGATTGGGATAACTTAAAGGCATATATCACAGAGACACGTGAACTTGACAAGAAGTTCTATGTATTATCAGGAAATGATTCACTCATTCTTCCTGCATTAAAAGAAGGAGGAGTCGGAGGAATCGCAGGATGCTCAAATGTTTATCCACATGTGCTTTCATCAATCTACAACCTTTTCAAAGAGGGCAAGCTTGAGGAGGCAGAGGCAGCACAGGATTCTATCGCAAGCTTCAGAGCTGTATTCAAATACGGCAATCCTAACACAGTTGTTAAAAAAGCGGTTGCAATGCTCGGATATCCTGTTGGCGATTGCAGACGTCCATTCAACTATCTGTGTGATGAGGGTGTGGAAGCGCTTGCAAAGGTATTAAAAGAGAATGCTGACAAAGGTATGAACTAACTCTGGGGAGGATGAACTAATATGAAGTTTGTAATGACACAGGCTGTATGCCCTGAAGGAATGCAGCTTTTAGATGGAATAGCTGATGTATATGTAGCTGACAATCAGGATCCGAACAATTATCTTGACGAGATGAAGGATGCAGCTGCTCTTATTGTAAGAATTGCAAAATGTGATGCAAATGCTATAGAAAACAGCCCGAAGCTCAAGGTAATCGGACGTACAGGCGTAGGATACGATTCGGTTGATGTAAAAAAAGCAACAGAGCTTGGTATCCCGGTGGTTATCACACCGGGAGCCAACAACAGAAGTGTTGCTGAGCATGCGGTAGCAATGATTTTTGCATTGTCAAAGAATCTTATCGAGGCACAGAATGAGATGTGCAAAGGAAACTGGGAAATCCGTGGAGCAAAGAAGGCTTTCGAGCTTGAGGGAAAGACAGTCGGAATCCTTGGCCTTGGAGCAATTGGAAGAGAAACAGCCAAAATCTGCAAAGGCTGTGGAATGAGAATTGCAGCGTATGATCCTTTTATGACAAAAGAGCAGGTAGAAGGCTATGGTGCTAAATATTATGAGGATTATGTGGAGCTGTTAAAGGACAGCGATGTGGTATCAATCCATGTACCGCTCACAGATCAGACCAGGAACATGATCTCAAAGAAGGAGCTTTCTGTTATGAAACCGACGGCGCTTATAATAAACTGCAGCCGTGGAGGAATCATCAACGAAGCAGATCTCGTAGAAGCATTAAATAACGGAGTTATCGCCGGCGCGGGAACAGATGTATTCTGCAGTGAGCCACCAAAAACAGATGATCCGTTATTAAACTGCAAAAATCTTATCGTAAGTCCGCATTCAGCAGCCCAGACAAGAGAGGCAGTAATCAAGATGGCACAGATGTGTGTCAAGGGCTGTCTGGCAGTAGCAGAAGGTAAAAAGTGGCCATATGTAGCCGACAAGTCAGTATATGAGCACGAGAAATGGAAGGGTGCTGACTGGGCAGAGGTTTAAAATAAAAATATATCGGGGGATATAATATGGATTCTAGTATTATTTCAATTATAATTGTATTAATTACAATGGGCTTGTTTGTCTGGAACAGACTGCCGATAAGCGTGGTTGCTATCCTGGGTTCGGTAGCAATGGCAATGTTTATTCCGGAAATGGAGCTATCCGCAGTATACAGCGGATTCAGCGCAACAGGCTGGCCGATGGTAGTCGGAATGTGTGTTGTAAGTGCCGCACTTTTTGAAACCGGAATAGCAAGAAAGATAGGAGAAAAAATCGGAAATTCTTTTCTTGCCAAGACGGAGAGACGGTTTATAGTAACGGTAAGTGCTGTGTGTTCATTGATGTCAGCATTTATGAGTAACAACGGAACAGTTGCTATCTGGATGCCTATCATCGCAATCGTAGCAGCAAACTCATGTGGAAAAATCCGTTCAAAAATGGTTATTTTCCCAGCCGGAACAGCAGCCGTTATCGGCGGTGCATGTTCACTGATCGGCTCAACCTCACAGCTTGCAGCAAACTCAGTATTACAGGGATATGCCGGTTATGAGGAAGGCATGGGAATGTTTGACATGACAAAGATCATGTTTCCGGCAGCAGTTGTACAGATTATTTTCTGGGGAACCATCGGCTATAAGCTCCTCGACAAGGTATTAAAACCGAATAGTCCTGACTTCGACAAGGGAAATATGTATTCAGTTGCAGAGATACATAAGCTCGAGAAGGAACAGGAGTCAGATGCTCCGGCATGGAAGGGCTATGTGGCACTCGGAACCATGATTTTATGCATAGTATTATTTGTATTAAGTGGTTTCCAGCCATTCAAGAGCTATTTTAACATTGGTACAATCGGTCTTATAGGTGCTGCAATGGTACTTGGAACAGGCTGTATCTCGATTAAAAAAGCATATTCGGATCTTCCTTGGGATGTTTTCGTATGTATCGGAACAATATCAGGAATCGGAACAGGACTTGACGTATCAGGTGGCGGAGCATTAATCGCAAACGCTGTACTCAACCTCTTCGGAGGAAAGAACGCATCGGTTGTGCTTCTTACAGTAGTTATCGCAGTGCTTACAAGTGTGCTTACAAACATCATGTCAAACAACGCAACAGCAGCAATGCTTACACCAATCTGTATAGCAATTGCATTATCGCTTGGAATCAGTCCTATTCCATGGGTAATCGTAATCGGTGCCTGCTCAAACCTTGCAATAGCAACATCTTTCGGAACAGCCGTAAATATGCAGATACTTCCGGCAGGATACAAGTTTTCGGATTTCGTAAAAATCGGTGGACCGTTACTTATTATACTTATTGCAGTTGTTTCTATATGCAGTGTGGCATTCCTGTTCTAAGAATTGAGTGTCCTGAAGCAGCAAATATTTGCCGGTACACCGAATAATAAATCAGATACTAACAATACAGGCAGAGCTATCATTTATGATAGCTCTGTTTGTGGATATGAGCATCCCGGGAGCAATTCATTCAATAATACAATAACTGAGAGGAAGAGCGAATGATGAAACAATTTTTAAGGAAAACCATGAAAAACATAGCGACCTACGTGGAACTGGTATTGTCTGCGTTTCTCGTATTTGTGATAGCGATACTTATTATAAAGCTTGTAGGGCAATGTTTTTTTGATATATGGCATGACAAGCTTGAGTTGGAGTATTACATGGAATATGCCATGTCGCTTGCTATAGGCGTGGAGTTTGTAAAGATGCTCTGTACGCATCAGCCGGGCACGATAATAGAGGTTCTGCTTTTTGCAACAGCCAGACAGATGATAGTCGAGCACCTCAATGTATATGAGACTCTTGTTGGAATTGGCGCGATAGCAGCACTGTTTGCAATCAGAAAATTCCTGTTCTGCAGTTTTGATGAGGCAGATCACATGATATGCCGGGGCAGCCAGACAGTGGCACACGCGAATCTCATAACCGGAGCCAAAATTCCGGAGGAAAAGACAAGAATTCTTCGCAATGTCATAAGCGACAAGCTAGGTGAAGAGGGAAAGACGGTTGCAATAGGTGCCTGCGTGTATTATAAGGATTGTGCACTTAGAGTGGATAGTATGCGCGAAGGCGTAGTAACCAGAGTTGAAGTGATAAAGAACCTGTAATGTATATTTAACCTATATTATAATATTTTTTATTTCTATGCTGCCATTACCATTTGTATTTTATTTCTCGCGTAAGCTGTTGTTATGGGGGGAAGCGGTATCTTTCTTTGCTTGTAATCGTTTCAAAAGAATTATATAATAGGCATATATGATTTTAGGAGAAGAAAGTATGGCACAGACTATAAGTATCGGAAAACAGGATTTTCTATACCTTCGTGAAAATAATTATTTTTATATAGATAAGACTGATTTTATCAGGCAATGGTGGGAGAGCGCGGATGACATCACGCTTATTACCAGACCACGCCGCTTTGGAAAAACTCTGAATATGAGTATGCTTAATTATTTTTTCTCAAATCATTATTCGGAAAAAAGTGAGATTTTTGAGAAGCTTTCTATATGGAACAGCGAAAAATACCGCAGGCTACAGGGAGCATATCCTGTTATATTTATAAGCTTTGCTGATGTAAAGCAGGGAAATTATATGGATGCGGTACAGAAGGTTAAGAAGATAATTGCGGATGTATACAGGCAGTATCGTTATCTGATGGATTATCCTGATTTCACAGAAGCTGACAGGCGTAAGCTGTCAGACATGACAGATAGGATTGATGATGTAACAGCCCAGGATTCCCTTAAAGATCTGTCATATTTTTTAAGCGAGTACTACAAGAAGAAGGTTATTATTCTACTTGATGAATATGATACACCTATGCAGGAAGCTTATATTCATGGATATTGGGACGAATTCGTGAATTTTATGAGAGGATTGCTGAACTCTACTTTTAAGACCAATCCATATATGGAACGTGCAATAATGACAGGAATTACGAGAGTCTCAAAAGAGTCTGTTTTTTCAGATTTGAATAACCTGGTAGTTGTTACGACTACGTCTGAGCAATATGCTGATTGCTTTGGTTTTACTGAGAAAGAGGTTTTTGAGTCGATTGAAAAGTATGGCATGAGTGATAAAAAAGCTGTTGTTAAGCAGTGGTATGATGGATTTACCTTTGGTTCGCTCAAAGATATATATAATCCATGGTCTATTACTAATTTTCTGAAAGAAAAAAAGTTAAAGCCTTATTGGGCTGCTACCAGCTCCAATGCTCTTATAAGCAGACTTATACAGGGATCATCTGCAGAGATAAAGAGCCTCATGGAAAGTCTGGTTAATGGAAAGAGTATTGAGGTGAATTTTGATGAACAGATAGTATTCAACCGGCTCGAAAAAGATGAGAGCGCTATATGGAGCCTTCTTCTGGCGAGTGGGTATCTGAAGGTTGATAGCATTGTCCATAAGGGAATTACTCTTGAGCCCTGGTACAGACTTAGTATAACGAATCTTGAGACTATAAGTATGTTTTCTAATCTGTTCAAAGGATGGTTTGCGGATGTATCATCTAACTATAATGAATTTGTGAAGGCTTTATTTAGTGGGGATGTAAAAGCAATGAACGTGTATATGAATGATGTGGCGATGTCTACTTTTAGTAGTTTTGATACAGGCAATCATCCATCAGACCGTAGTCAGCCGGAGCGTTTTTATCATGGCTTTGTGCTTGGACTTTTGGTTGATATACGTGATAATTATGAAGTCCTTTCAAATCGTGAAAGTGGCTTTGGAAGATATGATGTAGTTCTGGTTCCGAGGGAGAAGGGACGTGACGCATTTGTTATGGAGTTTAAGGTGTTTGATGACGGTGAAGAAAGTGGACTCGAAGATACGGTTGCGGCAGCGCTCAGACAAATTGATGAGAAAAACTATGATACTCAATTGCTGGACAGGGGAATATCTGAGAATAATATCAAGCATTACGGATTTGCATTTTGCGGAAAAAAAGTGTTGATCGGATGCTGAGAGAAATTATGATACGAGAATTAGTTCAATTTAAAGGAGGATATTGCATGCACAACGAAAATTATTCTATAATATTCAGTAGTATGACCGGCAACACACGTAAGCTGGCTGATAAAATTCATGAAATACTGCCAAAAGAGAGCTGTGATTATTTTGGCACGGCTGATGCGCAGGGGACAGAATCCGAATTGCTATACATTGGATTTTGGACGGACAAGGGAAACGCGGATAGCGATACATTAGATTTCTTATCTAAATTGAAAAATAAAAAGATATTTCTGTTCGGAACAGCCGGTTTTGGAGGAAGTGATGCATATTTTCAAAAGATTCTTGGCAATGTTAAAAGCGCCATTGATTCAAGCAACACTATTGTAGGAGAATATATGTGTCAGGGCAAAATGCCACAGTCTGTGAGGGAACGCTATGTGAAAATGAAAGAAAGCCCAGAGCATCCGGATAATATTGATGCGCTGATTGAAAATTTTGACAAGGCTTTGTCGCATCCCAATGCAGATGATATGGAGAGATTAAAAAATATTATTATTTAGCAGGAGGTGTTATATATGTACAATTTCACATTCAACATTCCAACAAAAATTCATTTCGGAAAGGATACCATTTCGAACTTATCAGAGCTCAAGGCATATGGCAGCAAGGTGCTTTTAGTGTACGGAGGCGGCTCTATAAAGAAAAACGGTCTCTACGATACCGCAATGAAGATCCTTAAGGATGCGGGGCTGACCGTGTTTGAGCTTAGCGGAGTGGAGCCAAACCCAAAGATTGAGACAGTCAGAAAGGGTGTTGAAATCTGTAAAAATGAGGGTATCGACATGGTGCTTGCAATAGGAGGCGGCAGTACAATTGATTGCTCAAAGGTTGTTGCAGCAGGTGCAAAGTATGACGGTGATGCATGGGATCTGGTGCTTGATGGCTCAAAGGTCAAGGCGGCACTTCCGATATTTGATGTGCTTACTCTTTCCGCAACCGGAACAGAGATGGATCCTTTTGCTGTTATCTCTGATATGTCTAAAAATGAGAAGTGGGGAACAGGATCGCCGTATATGGTACCAACTATGTCAATATTAAATCCTGAATATACTTTTTCAGTATCAAAAAAACAGACCGCAGCAGGAACCGCAGATATGATGAGCCATACAATGGAGAATTATTTCTCTATGGAGAATGCTGACTGCCAGAAATTTATGGCAGAGGGATTGTTACGTACAATGATTAAAAATGGACCGGTTGCCCTCGCACAGCCTGATAATTACGAGGCCAGAGCCAACCTGATGTGGGCAGGCACACATGCAATCAACGGCGTTGTGGGCGATGGCTGTTCACCGGCATGGTGCGTACATCCTATGGAGCATGAGCTGAGCGCTTTCTATGATATTACTCACGGAGAGGGACTTGCAATACTCACACCGGCGTGGATGGAGCACATACTAAATGACGATACACTTCCGATGTTTGTGGAGTTTGCAAAAAATGTCTGGGGACTTTCCGGTGATGATGACTATGCACTTGCACACGCAGGCATTGATGCGTTGAAGAAATTCTTCTTTGAGACAATGGGCATTCCGGCAAATCTAAGAGCAGTAGGAATCACAGACGACAGGAACTTTGAGGTGATGGCAAAGAAGGCCTGTGAGGGTTCAAAGGGATCGTTTGTACCGCTTAGCAAAGAGGATATTGTGGAGATTTACAGAGCGGCATTCTAATAAATCGTTCCTGCAAATACCTTGATTAATAAGTTGACTGAAATTCTCTTTGATGTATGAGAACAAAATATATTTATCTTTAATAAGCCATGTTACCACCACAGCGGTGAGAACATGGCTTATTTTTATGTGCTATGATATACAAAATCATTTTATAGGAAATGCAACAGACTCTATAATGAACATAATCACAAATAGAGCAAAAATCACTGCCACATCAAGCAGTATTATGCCGACATAGTGCAGAAAGCGGTTTTTGCTCTTGCAAAGTGGCAGTATATTTTGTACATTGAGATAGTTAAAGCCACAGAAAATTGCAAATATGAACATACCAAGACAGAAGATTCTTTCAAGCCACAGCTTTGCACCGTAAGTATTTTCTAATTCCAGTGACAGGCAAAGCCATATTATGAACAGATATGCGACTGAGGATAGCAGCATTTTCCATGGAGTTCTCGTGCGAAATCCGGGTGGGAGGAAACGGGAAGCACTGTCGTGGATAGCTCGTTTGGCAGTATCGGCATTGGCTGCATTATCATGGTTCTGATGTGCATATTGACTTGAATTACCGGCAGCAGAAGTGCTGTGCTGCGCAGGATAATATGACTGCGATACGGCATTTTTTAACTCTGCCACAGACTGGTATCTTGCGGCTGGTGTCATCTGAGTACACCTATCTGCAATCAGGTTAAGCCGGTGCAAAATTGGAGCAATGTCGGAAGTAAGAGTGATGCTGCCAAGCATTTCGCGCAGTACTATGCCGAGAGAATATATGTCTGTTTTTGGAGATGAAGAGCCAAAGCCATACTGCTCGGGAGCTGCATATCCGGGAGTGCCAATCAGCACAGTATCAGACTCGTGTTGTCCGGAAAATTGTTTTGCGGCATTGAAATCTAAAAGCATGGCATAGTTATAACTGGTGATTATGATATTTGACGGCTTTATATCGCGATGGATTATAGGCGGAGTCATCGAGTGCAGAGCTTCAAGTATATTGCAGAGCATAATCATGTAGCTTCTGATATCGGAAACACTAAGGTCAGAGTTGTCTATTTTTTCCTGCAGGGAGGTTCCGCTTATATATTCTTCGATTACGACAAGCTGATTGCCATCTTCATAGTAATTGATAATGCGTGGGATACCGGACACAGGATTGCGATAAAGGTATTCGTACACGCGGATATTGTATACATCAAGGATTTTCTGGACATAAACCTTGTCGGAAAGCGCAGATTGAACCAGATAAACCTTGTGCTCTTCATTTAAAGCTGAGATTATTTTGTAATCACTCATGGTGCATGTTATCCTTTCAGGTATCGCTAATGAGGTAGGAATAATTACAAGTACAAGTATAACAGATAGGAGAAATTTATGAAGCAAAAAAATACAAAAGAATTGGATGATATTCTTGGAAAGACTCATATATCTGATTTTGACAAATTTTGTGTTGAGCAGAAGGACAGCATGAATCCGGAGCAAAATGCGTTTTCAGAGTACATAAAGGATTTGCTTAAGGAAAAGAAAATAACACAGCAGATGGTGTTTTTGAAGGCTGATATTCCGGAAAAATACGGCTACAAGCTTCTGTCAGGCGAAAAACATACCAGGCAGAGGGATATTATCCTGAGGATATGTTATGCTGCAGAGCTTACATTAGAGCAGACCCAGAGAGCATTGAGAAAATACGAGATGCCGCAGCTCTATGCAAAAATCCCGAGAGATGCTTTTCTTATGCTTATTTTTAAGGACCGTCCGGGTGGAATCATAGAGGTGAATGAATTACTCAGCAAAAATGGCATGGAAATGCTCAGGACAAGTGGTGTGCAGGAGTAGGTTTAGAATATAATTTTACCACCGCTGCGGGGAGAACGGTATTCATACTGTGATGGTATAATAGTCCTACAATTTACAGAGGAGGACTTAACCATGAAAAAAAGAACTAATTTACTGGCTCTTGTACTGAGTTTTACAGCAATCACCTTTACATTATTTGGATGCAGCTCGGACACAGGGCAAAAAAAGAGCATAGCGGCACCGGGAAGCGCACCAGAGGCCGGTGGAGGCGCAGAAAGCAGTGGAACTGGCACAGATCAGATATTGGCAGATGAGAGCATCAATGAGCAGGTACTTGTAGACCAGGATGGCATCAAAATAACTGCGACTGAATATGTGACGGACAGCATATGGGGAGATGGAATTAAGCTTCTGGTTGAAAATAATTCGGCCAAGGACTATACAATAGGCTGTGATGCACTTATCGTGAACGATTATATGATCACAGATCTGTTCAGCGCGGATGTTGCGGCAGGAAAGAAGTCGAATGAGGTTATGTATTTATCGTCAACAGAGCTCAAAGCAGCCGGAATAGATACAGTAGGACAAATTGAGATGTATTTCCACGCATACGATTCAAACTGGGATAATCTTTTCAAGAATGTATATTCAAAGCTTGAGACCTCTGAATTTGCAAACATGGATACGACACCAAACGATGAGGGACAGGAGCTTTACAATGCAAATGGTGTAAGGATTGTTGGAAAAACAGTTGATGAAAATTCCTTCTGGGGAACAGCAATTTTACTTTACATCGAAAACACCTCAGGTCAGAATGTCGGAATAAACGTGGACAATATGTCTATCAATGGATATATGATGACACCGTTGTTTTCAACCACAGTCTATGACGGAAAGAAGTCTATAGATGATATAACCATTATGTCAAGTGATCTTGAGGCAAACGGAATCACGTCGGTTGATCAGGTGGAGCTTAAATTCCATATATACAATGCTGAGAGCTACGATACAATAGCGGATTCAGATGCGATAACATTTACGGCACAGTAAATAATTTAAACATCATATGAAAGTATGATTATTAAACAGTAGAGCTATGCAATATTTAAATAGATAGGAGAAATTCATCATGAAGGTTTGGAAATTAGTTTCAGGTATTTTATCAATAATTTTATTTGTTTTTGTATCATTTCAGTCATGCGCTGCAGGAGTATCTAATGCATTGGAGGCCAATGGTGAGGCATCAGGAAGTGCAGGAATAATTGTGGCAATTCTTATGCTTGCAGGTGGAATTGTTTCAATCGCTACGAGAAAATCGTTAGGCAAGGGTGGGAATATCGCACTCATAGTACTCTTTGGATTGGCTGCAATTATCGGATTTGTGGGTTATGGAAGCTTTTCGGATCTGGCTATATGGGCAGGCTGGTGTCTGATAAATGCAGTTCTTGCGGTAGTTGCACTGGTTATGGCAAAGAAGAACAATTAAATATTACTATTTGAATTCATATGAGGAAGATTCTAAGGAGAATCTTCCTTTTTTAATATTTAAACTAAGACGAAATATGATACAATTCAATTATTCAGCACTATAAGCTTTATTTCCTAGAGGCTAGGCTTAAAGTTTACATAAGGGAAATTTTAAAGAATTAATTATGAAATGTAACCCCCACCAAACAAAATCCTACATAATAGATAGAAGGGAGGTTTGTGGAAAATGTACACACAGGAACAGATACTTGATATGTATTTTAATCGCAACCAGCAGGCTGTCAGTGCGACCTCGCAGATGTACGGAGCGAAGCTTACCCGGTTTGCAGACACTATGATAGCACATGAGGATGCGCTGGAATGCGTAAATGACACATACATAGCAGCATGGAACAAGATACCACCGGAGCGTCCTATACGTTTCATTTCATGGCTCTACAGGGTATGCCGCAATATCGTCTGCGACAGGATTGACTGGAATAATGCTTCAAAGAGAAATTCCAACATGAACTGTATGCTTGATGAGCTTGAGGAGTGCCTTGCAGACAGCAATGCAAAATACGAGGGCGAGCTGTCGGACATTGGAAGGTGTTTATCGGATTTTCTGAACGGACTGGAGACGGAAAAGAGAGTGCTTTTCGTGAGACGCTACTGGTATGGCATGACGATTGATGAGCTGGCAGATATGAGCGGCAGGAGCAAAAGCAGCGTAAAGACCACACTGTTCAGGATAAGGGCAGAGCTTAAAAAATATCTGGATGAGGAGGGCGTATATCTATGACGAAAAAGGATTTATTTGATGGTTTAAATTACATCGATGACCAAATAATTGAAGAAGCGCAGCCGACCGGAGAATCGGCCGGGTACAGTGATGAAATTTATGTAAAAAATCATGAAACCCATCACGGCGGAAAAGAAGACAAAAACAGGAAAAAGCACAAAAAATTTGCACGGGCAGCAAAAGCGCTTGCCACAGTGGCGGCAGTCCTTGTTGTTGCAGTCTTAGGCACGGAGGTTGTGCGGCTTAATAACCGTATAGATGAGCTGGAGACAAAAACTGCAAATGTGATTTCTCAGAATAATGCACAGAATAATGTCTATGCAGGGATAAAGAGCGGTGCAAAGCTTGGGGATTATGAATCGGCCTCTGATTACGGGAAATTGTATGATGTGGCAAAAAAAGCTGAGGCTTCCATAAGGAATACTGCATCTGGAGACTTGCTGGAGAGTGCGGATGCAACAGGAATTACGTCTGATGCATCGTCTGCAAATAAGCAGGAGTCGACAGCCAATACAGAGTATTCAACCACCAACGTGATGACAGAGGGCGTTGATGAGAGTGATGTGGTAAAGACGGACGGAAAGTACATTTACATGGTCGAGGATGGTCAGATATCCATCACGGATATTTCAAATGGAAAGCCGGGGGAAGAGACGCTGTTTCGTCCTGATTTTGAGGTACCGTCAGATACTGTAGAGGAGCTTTATATCAGTGACGGAAAAATGCTTATCATATCAAACCATGCGGGCGATAAGGATGAGACTATATGCTATAGCTATGATATAGCTGATCCGACAAAACCGGTGCTTATAGGCAAAGCACGTCAGGATGGATTTTACAATACATCGCGCAAAATCGGCAATACGGTATATGTTTTTTCAGACACATATATAAAGACCTCCGATATGAATAAAAATGTGGCGCTGCAGGAGGATAATCTGGAGAAATGGGTGCCACAGGTAAATGGCAAAGTGATAAGCTATGACTGCTTCTATATAGGAGAGGATACATATTCAGGCACAGTTATTTCGAGTTTTGATGTGGATAAACCTGATAAGACGATAGATGCAAAATGCATTATGAATAATAGCGGCGAGGTATACGTTTCTAGCAATGCTATGTATCTGTATCATTCTGATTGGAGTGCAAGCCGTGAGCTTACCAAAATCAGCAAAATTTCGTTTGAGGATGGAGTGATGAAGACCGGGGAGACGACTTCAGTGAATGGTTATCTTAACGATAAATTCGCAATAAATGAGCAGGGAGGGTATCTGTATGTGCTTCCAACCTCAAATACCGGCAGTCAGCCTGTCAATTCGCTTCATGTGCTGGATAAGGATATGAAGGAGGTCGGTGTGATAAACGAGATTGCACGTGGGGAGAGTATATATGCAGCACGCTTTGTTGGAAAATACGTATATTTCATCACATACAGGCAGACGGATCCTCTTTTTGTGGCAGATATATCCGACCCGACAGCACCAAAGCTTTTGGGGGAGCTTGAAGTGAGTGGATTTTCTGAATATCTGCATATGTGGGATGATACGCACGTACTTGGAATAGGCTATGGTGATTCGCAGCAGAGTAAGATAAAGCTTACTATGTTTGATGTGAGTGATCCGACAAAGCCGGTTGAGGTGAACCAGAAGCTTATCGACAGTTCTGAGAGCTGGAGTAATGAGTTTGTATACAACTACAAGGCTATTCTTGCTGACCCGGAGAAAAATCTGATAGGATTTACTGCGAATGACTACTATCTGTTTTCGTATGACAGTGAAAACGGCTTTAGTCTTTTGGAGCAGCAGGCACTGACCTATAAAAATACAGAAGGCTACAGAGGCATTTACAAGGATAATGATTTCTATGTGGCAGGAAACGGAGAGATAAAGCATTTTAAGCTGGCAGAATAGCGTAAATAATAGTGTTACTCAATGAGATATAAAGACAGGCGGCGAATACCCAAAGAGGGTATTTGCTGCCTTTTTTGTATAATTTTATATACAAACAAAATGTAACAGCATATTTAAGTATGCAATTAAAGGCAGACGGTGATATAATATCTCTGATTTTGTCAAATAAGACGGATTACTAAGGTTACCGGAGACAATGGCAAGCGGTAACCTTAAATAGATTTAATAAAACGGAGGAATTATTAAATGAAAACAGCCTCAAAGACAAGACATGTCTTTATTTTGTTTTTGGCAGATATAGTCTGGGGAATAGCCTTTGTAGCGCAGTCAAAGGGAGGGGATGCAGTTGGAGCTTTTTCATTCAACGGCATCCGCTTCCTTATTGGTGCGCTCTGCCTTCTGCCGGTCATAAAAATACTGGATATGAAGGGGCTGACGGTAAACAGACCTGAAAGCAAAAAGCAAAAGAAAGAGCTTTGGATAGCCGGAAGCTGCTGTGGAATAGCACTTTTCTTTGCGAGCAACCTGCAGCAGCTTGGAATCAGCATGGGCGCAGAATCCGGCAAGGCCGGGTTTCTTACAGCTACATATATACTTATGGTGCCGATACTTGGGATATTCCTCAAAAGAAGATGTGGAGCCAAAATATGGATAGGTGTATTTATTGCACTGATAGGCATGTATTTTTTGTGCATGAATGGGGCATTTTCACTTAGCGGCTCGGATTTGCTCCTGTTGGCAGGGGCATTGTGCTTTGCGATACAGATACTTGTGATAGACCATTTTGTATCACAGGTAGATGCGGTCAGGCTCTCATGCATTGAGTTTTTTGTCACCGGGCTTGGCACATGTATAGTGATGATTTTTACTGATATGGGACCGTCTGCCGGCGGTATAGCGCAGTGGGCACAGTCGCTTTGCACGTGGGATGCATGGATTCCGATTCTCTATGCCGGTATTTTTTCAAGTGGAGTGGGCTATACGCTGCAGATTGTCGGACAAAAGGGCTTAAACCCGGCGGTAGCATCGGTGGCGATGAGCCTTGAGTCGGTGGTTTCTGTGATTGCAGGATGGATTCTGCTTGGCCAGATGCTGGGTGGCAGAGAAATTTTTGGATGTGTGCTCATGTTTATTGCGATAATTATTGCACAGCTTCCGGATAGGGAGTATACTAAATAGGTTACAGTATAAAATGAAATGTGATTATTCAGAATCACTGAGAACAAAAAAGCACAAGTATAGTGTGGTTTTGCGAATGTGCGTGGGATGAATAGTTACAACGAGACAGGGATTGGATATGAGAAATAATAGCAGAAATAATTACAGATGCCGCAGACGAAATAAAGGAGCTTCACAGATTAAGCTTGTAGGAATAGTGGCTGTGATAGTCGTTATAGCGATTGTGATAATTATATCGTGCTTTAATAAAGCAAAAAAAGATAGTAATAAGGCAAAAGACACAGGGGCAGTCACAGAAAGTGTGACCGCTGTGACAGAGCAGGTGAGTGAGACGGAGGAAGCAAAGGAGCTCTTTGCTCCAAAGGAGTCTGACGCTACAGCAGCAATCGGAGATGAGCTGGAGAGCTCCTATGCCGTAGTGATTGATGAGCAGGACGGCACGGTTGTTGCAGGAAAGAATGCACATGAGAAAATGTACCCGGCTTCCATGACAAAGGTTATGACCGTGCTTGTAGCAGCAGAGCAGGCTGAGAAAAATGCGATAGATGCAGCAAAGAATGAAAACACTGAAATAGACAGGCAGGCTGTGATAGAAAACAAGCTCAACGAGATTGTGACAATCACAAGAGAAGCCACAGATTATTCATATGTGCATGATTGCAGCACAACAGGCTTTTTAGACGGTGAGCAGGTGCCTCTTCGCGATGTGTTTAACGGAACCATCCTGCCATCAGGTGGAGAATCGGCATATCAGCTTGCGGTTTATACAGCAGGCTCCATGGAAGCATTTGTCGATATGATGAACCAGAAGGCAGCAGAGCTTGGTATAGGCCAGACCACACATTTTGCAAACCCTGTCGGCATATATGATGAGAATAATTACAGCACAGCCTATGATATGGCGGTCATCATGCAGGCAGCGATGCAGGACGACATTTGTAAAACAGTACTTTCAAATCATACATACAGCACGGCTGCAACACCGCAGCATCCGGAGAACCTGAACATATCAAATCTGTTCCTGCGCCGAATAGAGGACAGGATGACAAGTGGCGAGGTAATCGGTGCAAAGACAGGCTTTGTAAATCAGTCCGGCAACTGTGCGGTCAGCTATGAGAAGGCAGCAAGCGGAAAGACATATATATGTGTGACAGCTGGCGCTTCAAGCGGATGGCACTGTATAGATAATCATGTGTATTTATATAATACATACACAAATTAGTCAGCATAGCTGATTTTAAGGAGCGCAGAAATGGCGGGAAATCAAAGCAATTACAGGGAAAACCCCACGCGTAATGAGAAGAAATACAAAAAAGCCAACGGACAGCCGAGACTAAAGGAGAAAAGCAGCCGGGCAAAAAGCGATAACGCATGTCCGTATGCAAAGAAATGTGGCGGCTGCGACTATCAGGGCGTAGAATATAAGGAACAGTTAAAAACCAAGCAGGCATACATGAAAAAGCTGCTAAAGCCTTTTGGCTTTGTGGAGCCGATTGTCGGCATGAAAAATCCGCTCTATTATCGTCACAAGGTTCATGCAGCCTTTGACTGTACGAGGCGCGGTCAGATTGTGGCGGGAGCCTACAGGAAAAACACACATGATGTGGTGGATATCGAAAGCTGCATGATAGAGGAGCAGGAGTCAGATGAGATAATAAGGGACATAAAGGATATGCTCCGCTCATTCAGAATAAAGACCTATGATGAGGATACCGGATATGGGCTTCTCAGACATGTGCTTGTGAGAAAGGGCTATGCAACAGGGCAGATAATGGTAGTTCTTGTACTGGCATCGCCGATACTTCCATCGAAGAACAATTTCGTAAAAGCACTCAGGAAAAAGCATCCCAATATCACGACAGTGGTGCTCAACGTGAATGATAAAAAGACAAGCATGGTGCTCGGAGACAGAAACATCACACTTTATGGCAAGGGCTTCATAGAGGATAAGCTGTGCGGCTGCACCTTCCGCATTTCACCAAGCTCGTTTTATCAGGTGAATCCGGTACAGACAGAGCTTTTATACGAAAAAGCCATTCATGAGGCACACCTCACCGGCAAGGAGCGCATAATCGATGCATACTGTGGCACCGGAACCATAGGTATCATAGCAGCAAAAAATGCAGGTGAAGTCATAGGAGTTGAGCTAAACCGTGATGCAATCCGCGATGCAGTTACCAATGCAAAGCGAAACGACATCAGAAACATCCGCTTCTACAATGATGATGCCGGAAAATTCATGGTCGAGATGGCACAAAAGGGTGAGAAAGCGGATGTTGTCATAATGGATCCTCCACGTACCGGAAGTGACGAGGCATTTTTATCTTCTGTTGTTAAGCTTTCGCCTGACCGCGTGGTCTATGTATCCTGCGGACCGGACACGCTGGCTCGTGACCTTAAGTATCTCACAAAGCATGGATATCGTGTGAAACGTGCCACACCGTATGATTGTTTTCCATTTACAAGCCACATTGAAACGGTTTGTTTGTTGTCGCGAGTGTAAGCGTAAAATCAACGATATTATGAAGAAAAACATATTCCATCTTACGTGCAAATGGTGTAGAATAATACCAATACACGGAGGATAAACATGAGGACGCTATATACATTTGACAAACACAATTATTCCGATGATATGGAGGTATTTGAGCGCTTCGCGGTGCGCGCGGTAATTATCAGAGACGGAAAGCTTGCCATGCAGCAGGCCGGTGAGGGTTACTACAAGATACTGGGCGGCGGCATCGATGCAGGCGAGACCAACGAGGTGGCGCTGGCACGTGAGGTGCGCGAGGAGGCAGGACTTCTTGTCGTGCCGGAAAGCATCAGGGAGTGCGGCAAGGTCATAGAAAAGAGACGCGATATATTTGAGGCTGACAAGATATATTACTGTCACACCTACGTGTATTTCTGCGATGTGAAGGACGAGCATGTGGCAGCACAGATGACAGACAGCGAGATAAGGCTTGAGTATCATCTGTCATGGGCCACGCCGGATGAGATAATAAAGGCCAACAGCGCCTTTCTGGATAAAGAATGGATAGCAAGAGACACTAAGATTGTTGAGTTGATAAAAGAAATGTGTTAAAATAATGCCTGGATGTAAATCCGGGCATTTAATATAAGGAGAAGCAGTATAAATGGATAAAAATAAAATCAAAAATAAATTAAAGGACGATCCGGCCTTCACTCTCGAGGTGCAAAACCCTGAGGTTGAGGAGCTGATGACACAGTATTCGAGCGACAAAAAGGCGGAGACGCTCAATAAGCTTATTGAAAAATGCACTAAGAGCAGATTCCTGGTACCTGCAAATGTCGGAGAGAACAACAAGCCGATTCCGCTATTTATTAAAAACGGTGAGGGAGAGGCTTTCATGCCGGTTTATACCTCAAAGGCGCAGCTTTCTAAGGATCATCCGTCACCATGCATTGTAAATATGCCGTTTCTTGCAGTCGTCAATATGGTGGCAAATAAAGAGTCAAAGCTTGATGGCATCGCGTTCAATCCATTCACTCACAATCTGATTTTCAAAAAGCCTCTTGTAGAAAAGATTGAGGCAGTGGAAAAGGCCAGAAGAGAGGGACATCCTACATCACCGACAAAGGGCAAGACTGTACAGATGACAGCAGAGCAGTATGTCATCTTTGAGCGTATGCAGTATGAGCATATTTTCCTGCCGGCAAAGATGTTTGAGGGTGGCAAAGAGTTTATGGACCGACTTGCCGATGAGAAGGAAAAGCTAATAGATGAGCTGTACGAGGAGGCATATCAGCAGAAGCGTATGTATCCATATATGGAGGAGGATTTTTCTGTTATGTCTATGCAGATTTCCGATACGCTTAATGTCACCAGAGTTGATTTCCCGACAAGAGATATGGCTCCAAACTGCGCAATCCGTGCTTATCTCGTGTGGGATGATGCTGCGTCACAGGGCAGATATTTTGTAATTGATGCGAAGGGGGATAAAACTACTGAGCTGGCTGAGATTACAGAGGATTACAAGCGTCTTGGATATGGAGCTGCACCGGTTGAGGGTGCTGAGCTTCAGACTGTTCTTGACCTGGTTAAGAAAAGTGCAGAGGAACAGAATTAGAAAAGTAATGTAGGGCATGATATATAAAGGAGGTCGTGTATGAAGGAGTTTTTAGGCAGAATAAAGGCTGATTTTCTAATGTCATCAGTGCTTTGCATAGCGCTGGGGCTGGTGTTTATCATATGGAGAGCTTCGGTGCTCACGATTGTGGCCAATGTGCTTGCGGTAGTGCTTATCATCATCGGAGTGGTCTATATGTGCAGCTATTTTTTGAATATAGTTACGAATGGTTTTTCAGCGATGCTGGGGCTTGTGGTTTTGGCAGTGGGTATATGGTTTCTGGTACAGCCAAAGGTTGTGGTGAGCCTGATACCTATAGTCATCGGTCTGGTGCTCATTTTTCACAGCATCAGGAGCATTATTGAGGCGGTGGATGCCAGAAAATACGGTTACGGAGGCTGGAGTGTCGGCCTGATTTTTTCAATAATCAGTCTGATTTTTGGAATAATCTGTGTGACAAATGCATTTGATGTAATGAAGACAGCCACTGTTGTTGTCGGAATCATATTGATTTTCAACGGAGTATCAAATATCTGGATTACAAGCTGTGCTACAAAGGCGGAGAGCGCCTACAACAAGCAAAAGGAGTTTGAGGCAACGTTTGTTGAGGATAGAAAAGAGGACAATTAAGCAGTAACAGAAAGGCGACAGGATGCGTCGGATGGAGTTTAAGATGGAGAGACCCGGACTTACCAAGGTCGGTGACCATCTGAAGGTAACAGAGAGCAAGCTTCCGACTTCATATTATTATACGATAGAGCATGCAATTGCCATGTCGGGAAACTACGTGGTCAGCGAGAGGCTCAAAAGCCGCGAGGGCGATGTCGTGGATGTGAGGGAGACTGAGAAGGGCTACTTTGTCACGATGGAGTTTGATGAGTAATGACACAGCAAGGTAAGAATGCAATAGATCTGGTGCTCGCTGAGAGTCTTATAGAGCTTTCAGCGAAAAAGCCAATCGATAAGATTACAATTAAAGAGATAACGGACAAGGCCGGAGTTATCCGCCCCACGTTTTACAATCATTTTCAGGACAAGTACGAGCTGATAGAGTGGATTATCAAAACCGAGCTGCTTGAGCCCATCAAGCCGCTGCTCAATGCCGGAATGATTTTTGAAGCGATTGTGCTGATGCTCAATAATATCTCGTCAAACAGTGTTTTTTACAAGAAGGCTCTAAAGCTGGAGGGCACTGTGACATTCAACCGGATTGCCATGAAGTGCGTCTACGAGATGTTTATGAATATCATAAGCGAAAAGGGCACAGGGAAAAAACCCAAATACCGCTGGCTTACACCGGAGGTGATTTCTACATATTATGCGCAGTCGTTGTGTTTTATCACAGAGGGCTGGATAGCCCAGGGCATGGATGATATTGAGCCGAAGGAGATGGCTGAGGCATACATGTATCTGATTACGCGCTCAATGGATGATATACTGAGCGAGCTGTAGAGGATAATTGTCATGGAAAAATGACGGCTTAAGCAAGCTTATAAAGCAGAATCATAAAGAGGCATGTGTTCATATAAATATAAAAATGTCGTGAAACAGTGTCAGAAATCAAATACAATATTATATATGTGTCATATTGGATATACAAATTGATGGATTTGTATATCTCACATGACAAATCGAAGAGATTGAATATTTATTTATTCGGTCTTTTTTTTTATACTTCAATACGAATAAAAGAAAGAGTGGTGAATCTAATGATTAAATTTGGAAAAGGAGTCGTAAAACATCGTGTGCTGATACTGATAGTTGCATTTGCACTGCTTATACCGTCGGGCATCAGCTTTATCAACACGAGGATCAACTTTGATATCCTTTCTTATCTGCCAAGCCAGATAGAGACTATGAAGGGCCAGGATATCATGGTAGATGAGTTTGGAACCGGAGCGTTGTCATTTGTGATCTTAGAGGATATGAAGGATCAGGACATAGAGACTCTGGCTGATGACATTGAGGACCTTGAGGGGGTTAAGGATGTCATCTGGTACGGAACAATCGCTGATTCCACATTGCCAAGAGAGGCAATTCCGGATGAGGTGTACAACGCATTCAACAACAAGGATGCAAACAGCCAGCTCATGCTCGTCACCTACAGTGACACAATGGGTTCGGATGAGACAATGGAAGCCGTCAACAAGATGGATAAGATGGTGAAAAACCACTGCTTCGTAGCAGGAATGGCAGCGGTCAACGCAGATACAAAGACACTTGTTATGCAGCAGGCTCCTATATATGTCATCATAGCAGCATTGCTTTCAATGCTTGTCATGGGAATTACAATGGATTCAATAATTGTTCCGATGTTATTCCTCCTAAGTATAGGAATGGCTATTATCTATAACCTGGGAACAAACTTTATACAGGGACAGATTTCATACCTGACACTGGCACTGACAGCAGTATTGCAGCTCGCCGTAACAATGGATTATTCGATTTTCCTGTGGCACAGCTATCAGGAGCAGATAGACAGATATGACGGAGACAAGAAGCGAGCCATGGCACATGCCATTTCCCACACAATTGTCTCAGTAACAGGAAGCTCAATCACAACAATCGCAGGCTTCGTAGCCCTCTGCTTCATGAGCTTTACACTTGGACTTGACCTGGGAATCGTAATGGCAAAGGGCGTTGTATTCGGAGTTATCGGATGTGTAACAATTCTCCCTGCACTGATTCTTGCATGTGATAAGGCAATCGAGAAGACAAAGCACAAGATTCTTATGCCGGATGTTTCCAGGATTGCAAGCTGGGTAACAAATCATTATAAGATACTTGCAGTGATTTTCATCGTAGTGCTCATCCCGGCAATATACGGATACACTCATGATCAGGTCTACTATGACCTTGCAGGAACCATGCCTGACAGTGCATACAGTAAGCAGGCCAATGAAAGACTCGACAAGGAGTATGCTATGGGTGCCACACATATCATCATCGCGCCGAGCGATATGTCAAAGGCAGACAGCATAAGCATGATAGATGATATAAAGAAGGTCGATGGAGTGAAGCTTGCGGTATCGCTTGACTCAATACTCGGACCTACCATACCGGATGATATGGTGCCGGATGAGGCAAAGGAGATATTCAAAAACGGTGATTACCAGATGATGCTTGTTTCATCAAAATATGAGACAGCATCTGATGAGGTAAACAACCAGATAACAGAGATTAAAAAGATAGTAAAGAATTACAGCGAGGACGCAATGCTTATCGGTGAGGCACCTTGTACAAAGGATCTTATCACTATCACAGATACAGACTTTAAGCGTGTAAGTGCGGTATCAATCGTATTGATATTCCTTATCATCCTCATAGTATTCAAATCAGTATCGCTTCCAATCATACTTGTAGCGGTCATCGAGTTTGCAATCTTTGTAAACATGGGAATTCCGGGATTTACAGGAACGAAGCTTCCATTTATCGCGAGCATCGTAATCGGAACCATACAGCTTGGTGCAACGGTTGACTATGCGATACTTATGACCACAAAGTACAGAAAGAACAGATACACCGGAATGGACAAAAAGCCGGCTATCACAAAGGCACTTGCAGATTCGACAAACTCAGTTATCGTCAGTGCACTCTGTTTCTTCGCCGCAACCTTTGGTGTAGGACTTTATTCAAACATTGATATGATCAGTTCTATCTGTATACTGCTTGCACGAGGCGCAATTATCAGTATGTTTGTAGTAGTATTTATACTTCCGTCAATGTTTATGATTTTTGACAAAGTAATATGTGCTACAAGCGCAGGCTTTAAAAACAAGAACCTGACAGCTTAGTAATCTGATTAATCATAAATGAGGGATAAAATACTTTTTGGCCCTCATAACATAAAAATATAACCTCAAAAATAAAATCAGGAGGAATAAGACATGAAATTACCAGAATTGAAAGAAAAGTTAAAAAGTAAATATATTGTCCGTGTTGTAGCCGGAGTCCTCACAATAGCACTTGTAGGTACAGGAATCGGAGCAACAGCGGTTTTTGCAGAGAAGGGCAGCACAGCAGTCACAGCCGAGGCAGACAGCACAACAGGAAGCAGCAAGGATGCTGATGATATAGCAGATAAGCTCATGGACAGCGTATCATTAAAGGATAACGATGCAGACAAGGACGAGAGCGTATACCTCATCTCAGATGCAAACGGCAACGTAAACAAAACAATCGTAGTAGATCACCTTAAAAATAAAGACAAAAAGGATACCTTGGAGGATGCTTCAAACCTTTCAGATATCGAGAACGTAAAGGGCAAGGAAAAATTCACACAAAGCGGTGATAAGCTCACATGGCAGGCCGGTGGCAAGGACATTTACTATCAGGGCACAGCCACAGCAGAGCCACCTGTAACACAGAAGGTTACATATTACCTCGATGGAAAAGAAATCTCACCTGAGGACCTTGCGGGAAAATCAGGAAAGGTCAAAATCCGTTTTGACTACACAAATACCACATCGTATACAGAGACGGTAAACGGCGAGAAGCAGACAGTTTCCGTACCATTTGCAGCAATAACAGGACTTGTACTCGGTGATGGCTTCGAGAATATCGAAGTGACAAACGGCAAGGCTGAGGTAAGCGACTCATCAAGCGTAGTGCTCGGCTATGCACTTCCGGGCTTAAAGGACAGCCTCGGAATCAAGGACGGAGATCTCGATGGCGATGTAAATATCCCTGAATACATGGAAATGACAGCTGATGTAAAGAATTTCTCAATGCCTGCAGCCATGACCTTCGTGGTAAACGCATCTGATTATGTAAGCACAGACGGAATTGACACATCAGACATCGATGACATGATAAATGACTTAAAGGATGCTTCAACACAGCTTCAGGATGGCTCAAAGACACTGGCAGAGGGTACCGACACACTTTCAGACGGACTTTCAACATTGCAGAGTAAGCTCGGCACATTCGCATCAGGAGTTGGCACACTGCAGAGTGGACTTAAGACATATACTGATGGTGTTAGTACATTAAGTGGGGGACTGAATACACTGGAAAACAGCACAGGAGCCCTTGTTTCAGGAGCAGATAAGCTTAATAGTGGAGCAGGACAGCTTGCAAGCGGAAGCGCAACACTTAAGGATGGTTTGAAGGCTTATACGAATGGAGCAAATGATCTTGCAAAGGGAGCAAGTGATTTGGATGCAGGTATTGGAACATTGGCAGAAAAATCAGGAACATTGGTGGATGGAGCTACAAAGCTTGATGATGGAGCTAGTCAGTTATCAGCAAGTGCAAGCAGTATAAATGAAGGCATAAAATCACTGGACAATGGATTAAAGACACCTCTTACGGATAAGGAAAAGGCTGGATATCAGGCGGCTGCAAAGGATAGTGTTGATAAGCGGTTTTCTAATCCAGATAATGAAGCTAATTATGAAAATACTAAAGCAAAAGCGTCTGGAGTTTATTATGAGACTATGACAAGTGATGATTCTGTAAAGAAGGCAGTTCAGTTGCTTAAAAATGATTCAGACCTTATGAATATGATAAATGCTACTGTAGGTGCTACAGTTGAAACCGCGATAAAGGGTAGTGTCCCTGATTTAGCAAGTAAAGATACAGCTACAATTAAAAAAACATATAATAATAGTCCAAAACTTCAGCAGAGTGTTAAAGAAGTATTAAATTTACCACAAACTATACCAAATTATGATGCATTAGTTAGTGCGATAGTAGATCAGAAACTCAATGATATGGCAACCAAGGTTATGGCAGGTGTTGCAAATAACTCAAAAGATAAAGTGGGAGAAGCTGTAGCTGATGCGGCAAAAACTGGGGCAGAAAACGCAGCTCAAAGTGCAGTTATTACAGGAATTGAGTCTGCAAAATCTAATGTTTCGTCACAGATTAATGCAAAACAGGAAAATGGATATAGTCTTGTAACAGGAGCAGATGCTCTTTCAACAGGAGCGTCATCACTTGCTAATGGTACTAAATCTTTGGTAAATTCAATTCCAACTCTTACAGGTGGAATCAAGCAGCTTAAAGATGGTTCGTCTCAGCTTAATGCCGGAGCAGCAAAGCTTACATCAAACAATGATACACTTAATGCCGGAGCAACAGCACTCAATGCCGGAGCAAGCCAGCTTTCAGCCGGAACACAGTCACTCATGAACTCAGTACCAACGCTCACAAGCGGAATCAAGCAGCTTGTAGACGGTTCAAACACACTTGTAGCAAACAATGCAAAGCTCAACAGCGGAGCATCACAGCTTGCAGATGGAACAAATCAGATAGTTTCAGGTGTTGACCAGCTCACGACAGGATCTAAGACACTTTCAGAGGGTGCACACACACTTGCAGACGGTATGGTACAGTTCAATGAGGAGGGAATCAACAAGATTCTTGACGCATACAACGGTGACTTAAAGCCATTCACCGACAAGCTTCAGGCAGTAATTGACGCAGGTGAGGAATATCAGACATACTCAGCAATCGCTGATGGACAGACGGGCAGCGTTAAGTTCATATATAAATTAGCTTCAATAGATGCTAAGGCAGATAGCGACAAATAATTAATTAAAGGATGTTTAAAGATTAGGGGAGGCAAAAATGGGCTGGATAGAATATCTGTTAATCGTGGCGGGAAGCTCATTGGAGATTTTCGTTGCGATGGAATGTCAGGGATCCCTGATCCAGAAAGTAAATAAGAAACAGCTTACAGCCATTTGCTTCATAGTTGCAGTTTGTCAGTTGTTAGCAATGTACATCGGGTATTTTCTGTCAAGCTTCCTTAATGGGAAATATTCGGTGAAGGATGAAGCACTTTTAGGAGAGATAATTTCTATCGGAATACTGATAGGACTGGGGATCAGGCTTATAGGAAAAGCTATAAGAAACGAAAGGATTGAGGAGCACTGTCAGGCGCAGCTTGACATGAAAAGAGTGTTAAGAATAGCAGGAATCACCGCATTTTATACGGTTCTTGCAGGAATAGCATTCGGCTTCCTTGGTACCGGACTTCTCACCATTATGATAATGGTGGCGCTGCTCACTGTCATCTGTATAGTGGCAGGCATTTACACAGGATATCACTTCGGTTTTGAGCAGAAGACAAAGGTATATATCGTGGGGGCGATACTCTTTTGGGCGGCTGGAATTGATGTGATAGTAAGGCTTGTAAGTGCAAAATAATGCATAGGGCTCTGTTCGTGAGGACAGGGCTTTTTTGCTGTCCATTGAAGTATGAAATACTTTGCTTGAAATAAGGTGTAAACTTCTCATGAAAATAGTTTCTCGAAGTTGGTGTATTATCATTATGTCAGCAAGAACTGACATGAAAAAAGTAAACCACAGGTTTATTGAAAAAACAGGATGAAGAAAATAAAATTAACAGTAGACGGAATTGTAAGGTATAATGGAAGGAGAGACAGCTATGGCATAGAAAATGCTGGTAACACAGGCATTTTTTAAAGAAATGGAGAATCATTATGGGAAGAGAAGAAAATGTATTAATATTTCAGGATACAGAGAGATTAAGCAAAACGAATGGAAAGCTTAATGCTGACTTAAAGGCATCTGCAAGTGGACAGAAACTAATATTGGAAACAGATGCTTTGGAGAAACCGAATCTAAATATATATGATGAGCCTGCAAAAGTGATTGTTTCAAAGAAGAGAACGTTTGAGGCTGCAAAGGCATATAGAGATAATAAGGTAGCAGTACACAATTTTGCTTCTGCTTCAAATCCGGGCGGAGGTGTTGTAAGAGGTTCAACAGCCCAGGAGGAGTGTCTGTGCAGGTGTTCATATCTTTATTTCTGTCTGAATTCACCTGATATGTGGGATGGATTTTATACACCTCATAAGCAGGCAAGAAATCCATTACATAACGACGATATCATTTATACACCGGAGGTAACTGTATTTAAAAGCGATACAAATAACCCGGCTTTATTGCCCGAGAATGAGTGGTATAAGGTAAATGTAATTACTTGCGCAGCACCGAATTTAAGAGCCATGCCAAGCAATAAACATAATACAGGCGATGGCAAAAAGGCAGCAAAAATCAGCTATAAGGAAATGCTTGAAATACATGAGAAGAGATTAAGGCGCATACTGGATGTTGCCGTTTCTGAAGGAAACGATACAGTAATACTTGGAGCATTTGGATGTGGAGCTTTTATGAATAAAGCAAATATCGTTGCATATGCTGCAAAAAATGTGATTAAAGATTATATGAATGCATTTAAAAATATCGAGTTTGCGATATACTGCAGCCCACAGGACGATACAAACTATAAGACATTCAGATTGATAGAGGGAGACTGATAATGGAGGTGTTTCAGGATTATCGGAATGCCAAAATTTAAACGCAACGATATGGTAGTTTTTAAATCGGTGACAACGAAAAATCTTTACAAATAAAATAAATTGATGTATTATAACACCACACAAAACGTAGCAATCGATAATAATAGCCTTACATCCATAGAAAAACAGCGGGGTCTGATGCGTATGCAGAGGATGTTGTAATTAGTAAGTGACGTACTGAACGAATTTACACAAGGAGGCATTCATATGAATTATCCAGTATTAGATCTTAAAGCTACCGGAGAACGAATCAATCAGCTCCGCAAGGACAATAACCTCAGGGTGATTGATGTTGCGGAGTATATGGGCTTCGAATCAACGCAGGCCGTTTACAAGTGGCAGCGTGGTGTTTGAGTTATAATAGGACCAAGTTAGATGAAACCCAGTAAAATCAAGGGGTTATGCCTAATTTAGTCCTTATTTTTAGCGGTAGATAAGGCAGCGCTGTTATATCAAAACCGAAAATCCAAGTCAGTATCACAGATGTCCGCAATCAGTCTGAGAGTGAAT
>ERZ773186.49-NODE-49-length-105926-cov-6.554241_pt1 | contig 105926 bp, 71 predicted proteins | sample MGYA00581000_ERZ773186 | MGnify/ENA primary metagenome ERZ773186 (study PRJEB29015, sample SAMEA2737752) | human gut metagenome | biome: human gut; feature: human-associated habitat; material: faeces | place: China | collected 2012 ...
CAGAAATCAAGTTTATTAATAGCGGAATAGCTGGTTGTAAAAATAGAGAAAACTGCATTATAGAATAGAAGAGCATCGAAAAGCGTATCCGTTTACGAAGTAATATAAGATAACATTTTTCATTTCTTCCAAATATGCAGATACAATCTTCAGGATTAACACCCTCAAACTCCACAAAAGGAATATCCCCCTATTTTTTCGATTATCCGGTACTACTAAAGAGAATACATTTAATCTGCTACCGCTAATGTCAGCACACTTATCCGTATACCCTCTACTTCCATGATCCGGGAAGCACATGCTACGGTAGTTGCTTCCGTTGTCAACACATCATCCACTATTAGCACGTGTTTTCCAATCAAGGATTCAGCATGATGCAATTCGAAGATTCCCTCTACATTCTCCCAACGTTCAAAAATAGATTTACGCGTTTGCGTTTCCGTATATTTCCGACGTACAACAGCTTCCGTATCGACGGGGATTCCAGTCACGGCAGCAATTCCCCGCGCTATCCATTCACTCTGATTATAGCCACGGATGCGTTGTTTCGTCTCATGCAGTGGAATCGGAATTATCACATCGATTCCCTGAAAGAAACCGGACTCTATCAATTCCGCAGCCATGTATCGTCCCATGATGGCTCCTATCTCTTTCTGCCCCCCATATTTAAGCAAATGTAGTATCCGTCGAAAATCACTCCCTTTCCGATAGTAGAAAAAAGACGTAGCCCGTTCCAAAGGAAACTTTCCCCAGAATAGTAACTCAACCGGATTATCTCTTCGAAGATGATAATCGGTACGTGGTAAATCCATATTGCACACAGCACAAATACATTCTTCCCCTTTTGCCAATGGCCTGCCGCAGACAACGCAACAACGAGGGAATAAGAGGGAAAGAAAAGCCCCAAACCATTCTTTAACAAGAAATGTGTGTTTCATAATCATAGAGAATTGAAGGCTACAATATCGTCACATATCCAATGGAGGGACTTCTGCAATAAGCTGTTGATATACAGAATGCAAATATCCGTTAGTCGCTATAATATGATGGCCGTCCATGAAGTGTCCGTTACCGCAAAAATCGGTAACCCGCCCACCGGCTTCCTGCACAATCAAAGCCGCTGCCGAATAATCCCATTTTCCGAGAAAAGCTTCCGCCCACGCATCAAAACGCCCCATAGCAACATAACAAATCGCGGCAGCGGCAGAGCCATTCATACGAATGCCGCCCACTACTCCGTAAAGTTTATCTATCAAGTGGAGAGCTGTCTGTTTGTATTGTTGGGCATTATATGGCAACTCAGCAAAGACAAATGCATCTTTTATATCCCGAACACCTGAAACGTGTATTTCTTCCCCGTTCATAAAGGCCCTTCCCCCTCTCCATGCACAGAAACATTCGTCCCGGCAAACTTCATAGACAACACCCAAGAGCAGTTCGGTGCGACTACGCAAAGCAATACATACACAGTAAGGAGCCTCATCGTGAATATAATTCGTTGTTCCGTCCAGCGGATCAATAACCCAGCAATAAGGTTCATCCTGATAAGTGGCAGAGCCTTCCTCCGTTATAAAGCCAGCTTCGGGTAACAAAGCGGAAAGAGCCTTAACTATCCGTACCTCCGATTCTTTATCTACATAAGACACATAATCGTGTGCATGTTTCTCCACCACACTCTCACGACGGAAATTCTTCCGCTCTTCTTTCAAAAAATGCCCGGCTTCGGTTGCGATACGGCATACATCGCCTGTGAGCTGTTTTAAATCCAACATTTCTTCTTTAATATTAAATAAATGTGCTTCGAAGGTATAGTTTTTCCCGTAAAAACATGGAAAGAAAATAATATTTTCTCATTAAATGTACAAAATAACACCTTTACCTAAAAATATTAATAACTTTGAATGCATAATTTTATTCGAAGAACCGAAGTTTATCATTCGAAGAACTAAAGTTCTTTGAATGATAGAGTATAGTTAATGTTGCAAAGAACTCATTAATATTTAGAGACACATCCGGTCTGAGCCCGCTTAAACCGGATGTGTTAATTTCTTGAATAACTTGCTTTTTTCACAGAAATTCCCGAATATTGCAATCTAATACTAATTGAAAGGACTTTCATGAAAAGAGTCGATTCCGTTATCTCCCTAATATACTCTTTATCAAAATCAGAAAAGAAACACTTCTCCTTGCAGGTCGTTAAAGACAAGGAGGAGAAGGACTATCTTGTGATTTACGACATTATCACGAAGAGTAAACAACCCAACGGAAATACAGTGAAAGAAGAATTTTATAAGCGCAGGCCGAGAGGCTCCTTCGAAGTATCCATTCAATATTTATATGAGAAACTGGTAGACACGCTGCTCACATTAAGGAAGAAGAAAGACATCTATTATGATCTGCTGAATGATCTATGCAAAGCCCGTATGTTGTATGAGCGCTCTCTGTTCGAAGAATGTTTCGAGATTCTATCCAACACAATTGAGCAAGCTCAATTCTACGAAAACAATGAGATACTGACAATTGCCCAAAAACAGGAACTGGAATATCTGCTACGGCTGAATTTCCCCAACATGACAGAACAAGAACTTTTTCATAAACATTTTATCCAAAATGAATCTTTAAAGAAAATCCGAAAAATAACGGAGCAATCTTCTCTGCACAATTTACTAAAATACCGCCTCTCTCATATCGGCTCCATACGAACTGCGAAGCAAAAACAAGATATGAACGACCTTATGGTCAACGAGCTATATATAGCCGCTTCTTCAGACGCGGAAGGAAACTTTGAATTGACACGAAACCATAAACTCTTTCAAGCAAACTATCTAATGGGGGCGGGAGATTACCGAGCTGCCCTAAATTCATACAAAGAGCTTAACTCATTATTTGAACAGAATCAGCAATTCTGGTCGAATCCCCCCATTTACTATTTATCTGTACTTGAAGGAGTACTCGGTAGTCTGCGGTCGGTTGGAAATTATAATGAGATACCCTATTTCCTGGAGAAATTAAGAAAGTTAATCGCAGAGGATTCTTCATTGGAATTTAAGGTAAATGCAACTTGCCTGCTTTTCCAATATGAGCTATTTCCTTACCTCGACAAAGGGAACTTTGCTGAATGTACAGAACTCATGAGCCGTTATCAGGAAACACTTTATGATAAAGAAGCATGGTTAAGTCCGATTCGTAAAAGCGAGCTATTACTTTACACGACCCTCATACACATCGGGAACCAAAATTACAAGGCCGCAAAAAAATATATCAGTAATGCCATTATAGATCATAATATCAAATACCTGCCATTAATGAGAACCATTCGTCTGGTTCGTCTTATAGCTTACTATGAGACACAAGAATTTGAATTGATACGACACGAATCCCGTTCTATTACCCGCAGCCTGTCTTCTCCCAAAGAGCAGACTTTCAAAACAGAGCATACGGTTTTATGGTTCTTAAATAAAAGTAATCTGCCTATTCTAAGAAAAGACCGGGAAGATTTCTGGGAAAAGTTATATCCCGAAATTCATGAATTATACAATGATAAATACGAAAATCAGCTATTACGCATTTTCGATTTTACCGCATGGATAGAATCAAAAATACGAAAAGAAAAACTGTCTGATGTTCTTAAACGGCACACAAATGCTAAAGAAATCTAAAAAGAAAAAGCAGATCATCTAAACTCACAACACTAAAACGCTCTCCTTATTTTCACTTTATCCGTTTGTAATTATATAATTCCACACAACAATACAATCCATAAATTATTTTTAAACAGGATATTTCATCCTAAATATATAATTTGAAATTATATAAATGGAATATTAATGTAAAAAACAACGCGTTATTATTCCTTTTATTTGCATCATCTTAATTATTAATATTATGGAAACTATATCTAGCAATCGACCCAAAATCGTAGTTATCGGAAGCTGTAATACCGATATGGTTGTGAAAGCCAACAGACTACCTGTCCCCGGAGAAACCATTCTAGGTGGAACTTTCTATATGAACCCCGGAGGAAAAGGAGCCAATCAGGCAATCGCAGCGGCCCGGTTGGGAGCGGAAGTCACCTTTATCTCCAAAATTGGTTACGATCTATTCGGGCTGCAAGCTTTAGAAATATACAGATCTGAGAAAATCAATACTGAATTTATATTCACCGATCAGAAAAGCCCGTCAGGAGTAGCTCTTATTTCTGTCGATTCGTTTGGTGAAAACAGTATTATCGTAGCACCGGGTGCCAGCCGTTCGCTTTCAACAGAAGATATCAATAAAGCGGAAGAAAAAATCAAGGAAGCCGATATTATACTCATGCAGCTTGAAGTTCCGATAGATACAGTAGAGTACGCGGCTACTATTGCCAACCGATACGGTAAGAAAGTAATACTCAATCCAGCGCCTGCCTCTACGTTGAGCAACTCCTTTTTAAATAATGTACATACTATATTGCCTAATCGTATAGAAGCAGAAATGCTATCAGGAATAAAAGTAATGGATGTTGAGAGTGCGCACCGGGCAGCTAAAGCTATCGGAGAGAAAGGTATAGAAAATGTTGTCATTACTTTGGGAAAAGACGGAGCCTACGTGAAAGAAAAGGACGAATATACCATGATTCCTGCAAAAGAAGTAGAGACGATCGACACAACCGGAGCAGGAGATGTCTTCTGCGGAGCATTCAGTGTGTATCTATCCCAAGGACATTCGTTGGCCGAATCCGTAAAATTCGCAAATGCAGCGGCCGCCATTGCCGTCACACGCATCGGTGCCCAGAGTGCTATTCCATACAAAAGGGAAGTCAACTTATAGAATAAAGAAAAAGCCTAGGTCTATCACATAAATCTGATTCAAATGAAAGTAGTAGTTATTGGAAGTTCAAACATCGACATGGTTGCACAAGTCAGCCATCTCCCGGCACCCGGCGAAACAGTCGGAGATGCAAATTTCATGCAGTCCCTCGGAGGCAAAGGAGCCAACCAGGCTGTGGCGGCAGCCAGGCTTGGCGGCTTTGTGACGTTTGTCACCTCTTTGGGGAATGATATGTATGCGGATATTTTAAAAAATCACTTTAAGAAAGAAGGTATCACCACCGATTACATTATTGATGATGTCAATCATCCCACAGGAACCGCACTTATTTTTGTGGCTGACAGTGGTGAGAACTGCATTGCAGTAGCTCCCGGAGCTAACTATTCTTTATTACCCGGTTCAATCACCCATTTCTCAAAAGTAATTGACGAAGCCGACATCATCGTCATGCAGGCTGAGATTCCTTACGAAACAATAAAAAAAATAGCTCTATCAGCAAAGAAAAAAGGTAAAAAGGTATTGTTCAATCCCGCACCCGCCTGTCTGATCGATGAGGAGCTGATGAAAGCCATTGATATACTAGTCGTCAATGAGCTGGAAGCTTCATTCATCTCAGGGATAGATTATACAGATAATAATCTTGAGGAAATAGCCGAAACATTGCTGAAAGCGGGTACAAGCAATGTGGTAATCACACTGGGAAGCCAAGGTGCATACATGAAAAATGTTAAAGAAACCATCCAACTTCCCGGTTGTAAAGTAAATGCGATCGACACAATCGCCGCAGGTGACACTTTTTGCGGCGCATTGGCGGTCGTTTGTGCAAAAAAAGAAATAGACCGGGAAGCACTCAACTTTGCCAACACTGCGGCAGCCATTGCAGTCACACGCTCGGGTGCACAACCGTCTATTCCCACTCTCGATGAAGTGAAGCACTTCATGCTTGAAAAAGAATTAGCCTTATCGTTCAACTTTTAAATTTAATGAACCATGAAAACCTATTTGAAACGACTACTCATCCCTATTTTATCGGGCTTGATAGTATGCAGCTTTTATAGTTGTGATAGCGACGATGAACACACCGCTACTCCCATAGCCCCCATTCTAAAGGAAATAAAATTTCCTTCGGAAAATGACATCATCCCCGGTCAGGTTGCGCAAATCAACGGACTCGGTTTTGCAAAAGAAGATATAGTCTATTTAAGTAACGCTGACAACCAGAAAGAAAAGGTAGAAGTCACGGAGATTACAGACAGTTACCTGAAGTTTATCGTCCCGGTAGAAGCAGGCGGCGAGTATACCGTAACAATTGAAAGAGCAGGGAAACAGACCGTTTTAAACGGAACTTTCAAAGTACCTTTCGTTGTTCCGATCATTGATATCGTTCTCCCTTCAGGTAATGTACAGCCCAAGAGCAAAGTCGAGATTCAGGGAAAAGGATTTGAAGCAGGGGACGTCGCCGTATTATATGCTTCTTTCTACCCGACAGGCGTCGAATACAATCTGCCATTAACTCTTAATGAAGAAGGAGTAGAATTTACACTTCCGGAAGGATTATACGGGGTAAACTCTATTATGATTATCAGGGGAGAACGGAAAAGTAATCTTGGAACAATCACTATCGAGACGAATGTTGGCGACAAACTCGGAGGAGGTGTTGTATTCTGGGTGGACGCTGCAAAGGCACACGGATATATCGTAAACATGAGTAACATCGGTACGGGAACAGAACAATTCGGTCCGGAGGTAAATTCGTCGGACGCGGCCGGAACGAGTCAAAACATGGGAAGCGGCTATACAAACACTCAAAATATAGTCAAAAAGTTTAATGCATTGCAAAGTGCGAACAACTGGCCCGAGTGGCAAGGAGTCAAAATTGCCGCCCAACTTTGTCTGGACAACAGTGTCACTGAAGGAAATGCCGTATATGCCGACTGGTTCCTCCCTTCCAGAGAAGAACTGATCGAAGTATTCAAAGTTAAAAGTTTATTAGCAGAGAAAGGAGTCAATATTCCGGCAAACAATTACTGGACTTCAAGTGAAGGCGACGGGGAAGCCGGCTGGTCTGCCTATTATGTGAACTTCTACGAAGATACTAATATCGTTTCTGAAATCTGCTCAAAAAGCGGTTGGAAAATTGGTGTTCTTCCTATCCGGGCCTATTAACTAACAATCCTATAAAATAAGCGTCATGAAAAAACACATTATATTATTTATAGCCATCTTTTTTGCCAGTGTATTACATGCACAGACAATCAACATTAGAGGAACCGTTACCGACACGAGTAATGAAACATTGCCAGGTGTATCTATAACCATAAAAGGTACTCAAACAGGAACAGTAAGTGATGCAAACGGCAACTACAGCATCAGGGCCCAAAGAGGAAATGTTCTGGAGTTTACTTTCGTGGGTATGGTAAAACAATCTGTTACCGTAGGAAAGCAAAATGTCATTAATATACAAATGGTAGCAGACGCCATTAATCTGGACGAAGTAGTAGCAATCGGGTATGGTATTGCTAAAAAGAGCGATTTAACGGGTGCCGTTGCCTCTATCAAATCAGAAAATCTTACTAACTCCAAAGTAGGAACAGTGACAACTGCCCTGCAAGGACTTGCCGCCGGCGTGCAAGTCACTACCGGCTCCGTAAAACCGGGTGGAGATGCTTCTGTCGTTATTCGTGGAGTAGGTTCGCTCCGAGCCGGCAGCGAGCCGTTATACATCGTCGACGGTATTCCCGTACAAGGAGGTTTGCAGGATTTATCTTCCGGTGATATTGAATCTATCGAAATATTAAAAGACGCTTCTTCCGCATCTATCTATGGCTCGAGAGGTTCTAATGGCGTAGTACTCGTGACTACCAAGAAGGGTACAAGCGGAAAAGCCAAAATCTCCCTGAATGCCTCTTTCGGTACGCAACGAATGTTGAACAAGCAAGATTTGATGAACGCACAGCAATACTATGAATTAGTATCCATTGCCCAGCCTAACTACAAATGGACATCAGAAGAACTACGCTTGCTAAGCCGTGGTGAATCGACCGACTGGCAGGACGCAGTGACCCAAAACGGGCAATACCAAAACTATAACTTCTCGATTTCCGGAGGGAAGAACGATATACAACACTTTTTAGGAGTAGACTGGTATGATCAGAAAGGTACGATCAAAAACTCGTCTTTCAATAAGCTGACCGTCCGATATAATATGGATGCCAAACTAAACAAGTGGCTGAGATACGGTGTACGTTTCAATGTCATTGAGTCAAAGCTCATGAATATCAATGAAGAAGCCGATTCGGGATACGGAACTATGTTTAGTGCCATTAGTTCACAACCGACAGCTCCTATCTATACCGAAGACGGAGAATACTTCGATGGTTTCCTCAACACGAGAGCAAATCCGGTGGCTATTGTTGACCTGCTTGACAAAGCCACACTCAAGTCCAGATTCGTAGGTTCCGCCTACATCGAGATAGAACCGATAAAGAACTTGAAATTACGTTCCGATAACGGCGGAGAACTTGTCTTTTATAAAGTAAATACTTACGAAGACGGCCGTATGGGACAGCATTATACGGCTGGTGGCCATGCTAATGTGATGTCGAACAAGAAAAGATATTGGCAAACAGAGAACACTGCCACTTATTCATTTGACATCAATAAAGAACATCAACTTTCTGCAATGGCAGGTTTCTCCGCTTCCAGAACAGATTATGAAGAAGTAACCGCCGACTCCAAAAAGTTATCATCTATTCTCAAGTATTACAATTTGCAAGGAGCGGAAGAACATGGACCGAACTCTTCGTATGCAGTCCCATCTTCTCTGGTGTCTTTCTACGGACGATTCAATTATAATTTCAGCAACCGCTATTTGGCAACATTGACGATGCGCGGCGACGGTTCTTCCCGTTTTGCTCCGGGACACCGATGGGGATTCTTTCCGTCACTGGCTCTTGCATGGCGTGCTTCTGAAGAAAGTTTCATCAAAGAAAACGCTCCGGTCATCAGCAACCTGAAGTTAAGAATCAGCGCCGGCAAACTGGGTAACCAGAATATCGGAGATTTTGCTTATGCCCCGACAATCGCCCTCGGAGGAGCTTCCGCTAATTACATTTTAGGTAATAACCTGGTAACCGGCTCCGTACAAACCTCTATTTCGAACCCGGAACTGACTTGGGAAAAAGCCAATCAACTAGACTTGGGTATTGACTTCGGGTTATTCAACAATCGGATAGCCGGTACGATCGAGGCCTACTATAAGCGTACGACTGACCTGCTATGGGAAGTACCCCTTCCGTTGGAATCCGGCTTCGGAACTTCACTTACCAATATCGGCAAAATTGATAACAAAGGTATTGAATTTACGCTGAACACGGTCAACATCAGTACCAAAGACTTCTTATGGACAACTGCCTTCATGATTTCTTATAATAACAATAAGATCAAAGAACTTTATGAGGGCAAACAAGATGTCAATAAAACATTGTTTGTGGGACGTCCTATCGGACAGTTCTACTTATTGAAATCCGAAGGTATCTGGCAAACCAATGAAGCTGCCGAAGCTGCCAAGTACAATGCCCAACCCGGTGACCGCAAGATTCTGGATGCCAAGAAAGACTATGTCATCAACGGAGAAGACCGTGATTTCTGCGGAGTTTCCACTCCCAAATATTATGGTAGCTTTACGAATACATTCTCATATAAAGGTATTGACCTTACCGCGTTCTTTACTTTTGCAGGAGGACATAAAATCAACAATTCACTGAACCGTTACCTCAATTCTTTCAATGTATGGGGAAACATGAGTGAAAACTATTACAAATATTATTGGAGACAAGACAGACCGAACAACAAATATCCGGCTCCGAGAGTTGGTAGTGCTTATGCCAACGGAGATGGTACCGACGCCAATCTCCAAAAAGGTGATTATCTCCGCCTCCGTAATCTGGAAATTGGTTATAGCTTGCCGAAAAACGTCATCAGAAATATCAAAGCTTCAAATATCAGAGTTTATTTCTCTGTACAAAACCTATTCACAGCTACGGAATTTACGGGATTTGATGTAGAGTCCAGCGACAATACCAATCCTTATCCGAACGCCCGTAGCTTTATCGGTGGTATTTCTCTTAACTTCTAAAAACAGAAACATTATGAAAAAATATTTATCAATATTAGCTTTCAGTTGCCTGACATTATGTAGTTGCGACAACTTTCTTGACTTGACACCCCAAAGTGTACTAACACCGGAAAATGCTTATGAAAAACCGGAAGACTGGCAGCAAACTCTTTATGCCGCTTATGGCACGCTCCAGGAAGTCTTTGTCGGGAAATATACCATTACCCTTACTGAATTCGGAACAGATGAAGTAATTCCGTTTGATATGGGTTGGGCGGCTTATTCCCAATTGCATTACTATACTTTTTCCGCTTCACACGAATTCCTGGACAATCACTATCGGCTCTGTTACGAAGGTATCAAACGTTGCAATGCAGTTATTGATATGCCTTCGGATGCAGTCAGTGCGGATCTTCATAATTCCATGATTATGCAAGCTCGTTTTTTAAGAGCGATCTACTATTTCGACTTAGTAAGAATGTACGGTGGAGTTCCCTTATGGACAAAATCATCCATTGACAGAAGTGAAATCATGAGACCGCGCGCTACGGTTGACGAAGTTTACACACTGATTACGCAGGATATGGAAGCAGCTCTCGGCCTCCCTACCTCCTGGCCGAATGCCCAAGATAAAGGAAGAGCCACTTCATACGCTGCCCAAGCTTTGCTGGCACGCATTTACCTTCAGTGGGGAAAACCGGAAGAAGCATTAAAATACTGCCGGATGCTCGAAGGCAAATTCAAATTGTACGATAATCTAAAGGATATATTCGATCCTAAAAACAAGAATCAGGAATATGAGAATATATTTGAAATTCAATTCAAGCATTCTGGTTCATGGGGACTGGAGGGAAGTATCCAGCATTCTTATTGGGGACCTCGTAATGTAGGCGGACCGACCAACTTTGGCGGCTGGGGCGGATTTGGTCCGACACAATATTTATACGATTCTTATGATAACAACGATAAACGTAAAAAAGCATTCTTCATCACAGAATATGCAGGCGTCACCCAGACACCTCCTTCTTCCGGCAAATTCTGGGACGCAGAAACAGGTAATGTGATTGAAGATGATAATCTGAATTTTACAATGATTCGTTATGCAGACGTGCTTTTGATGAAAGCGGAAGCGCTGAACAGCATTGATGACACAAGTAATGATAAGTATGATGCCTTAAATGAAGTACGAGGCAGGGCAGGACTGACTTCCATAACAGCAGCCGATAATCTGAATAAAGAACAATTTGCCGAAGTCGTACTGGAAGAAAGATTACATGAATTATGTTGTGAACACCTGCGCCGCTGGGATTTAATCCGCTTCGGCAAACTGGGCGAATATATGAAAGACCATGCCGGAGTCACCATCCAGCCTTATCATGTTCTATACCCAATTCCACAGGCAGCCGTCGATGCCAATGACGCTATCACAGAAAACAACGAAGGATATTAACATAAATCATTTAGCACATGAAAAAATTTATTTTTATCACAGGACTATTGATGAGTATCTTCTTTTATTCATGTAAAGAAGAAGACCATGGCATACTCCCTCCTATCGAAGGGGGAGGAACTATAGAAGTCAAAGACGGAAGAGTTACGGTCAATCCGGCAGAATATCTTTATGCGATACGAAATCCGATGAAAGGTTTACGTGAATTCTTCGGCCCGGGCTATGACAAGGTAAGAGACGAATATCCGTATCCTTACGGCTCCATCATTAAAGAATATATGCAATGGAATATGCTGGAAAACAATGAAAGCGACGGTGTCGACAAGATTATAGCTTACAGTAACCACAGGTGGCAGGGAGTAGAAGATATCAATGTCAAGGTTATCCCACGTATCTATATCGTATGGATGGAACCCTGGCACGGAGGATATGCCAAGAACACTCATACAGACAACCCGGACGACCTGAACGGTTGGCATTGGCCAAGCGACATTCCGGGAGAGACATACGATGAAGACGATCTTAACGCTCCTATTATTGGAGGCTATTGCCACCCTACTTTTCAGGAAAGAGTGAAAAAACTGGTAGAGAAGGCTGGACAAGCATGGGACAACGATCCGCGGGTAGCGTATGTGGAAATGGGGATTATCGGTGAATTCGGGGAACATCATGACCCAGACATCACCACAGTATGGGCTCCTCACGACCAACCCAATCATGTAGAGAACCGTACCTGGTTGCCGGGCATTGAAAAGGTGTTGGGAGATGCATTTACCGCTGCCTTCAAAAACAAGAAAGTAATGGTTCGCTATGCGTACGAGTTTAAAGATTATGAATTCGGAATCTATTGGGATTCATGGGCTATTGATGAAGAAAAGGTGCGTGGCTACGAGGAAATGAAAAAGCTCGGCGACCGCTGGAAAACTCAACCGATAGGTGGAGAAATAACCTGGAACTGGGGAAGCCTCTATAAATTCAAATCTTTTGAAGAAGTGGTGGCAGATGAAAAGACAAGAGACCTGGTCATCCAGCAAATACGTGATTTGCATTGCAACCACTTGGGAGGCATCACCTGGGCTAACTTTAACGACCCGTCTTTTGAGCCAAACGCTGAATTATTGCAAAAGACAATGGGGTACCGTTTTGTTTTATCCAATTTCAGTTACCCAACAAGTATCAAGCCAGATGAGCCGTTCAAAATATCATTTGACGTAACCAACACAGGCTCGTCACCCTTCTATTATGACTGGCCGGTAGAAATATCCCTGCTAAATTCCCAAACCAAGGAAGTTGTATGGAGCAAAACACTGAAGACTCCCAAGATATCCCAATGGATGCCGGGAGATAACTGGAACAACTCAACCAAAGTTTATACCCAACCGGCTACTCCGAACCATGTTGAAGAAGAACTGACTTTAGACAAGAAACTGGATACGGGAGATTACATCATCTCTATTGCTGTGCTAGATCCGGCCGGTATGCTTCCTTCACTGAGATTCGCCGTTCAGAACTACTTTGAAGGAGGACGTCACCCAATGGGACATATCGGCGTCAATACCGAGCCTATCTATTTTGAGATACCGGTCAGCAGTTTTAATGACATGAGGCAGGATAAAACCCTGAAATATAAAATCCAATAACCAATAAGCTTAATGAAATCAAGCATCAGAAACATATTACTCCTAATGGCATTCGGAACGTTATCTGCTTGTAGTGAACAAACCGTCACGGTTTCTTACCAGGAGTATCCGAATGCATTCAGGAATCCGATGAAAGGCTTCAGGGAATTCTTCGCTCCCGGTATCGACCGGGTCAGGGAAGAATATCCCTACCCTTACGGTTCACTGACAAAAGAATATATGCAGTGGAATATGATCGAGGATGACGCCAATGACGGGGTAGACAAGATTATCGCTTACAGCAATCATCGATGGAAAGGCGTGGAAGACATAAATGTCAAGGTAATTCCCCGGGTTTTTCTTGTATGGCTGGAGCCCTGGCATGGCGGAAAACCTAAAGACCCCACTAATCCGGACGACTTGACCGGTTGGCACTGGCCTAAAGGAATAGATCCGGAAAAAGGTCCTTATAAACAGAAACCGAACTCCGTGGGCGCCTATGTAGAAGAAAAAGACAAAAATACCCCCATTAGCGGGGGGTACTTTGATCCTTCTTTTCCTGAGCGCGTAAAAAAACTGGTAGAGAAACTCGGACAGGCATGGGATAACGATCCACGGGTAGCGTATGTAGAAATGGGGATCATCGGCGAATGGGGAGAACACCATGATCCGGATCTCTCAACTTACTGGGCTCCGCACGACGAACCGGAACACGTAGCTAACCGGACATGGATTCCGGGCATGGAAAAGATCCTGGGAGATGCCTTTGCCAAAGCATTCAAAAACAAGAAAGTAATGGTTCGCTACGCCTATGAATTTAAAGATTATGAATTCGGAATTTATTGGGATTCATGGTCACAACCCCAAGAGATTGTAAGAGGTTATGAGGAAATGAAGAAGCTGGATGATCGTTGGAAAACCCAGCCGATAGGTGGAGAAATTACTTGGAACTGGGGAGATTTAGCCCGGTTCAAATCTTTTGAAGAAGTGGTGGCAGATAAGGATACCCGGGAATATGTCATGGAACAGATCCGGAACCTGCACTGCAATCATCTAGGCGGAATCACCTGGGCAGACTTCAACGAACCGGAGTTCCGGAAAAATGCAGAGATACTGCAAAAAGCCATGGGGTACCGGTTCATTATCAATGAATTCTCTTACCCGAAAGAAATTAAGGTGGGAGCACAATTCCCTATTTCTTTCAAAGTTGTCAACAGCGGATCGTCTCCATTCTATTATAACTGGCCGGTAGAAGTAGCTTTACTAGACCCTGAAAGTCATCAAAAAGTGTGGGGAAAAATATTGGAGGAAGTAAACATCTCCGAATGGATGCCGGGAGATAATTGGTCTGTAGATGAACATAAATACCAAATAGCTCCGCCAACTTATCACATCCGAAAGAATATTTCTATTGACGCCCCCATTGCCAAGGGAAAATATATCCTGGCTTTAACGGTGCTCGATCCGGCCGGTATGCAACCTTCGCTCCGATTTGCCAATGAGAATTATTTCGAAGGCGGTTATCATCCAATGGGCTATATCGGTATTGGTGAATCAGTTGCCGATACCCGTCTGAATCCAGATTTATTCTTCGACATTCAAAGTGACAAGTCTTTAAAATATCAATTCAAACAATCCGATAAATAATCAGTAACATGAAAATATATAAATATATCACATCTGTTGCAATCCTTTCGTTCTGCTTCTTGAGCGCCTGTAACAAGCCTACAGAAACGAAGATTCCTGTTCCCGTGATATTCGACACGGATGTCGGCAATGACATTGACGACGTGCTGGCTATGCAAATGCTATTCAACTATGAGAAAGCCGGAACAATAGATCTGCTAGGTATCACAATCAGCAAGTCCAACCCTTATTCAATTGAATATATTGACGGATATTGCCGCCTCAACGAGAGGGGAGACATTCCATTGGGATATGCATACAACGGAGCTACTCCCGAAGACGGAGGTTATCTCCGCCAGACTTTGGATACCATTATTGAAGGCAATAAGATACTGTATCCTCAAAGAAGCATAAAAGACAATCTGCCGGAAGGATATAAGTTATTACGGAAATTACTGGCTTCACAACCAGATAATTCCGTGGTATTTATTGCCGTAGGACCGGAAACGAACCTTTCACGCCTGCTACGCTCAGAAGCCGACGAATACAGTCCTTTGGACGGCAAATCACTCGTTGCCCAAAAAGTGAAGCTGTTGTCCGTTATGGGAGGACTCTATGGGAACGAGTTCGATTTCCCCGAATGGAATCTAGTACAGGATATAAATGCCGCACAAACCGTATTCAGCGAATGGCCCACTCCGGTCATTGCAAGCGGCTGGGAACTAGGCAACAAATTGTTGTATCCGCATCAGAGTATCTTGAATGATTTCCCGAACGCTTACAAACATCCTCTTTGTGTATCTTACCAGATATATGACAAAATGCCATACGACAGGCAAACTTGGGATTTGACTTCTGTCATACAGGCCATAGAGCCGGAGAAGGATTATTTTGAACTGTCAACAAAAGGAACGATTACAATAGACAGTGCAGGACACAGTCTATTTAATGCGTCAGACAAAGGACAACATCAATATCTTATGATTCAAGGAAATGAGAATATTCAGAGAACATTAGGTGCCATTGTCCGCCAGGTGACAGGGAAAGAAGAAAAGAATATAAACCAATAAAGAAAGAGTCATGTTTATAGTCAATAGTTATACACTAGCCATTATCTTTTGCTTCATAACCATGATATGTTGGGGGTCCTGGGGTAACACCCAGAAACTGGCCAGCAAGAACTGGCGTTATGAGCTTTATTACTGGGATTATACAATCGGTATCTTATTATTTGCCTTACTTCTCGTTTTCACACTCGGAAGTTTCGGAGATTCGGGGAGAGGTTTTCTGGAAGATATCCGGCAAGTAGATACCAGATACATAGTCAGTGCCTTGATCGGAGGAATTATTTTCAATGCTTCCAACATCTTACTTTCAGCTTCGGTCTCCATAGCCGGAATGGCGGTTGCTTTTCCGTTGGGCGTAGGACTTGCCTTGGTCCTAGGTGTGTTCATCAACTATTTCAGCACTCCTAAAGGAGATCCGTTCTGGTTGTTTACTGGAGTAATCTTGATTGTTATCGCTATCATCTGCAATGGAATAGCGGCAGGCAGACAACAAAAAAAGGGAAATAATAATAGCAAGAAAGGGATTATTCTTGCGGCTATTGCCGGCATACTTATGTCTTTCTTCTACCGTTTTGTGGCTGCTGCCATGGACCTTAACAATTTTGACTCTCCGACTCCGGGCATGGCTACTCCATACACCGCTTTCTTTATATTCTCAATCGGTATCTTCCTGAGCAACTTCCTATTCAATACAGTTGTTATGAAACGCCCGTTTGTAGGAACTCCTGTAAGCTATAAAGAATATTTTGCAGGAAAAGCAAGCACACATCTGGTAGGTATCCTCGGAGGATGTATATGGGGATTGGGAACTGCTTTAAGCTATATAGCCGCAGGAAAAGCGGGAGCTGCCATCTCCTACGCTCTCGGTCAGGGAGCACCTATGATTGCCGCCTTATGGGGTGTATTTATCTGGAAAGAGTTCACCGGTAGTTCCAAATCAACCGACAGACTTTTAGGAATCATGTTTATTCTGTTCATCACAGGATTATCATTCATCGTTTTATCCGGAGGAAACTAATTATGAAAATGAACCATATTCTTTTCCTACTAACAGCAGCCTTCTGTTTCCCTTCGATAACAGTTGCCAAAATAATTGAGGCCGGTTCGCCGGACAAGAAAAATGTGATAACTATCGAGACTGACAATCAGGTCAGTTACAGCTTATCCCGGAATGGAACAAAGATTCTTGATACTTGCCCGCTCTCACTTACAGTCGGAAACGACACTTGGGGAACAGACAAATGTAGAAAGATAACTCGTAAAAGCGTTTCGGAAAAAGTGGAATTTATTGTACCGCGTAAATATAAAGAGACAGTGGATAATTATAACCAGGTTGAGCTTATTTACAAAGACTATAAAATCGAATTCAGAATCTATAATGACGGAGTGGCCTATCGTTTCGTAAGTACTGCAAACAATAAACAGCCTGTAAAGAAAGAGTCGGTATCTTTCCGCTTCGGACAGGATCACACCTCGTACACTCTTTTAACCGACCAGCTACAAAACTGGTTTGAGCAGGATTATACGGTAAAGCCGATCAATGCATTACCCAAAGACAGTTTCTCCGTAGCTCCTGTAATGGTTGAAGTAGACAAATACAAAGTATTATTAGCTGAAGCCAATCTCTATAATTATCCGGGAATGTACTTACAACCCGCCCAAGAATCCTTCCATGGCATTTTTGCCAATTATCCGGATAAGGAAGTGCCATACGAAGGGGATAATAAAATCTATGCCTCCACACGCAAAGATTATCTTATTCCCACCTGCGGGAAACGGGTCTTTCCATGGCGGGTAATCGGTACCTTCGACAATGCTTCTTCCATATTACAAAGCGAGCTTATATATTTACTCTCCGAGGAGAAAGAACAAGCCGCCGACTATACATGGGTTAAACCCGGTAAAGTATTATGGGACTGGTGGAATGACCGTAATATCTATCATATAAATTTCAAAAGTGGCATTAATACCGATACATATCTCTATCTGGTAGACTATGCAGCCAAACATCACATCGAATATGTCCTGATCGACGAAGGCTGGTCGGCACGTAACGATCTGTTAACCCTCAATCCCGATGTTGACATTCCGCGTATCTGTGAATATGCAACAAAAAAAGGAGTAGGTATCCAGTTATGGTCGAAATGGGTAAACATCATGCGACAAATGGATGAGGCTTTTGCACAATTCAGCAAATGGGGAGTGAAGGGAGTCAAAATAGACTTTATGGACCGTAATGATGCCAAAATGGTTAACTTCTACGAACAAGTAGCTATTAAAGCCACTCAATACAAATTATTAGTAGACTTTCACGGTTCTTACCCCAACGAGGGCATGAGACGCAAATACCCGAATCTGATGACACGCGAAGGAGTAATAGGACTGGAGTATAACAAATGGAGCAAAAGAGCCACGGTTACACATGATGTAATCATCCCTTATCTGCGTATGTGGGTAGGCCCAATGGACTATACTCCCGGAGCTATGCTTAACGCACATCCGGAAACATTCTATGAAAATCAACATGAACCGATGAGTCAGGGCACACGTAGCCACCAGTTAGCCATGTATGTAGTCTACGAAAGCCCGTTGCAAATGATTTCGGACAGTCCTACTAAATATGACGAGAATCTCCGGAGTTTTGAATTTATCAAAAGTATTCCTACAACCTGGGATGAGACAGTCCCTTTGGAGGGAGAAGTGGGCGAATATATCGCTCTTGCACGCCGGCATGACGATACATGGTATATCGGAGTAATCAACGGAGCTACCCCACGGCATATTGAGATTGATTTATCATTCATAGGAAATGGACCGAAGAAAATAAAAGCACATATAGATGGAGTAAATGCCGGCCAACAGGCGAAAGACTCCCAAATAATAGAACAAGTTATCAAGGAGAACGAAAAACTGCCCATAGATATGAGCAGAGGAGGAGGATATACAGGTATTATTCATATAAAGAAGTAACATTTTACGGTTACTCAACAAAGCAGGCTGCCTCTTTATATCGAGACAGCCTGCCTTTATTTTATTCCCAATCGTTTCAGACGGTAATATCCAGTAAAATCTTTCCTTTTGCGTTCAGAACTTTCACTCTCAGTTCGTCTTTTTTCTTTTCCAGAATCATCACCGTAGTGCCATCCATTTTATACCCGCCACCGATAATAACCGGATAATTGTTGCCCAGCTCACCTTTCGGATGATAAGCATATTTATGAGTATGTGCATTCAGACTGATGTTGAAAGGTGCTTTCTCCAATAGTTTGGTCCACAGATTTGCACAAAGGTTCTTTCCGTCATTTCCATAAAGAGGAATATGATGAATAAGGACACGTTTCCGGGCTTTCTTGAATTCTTTGGAAGACAACTCCTTTTTCAGGAAATCAACTTGTTCATTACGTAACTGGGTAAAATCATTCAAACCGTAATACACCCAATGGTCATCCGGTTTGTCTTCCCCACAGTCCAGCATAACGATACGGGTATCCCCCCAATTGAAAGAGCCGTAAGTCCTGTCCCCTACGTAGTCGTAGTGGTCGCGCAAACCGATAGAATAGGCATTGCGGATTTCATGGTTGCCACGCATAAAGAAAGTCGGTATACGGTCGCCACACACTCCTTCTGTCAGTTCACTGATAAAACTGGTTGCTTGATTATGGTCCACCGGGTCGTCTACACAGTCACCATTGAAGACAACGAAGTCATAATTGACATTCTTGATTTGCTGACACAAAGCTCGGAAGGTTTGCGTATGCTGATGCAGGTCATTAAAGACAACGGCAGTAAAAGAGTCTGTATCCGTTGCCGGAAGTGTAAACTCACTGAAGGCCGACTGCGCCGTATTGCCGAACACCTTTTTATACGCCTGATAAAGCAGAATTTCTTGTGAGCATACACGGTAATAATATTTCTGACCGGGTTGCAGGCCGTCTATACGTATTTTGTGCAAGTAGTTATTGCAAACCACCTGTCCATCGACAATCGTACGTGCACGTTTCAGTTGGGTAGTGTCCGTTCCATATTCCACCCAGCAATAAGCAGGAACGGTGGTTTCCCACATCACTGTAATACCGTTGCCTACCGGATTCTGCAAGTAAGGTTTCATGCGGAATATCTTATCCGCCTTTTCGGCAGTACGGAGTTCCACCAATATAGGACGATGATCGGAAGCCATCGGTTCATTTATGACTTTTGCAGATATCACAGCAAATCCTTTCGCATTCTGCTTTAGCGTAGCAATGTAATCTATCGTCTCTTTAGGATCAGGCGCAGGGAATGTATGCTGTTTCGGATTAGAGAGTATCTGAAAATCCTTTTGCAGTTCTTTGATAAAGCCGGATTCCGGTTCGGCATTCATGTCACCGGCCAGAAAGAGAGGCTTGGTAGAGGAGGAAGTGAAAGCCTTCACCAGCTCTAATGATTTCATACGGTCTTCTTCGGTCAGCGACATGTGAGTGCAGCAATAGATATAATCGGCAAATTCCGCCAGAATCAATGTACGCGCTTCTTCCCTTCCCGGCAAAGGTAAGGTCTGCAAACGAAGCGGGAGTTGTTTCGTCAACAGTCCGATCCCATATTTTCCTCCGTCATAGTCTATTGCAGGTGCAAAATAACCATGCATTTGAGTACGTTCGGCAATTTCGCCCAACACATACTTCTGCCCGCTTCGGTTTGTCATGCTGTCAACTTCCTGTATAGCCACCACATCCGGGGATGTATTGTTTATAACATTCGCTATACGCTGGAAATTACATACATTATCCATACCGTTTGCATTCTTGATATTGTAGCTCATCAGTTTCAACGTATTCTGAGCTTGTGCCGAAAAAGTAAATAGAGCGGCAAAGATGAATAAAAGATTCTTTTTCATGTTTCTCATTGGGGGTTAATTAAATGAGCCTCAAAGGTAATAAAAAAATAAAAGCTACAAAGGCATGAACGATACCTTTGTAGCTTTTATTTTTAGTTCCGGTTCTATCAAATAACGCCGCGTACTCTGTCATCAAAGGCGGAAAGTGCAGCTTTCGCCCCTTCTCCCATAGAGATAATGATTTGCTTATAAGGTACGGTGGAAACATCTCCGGCTGCATAGATTCCGGTCACGTTGGTGCGACAATGTGCGTCAATCACAATTTCACCCGGACGATTGGTTTCCACCACTTCGCGGAATGCGCTACTATTGGCAGAAAGACCGATTTGTACAAACACTCCGTCAAGTTCCACCAAACGTTCTTCTTCCGTTTTGCGGTCTTTGATACGCAAAGCTGTCAGTTTGTCGCCGTTTCCTACCACCTCGGTAGTTTGTGAGCTGACAAATACTTCTACGTTCGGCAATGTTTTAAGGCGTTCCTGAAGTACATTATCCGCTTTCAGTTCATCCATAAATTCAAAGACAGTTACTTTAGAACAAATACCTGCCAAGTCGATAGCCGCCTCGATTCCGGAATTTCCTCCGCCAACTACCGCTACGTGCTTTCCTTTGTAGAACGGGCCGTCACAGTGAGGACAGAAAGCAACACCGCGACCGATATACTCCGCTTCTCCCGGAACGTTCAGCCTACGCCAGCTTGCACCGGTCGCAATAATCAATGCAGGAGCCAGAAACTTTTCACCGACAGAAGTCGTTACCAGTTTCTGCTTTCCCAGTATTTCCACTTTCTCTATCTTACGATGTTCCAACAAATCCACCGGATAACGCAGCAAGTGAGTTTTCAGGTTATCTGCCAGTTCGCTGCCTGTCGTTTCAGGAACAGAGATTAGGTTTTCGATGCCGACAGTCTCTTTCACTTGTCCGCCGACACGTTCGGCTACAATAGCTACACGCAATCCTTTACGGGCAGAATAGATAGCAGCCGACACTCCCGCAGGGCCTCCACCGGCAACAATCACATCATATTCTTTCACCTCAGCCACCGCTTTGGTTTCATCAATTCCATATTGTTCTTCCAATTTTGCAAGCAGTTCGCCGAATTCGCCACGGCCTACATGGAGCAATTTGCCGTCAGCAAACACGGAAGGCACTCCCTGTATCTTCAATGCATCTACTTCGTCCTGGTAGAGCGCACCATCCACCATTTCATGCGTAATGGAAGAATTGAGTGTTGTCATCGCATTCAAAGCCTGTACAACATCAGGGCAGTTCGTACAAGTCAGCGAAACGTAGGTAACCAGATGTATCGGGCCTTTCAGTGCTTTCACCCGATTGCAGACAGCCTCATCGGGGAAGTTCTTCCCTTTGCCGTCCAAATTCAGTATAGCCAACAATAGCGAAGTAAACTCGTGCCCGTTGGGGATTCCCCGGAAAGTGATTCCAGTACGGTCACCGTTCTTCAATAAAGCAAATTTCAGTCCGCTTCCTTCATTCACTACACAAGTGATGTGGTCGGAGCAGTCTGCTACGTCTCCCAGCAGTTCAACCAGTTCAGTTCTGTTTTCATGACTGGATGATACCGATATATCAAAAGTAAAATTCGCCTCCAGTCCGGCAAAAATACCCTTCAGTTGTTCTTTTAATGCAGATTCTAACATATACCTTTTTCTCCTTCTATTTTTTGAAAAGAAAGGCCGGCAGCGTCTCCCGTTACCGGCCCTTCATAATCATCATTATCAAGATCTATCAAATCTTACCTACCAGGTCGATGCTCGGTTTCAGGGTAGATTCACCCTTCTTCCACTTGGCCGGACAAACTTCTCCGTCGTGAGTCGCTACAAACTGAGCAGCTTCCACCTTACGAAGCAATTCGCTCGCATCACGGCCAATATTGTTATCATTCAATTCCACCACTTTAATCTTTCCTTCCGGATTGACAACGAATGTACCACGGTATGCCATACCTTCTTCTTCGATATATACTCCGAGTGCACGGCACAGAGCACCTGTCGGGTCTGCCAACATCGGATATTGAATCTTGCGGATACTTTCAGAAGCATCATGCCAAGCTTTATGTACGAAGTGCGAGTCAGTACTTACCGAGTAGATTTCTACGCCCATTGCTTTGAACTGGTCGTACTTTTCAGCCATATCCACCAATTCAGTAGGACATACGAAAGTAAAGTCGGCAGGATAGAAGAACAGAATCGCCCATTTACCTTTCAGGTCATTGTTGGTTACAGTCTTGAAAGCTCCGTTTTGAAAAGCCTGAACACTGAATTCAGGAAGCTGAGAATTTAAAATTGGTTCCATAATCTTTATTGCTTTTATTGTTATTAATTGATTTGACTTATAACATCAGAAACTTCGTTTTGTTTCTTGTTTCTGATGCAAAGATAAAGGCGGAAGACCCGCCTTTGCAAAAAAAGTCCAATCGAATAATTCTATGCGGTGATAGATGAAACCGATAAGTCTGCGAAATGTCCTATTTTTAAGATTCTCATCACAACCGGGACTGTCAGATTCTCACTAAGAGCAGAAATCGCGTATAAAATAACGCATATACATACAATATCCGGTCTTTTTATGCATATAAACGAGCCAAATATGCAAGAAACAACCGTTTCCCGAGTTGTTTCCCGGTGCGACACGAAGTGTTTCCCGGTGTGAAACAAACCGGACACGATAAAGAAGGATTTTAAACACCTATTTGAAGCACTATTTACCCTAGTTGGCATAAGAACAAGAAGCAACTGATATTATCATTTTCAAACAGGATCATTAATATTTCCTTCCCTACACCCCACTAACCAGCAAAAGAGCGACACATTAACAGGGAATAGCCCAATATGACAACATTCGCGAATTCACTAATACTAAATCCTTCGAGTTTTTTCCTTCAGACCTACGCCGGGCCGCAAATTTCAGAAAATAGAATGATTGAATATACAATCCTTCATATCTGGTCTTTTTCCTAACTATTTATAAATTAGCAGTCCTCTCCCCTAATTTTAAGGCGTACGGAGATAATTTTAAAAAGAAGTTTGTAAATTGGTCAAGAGAAAAGTACTATAAGTCAAAGCCCGAATATTATAAATCGCTTTATTTGCATCACCATTTAAGTCTATTTGTATTCATTCTTATTATAAACTTTAATATCTGCACTATGAAGAGAAAGGTACTATTAAGCACATTGTTCCTAATGCTCCACATGACGGTAGTATTAGCACAGCAAGTAACTATTTCAGGGCAAGTGTTGGATGAGAAGAGCGAACCTCTGATCGGTGCTACGGTAAATATCGAAGGCACTACCAACGCCGTAATTACAGATTTAGAAGGAAAGTTCACTCTAAAAGCACTTCCTTCCGAGAAGATTGTCATCAGTTATCTGGGATATAAACCCAAGACAGTGGCTATCGGGAAAAACCGCAAGTTTAATATAACGCTGGATCCGTCAGTAACAGAAATGGACGAGATAGTAGTCGTAGGTTACGGTAGCCAGAGAAAAAGCGACATTGCAACCGCTGTTGCGTCAGTTAATATAAAAGATATTGCCAAAAGCAGTTCGGCGCAAACCCTGCAAGCACTGCAAGGCAAAATCAGCGGTGTGCAGATTATCCCGACAGACGGTTCGTTATCGAGCGGAATGACCTTCAGAATCAGAGGTGTCAACTCTATCACAGGCGGAACCCAGCCGCTGTTTGTCATCGACGGTGTCCCCATGCCTACTCAACAAATTACTAATGAAGATACCGAAACGGTGAATAATCCATTGTTAGGACTGAACCCGAACGACATCGAATCCATGGAGATTCTGAAAGACGCAGCGGCGGCAGCCATTTATGGCGCCAAAGGAGCCAACGGCGTTGTCATCATCACCACCAAACGGGGAGCAGCCTCTACCAAACCTAAATTCTCGTTCAGCCTGACAGGAGGTTTGGATATGAATCCCAATATTCCGCTGGAAGTATTATCTCCGGAAGAGTACGCAAAGAAAATGCTTGATTACGGAACATACGATAGTCCGAACCTCATCAATTTCTGGCAAAACGTGATTGACAACAAAGGTTGGAACGACCCGTCCGTACACAATTGGATGGATGAAATTACCCGGACAGCGAGAAAATACGAAGCAAACGCAAGTATATCCGGAGGAACCAAAGGAACAACCTATATGCTTTCACTCGGATATCTGAATAATACGGGAATTATCAAACGGTCTGCATTCGACCGTTTCACCTCACGCCTGAACTTGAATCAGGAGGTCAATTCCAAAATCAATATCGGTATTAATCTGTCTTATTCTACCTCTAAAGACAAGAATCCGGTCAGCGACTGGTCACAGTCGGGAGTCATTCTCAATGCCTTGCAGATTTCTCCTTTCCTCTTTTATCCGGGACTGGCGGATATCATGAATTACAGTAACGTGAACATTATGAGCCCCCTGGTAGCAGTCGATCAGGTCAATATCAACAATCAGTATAGTGAACTCAATGGTAATATCTACTTCAACTATAAGATATTGAAAGACCTCACGTTCAGTACCAGCGCCTCTTATCGCCAGTATTCCATGGATCAGGACAAGCTCTGGGGTTCGGATACCTGGTACGGGCAATCGGAAAGGGGACGCATGGAAATCAGTAACCGGGAAGAAAACAGTTGGGTATATGAAGCACGGCTGCAATATGCGAAAAGCATAAAGAAGCATTCCTTCTCACTAATGGGAGCTTTTGAGGCCAGCAAATGGTCGATGAAAGATATCTACAACAAATCAACAAACTTCGAAGACATGGCTGTCGGTATATGGGGAATAGACAAGGGGCTGGTCACTTACGCTCCCAAATACACGTATGACAGTAATCAAATGGTATCGTATATCAGTAGGGGAACCTATACTTTCGACAATAAATATGTATTAAATGCCTCTTTGCGTGTCGACGGCTCTTCCAAGTTCGGAGCCAATAACAAATACGGCTATTTCCCTGCTGTCAGTGTCGCATGGCGCGCTTCCGAAGAAGAATTCATCAAGAAGTTTGATTTCATATCCAACCTGAGGGTACGCACCAGCTTCGGTATGACGGGTAATAATCAGATTCCCTCTTATCAATCTTTATCCCAGTTGGAAAACAATAAGGTGGTAATGAACGGAAGCACGGTGGAAATCGGGCGTTATCCTTCCAACGTAACGAATGACGACCTGAAATGGGAAAGCCAGAAACAGTACAACATCGGATTTGATTTCGGCGTATTGGATAACCGTTTCTCTATTACGGCAGACTTTTACTACAAAAGGATTGACGATATGTTACTGCAAGTAAACATTCCTTCTACTTCCGGCTATACCAAAGCCTGGAAAAATGCAGGTTCAATGGAGAACAAGGGTATGGAGTTCGCCATTAACGCGAACTGGTTTAAAGGCGCTTTCAATTGGTCGACGGACTTCAATATCTCCTTCTACAAGAACAAAATCCTGTCACTGGACAAGGGACAATACCAGCAATTCTACGACAGAGGAATTAATGCCAAAATTACCAGTGACGTCCTGCTCAGAGTAGGAATGCCGGTAGGTATCTACTACGGCTATATCAGCGACGGAACTTACAACAATGATACCGAAGTCATCAACGGATACCCCGGCCCTAACCTCGGATTGGGACAACTCAAAGTTGTCGATGTCAATAAAGACGGTGTAATCGACTCGAACGACCGTACACCGATTGCGGATGTCAACCCCAAACATACAGGAGGAATCGGAAATACATTCTCTTATAAAGGTTTCGACTTGTACGCCTTCTTCCGCTGGTCATACGGCAACGACGTAGTAAACGGCAACGCCTACTATCTCGTAGGAACGACTAGTATCAACAACGTCCTGAAGAGTGTCTACAAAGATGTATGGTCTGCCAACACCCCCACTAATAATTATCCTTTGTACGGCCGAGGAACCTGGGGAGAAAGCGTACTTAGAAGTGACCTGGTAGAAGACGGTTCATTCTTACGTCTGCAAACCCTGACTCTGGGCTATACCTTCCCCGCCAAGTTAACCGGCAAAATGGGCCTCTCCAAAATGCGCATAGCACTGACCGGAACGAACTTATGGCTCTGGACCCGTTACTCCGGCTTCGACCCCGAGGCAAATACCGGTTACGGAACAGTAGCCCGTCTGGCTCCCGGAATCGACATGAGCCCGTACCCGAGACCACGCTCCTTCTCGCTTTCAATCGAACTAGGGTTTTAATCATAAAAGAACAAGTACATGAATAAGTTTAACATATTAATTGCAATGCTTGTATGCCTGAACATTTGTGGCTGCTCCGATTTTCTGGAAGAAGACCCCAAAGGCAAACTGACAACTGACAATTTCTACAACAGTGAATCCGATGCGCGGCAAGCCATTAATGGTGTTTACCGCAGATTATCCGATTCGTGGGTGACGGGATACAATATAAAGCAAATCCCCAACGACTTGCTGAAACGCGCAAGCTGGGACGAAGCAAGCGGACTAAGTAACTTCACATACGGTTCTGAGAACACATATATCGCCGGTATGTGGCAAAATCACTATGCAGTGATAAAAGACTGCAATTCTGTGATAGACAACGTGACTGCCAACAAAGAGAAAATCAACAACTGGGAAAGATATGTCGGACAGGCACATGGCATCCGTGCTTTCCTGTATTTCGACCTTGTCAGGTGGTTTGGTGATGTGCCGCTGGTATTGACCGATACCAAATCTCTTGACGGACTGGAGGTGACACGCACTCCGCAGAAAGAAGTATTCCGGCAAATCATAGAGGATTTCGAATACTGTATCAGTCACACAATGGACAAGGGCGACACTTCAAAAGGCTATCAATACGGCAGATTGACCAAAGACGCCTGCCATGGTTTCCTGGCTAAAGTATATTTATGGCTGGGTAGCGTAGCGCAACGGGACGGAAAAGAAATACTAGGCAATGCAGCCGACAATTTCGAGAAGTCACTCGAACATTCAAGTGCTGTTATTCAAGGCGGACGTTACAAACTGGTGGACTATTATCCGGATGTATTCAATGCCAAGACCCGGGACAAGGCACCGGATGAAGTTTTGTGGTGTGTTCAGGGGTTGACAGGTGACGACACGGGAACATGGACAGGCATGATGTTCGGTATCAGAGGCAACCAGAACCTCGGAGGTTCGTGGGATAACATCTCAAGTTCGGACTACCACCGCATGATGTATGAACCGAGCGACTCTATCCGCCGTTTATGGAACTGCCCGCGAATGACCATACAAGATGACGGAACGTTATGGGGCTGGGACTACAAGATGTATTGGGACACAAGGGGCGACCAGAAGCTGAGCGAGGCCACGGAAAACAATAACTGGCTTCAATGGAGTATCGGCAAATTCAGACGATATCCGTTGGCAGACCCTTCATCATACAATTACACCAACTTCGGTATGGATGAACCTCTGCTCCGCTATGCGGACGTGTTACTGATGTACGCGGAAGCATACAACGAAGTCAACCATGCTCCCGGCGACTACCGACCTTCTTCAGGAATGGACATGAGCGGAATCTCCATACAGTCTGCTTACGACGCTGTCAACCTTGTGCGCAAACGTTCGCGAATCGCCAACGAAGGCATTATGCACCAGGATGTACTGCCCCGTAAATTAATTACCGACTATGCTACCGAAGTAGACGAATGTGTACCCGACTGGAAACCCGGAGCATACGGTTATATCTACGACGGAGTGAGAACTGCCTGGGAGTATAACAGATACGGCGATGATTATACAGCCTTCAGAACTGAAATACTTAACGAACGGGCACGCGAACTAGTAGCCGAGTCGACCGACAGGTGGTGCGACCTCGTCCGCCGCGGTATCCTGGTAAAGCAGATGCAGGCATGGCGGCAATATAACCCGTTCATCAGTAATACGGAACGGGAAATCACAACTCCCGGAGCTCCGGAGAATATCCAATCCCGCAATATGTTATTGCCCGTGCCTTTGAGTGAAATAGATGTGAACAAGAACCTGACTCAGAACCCGGGATATTAATCTTTTGTGTCAACTTAAAACGATAAGAGAATGAAAACAACCTATACTAAATTCATACTTCTGCTCGCAGCAACTACATTTATTGCGTGCAATGAAGAGAAAGCCCCCAGCTTACATATCTCCGCCAGCGCAGACAAGACAGAGGTAAAGGTAGGAGAACCCGTTACATTCAGTATCCGGCATAATGCAATGGCCGTATCCATTTACACCGGAGACGACGGGCACGACTACAAGAGCAGTGCCTACTATCTGCTGCAAGGAAAAACCAACGATGATTTACAAAACAACAATTATCGCCCTATCGATCCGGAAATTACACCGTATAATTGTAACTTTGCCGATACACCCGCCGGTTCCACTTCCATTACGGACAATCTCGCAGAAGTTGTGAACGCAGGCAGTGGTGATAACCTGATAGGTTCGGAAGCCGAAATCGAGTATGACGAGTCCATTCAGCAGAATGTACTGAAAATCACATCCGTTCATCCCGAATGGTGGTATCAGGCACTCCGCCTGCATACGGACGCCAAACTGGGAACAAACAAAAAGCTGAATTTACGGATGAGATTCGACAAAGACATCCTGGAAGATGTCAGTTCGGGAGAGCAGCGTCCGGACATCACAACCTTTCAGGTAGTCATCCGCCTCGGCGGCATTGGAGTCGGCGAAACGGAGGTTATATTCAGAGATGAAACCGTCTGGGACATATACTGGAATCCCAATACCGCGTTTACGGACTACTCCGTTGACTTGTCGAGTGTTATAGACGCCTGGCAGGGAGCTACGGGAAAAACGATGGGTACATTGTCATACATACAGATCTTATTTACCCCTAGTAATAATGCCGGATATTTAGGCGATTACTACATAGCTTCCGCAAGTTATGGTGATATAGACTATATTCCGTTCTCCACAGGCCAGTCTCTGAACATCAATGACAACTCCGGAATATTAAAATATCAATATACGTATACGCAACCGGGTAATTATCAGGTAGTCGTAATAGGCACCAATACAAGTATGAAAAACTATTCGGATAGCGGGTATAAAGACAATGTAGGAAACAATATTCATGCAAGTGAATATGATTACAACACTCAGTTCTCTACCATTGACATAACCGTTCGTCCATAACACAGACGTTTTTTGCTTATGAGATATTATAAACAAATCATTCTGTCACTTATCGTTCTTTCCTGTGCATTCATAACCGGCAATGCACAGGAAGAACTCCTGTTCCGTCATCTGACCAGAAACGAGGGACTGCTACACGATAACGTGACCTGTATCGTACAAGACTCCTTAGGATATATGTGGTTCGGAAGCCATAGAGGGCTTAATCGGTACGACGGATATTCCATTGATTCCTACAAGTACGAAAACGGTATTATAAATTCAGTCTATTATAACAGGGTTTATAGTATTCAGATAGTAGGTCGCTATATCTGGCTGGCTACGGAAGCCGGACTGGCTTGTTTTGATATCAGAACCAAGCAATTTGTCAGTTACCGGACAGAGGCTCAACCCGATCCCGCCTTTTATTCCAAAGTCAGGGTGCTCAAGCAGGGCATTGGTAATCAGTTATGGCTCATATCGGATAACCAAATCAGATTGGTAAAGATTGAATCTTCCGGAAAAGATAACGGGGAACCGGTCATTTCTGCCAGAAAGATAGGAGACACTTACAATTATATTTCCGACGAGTTGAACCCGAAGGTGGCAACAGACAGCCTGGGGAATGCCTGGATTTCGGGAAGAAGGTATCTGTCCGCCTACAAGGTTGACGCTGAGGGAGAATTGAAGTTTTCTGGCAATATCAATAATAACATAGGATCGGGAGTCAGGGATATTTGTTATGATAACGGAGATTTATGGATCATCTATCAGGAACATCTGGCTAAATATAAAATCGAAAACGACGGCAGTTATACACTTGCCAAGCAGGTCATGTTCCATACTCCGGGTGGGGTACTGTCCTTATGTGTTGACCCCGAATATGTATGGATAGGAGCAAACGAAGGACTTTTCCAAGTATGGAAAAGCAATGAGTCCACCTCTGTCATGGAACATAAGCACTCACCGTCCAATCCCTATTCGGTAGGAAGTGACATCAACAATATCTTCCTCGACAGGGACAATAATCTATGGGTATCCGCCTGGACCGCAGGCGTGTCTTATGCCAATACAAGGGCCCGTTTTTTCAAGACTGTCAGATACAGTCCTTTCAGAACGTCCGATACAAGTATCGGTTCCGAGTTTATCAGTTCCGTACATTACAGCAAGGATGGCCATGTATATATGGGAAGCAAGTTTGGCGGATTGAGCAGTTTCGATATCAGAACTAAAGAGGTGATATGGGATTATTGTCACCTTCCCCAGTTATTTCCGAGTATCACAAGTATACAGTCGGATAGCAGGAATATCTATGCAGCTGTCAGAGATAATATCGTCATTATCAATAAAAAGACAAGAGAAGTTACCCACTCACTGCGGACAATCAACGGCGGTTATATTTTCTGGCTGGATTTCGACAAGTTCAACCGTTTGTGGGTCACGACATATGCCGGACTGGAGTGTTTCGAAGAGAGCAACGGTCTATGGAAAAACACGATGACCTATACCAGCCGGACTCCCGCTCCTTGTAATCTGTCCACCGACTTGCTTCACAACATATATAGCGATACAACTAAAAATGAACTCATTATCACATCGGCAATGGGTATCAACCGTGTCATATTCGATAATGAAGGCAAGGTAGTCCGTATCGTCAAATATCTGGCGAGAGAGAACGACGAGAACAGTTTAAGCAGTAACTACATCTGGCCTATCGACAAGGGAAGCGACTCTACTTACTGGATAGGCACCATGGGCAACGGGCTTAATAAAGTGACACTGATAGACAGGCCCAACGGGATTTACGACTACTCAGCCAAAAGTTACGGGATAGAAGCCGGAGCGACGTCCAACGACATAGAGAGTATCGAAGTCGACAAGTTCGGGCGTGTATGGTGCGGAGGCTTTAATCTGAACTACTTCGACGACGGGATAAAACGCTTCAATGTATTCGACACAAACGATGGCTTACAAAGTTATGTGTTCGGTACTTCCTCTTCCGCCAAGGATGACGAAGGAAACTTATACTTCGGAGGAGCCCACGGCCTGAACTACTTCACTCCTATTGCCGAAACTCCGCATAACACCTCATATCGTGTTTACTTTACCGGTTGCCATATCAACGGAAAACCTGTAGACTCGGACATCGAATTTTCCAACAGTCTTGAACTCAAGTATCCTGATAATAATTTCTCCGTCAACTTCACCTCATTATCTTACAGTAACCAGCACCACATACGCTACCGCTACAAACTGGAAGGATATGATAATGAATGGCGATATATAGAAGCAGGCAAGGAACCAGCCGTAGCTTATCAGAAAATTCCGTTCGGTTCGCATACCTTACTGGTGGAAGCAGGCGACTGGCAAACATGGAGTAATGAACAATATGCATTGCAGATTTACTCCCAACCCCCTTTCTGGATGACTTGGTGGGCTTATACCCTATATATTCTCGCCATTCTGGGACTGTTCTACGTAGGTTTCCGTTACTTCATCAAGTGGACTCAGATGAAGAATACGATTTCCATGCAGAAAGAACAGGAACGACAGAAAGAGGAAATGATGCAAATGAAAATGAGATTCTTCACGGATGTTTCTCATGAGTTCCGGACCCCGCTGACCTTGATAAGCCACGCTATCAATGAGATTGCTGAAGACGAGGACATTTGCACAAACAAATATGTAAATATCATAAAACATAATACAGGCAAACTGTCGAACATGGTCAACGAACTGCTTGATTTTCACCGGGTAGAAGTGAAGTCCGCCCAACTCAGGACGACCTATACTTCTATTCCTGAATACGTGAGCGATATTTACGAAGAATTCAAAGGCTGGGCGGAAGCCTCCGACATCCATGTGAACTTACAAATTGACAATCCGGAGATCGGGATGTGGATAGACCCGGAGCATTTCGGTAAAATACTGTCGAATATTCTTTCCAACAGTATACGCTATTCTCATGCCGGCAGCGAAATCAACATTCAGGTTGCTAAAGGATACGTGAATGACATTGTTCCCCGCTATAAGGATTCTTTCTGGAATACCAAAGATATGATTCCCGGCGAACAGGCGATAATAAGAGTGAGCGATACAGGGATTGGCATGGAGAAAGCCGTACTGCCTACCATTTTCAAACGTTTTCATCAGGTGCAAAATAATACAGGTAAACAGCATACCGGTTCGGGCATCGGGTTATCTCTGGTCAAATCCCTTATCGAACTCCACCACGGCGGAATTATCATCAGCAGCAAGCCGGATGCAGGAACCGAAGTTATCATAGCCCTGCCGATATCGGACACCTATCTGGCCAAAGAGGAAAAGATAGAAGAAAGTACTTTCGTACTAAAAGACTATTTATCAAACTATGCAGTAGAGTACGAACCATTGGAGATAGAAGAAACCACAGCTATTTATATGGAAGGCAAACCTACGATTCTGCTGGTGGATGACAACCACGAAATACTTATGATATTAAGGGAGTATTTCGTAAAAGACTATAATATCATCATGGCTATTGATGGACAGGAAGCCTTGGACAAATGTAACCGCAGCCTTCCGGACATTATCATTTCAGACGTAATGATGCCCAGAATGAACGGTATAGAACTGTGTGCAACTCTAAAGAAGAACTTACAGACTTGTTTTATTCCTATCATTCTGCTTACTGCAAAATCGCAGGTTGAGGACCAGATTGAAGGGATTGAAATGGGAGCGGATGCGTACATCCCCAAACCCTTCAACCCCAGACTTCTCAAAGCAAACGTCCGCAATCTTCTCAATAAAAGTCATCAGATGCGGAATCTGCCTACCGCCAACAACGTCCGGCAGGAGATTCAGGACAAGAAACAAAGAGAAGTGTTCGACAAACTAGTAGAGTTGGTTAATGCCAATCTAACCGACCAGCAATTCTCCGTCGACCACCTCTGCCTCGAACTTGGAATGAACAGGACCAAACTGTATAGCTTTATCAAGTCGACAACCGGAATGTCTTTGGGAAATTACATCCGTAAGATTCGGTTGGACAAGGCAGCCGAATTGTTAAGAACCACCGATATGTCAATCAGTGAAGTCGGTTATGCCGTCGGAATCGAAAGTCCGTCTTATTTCACGAGAACATTTAAAGAACAATTCGGCAGTTCACCCTCCGAATTTATCAAGCATTAGTCACATTAATATTTATATTATGAAGAAATTAATCCTCAGTATCCTGGCATTCAGTCTCGCAACAACTGCTTTGCCACAACAGGTAAAAGAAATAGAAATCCTTCCCAATGAAAAATGGTGGGGAGGAGCTACCGACCTCGGCAATAAAATGCCTTTCTGCGATAACACAATAGAAGCCGACCTGCAAACCCAGAATTTTAATAACCAGACTACCCCGTTACTTATCTCGAATAAGGGGCGTTATATCTGGTGTGACGGTCCATTCCAGTTTCAACTGAGAGACGGAAAAATCCGCATAGAATCCGCCAGAGGAACAATAGAGTACGCTACCGCGGGAAACACATTAAAAGAGGCTTACCTGACCGCTTCCGGAAAGTATCTCCCACCCGCCGGTATATTGCCGCCCGAACTGTTCTTCTCAAAACCGCAATACAATACCTGGATAGAGCTTATATATAATCAGAATCAAGAGGATATCCTGAAATATGCAAGAAGTATTATCGACAACGGATTTCCTACCGGCATACTGATGATTGACGATAACTGGCAAAAAGATTACGGAAACTTCAACTTCCGCCCGGACAAGTTTCCGAACCCCAAAGCAATGGTTGACGAACTTCATGCCATGGGATTTAAAGTGATGTTATGGGTAAGTCCGTTTGTGTCACCCGATAGCGAAGAATTCAGGTATCTAAAGACAAAGGGATATCTGGTAAAAAGAAAAGGTAGTGACCAGCCGGCAATTCTCGATTGGTGGAACGGTTCCAGTGCCTGTTATGACCTGAGCAATCCTGAAGCTTATAACCATTTACGGAGTACGCTCAAGAAAATGCAGCAAGACTATCATATCGACGGTTTCAAATTCGATGCAGGAGACCCGGAAAGATATCCGGAAAAAGAGGTAGATGTTTTCGACCGCCAATCGTATGATACCGAACAGACTTATTTATGGGCCAAGTTGGGGCTCGAATTTCCATATAACGAATTCCGTGCCTGCTGGAAATTAGGCGGCCAGCCTTTAGTACAACGCCTGGGCGACAAGAAATACTCATGGGACGGAGTGGCAAGTCTGGTTCCCTCAATGATAGCCGCCGGCCTGTTGGGATATTCGTATGCCTGTCCCGACATGATTGGAGGCGGAGAATATTCCAGTTTTCAGGGTATTGATGCGTCCGGTTTTGACCAGACATTGATTGTACGTTCCTGCCAGATACATTCCATGATGCCGATGATGCAGTTTTCAGTAGCCCCCTGGCGGATTCTAAGCAAAGAGAACCTGGAAATGTGCATCAAGTATGCCAAATGGCATGAGCAACTGGGTGATTATATACTCTCACAGGCAAAAAAAGCCTCTATTACAGGAGAACCCATTGTACGTCACATGGATTATGCCTTCCCTAATCAGGGATTTGAAGAATGCAGAGACCAGTATATGTTGGGGGATAAATACCTGGTAGCCCCCATTATGTCCAGCGGCAATACACGTACAGTAAAACTCCCCAAAGGTAAATGGAAAGATGATCTGGGAAAAGTCTATAAAGGAGGTAAAACGTATACCCTCGACGTCCCTCTTTCACGGCTTCCCTGGTTTGTAGAAGTTAAATAATCCCGAATATTCACACTTCATATATAGTATCCCATGAAAAGACTCTTGTTATCTCTTCTTTGTATTCCGGCTCTGTTATTGACTTTCTGCAATGACAAAGTAAACTCCAAAGAAGAAACAGAATCTCCCGCTTCCAGTGCGCCGGATCAACTGGAGAAAGTAACATACCAACCCTCGGAGGAAATAATTTGTAACCCGGAGAGAGGATTCTTCACTCATCAGGAATATGCCACGGACAATAACCACTCCATTACCCCCGCCTTCTTGAAAGAATGTCGGGAGAAAGGCATGAGCCTTATATTCACCGCCTACTATATGAGAGATTTCAAAGATAAGTTGATCTCCGAAGAATATCTGCAACGGATACGCAACAATATGTTGGCTCTCAGAAAAGGAGGAGCAAAATCTGTATTACGCTTTGCATATACTTCCTCTGAAAACGAAAAGCCATGGGATGCTCCCAGGGAACTCACGGAACAGCATATCCAACAACTAAAACCTATTCTGGAAGAATTTTCGGATGTAATATGTGTACTCGAAGCCGGATTTGTCGGGGTATGGGGAGAATGGTACTATACTGACCATTATAACTACCAGCCTAAAAAGGGAGAGTATGCTCCCCGCCGTAAGGTACTGGATGCCCTTCTGAAAGTAATGCCCAAGGACAGAATGATAAGTGTACGGTATCCGGTAGCCAAGTTATTTACTTTCAATATTAACTACACCGACACCATTACTAGGAAAACGGCTTATAATGAATCCGACTTATCTCGTATAGCTTTTCACAACGACTGTTTTCTGGCCGACATAGATGACATGGGAACTTTCGGAGAGAATCCTGATTACAGAAAATTCTGGGAATGGGAAACAAAATATGTAGCCATGGGAGGAGAAACCTGTAAACTGTCGGAATATTCGAACTGCGAGAATGCTGTAACAGACTTTGCCAAATACCATTGGTCGTATATTAATACCCAACTATATACCTTAATGTACCAGTCAACTTAGATAATTTAACATTTGAATAAATCACAAATCATGCAAAAACATTATCTTTGACAATGTTTAATTAAAAATTAATTCATATGGAAAACAATACATTTAAAATTGGTGACGTTGTAATTTTAAAATCCGGTGGTCCGCACATGACTATTACACATGAACAAGACGAAAATAACTATGTTGAATGTACATGGTTCGTAAATGGTAAAAAGGTTATCGATGAATTTCATGTTGATTCACTCAAATTACCAGATTATTTTTAAAATTAGACACGTTTGATGATTTTCTTATAAATTCTTATTCCTAAGAAATACATTTTGATTTCTTTAATTGAGTCGGCCTTCATGTAAACTACTTTAGTAATCATATTTGCTAATTTTTAAGTTACTTACTATAAACCCTTTGTCTTGTTATTAGACGAAGGGTTTTTATGTTTATTGATATTACAATGTTAGATTTTTATCTACCAATAGAGTCTATTAATCATACTTAACATCATTTAATTTCTGATAGTAAACTATTTAACTATCTGATTTTTAACATGTTAATTAAATTTGTTATATTTATAATACAAAATATAACAAATATGGACAACTTGGTTCAGTATTACCCGCCAAAAACTTAAACGGGTATGCAAGAGATAAGGTCATTTATAGATTTAATGAAAGCGTTACATGATAAAAATTCATGTAGAGAGTTTTTAGAAAACTATAGATGGCAAGGCGTACCGGTCTGTCCTCATTGTAAACACAAGTCTGAACATCACTACAAATTAAAGAACAAAGGAGAGTTCAATGGGCTCTACAAATGCCAGCATTGCAAGAAACGGTTTACTGTAACTGTTGGTACAATGTTTGAAGGTAGCAAAATACCTTTGGAGAAATGGTTCTATGCTATTTACATCTTCCTATCTCATAAGAAAGGCATCAGTAGCCTACAATTATCAAGAGACATAAATGTCACTCAAAAGACAGCGTGGTTTATGCTGACTAAAATAAGACATAATATGTACAAAGATGAAATTGAGAAATTCCGTGGTATAGTTCAAATGGATGAAACCTATGTAGGTGGCAAAAATAAGAACAAATGGAACAAAGGTACACAAGGACGAAGCCTTAAAGAGAAAACTCCCGTGGTAGGTGTACTAACAGAAGATAGGGTCTATCCAGTCGTCACCTATGACGCAAGTCAGAAAACATTGCATCTATTAGTCTTTGGACTGATTGAGGAAGGTTCAACATTGGTAACTGACGGTTGGGCAGGCTATAACGGTCTATCGCATCTTTATACACGTGTCATTATAGAACATAGCAAAGGAATTTACGCAAAGGATGGCTTTCATACTAATGGTATAGAAGGCTTTTGGTCACATCTAAAGCGTGGCATAAAAGGAATCTATCATGTAGTCAGTCCTAAGTACCTGCAAATGTACTGTAATGAGTTCGCTTATAGATACAACACTAGAACATTAACCGACATGCAAAGGTTTATGGAATTTATGCCTAAGATAAACAAAAGACTTAAACATGCAAAATTGAAGGATAACATATACAATTAAAGAAATTTGTAGTATATTTGTATCGTCCTTTTGGACATCTTAATTATTTAGGAAGCGTTTAGTGCTTTTTCTCTAATGTGAATCTGGACAATTCAACTGTATTGAGGAAATAGTCAAAAACGTTCTCCCTTTGGTTTGTATACCGCACACTCGTGTGTTGATATACGGTCAAGGGCGTGAGCTGTTTGTACTTATATTCAATACAGAGGTAGTCCAGAACCGACATTAGGTATAAGTCTAATAGTCTCACGCTTCTTCTATTTAATACCCTTCTGTTGAGACTAGGAAGACTAAAGCTGCAAATTATTATGGGATTCTTAGACAATTTAGGAAATGAGTTTGGAAGGAAAACAGGCAAAGCACTCGGTAACAAATTGTATGGTAGACACGCTGATGACCTTAGAATTGGTTCAAGTGCGCAAACTAGTTATGAGCGTTCTAATAGTTCATCTATAGGACAAGATTTCACAGATTATGAAGCTATAGAACGTGCTAAGCGAAAGACAATGGAATATGAACAGAATGCCCAATTTTTAGAGGACATCATTCGTATAGAATTTGATTCAAGCAATAAAGACTCTATTATTAAAGAACTTACGACATTAGCATCCTATATAGATTTGTGGCTAAAAGGCGGAGCTAAGAAAAACCTTAATGTAGCTAAATCAAAATTTGACAGTGGATTAGCAATACTAACCGCAATAGACCCTAAGAATCCTATGATTACGTTTTTTACGAATAAGAAAGCAGACTGGACTAATTATGCTATACAAAAACGTAACAAAACTCTAATAATTGTTGGAACAATTGTACTTATCGTATTGGTAGGACTGTTTGTTATACTATAGTATATGACAGCAAAATCTTTAAAATTCTTTGATTTGTTACAATTTTGATTTATGAACTAAACGAAGTAACTTTGCAAAAATAAATAGGAGACCATTGGCTAAATTCCACCTATGCCGATACGATTAATATTCCTCCACACGGAGGCTCAATACTATTTATAACTATGAATCGTGCATATGATTGGATTTCTTGCCAAGATATTGGTGACAAATCGGTTCACGTTCGCTCCTATAGTCGTATCAGAAATGGTCGATTTGAGTGGGTACGTGAACATTATCGAGCTGCTTGGGGTTCTAAAAGGAACTTTTGGTAGCACTAATTCATTGCCTTGTTCATCCATAGCCTCCTATTTAAGAACCGACCTATTTCGCAGATAGGTCGGTTTTATTTTACCTTGTAATTGATAATACAATATCAGATATTTTGTTTGGTACATTAAGGTATATAGTTGGGTATTAATATTGATTATCATCCCGCAGTCATCAACCAATGGGAGGACGAACAATGCATGAAGGAAATACAAAAGCGTTTAGGTTATCGCTTCACTCTCTCCGAAGGATATTTTACTCCCAAAGGAGAAATAGGTTGTCCTTATGAAGTGGTGTTAAAGTTACAGAATACAGGTTGGGCTGCCCCATTTAATCCGAGAGATGTCGAGATTGTATTTGTCCACAAAAAGAAGAAAGAGAACAAGTATAAGATCAAACTTAAAGAAGATCCGCGTTTCTGGTTTCCGAATGAGCAGATTACCATTCAGGCTCGATTCGGACTACCGGAATCAATGCCAAGCGGTGAATATGATATTTATTTGAATCTTCCCGACCCCAGACCAACCATTTCGGCACGTTGGGAATACAGTATACAATTAGCTAACAAAGATGTATGGAACAAACAATACGGATATAATAAAATACACAGTACAATGTTGGTTACTAATTCAAATAAAGCATCTTTCGTTGGAGAAAGTTTAGAAAATTTCCAAGTAAAATAATTCAAAGGAACGTCTTCTTTGAGGGAAAAAGAAAAGGCAGGCAAAAACGATACACTCACAAAGTTTGTCGTTTTTGCTTTTTTAGGTACTTTTGTAATCGAAAAAACCAAAATGCAGTATCTGCAAAAGAATTATGAAACATCCTCTTGACCTGTTCCAATATTGTCCCGAATGTGGTTCCTCTCATTTCGAAGTCAACAATGAAAAGTCCAAAAAATGTACAGATTGCGGCTTTGTCTATTATTTCAATCCATCTTCCGCTACCGTGGCTCTAATCCTGAACGACCAAAACGAGCTGCTCGTCTGCCGCCGTGCCAAAGAACCTGCCAAAGGTACGCTCGACCTTCCCGGGGGATTTATCGACATGAACGAAACCGGCGAAGAAGGCGTAGCCCGTGAAGTATTGGAGGAAACCGGATTGAAAGTGCAACAAGCCGTCTATCAATTCTCACTTCCCAATATTTACATCTATTCCGGTTTTCCCGTGCACACACTTGATATGTTCTTTCTTTGTACCGTAGAAGATATAAGCCACTTCTCGGCAATGGATGATGTATCAGATTCTTTCTTCCTGCCTCTCTCCGAGATCAATCCGGAAGATTTTGGACTGGATTCTATCCGTCGAGGACTTAAAAAATTCTTATCCGACAGATAATTCGTTAAAATATAACAAATTACGGAAACATATCCCCTTCCATTCTGTCTAATATTTTAATGAGCTTTAAATTAACAGCCATTAAAATACGTCATTGGAAGATATATAGTACTTTTGCATAAACACCCTATTATGAAAAAAGAAATTACTAGACTCATTTGTGCGACTATCTGTTGCGCACCAATTATAGGATTTGCCCAGACAGGTGATAAATTCACTTCGGCTGACAACCTTTATAAAGAAGGGAAAGAACTTTTCCAGGAAAAAAATTATGCCGCTGCCCTGCCGGCACTAAAGGCATTTGTAAAGCAAAAGCCAACAGCCAGCCTACTCCAAGATGCGGAGTATATGTTGGTCAGTTCAGCTTACGAGTTGAACGACAAGAACCGTATCGAATTGCTCCGCAAGTATCTCGACCATTATCCCGATACTCCTTATGCCAATCGTATCTACTCGTTACTGGCTTCCTGCTACTTCTACGAAGGAAAATACGATGAGGCTATGGCACTCTTCAACTCTACCGACCTCGATTTGCTAAACAATGAGGAACGGGACGACCGCACTTATCAACTGGCTACCTGTTATCTGAAAACAAACGATTTGCGGGAAGCTGCTATCTGGTTCGAAACCTTACGTGCCAACAGTCCCAAGTATGCAACAGACTGTGATTACTATATTTCTTATATCCGTTACACACAGAAACGCTATAACGAAGCATTGAAAGGTTTCCTGCCGCTACAAGACAATGCTAAATACAAGGCACTCGTCCCTTATTATATCGCCGAGATTTATGTACAGCTCAAGAATTATGATAAGGCACAAATCGTAGCACAGAATTACCTGTCGGCTTACCCGAATAACGAGCACGCCGCCGAAATGTACCGCATCCTAGGAGATGCCTACTACCACTTCGGGCAATATCCCCAAGCCGTAGAAGCATTCAGCAATTATCTGGACAGAGAGCACGCCGTCCCGCGCCGTGATGCCCTTTATATGCTGGGACTTTCTTACTATCAAACAAAAGTTTATTCCAAAGCAGCAGAGACGTTAGGCAAAGTAACCACAGAAAACGATGCCCTTACACAGAACGCTTATCTGCACATGGGACTTTCCTACCTGCAATTGGCAGAAAAGAACAAAGCACGTATGGCTTTCGAACAGGCTGCTGCATCCAATGCCAATATGCAAATCAAAGAACAGGCAGCTTATAACTATGCGCTTTGCCTGCACGAAACTTCTTTTTCTGCCTTCGGCGAGTCTGTCACTGCTTTCGAGAAGTTCCTGAATGAATTTCCGACCTCTCCATACGCCGAAAAAGTAAGCAGTTACCTGGTAGAAGTTTATATGAATACCCGCAGCTACGATGCCGCATTAAAATCTATCGACCGGATTGCCAAACCGAGTGCCCAGATACTGGAAGCCAAACAAAAGATATTATTCCAGTTAGGTACACAATCTTTTGCCAACGCCGACTTCGAACAGGCTCTTAAATACCTGAACCAGTCTATCGCTATCGGACAATACAACCGCCAGACCAAAGCAGACGCTTACTACTGGTGTGGAGAGTCATATTATCGTCTCAACCGAATGGTAGAGGCAGCCCGCGATTTCAACGCCTACCTGCAACTGACCACCCAGCCCAATAACGAAATGTACGCGTTGGCTAATTACAACTTGGGCTATATCGCTTTCCATCGGAAAGACTATACACAGGCAAGCAACTATTTCCAAAAATATATCCAATTGGAAAAAGGAGAAAACACAACGGCGCTTGCCGACGCTTACAACCGTATTGGTGACTGCCACCTCCATGTACGTAACTTTGAAGAAGCCAAACATTACTATTCGCAAGCCGAGCAAATGAATACTCCTTCAGGAGATTATTCTTTCTATCAACTCGCTCTCGTATCCGGCTTACAGAAGGACTACACCGGTAAAATCACTTTATTGAACCGTCTGGTCGGCAAATATCCCGCTTCACCTTATGCTGTAAACGCCATTTATGAGAAAGGGCGTTCCTATGTGCTAATGGATAACAACAATCAGGCTATCACCTCCTTCAAGGAACTGCTGAACAAATATCCCGAAAGCCCGGTCAGCCGGAAAGCTGCCGCAGAAATCGGTTTGCTGTTTTATCAGAAAGGAGATTATAACCAAGCGATCGAAGCATATAAGCAAGTTATCGAGAAATATCCGGGCAGCGAAGAAGCACGCCTCGCCATGCGTGACTTGAAGTCTATTTATGTAGACTTGAACCGTATTGATGAGTTTGCCGCTTTAGCGAATGCCATGCCGGGACATATCCGTTTCGACGCCAACGAACAGGATTCGCTTACGTATACCGCTGCCGAAAAGATTTATATGAAAGGCAGAATGGAAGAAGCCAAAACAAGCCTCAACAAATACCTGCAGACTTTCCCCGAAGGAGCTTTCAGTCTGAATGCACATTACTATCTCTGTCTGATCGGCAGTGAACAGAAGAATTATGATATGATTCTCCTCCACTCCGGCAAGTTATTGGAATATCCGAATAATCCATTTGCGGAAGAAGCACTTATCCTGCGGGCGGAAGTACAGTTTAACCAACAAAATACGGCAGAGGCACTGGCAAGTTACAAAATGCTGAAAGAGAAAGCAACCAATGTAGAAAGACGCCAGCTTGCCGAAACAGGTATCCTGCGTTGTGCCTTCCTGTTGAGAGACGATGTGGAAACAATCCATGCCGCTACCGATTTACTGGTAGAGCCCAAGCTTAGTCCGGAACTAAGAAACGAAGCGCTCTATTACCGTGCCAAAGCTTATACTAACCAAAAAGCTGGCAAGAAAGCAATGGACGATTATCGCGAATTGGCTAAGGACACACGTAACTCTTACGGTGCCGAAGCGAAATATCAGGTTGCCCAAGGGCTTTACGATGCCAAAGAATATGCTGCTGCGGAAAAAGAACTTCTCAACTACATCGAACAGAGTACCCCTCACGCTTACTGGCTGGCACGCAGCTTTGTCCTTCTATCCGATGTTTATCATGCGACAGGCAAAGATCTGGACGCACGCCAATACCTATTGAGCCTGCAACAGAACTATCAAGGTAACGACGATATTGAGAGTATGATTGAAAGCAGACTTCAGAAACTGAAAACTGAAAATTGAGAATCTAAAAAACAGAAATGATATGAAACGAGCTTTTTATATAATAGGAGGACTTACACTGGCAATCTCAATACCGTCAGCTCTTCAAGCCCAGACTACCCAACCCAAAGATACGACCATGAACCGTACTGTCGTTGTGGAACAAGAATATAATCCGGATATTATGGACGCCTCGAAAGTGAACGTCCTGCCCAAAGTGGAAGAACCGACAGTCAGCAAGAAAAATGTGGAATACGCCACGACATTCTTTCCGGCGACCTCCGTTCCAGCAGGTCTGATGCGCCCCTATACCGGAAAAGAAACACAACCCGGCAGCACTCCCGGATATGTGCGTGCCGGTTATGGCAATTACGGCAATCTCGATGTACTCGCCAATTATTTATTCCGCTTGTCTGATAAAGACAAACTGAATGTACGCTTCCAAATGGATGGGATGGACGGTAAACTGACCATTCCTTTCACCGACAGCGAGAAATGGAATGCATTCTATTACCGTACACGTGCCAACGTAGATTATACACACCAGTTTAACAAGCTGGATTTGAATATTGCCGGTAACTTCGGACTGAGTAATTTTAACTTCAAACCGGGAAGTGCGAACAGCAAGCAAAAGTTTACATCCGGAGATTTTCATGCCGGCATTCATTTCATCGATGAAACCGCTCCCCTGCGTTTCAATGCCGAGACGAATCTGTTGATGTACGAACGTCAGCACAATATGCTCAATGAACATACAGACAATACATCGCTTAAAGAAACAATCATACGTACCAAAGGAGATGTCACAGGAGCGATCAACGACCAGCAATCGGTTACTATTGCATTAGCTATGAACAATTTCTTGTACAGCGGATATACAAAGAATATCTCCACTGGAGATGAATACTTCAAGAATTATACAACCCTCCTTCTGAATCCTTATTACGAACTGGATAATGATGACTGGAAATTACACGTCGGCGCCAATGTGGACTTATCTTTCGGATTCGACAAAACATTCCGCGTATCACCGGACATCACTGCACAATACATATTCTCTGACAGCTATGTAGTTTATGCCAAAGCAACAGGAGGGAAACTTCTCAATGATTTCCGCAGATTGGAGAGTATTTGTCCTTATGGCGAACTACCGGACGCCCATCTTTCTTCCACCTGGGGATATGTGCAACGTCCTTACGATACATACGAACAAATTAATGGTACGCTCGGATTCAAGGCCAGTCCTTATCCGGGAGTATGGTTCAATATATACGGAGGCTACCAGAACTTGAAAAATGACTTATCTTATTCAGCTTTCGGAAGAGCGAGTGTTACCCATTTCGAATCTTATCTGAATTTCTCGCAAGATAATACAGACAATCTTTATGTCGGAGGTGAAGTTAGTTACGACTATAAAGAAATCGTGTCTTTATCTGCCAAGTACACTTATCGTAAATGGGACAGCAAAACAGAAGAATATCTGTTGGCTGTAAAACCTGCCAGCGAAATGTCTTTCAACGTTCGTATTCATCCGATTTCCGCCTTGAATATCAATCTCAGCTATGACTACATCAACAGGGAAGAAGTGGAAGGATACGCAAAAATGGCTGCTATCAATGATTTGCACATTGGGGCAAGCTATAATGTGTTCAAAGGAGTATCGGTCTATGCGCAAGTACACAATCTGCTGAACAAGAAGTATCAATACTATTTAGGTTATCCTGCCGAAGGATTCAATTTCCTAGGGGGCCTGAGTTTCCGGTTCTAAAGTCAGCAAAAAGATAAATCATAGCAAAATAAATCAGTTCCGGCTTAATCTATTACACACGCCAATGTAGTCAGATTAAGCCGGAACTAGTTTTATCAATCAGATTTTATCTTTCTAATCTATCGCAAAAATACTTTAATTATTTTATTCAGCCTTTATATATACTACCGAACGTCCTGTCCCATACTTTCTCAAAATGCCTTGCCCAATAAAAGTATTTATATCTTTCAATGCCTGTGTTTTTGTCTTTCCGACAAGTGAAGCATAATCCTGTCGGTTAATACACGGATTCTTCACACGAAAGGGAGAATGATAACGTTGCAATACCAATTCACTCTCAATATCCTTCTTAAACTGACGGTTTATTCTCAAATTAATGTCTTTAAGAGATACTGATGGTGAACGTAAGTCTTTTGGCTTAGTCACTTCTTTGTCCACACTCAAAGAAAGAGTAAAATAGCCAATATCACCCAATTCAACGGAAAATCCTTTCAAAAGCAAATGCCGTAATTCTTTCGAGATAGCTTCTATGATACCCACCACTTGCGCATGAGGCATACGCTGAAATGCTACAACTTGATCTGCAATTTCTTCGGCAGTATAACTACCCTTCAATACCACACGTGCATGTAAAGGCAACACTTCCCCTTCCTTGTCAGGATTAGGTGTTTCGTAAAGGTCATAATTAACACTCATTACTCATTTGTTTTTCATTGGGGAAGATTATTCTTTTCATCCTCATATACTATTTACTTCATTGGCTAGTCAGTTTTCGTTCAACAATTGTTAAACGAAAACTAAAATACTAACGAGACAAATGTACGTAGAATATACAGACATTAATCTATACTAACCAACATTTTATTTTATCCGATAGGTTTTCCTAGTGAATGTAAACATATTTACCCACAACTTCAAAAGTGGCTTCCTGTACTATCACAAAGCGTTTTATAGCATTTTGTGCACCTTATTTGGAGAATATTGCACATCTGTTTTCCACACCTCATCTAACTTTGCAGTATTGTTAAAAGCCAACAAATCCATTAATTGTTGACCTTACTTCAAATGAAGCAGATTATTAACTTAACATATTATTAATCTTTCATTATTAACCTAATTAAATTAAACAGTATGAGAAACGCGCGTAATTTAAGATTCCGTTTTCTTATTATGTTTCTTTTGTTCATACCAATGATGTATGCCTTACCCCCTGAAGGTATTACTATCAAAGGTAAAGTAACGGATGAAACACTCAAAGAAGGTGTTCCCGGTGCTAATGTAACTGTAAAAGGTACAAGCATAGGAGCTATTACAGATTTCGACGGCAACTTTACAATCGTCGTTCCAAACAGAAAGTCGGTGTTGAGTATCTCCTTTATCGGGTATGTAACCCAAGAAATAGTAGTGGGAGACAGGAAATTTATCACAGTCACCTTGAAAGAAGACTCGCAGAACCTTGGTGAAGTAGAAGTGGTAGCTATCGCCTACGGTAATCAGGACAGGAGAATGCTTACGAGTGCCGTCTCCTCTATTGACAACAAGGAGTTGATAAAATCACCGGCAACAAGTATCACGAACATCCTTGCCGGTGCATTGCCGGGGGTATCTTCAGTACAGACTACCGGACAACCGGGTAAGGATGCCGCCGCCATTTACGTACGTGGTGTCGGTTCATTGAATGATTCACAGTCCAAGCCCTTAATTCTGGTAGATGGTGTCGAACGTGCCTTTTCACAGATTGACCCGAATGAGGTAGAAACTATCTCCGTGTTGAAAGATGCCTCTTCTACCGCAGTGTTCGGAGTAAGAGGCGCGAATGGTGTCATACTGATTACTACCCGTAGAGGTAAATCGGGAAAGACACAAATATCCGCCAGTACCAAGCTAGGATTGCAGCAACCCATTTCACTGGTAGAGCAGACAGGCAGTTACGAATTTGCACGGTTCTGGAACATGAAGCAGGAAATGGATCATGTCACCAATCCCAAACTTTACTTTACTCCGGAACAGATAGAGGCTTATCGTACAGGCTCCGACCCTATCATGTACCCTAACATGGATTGGAAGAAGTATATCTTCCATAATCTCTACCTCCAAAGCCAGAACAACGTCAACATTTCCGGTGGTAACGACAATGTACAGTATTTCGTATCGGTAGGTTATACGTATCAGAACGGACTACTGAAAGAACTTCCCGGACAGTTGTATGACAACAACTACCGCTACAACCGCTATAACTATCGTGCCAATATCGACGCGAACCTGACCAAGACCACTACCATGAAATTGGGTGTAGGCGGTGTGCTAGGCAAGATACAAGAACCACGCGACGTTCAGTCGGGTACAGGTAACGACCCGAATGCTTGGGTGATAGCGCAAATATGGTCACATCCTTTTGCCGGACCGGGGTTTATCAATGGAGTACGTACATTGGTTCCCGATGACCTGGTACCCTTAGGAGAAGTAATGCGCGATGGTATGTTCGTATTCTACGGAAAAGGATACAACCAAACGTATGACACGACGTTGAATATGGACTTGGACATCACACAGAAATTAGATTTCGTCACTCCGGGACTGAGCGTTTCCGTCAAAGGAGCCTACGACAATCAATTCAAGTTATATAAGGAACGTGCCGGAGGAGCCATAGAATCACAAACAGTATACTACCAATCATATTTCGACTCGAACGGGAATATGCCCCAGACCGATCCCGATTACGACAAGACACATATTTTCGTACCTTCCGGCAGCGATACTCCGCTGACCTATTCGGAAAGTAGCGGACGAGCACAAAACTGGTACCTCGAGGGACGTATCAACTATGATCGTATGTTCGGCGATCATAAAGTGTCCGGACTCATCCTGTACAACCAATCACGCAATTACTATCCGGACAGCTACACTTATCTGCCGCGCAACTATGTAGGACTGGTGGGACGTGCCACGTATGCCTATCAAAGCAAATACCTGCTCGATGTAAACGTAGGGTATAACGGCTCGGAAAACTTTGCTCCGGGTAGCACACGTTTCGGTATCTTCCCTTCTTTCTCAGCTGGCTGGATAGCCACTGCCGAGAAATTTATGGAAAACCAGAAAGTAGTGGATTACTTAAAGCTCAGAGCTTCCTGGGGACGTGTAGGTAACGACAAAGGCGTAAATTCCCGCTTTATGTACATGCCTGCCGTATGGGGTGGCTCAGGAAGTTACAGTTTCGGTATTAATAATCCCATATCCCAATCGGCAGCCGCCATCTCAAGTATGGGTAATCCGGAAGTGACTTGGGAAACTGCGGAGAAACAGAACTACGGTATCGATCTTAAGTTCTTCAACAGCCGCCTGTCTGCAACTTTCGACTATTTTATCGAACACCGCACGGGGATTCTTATTTCTCCAGAATCTACTCCGAACATTATCGCAACCTCTCTGCCTAACCTCAATATAGGTAAGGTAAACAATCACGGTTACGAAATCTCTTTGGGCTGGCGCGACAGGATAGGTAAGAATTTCGGTTATTACGTAGATGCCAACGTCTCCTTTGCCCGCAACAAGATCCTTTATATGGACGAAGTACCCAAGCAGTTCTCTTATATGAACCATACCGGCGGTTCTACGGGACGTTACAGCAGATTGTACAACTTTGTCCGTCTTTATCAGTACAGCGACTTTACTACCGGTGCCGGTGGCGAGTTAGTTTTAAATCCGGAACTTCCGCAACCCTCCGTGAAGGTATATCCGGGCGATGCTATGTACGCTGACCTCAACGGTGATCATGTCGTAGACGGTAATGACAAATGTGTGACCGGCTTTGCCACCCGCCCGGAATATGTATTCGGCATGAACATGGGTTTCAACTGGAAAGGCTTTGACCTCTCCATGCAGTGGGTAGGCTCCAAGAACGTCAACAGAATGTACGAAATCGAATACCGTATCCCGTATACCAATGCAGGAAAGCGCGGTCTGCTAACCTACTTTTATGATGGTTGTTGGACAGAGGAGAACCAATTGGGTGCTGTCTATCCGCGTGCATCGGAAACTTCGGAAAGCTGGAATTCCGAGCCCTCTACTCTTTGGCTGGCAGATGCTTCTTATCTCCGCCTGAAAAGTCTGAGCCTCAGCTACACGCTCACCGGAAAAAAATTCTTGAAGAAACTGGGACTTACTTCACTCGGATTCAATTTCAGCGGTTATAACCTGCTGACTTTCTCACCGCTTAAATACCTTGACCCGGAAAGTAACCCTGACAACTATGGAGAGTATCCGCTGATTAAGGTGTACAGCTTTGGTTTAAATCTTAACTTCTAAAAGAACAACTTTATGAATAGTATATTAAAAGGATTCATGGCACTAGGATGCCTGCTAATGGCTTCTTCCTGCTCTGAAATCAGTTTCGGAGATAAATTTCTGGGCAATCAGCCTGAAAGTTCCGGAGCAACCACCAAAGAGATGTTTTCTTCGAGAATAAATGCCGAAAAGGTGCTGACAAAAGCATATACCGGATTACCTTACGGGCTGCCCACCACTTCCGACTGGAAGTTAGGTGTGAACATCCTCGAATCTCTCACTGACTTATGTTACAGTTTTCGAGACAACATCAACGACGGTCCTCTAAAACTTTATTATAACGGCGCACTCAGTCCCACCAACGTTCCCCGAAGTGCAGCCTACCGTTATGGAAGTAAAGCCGACTGGACTGCCATCCGCTACGCCTGGTGCTATATCGAGAATGTAAAAGATGTGCCCGATATGTCGGAAAGTGAAAAGAGCCAACGTATCGCTGAAGCGAAAACCGTTATAGCCCTTTGTTACTTCGAGATGCTTCGCTATGTAGGCGGCGTGACGTGGATAGACCACTATGTAGACGTCAACGAGGAGATGAACTTCCCCCGCATCACATTCGCCCAAACCGTGGAGAAGATTGTAGCTTTGCTCGACGAGGTCATCAACTCCAACTTAAAGTGGAAACAGGATGACGCGGATGACGGACGTATGACCAAGGCGGGAGCTATGGCACTGAAATTCAAAGTACTGCAATGGGCTGCCAGCCCCACTTTCAACTCTGACAAGAAATGGCATCCCCAAGCGGACGAATATACCTGCTACGGCAACTATAGCGCCCAGCGTTGGGAAGCTGCAAAGGCAGCAGGCGAGGCTTTCTTTGCGGAAGTGCAAAGACAAGGCGGATACTCGCTGATCCAGCCGGAGGAAGATACTCATCGGGCAAGACGTCTTGCCTACCGCCGGGCATACTATAATCGTGGCGGTACGGAAATACTGATCTCTACCCGTCATGGATATGATGTCAACACTATTTGGGAGTATATCGACAGCCGTCCTTGGGGGTATCTTCCTACATTAAACTATGTCGATATGTTCTCTTGGGCGGACGGAACCGATTTTCCGAAAGACTTCAACTGGCAGTCTCCTTCCCGTCAGCCTTTCTTTACCGTGGGTGATATGGAACCTACCCGTGACCCGCGCCTGTATGAAAATGTGGCTTGTCCGGGAGACACCTATTGCAATGGAACAGTCGCCCCTGTCCATCTCAATCATCCCAACTACAAAGCCGGTAGCGGATTCATGACCATGAAGTTCATCTTACAAGAGAACAGTGACCGTGAAGGGCCGATACAGTGGCCTCATACCCGTCTGCCGGAAATCATGCTGGGATATGCGGAAGTACTCAACGAAGTGAATAAACGTCCGAACGATGAAGCCTACAAGTTGGTGAACGATGTACGGAAGAGAGTAGGTCTCTCCGAACTTCCCAAGAACATGAATTACGATGAGTTTCTGGAAGCCGTACTGAGAGAAAGAGCACTGGAATTGGGATTCGAAGAGGTACGTTGGTTCGACCTTGTGCGCAGAGGTCGTGAAAACGATTTCAGAAAGCAACTGTACGGACTGCGGAGCAGAGGTAACGACCAACACAATCCCACAGCGTTCACTTTTGAGAAAGTAGAATTAAGCGACCGCTATTGGGTAGACAGTTGGGATACCAAATGGTATCTGGCTCCGATACCTCAAGACGAAATCAACAAGAGATATGGAATGACCCAAAATCCGGGTTGGTAAATTGATACGCAAACTAATATTCTATTGAACAATGAATAAAATAAACTATATATTAACCACTCTACTCCTGGGAGGTGCGGTAGTTCTGAACGCGCAGACACCAGCAACGGTATCGGATATGCAGCTGGCTGACACCTTGAGCGTAGGATACCGTATAAACGTATCTTCCCAGACCAGTAGTTATTCTGTCAACGGAGTCAATGCTTCTGCATTCGAAAAATCTCCGCATATAGACATCAGCAAAGCACTATATGGGAAAGTAGCCGGTCTGAACGTATATCAAGGCGCAGGCTCGTCAGCCGACAACGTTTCTTCTCTCTCCATACACGGTCATGCTCCGTTAGTGTTGATCGACGGTTTTCCTCGCGACATCACCGATATTAGTTCTATGGAGATCGAATCGTGCTACGTACTGAAAGACGCCGCTGCTGCTGCCCTCTATGGTATGCGCGGTGCTAACGGTGTAATATTGATTACGACCAAACGCGGCACAAGCAATGGACTAAAAGTAAAGGTAGACTATAACTTCGGCGTTAACACCCAGTTCCGCTCTCCTGACTTTGCAGACGCCTATACGTATGCGAACACTCTCAATACCGCACTGAGTGGAGACGGTCTGTCCGCACGCTACAATATCCGGGAATTGGAGGCTTTCCGTACAGGTATTTACCCATACGACTATCCGAACGTAGACTGGTGGGAAGAAACGTTGAACAAAACCGGATTTACACATAACCTAAAAATGGCTTTCAGCGGAGGTGGCGAAAAGTTCCGTTTCTATACCGTAGTAGATTACTATCGTGACCGTTCGATGCTGAAGAAAAATACGGAAGACACACGTTACGACACCACGCCCACAGATACACGCTTAACTGTGCGTACCAATCTGGACGTGAACGTGACTAAAAGTACTTATCTGAAACTCGGAATCGCTGGAAAACTGAAAGAACTTCGGGGAACCCGTTACGGGCGTAACGCTATCTTCAATGACATTTACGGCATTCCTTCGGCCGCATTCCCCATCCGTCATGAAAACGGCATCTTTGGAGGAAGTTCAGTCTATGGAGACAAGAACCCGATTGCCTTACTGAAACATTACGGACATATCCGTAATGTATACGGAAGCCTGCTCGCCGACTTGAGCGTCCGCCAAAAACTGGACATGCTGACCAAGGGATTGGCAGTCGAGGCGGCTATTTCTTTCGATAACATCGGAGGAATGTATGAAACCAGCAGCAAAAGTTACCGTTATATGAACAGCGGAGCCAGTATTTCCGACGATGGCACATTGATAACCACTCCTACTATTTGGGGCACAGACTCCGAAACCTTGGGACACAGCCAGCCTTTTGAAAACCTGTTGTTCAGAAGCAACTTCCAGGCAAAAGCGGACTATAGCCGTACCTTTGACAAACACCGGGTAGGAGGAGCATTGATTTACGACATGCAGTCAGTAAATAGAAACGGCAGAAACAATTCACAAAAAAATCTGTCAGTTTTAATGAATGCCACCTATACTTACGACGACCGTTATACCCTTAATGCCGTATTCAACCGTTCCGGTTCGGCATATTTGCCGGATGGAGACAAATTCGCGAACTATCCTGCCATATCTGCCGCCTGGATCGTATCCAACGAAGCATTCATGGAGAAAATAACTCCGATTAATATCTTCAAGATTCGTGCCTCCTATGGTCTTTCCGGTTGGGATGGAAACTTGAGCCACGAATTATGGCGCCAGTCATACGGTTATGCTGCAGGTTACAACTTCGGCGAAAACGCCGGAAGCGTTTCAGGAGGTAGCGAAGGTAACTTGCCAGTAGTCGGATTGGTAGCGGAGAAATCCCAAAAAGCGACTTTCGGATTTGATCTTTCCGCTCTCAACAACCGGTTAAATGCTACTGTGGAAGGTTTCTACGAGAAACGTTCGGATATACTTGTGTCCGGCGCCAATTCCACGTCCGGCATCATCGGTGTCACGGTGGGGCAAGTAAACGAAGGAATCTATAAATACAGAGGATTTGATGCCTCTTTGAACTGGAATGACAAAGCCGGTGATTTCCATTACAGTATCGGAGCAACCATGTCGTACTTGAACTCGGAAGTAGTCAATGTAAACCAAGCCTATCAAGAGTATGACTACTTGTACACCAAAGGCAACCGTGTGGGACAGATGTACGGTCTGGAAGCAATAGGATTCTTCAACAGTCAGCAGGAAATCAACAACAGCCCGCAGCAAACATTCTCAGGCATCGCTCCCGGTGACGTGAAGTATAAAGACCAAAACGGTGATAACCGCATTGATGAAAAAGATGTGGTAAAAATGTTCGGTTCCTCACTACCACGTTTCTACTTCGGATTCAATCTGAATTTCTCCTATAAAAGATTCGAACTCTCTGCCGACTTCCAAGGAATGACCGGTGTAACAGTCTCTCTACTTGACAGCCCGCTTTACCGACCGCTTGTGGACAACGGAAACATCTCGAACACGTTCCTGAACGAGGAAGTTTACTGGACACCGGAGAACAAAGCCAAAGCTACTATGCCGAGACTGACTACACAGGAAAACCAGAACAACTACCGTGCCAGTTCATTGTGGTATCGTGACGGTTCGTTCCTGAAATTACGGAACCTGCTGGTAGCTTATACATTTCCGAAATCTCAGACCCGTTTTGCCGATTTACAAGTATTCGTGCAAGGCACTAACTTGTTCTCGCTAGATAACATCCATTTTGCCGATCCCGAACAACTTGGTATCGCTTATCCGTCTGCAAGGAGCTATTGGGCGGGTGTGAAACTTAATTTTTAATGTAAAGTAAATGAACATTATGAGAACCAAATACATCATCTTAACCGTTTTGTCTTCGTTGAGCCTTGCTTCGTGCAATTATCTCGATTTTGATGAAACAAACGGTTTGAAGACAAAAGAAGACATGTATAAGTATTTCGGTACAAGCAAAGATATGCTGTCCCACGTATACTCATATATGCCGCAAGGATATGCGTATTTCGCAACTGAAGGAATCTTTTCCGAAGAGAGTTATTCCATGCGTGACTGTGCCTCAGACGACGGTGAGTTCGGAGCTTACGCCGCCAACATCCAAAACGCGAACAACGGCAATTGGTCACCCATCAAAACGTATGATGACGCTTGGACGCTCTATCGTGGCATCCGTGCCGCCAATAGTTTTCTTACAGAGATTGCACAAGTGGACTTCTCGCGTTATGAACACGACGGACAATATCAGAATTGGATGAAGCAATTGAAATACTTCCCTTACGAGGCCAGAGTGCTGCGCGCACACTACTTTTTTGAGCTGGCACGCCGCTATGGTGATATCGCCATGCCATTGGAAGTGCTTACAGAAGAAGAAGCGAACACTATTGGTAAAACACCATTTGCCGAGGTGATTAATTTTATTGTCAACGAATGTAACGAGGCTGCTAACAACTTACCGGATGATTATGTAAACGAACCGGGAGCGGAGATAGGCAGAGTAACCAGAGGTTTTGCAATGGCGGTGAAATCAAAAGCATTATTATATGCAGCCAGCCGCTTACATAATCCTTCTATGGATACCGAATTATGGAAGCAATCCGCCAAAGCTGCATTGGACATCATGAATACAGGACTTTACTCCCTTGACGGTCAAGAGAGTGCCAACAACTTCGCATCAAAAGAAGTGGTACTGATGAGACTCAATGCTGAAGCTACAAACTTCGAGAGATATAATTTTCCTCTTCGTTTCACTTACGGGGCACGCACTTCCATGATTGCTTACGGCAACTTCCCGTCACAAAATCTGGTGGACGCCTTTGAAACCGCCAACGGTTATAGAGTGACACTGGAAAATACCGGTTGGGTTTGCGATGACCCCGATTTCAATCCGCAAGCTCCTTATGAAAACCGTGACAAACGATTCTATCGCACAATTCTCGCCAATGGCATGACATTTAAAGAGAGTACGGTAGAAACGTTCAAAGGAGGTATCGATGATGGTATTGTGTCAGAAGGAGGTTCGCCCACCGGTTATTTTCTACGCCGGTACATTCAGGAAGGTACCAGTTTTGAACCGGGCAGGGAATCAGCCAACAAGCACTATTGGGCAATTTACCGTTATGCGGAAACCTTGCTCACCTATGCAGAATCCATGGTTAATGCTTTCAATGATGTCGACTACACTGATGAGACTTATGTGTATTCAGCATTGTGGGCTATCAACGAAGTAAGAAAGAATGCCGACATGCCGCTACTTACTTCTATGGGAAAAGAAGAATTCTTGGAACGTCTGTACAATGAATGGCGCGTAGAATTTGCCTTCGAAGATCACCGTTTTTGGGATGTACGTAGGTGGAAAATAGCTGATACTACCCAGCGCGAACTGTACGGAGTGAAGATTGAAAAACAACAGAACGGCACACTGAGTTTTTATAAAAACCTTTATGAAAGCCGCACATGGAGAGACTGCATGTATCTCTATCCTATACCTCAGAGCGAGCTGTACAAAAATACAAACTTAAATCCTCAAAATGCAGGATGGTAATTTATTGTCTAATCTAATAGTAAATATGATATATGAAAAAGTTATATAACAACACATTATTGCAACTGATTCTTGCATTGTGCACATTCAGTTTCGTAGCATGTCAGGAGTTCGATATCGACTCACAGCCGGAAGGACCCCTCAACATCCAGATAGATGCACTGGAGGCTTATACCGCTTTGGCAACTTCTCCCAGCAACATCGTTTTTAATATAAGTTCAAACACCCCTTGGACAATCGAGAGTAATCAACAGTGGTGCAAACCCACTCCCACTATGAGTGCGGCAAGTTCACTGGTTTCGGAGATTGTAGTAACTCTCGAAAATAATGTGGGAAAACAAATGCGTACAGCTCAACTGTTCATCAAGGCTGAAGGCATTGAGGGAACTAAGGTAGTGACTATCGAACAAGCTTCTAAAGAAGACTTGGTAGTAATTCGCCCTACGGATATCGTTCCTACCGAAGGAGGCATGGTTTCATTTAATATCATTTCCAATAAACCGTGGGAAATCATTACTACGACTCAGTTCCTTGAGAATATCGATAAAACATCCGGTACGGGAAATGAGAACGGTGAGAAAGAGAACATTACAATTACTGTCCCCCAAAATACAGGAGCAATAAGAAGTGCGGAAATCACCGTGAAAACGGCTTTTCAGGAGGAGACATTCACTATTACCCAAGATGGTATTGTGATTGAAACCAAGAATGAAGAAGATGCTGTTAACACAATGAGCGGAGAAGGTGGAGAGAAAACAATAGAAATCAACTCTAGTGTAGAATGGAAAATAGAAATTCCGACTGAATACAAAGAATGGCTGAGTGCAGAAGCAGACGGTAATCGGTTAAAACTGTCTACTACGTTTAATAATTTATTCGTTCCGCGTACCGGACACATCTTACTGTATCCTAAAATGAATGTTCCGGGATTTGAAGGCGTGCCTATTGAAGTGACACAACCCAGAAATATGTCTCTAAACAGAGGAGAGGAGACCGTAGATCCGGTGACAGGATATACTACTATCCAAAGTAAAGGCGCAGCCAGATTTGTATCCAATTTTGGATTCAGAAAAGGAAAAGTTGCTTGGGAGTTTGACAAAGTGGATATACCGGACAGTAATGGAGCAATCGAACTTAACGGAGATACATGGACTTGGGGAGATGGCTCCGGTTATATCAAAGCCTGGTTGAGACCGGAAAGTTCAGAGATGACTTCAAACATTGATGCATGGGACGGAGCTTACTTTAGACTACAAAACTTTAATATAAACATCAATGACGTTAAATCTATTTCCATTGAAGCCAAAGACGATCCGGAAAATGAAGGCAAAATATGTCTAATACTTTACGTCAACGAACAAGAGGTAGCACGGATGAAAAATAAGACGGACATTTATGCGGTCAATCCGAATTTCCGTGGACAACAGTTCTACTTCGGATTTGAAAGTGAAACAGACCAGATTTGTACAATGACATTCAAATCTATCAACTTTGAGTCTTATGAATAATACTAAAAACATAAAGTAAATATGAAATCAATTATACATAAAGCAATATACTGGGCTTTACCGCTTTTGACATTGCCTACAACTGGTTTACTGTTGCAGAGCTGCGAAGAGGACAAAGCAGAGAAGTGGGTCGACTTGCGTTATAGAGTAGAAGACTCTTACGTGATCCAAGCCTCCAACCCGGAGCCTTTCTCTTTCGAAGTCAAGTCTACTGACTCATGGGAAGTCTTCGGAAAATATGACTGGTATACCCTTTCACCCTCAACGGGTGAAGCTGGTAAGACCTATACTGTAACTGTTGCCTGCAAAGAGAATACCGCACTGGACGACCGTATAGATACCATTCACATCAAGAGTGACTATTGGACAGGCAAACGCTTTGTACTCACTCAGAAAGGTACTGCCTATCTGAATGTAGAGGACGTAGAGATGATTAACCAAGAAGGCGATGCTATGACATTCAATGTGCTCAGTAACCAGAAGTGGAGTGCTAAGGTGACAGAAGGTGACATCTGGCTTTCTATCCGAGGTAACGACGGGAAGATTGAAGGCGAGCAAAACGGACAGATTACAGTAGAAGCTACCCCCAACACAGGTGAAATGAGAACGGGTGTAGTAACCATTTACGACCGCCACGGAAAAGTTGCCATGGAAGTGAAATGCACACAAGACGGCGTGCTGCTGACACCGGAAACACCAGTGAACGGTAAGTGGTTTACCATCTATGAGCAAGAGCAGGAGCTCAAAATCTCCATAGAATCCAATGCAGAATGGACTGTTTATAAAGAGAATGAACTGGACGATACATGGTACGATTTCGAGAAAACTTCTTTCTCCGGTTCTGAAGAACTGGTAATCAAAGTATCCGAACATACGGGGTCCAGCGTTCGTACGGGAACAATCATACTGGCAACCAAAGCCGCCGAAGGCGCTACACCGCTGACCAAGACCGTGAAGTTCAAGCAGGCCAATCCCAAACGTCCTGAGGTACACAACATGGATGTTACGTTAGGTACTCAATATGGTCCCGGCAGCTTGATGCCCGGACGTTACAACTTCTACTTCGAACCTTTCAATGCCAACTTCGAACTCTTCTTTATGTGGGGAGATGTGGAACTTCGTTTCCATGTCAGTGACAATATAACCCTCCTAAGTACGAGACCTTGGTGTAGTGATGTGTTCGATGATAGATCTGATTGCCGCCACACTGTAGATTCCAGTCAACCCAATGTACTGTCGTTTGAACTCCAAGAGAGCGTAACACCTACCGGCAGCTGGCTCTACACCGAATGGATACTGAACAATAAGATAATCGCCAAAGCAACCAGCGATGGTGTGAGCGATGCAGACGGAACAGGCGACACGTGGAAAGTGCCATTCTCGCAACTTAGCTCCGGCGGAACTTTCCTTGTCAGAGCAACAAGTGGCAGTCTCGTATTTACTAAATGGGAATATGTGGCTCCGTTAAACTGGGGAGACTGATTCTTTAGTCAAAAAGTGCTTGCCCGCTTGCCAACAACAATTCGGGTAAGTGCTTATTAAACTCATAATACATAAAACCAAAAGAGTATGATGAAAAAAAAATTATTATTTATATTGAGCCTGACATTCATCGGTATTTCCTGTTTTGCTTGTCTGGACGATGAAACGAAGTACGTCACTCAAAAAAAGACTAACTATCCGCTTACAGCTTTTGCCGTAGCAGTGAATAATGTACAAACGGGTACTACCTCCTATTATCACGGAAAGATAGACCAGACCACCCACAAGATAGAAATCGGAACCATCGAAAATGCGAATGTCATCACCGGCGTGGATTATACATTGATGGACGGAGCGAGCATTTCACCAGACCCCGCTACCTTTATACAAAACTGGCAGAAAGAGCAAAAGGTGACTGTCACCACCGCGAACAATCAGTCGATTACTTATACCATCGTACTACCGAAGTATGACGAAACGTTGAAAGACATTATCTTTATAGACGATTTCAACGTAAATGGCATTCCCAACCCCAACAGCTGGGTACTCTGTCAAAAATCAACATCAGACTGGTGCGACGAGATGTCCGAAAGCTACGACCAAGCATATGTAGAAGATGGCAAACTGATACTAAAGGCAGAAAAAATAGGTAATGAATATCGTGCCGGCGGTATCGAGTCAATAGGTAAGGTAGACTTCACCTTCGGGCGTGTTGAAGTCAGAGCGAGAATCCCCAGACATCCTGACGGAGCCTTTCCTGCTATCTGGCTGATGCCTCAAAAGTCTGCTCCCTTATACAGTAGTTGGCCGAATGGCGGTGAGATTGACATAATGGAGCATATCCGGCAAGAAGATGTGATTTATCAGACAGTGCATACCCACTATACCTACGACTTGAACATCAAAGATCCTATCAACTCGACATCGGTAACATGCAGCTACGAGGACTGGAATATCTATGCCGTAGAATGGACAGAAGATAAAATAACGTTCTTTGTCAATGACCAAAAGACTTTCTCTTATGAGAACCTCAAGCTGGCAAATGAAGAAGAAATGAAACAATGGCCGTTCACCAAAGATTCTTCTTTCTATATCATTCTGAATATGGGACTTGGAGGAAACGCAGATTCATGGGCAGGTCCTATTGATGACACCGATCTACCTGCCATTATGGAAATAGATTGGGTAAAGGTTAGCAAACTGAATAAATAGTTTTTCTGATTAAGGTAGAACTAAGTTTTTAGGGACTTCTTAAAGGAAGAGGAATGAAAGCATAAACATACTTTATGATTTTCATTCCTCTCATTGTTACAATCGGTTTTCTAACATCAATCACAAACAGGTGTCGCCTCCCACTTTATCCTGTTTCCGGTAAGCAGAAGGAATCTCTCCTTTTATAGATTTGAAAACCTTGCTGAAATAACGCAAGGAGGAGAAGCCAACTACTTCAGAAATCTCGGTAATATTCATAGTGGTGGTTGTAAGCAACACGATAGACCGTTCAATACGCTGCTTATTCACATAATCTACAATCCCCATACCTGTGATAGTTTTCACTTTATTAAACAACAATGAGCGACTGATACACATATTAGTAGCCAAAAACGCAACATCCAGTTCCGGATTGCTCATGTTGTCCGCAATCAATGTATTCAACTTCAGCAGAAAAGTCTCATCAGCATTACTGAAACTCATATCCTTATGTGTCAACAATTTGTCATCCTTATAGCGTATCCTGATCTGTTCACGCTGCCGTAGTTGGTTATGAATTAGCGCCAGCAAGCTATCTATCTCGAAAGGCTTCGGAAAAAAGACATCCGCCCCAGTCTTATAACCGGTGTACATATTTTGTGAATTATGATAGGCAGTTAATAAAATGAATGGAATATGACTGATTTTCAAATTAGTCTTCACTTCCTTGCATAGTTCAAACCCATTCATCCGAGGCATCATGACATCACTGATGATAATGTCAGGCAATCGGTCTTTAATCTGCTCCAACCCTTCTTTACCATCTTTAGCAACGTATACACGAGCAAAATAATTACTCAACGTTTCTTTCAAATAGTTTCGTAATTCAGAAGTGTCTTCTACCACCATCACCGCATATTTCTTTAAGAATGTATAATCAATCTTGTCTTGTTCATTCACTTCCACTCCTGTAGACGTATCTGCCCGCAACAGTTCCTGTCGTCCATATGTATCCGCCAATAACGGTAACTCAAAATAGAATACCGCCCCTTTTCCTTCTGTATTCGAAGCACCCACTTTTCCCTTATGATGAGCAATAAGGCTCTTCGCATAAGAAAGTCCGATACCACTCCCTCCCTTCTCATGTATCCCTTGATAGAAACTAGAGAAAAGAGAATCTGTATCCACCATATTCAACCCCATTCCTTCGTCCTTGACAGAAACCCGTACCCGTCCTTCTCCCTCCAACAGACAGGTGATTAGCGTAGTAGTAGTATTTGATTCACTGAACTTGAGTGCATTCATCAGGAAGTTGGAAAGAACGAACTCACACTTATTCTTATCAAAAGGAACCTTCCCTATGCGCTCATCCAGTTCATATTCCAGCCAAATACCCTTCACGCGATATTCATCGGCAAATTTATCTCCGACAGACCGTACCCACTCATTCAGAGAGTAGGGCAGGATATGTAACATATCTTTTCCCTCCTCCAGTTTCCGCACGTCAAGTACCATGTCGATAATGTTCTTCATTTGGTGTGCTTGCTTATAAATTGGGACTAACAATTTTTCTACCTCACGATCACTACCTGATTCATGATTAATAATACGCTTCAACGGTGCACAAATCAGCGTAAGAGGCGTACGAAGCTCATGACTGATGTTCGTTAAGAAATTAATTTTCTCTTCATACATTTTGTTTTTCAGACGCAGAATCTCCCGCTTCTGTTTGGCTTTCTTTTTTCGATAAAAATAGAAAGTAATGCCATAAACTACTATTCCCACCAATATACATAACCCCGCATAAAACCAATTGCTCTTCCACCAAGGGGAAACAACCACGACATGAAGAATCGGCTGTTTCACACTCCACCCCCCATTACGAGTATAATAAGAAGCAGTAATTGTATACTCCCCTATCGGTAGATAATTAATAACCAAAGAGTTGGAATTGAAATTAGCCAAGTCCTGCCCGATTCCTTCAATATTAAACCGGAAAAAGTTTTTACGAAACACATCTCCCTCGTTCAACAGGACTTTCAGTTGCAGAGAGGAAAAGTCCCATGGAACCCGAATAGTTTCAATAGCTTTCTCCCGCTTCTCGGATAATGGGACAGGCAAACCATTCAGTAATACATCTAGTAATTCAACAGTATGATCTTCTTCCGTTTCTAAATGAAAGCCAGAATTTATCACTGTCATCCCCATAGTACCACCTAGAAAAACATCTCCATTATGAGCAAGAAGAGTGGCCTGAAAAAGATATTCGTTAGGCAAAACCCCGTCCACCTCGTCCAATGTAACAAAGTTCCGAGTGAGAGAAGAATAAACGAACAAATATCGTCTTGTTCCTACCCATATCCGATGTTGGTTATCAGTTACAACAGAAGATACCTCTTGAAACAAACTCGTCTTGATCAACTCGCTCTCTCCTGTTCGTGGATCGTAACGTACCAAGCCTTCGGTAGACGCTAACCAGAAAACGCCATCCTGGTCACGCGATGCATCATTAATGATATATTTCCCCTGATAAATCGTCCTGAAAATCCCTTCCGAGGAATCATATTCGCAGATATTTTTCAAATCGGTAAGATAAGTTTTCGTACCCACAGTAGCTATGATCAAGGGCGAATTTCGTTCGTATTCTCTTCCCATAGTGGCTACAATCTCAAATTTACGACGAGTAGTATCGTATATAAAAATATGTTGGCCACTGAAAAGAATCTTGTCTGGCGTTACCCGTCGGATGTTGACAGAGAAACCGTCAATACATTCACGACCATTTGTTTCTTTATCGACCAGAACAAAAGGACGTACCCGTCCCGTTTGCTTATGAAAAATAAAGAGTCCCTCGTTGAAAGAGGAAAATAATAATTCATCAGGGGTATATTCGACAATAGAAACCACCTTTTCATGCATAGTAGAAGGATAATGCTTAAAAGTTCCCGTTAACGGATCAAACCTATTGATTCCACCGCCATCAGTCCCCACCCAAACCATTCCATCACTATCTTGGAAAAAACTATTGATGGTCTGATTGCTCAACCCATATAAATTGCCAAAAGGAACATTCTGATAAGAACAAGCAAATACATTTCTTATACCAATCAACCCTCTGCGGATACTGCCCGCCCACATATTATTGGCAGAATCCAAATAAAGCCGATAAATGGTATTGGCAGGAAAGGAGTGAACATCATCCTGCTTTTGCTGAATGTTGGTAAACGAAAAATCATCCAAGGAAATGATGTTAATTCCGCCACCATCAGTTGCCACCCAAAGCTGATTATCTTTCTCCATAATATCATGAATGACATCGTACGTCAGAGAGGAATTGGATGTTGTAAAATGTTTCAAAAGTTTACCTTCTTGATAGCAGTACAGCCCACTACCATAAACGCTCACCCACAGACGCTTATGGGAATCTAAGAAAATAGTAGTATAACTCTTTCCGGTAAAAGCATCTACCTTCTTCAGTTCGTGGGTTTTAATATTGAAAGAATATATGCCATTCCAACATGAGTTAAGCAAGATATGTTCGTCATCGTAACGCACCATCTCCCAAAAAGGAACATAATAAGCAGGATCCTTTGCATAATATAAAGGTTCAAGTTTATTAGTGGCATAAGTATATTTATAAATATCACCTGACCCACCCAACAAAATTCCCCCTTCTACCAATAAACTGGAAGCAACATAAATAGGTTTACCATTACTTGATAAAGTTTTAAAGTTATCATGGCCTCTATTATAAAGACAAATACCAACTGTTGTGGCTACCCACAAATTATGCAAAGAATCTTCCGCTATAAAAATTATATTATCTGAGGGCAATGTACTTTCGTCCTCCGGCCGATGCAAATAGTGTTTCAAATGATCGCGATCGTAACAATTCAAACCAGACTCTGTACCAATCCATAAATAGCCTCTATGATCATTCAAGATACATTGTACTCTTGACTGCGAAAGTCCTTCTTTAATTCCAAGCTGTTTATAATAATAGTAAGGGGATTGGCTTCGAATGGAATGAGCCATTCCGACAAAGAAGAATATTAAATATATTTTTAACAGAACTTTACTCATATTTAGTAAGACATACAATACGATTTGTAAATATAATAAATTTTATTTTAATAGTACTGTTTTATTTCAAATTCTAATTATAAGTAAAGTACTTTTTCTTCCGTATATAAAATACGAATTAATTTCGAACCTATTTAAACATGAATTTAGCATAACCGTTGGTATGTTCTTCCACCTCCTACGAATACTTCTATGCGCTGAAAAAGAAAATTTATAGTTATAACTGATTTATATCGGGCTGACGTTATTTTACTAAAAAACATTAGATTCTCCTTATATTATAAGGTAGGGAGAATCTTTTTTTTTACTTTTGTGCCCAAATATTGTGGTACAAGCCATTATAAAAGAAAGAATTATGCAGAAAAACCTTGTCATTGTCGAGTCTCCGGCAAAAGCAAAAACGATTGAAAAGTTTCTTGGGAAAGATTTCAAAGTCCTTTCAAGTTACGGACATATACGCGATCTGAAGAAAAAAGAGTTCAGTATCGACGTAGAGAAGAATTTTAAACCCAATTATGAAATTCCGGCAGACAAAAAGGCTCTGGTTAGCACACTGAAAGCAGAAGCGAAAGAGGCAGAAACCGTATGGCTCGCATCCGATGAGGACCGCGAGGGAGAGGCTATCGCCTGGCATCTGTATGAGGTCTTAAAACTAAAACCGGAAAACACAAAACGAATCGTATTTCATGAAATTACGAAAAGTGCTATCTTAAAAGCAATCGAACAACCACGTGATATTGACATTAACCTCGTGAATGCACAGCAAGCACGACGTATTCTGGACCGTATCGTAGGTTTTGAACTGTCTCCTGTACTTTGGAGAAAAGTGAAACCGGCGCTTTCGGCAGGACGTGTACAATCGGTTGCCGTTCGACTGATTGTTGAGCGCGAACGCGAAATCCATGCTTTCAAATCGGAAGCAGCTTACCGTGTGACCGCCGTTTTCCTTGTGCCCGACACTGATGGGAAACTAGTGGAGATGAAAGCCGAACTGGCCCACCGTATCAAAACGAAGAAAGAAGCAGAAGCATTCCTCAACGCATGTAAAGGAGCTAATTTTGCTATCGAAGATATTACTACCCGTCCGTTAAAGAAAACACCTCCTGCTCCGTTCACAACTTCGACATTGCAACAGGAAGCTGCACGCAAATTAGGCTATACGGTGGCGCAAACTATGATGATTGCCCAACGTTTGTACGAATCGGGATTTATCACCTATATGCGTACCGACTCCGTGAACTTGTCGGAATTTGCAACCATAGGCAGTAAGGATGCTATCATCAAAATGATGGGTGAACGTTATGTGCATCCTCGTCACTTTGAAACGAAAACCAAAGGGGCACAGGAGGCACATGAAGCAATCCGTCCTACCTATATGGAAAACCAGTCCATCGAAGGGACAGCGCAGGAGAAAAAACTGTACGACTTGATATGGAAACGTACCATTGCCTCACAAATGGCAGATGCGGAACTGGAAAAGACAACTGTTACAATATCAATTAGCAGTAGTAGTGAAGTCTTTACAGCTATCGGTGAAGTTATTAAATTCGATGGATTCTTGCGTGTATACCGTGAATCTTATGACGATGAAAATGAACAAGAGGATGAAAGTAATCTGTTGCCTCCTCTGAAAAAAGGTCAGAAACTGGAACACGGTCCTATCGTTGCAACCGAACGTTTTACCCAACGCCCACCGCGCTATACCGAAGCAAGTCTTGTACGTAAATTGGAGGAGCTGGGAATCGGTCGCCCATCTACGTATGCGCCTACCATTTCCACGATTCAGAATCGCGAATATGTGGAAAAAGGCAATAAAGACGGAGAAGAACGGATGTTCAATGTGCTGACATTAAAAGACCAACAAGTCAAAGACGAAAATCATACTGAAATTACCGGAACAGAAAAGGCCAAGTTATTCCCTACGGATACCGGAACGGTAGTAAATGATTTCCTCACCGAATATTTCCCTGATATTCTGGATTATAACTTTACAGCTAGTGTAGAAAAAGAGTTCGATGAAATTGCCGAAGGAGAAGTGAAATGGACTTCAATTCTGAAAACCTTCTACGACCAATTCCACCCGTCAGTAGAAAACACTTTGGCAATAAAGACTGAACATAAAGTAGGCGAACGTATTTTGGGTGAGGAACCGGAAACAGGTAAACCTGTTTCGGTAAAAATCGGACGTTTTGGTCCTATGGCGCAAATCGGTACGGCGGAAGATGAAGAAAAGCCACGTTTTGCACAAATGAAAAAAGGTCAGTCCATAGAAACGATCACATTGGAAGAAGTGCTGGAATTGTTCAAGCTGCCCCGTACGTTAGGCGAATATGAAGGAAAGACAGTCAGTGTAGGTATTGGTCGTTTCGGTCCGTATGTACTACATAATAAGGTGTATGTATCGCTCCCGAAAACGATGGATCCCATGGAAATTACTTTAGAAGAGGCGGAACAACTGATTCTAGAGAAACGCACAAAGGAAGCCGAACGCCACATCAAGAAGTTCGCAGAAGAACCAGAATTGGAAATTCTGAATGGTCGTTACGGACCATATATAGCATATAAAGGTAATAACTATAAGATTCCTAAAGATATTGTCCCACAGGATTTAAGCCTGCATAGTTGCATGGAATTAATCAGGATACAGGACGAGAAAGGTGTTACCTCAGCACCAAAAAAGAAATTTGCAAAAAAGAAGTAAATATCTTTTGGAAAGCTTTCGGTTTATTTCTATATTTGCCCATTAATATCTTTATATTTCATTAACATATGAAACAAACAATATTTGTAAAGACATTAATGGGCATATTTTGTATCCCATTGATATGTAGTTGTGTAGACAATGAACGTGATTTATTTCAAGAACCCGAGAAGATTCCCAAAGAACAGTTCTTTGATTTCGACATGAATCAAAGTTTAGCCTTAGATATTGACTATGGCTTTAAGGAAGAATATACGGTTCTTTTTGAGATTTATGACCAAGATCCGATCGAAGTAAATGACAAAGATGGTAGTTGGAAGAAAAAAGAAGTAGAACCCTTTTATCGGGCTGCAACTGACAAACATGGTAAATTTAGTGAAGATGGAATAAGTATACCGGCTGATATCTCAGAAGTATGGCTATCATCCGACTATCTAGGTACAGCATCTCCGGTAAAACTAACAATTAACGCCGATCATCGTATTTCTTTCAACCAAAATGACTATGTTAAGTCCCTGCTTGAAAAAGCATCAACCCCGATAAGCAGAGGGGCAACAGCCAATCAGCACAAATATTTGGATGTCTGGACACTGCTGCCTGGTATGGACTGGGATGACAACGGACGTCCCAATAACTTATCAAAAGAAAAGAATATTCCTCCTGCTGATGTACTTTATAATATAAAAAGCATCTTCGACAAAGCGGGAGGAAGGAACATTCATGATAACTATCCTGAGTTCTTTAATGGTGATATGATATCAGATATCCCTATCACTAAAGATACAGAAGTTAGTCTAGTATTTGTTAACAGTAGTGCCGCATGGTATAATACAGTAGGGTATTACACTTATCCGACCAGCGAAATACCGACCATAGAAAACATCAAAAGGATATTAGCATTCCCAAATGCTTCTCCTATTTATAAAACAGCCGGAGTAGGAGCTTTAGTCTGTGGTGATGAAGTTAAACTAAAATACTGGAATGAAGACACGGGAAAATTTGAAGACAAATTTCCTAAGGGCGTCACTATTGGCTGGTATCTGCAAGGTATGGGATTCAGAAGCACACCTTCAAACGGAGATTCACAAGGCGATCTCGTAAAAGGAATGGGCCCTCGATACTCCACCACAATTTTGAATGAACCGGGAAAGGATGGCGTACAAAGACAAAGAACCATATCGTTACGGGACAGTAAATCTAATCAGATTGTTGCTATCGGATTTGAGGACAACATAGACCTCGATTACTGTGATGCAATTTTCTATGTTCACATAGCCGAAAAAGATGCTATTGATGAAGGTGTAATTCCCGAGTTACCAACAGATCCGGAAGGTCCAACTGATGAAGACAACTATACTTCTTATTCCGGGATATTGACATTCGAAGACTTATGGCCGGAGCAGGGAGATTACGATATGAATGACGTAATGATACGATATACCAGTAAAGTATATAAATCAATACTGACCAATCGTATCTATAAGGTTGTTGACGAGTTCACTCCATTACATCGTGGAGGTTATTTAGTGAATGGTTTTGGTTATCAATTGCATAACACTACTAATAGCGATATTAGCAAAGTTACTATTGAAAGCCCTTCGTATGCGCCCAAATCCCAATATATGCCCGGAGAAACAGAGGCTGGTCAATCACATCCTACAATCTTGCTATTTGATAATATGGCAATATTTGATAATAAAGAAGAAAAAGCCAGGAAATACACTGTAACTATCCAAGTAAATGATGTTACTTCGAAAAGTATATTGCCACCTTACAATCCGTTTATCTTCGTAGGATCTGGCCAAGCCAGAGGTAGAGAAGTGCACTTGGTAAAATATCCTCCTACTGATAAAGCCGATCTTTCATTATTAGGAACAGGAAAAGACGTATCCAGGCCAGAAGAAGATTTATATTATGTTTCAATAGATCTGATGCCGTTTGCACTCAATATGCCGGTTAGTGAATTCCCGATCCCTGAGGAAGGTATAAGAATAGACGAATCGTATCCGAAGTTTACGACATGGGTTAAATCTAATGGCGCACAAGCTAAAGACTGGTATAAGTATCCTAAGAAATAACAATTATCAGCATAAGAAACAGAATCGGGCAGGCAAGGCTTGAACTTTGTCTGCCTTTCTTTTTTACTTTATCCTACCTTAAATCCCCTATCGGTATACACTCTATCAAACAAAGAGAGAGGGGAATCATACGACACGCAACATATTTATAAAATGATCTAACGGGATTCCTTTCATTATATACATAATGAAGCAACCCCGTAGAAAGATATTTTGTTCAGAGAATGTCTTACATTCTGGAAGGTACTTCAATACCCAGTAAACTCATACCCAAACGCACGACTTTGGCCACATTAGCCGACAGAGCGATACGGAACACTTTCACCGCTTCGTTCTCTTCGCGCAAAATACTGAAGTCATGGTAGAACTGGTTGTATTCTTTCACCAAATCATAAGTATAATTCGCAATAATAGACGGGCTGTAATCTTCCCCTGCCTGCTTGACAACAGCAGCAAAGTCGGCAACCATTTGAATCAGCCCCTCTTCTTTTTCGCTCAATTCAATACCAGCAGGAATCTGTCCGGGAACCACAATACCCGATTCGGCAGCTTTACGAAGCACAGACTGAATACGAGCATAAGTATATTGAATAAACGGGCCTGTATTACCATTGAAGTCGATAGACTCTTTCGGATTAAACGTCATATTTTTACGCGCATCTACTTTCAAAATGAAATATTTCAATGCACCCAGACCGACGATACGGGCAATATCATCAGCTTCTTCCTGTGTCAAACCATCCAATTTGCCAAGTTCCTGTGAAGTTTCTTTAGCAGTGGCAATCATTTCTTCCATTAGGTCATCAGCGTCCACCACCGTACCTTCACGAGATTTCATCTTGCCCTCCGGCAACTCTACCATTCCATAAGAGAAGTGAACCAGGCTCTTGCCCCACTCAAAACCGAGTTTGTCAAGCAGAATAGAAAGCACCTGAAAATGATAGTTTTGCTCATTACCTACTACATAAATCATCTTGTCAATAGGATAGTCTGCAAAGCGAAGTTTAGCTGTACCGATATCTTGCGTCATATAAACAGATGTACCATCGCCACGAAGAAGCAACTTATGATCCAAACCTTCAGCAGTCAGATCCGCCCAAACAGATCCGTCCTCTTTTTTGAAAAAGAAACCTTTTTCCAGCCCTTCCATAACCTTCTCCTTCCCTTCGAGATAAGTGTTGGATTCATAATATATCTTGTCGAAGCTGACACCCATTTTCCGGTAAGTTTCATCAAATCCGGCATACACCCAGTTATTCATCATTTCCCACAATCCGCGTATTTCCGGGTCACCGGCTTCCCACTTCACCAACATTTCACGAGCTTCCTGCATCAAGGGAGAAGCAGCTTCCGCTTTCGCCTTAGCTTCATCCTCACTCATTCCCTGTGCCGCAAACTCAGTCATAAGTTCCTTTACCTCCGCTTTATAATGCTTATCGAAAGATACATAATAATCGCCAACGAGGTGGTCACCTTTTTTGCCGGAAGTTTCCGGGGTTTCACCGTTTCCATATTTCTTCCATGCCAGCATGGATTTACAGATATGGATACCACGATCGTTTACGATATTTGTTTTTACTACCTTATTACCATTTGCCGCCACAATGTTAGCCAATGCGTTACCTAAAAGGTTATTACGCACATGACCTAAATGAAGAGGTTTGTTCGTATTCGGAGAAGAATACTCAATCATCACCAATGGCGAAGTTTCGGTAGCTTTCACCAGACCATATTGTTCGTCAGCCTGAATTTCATTCAGCAAATCGATCCACGTAGCCGATGCGATAGTCAAGTTCAGGAAACCTTTTATCACATTAAAAGCTGCTACTGCCGGTTCGTTCACCTTCAGATATTCACCGATTTCCTGCGCCGTCTGTTCCGGTCCTTTTCTTGACATTTTCAGAAAAGGGAACACGACCAGCGTCAGATGTCCTTCAAATTCTTTTTTGGTCTTTTGAATTTGCACCATTTTTTCAGGGACTTCCTGACTGTAGAGTGCTTTCAGTCCGCTAATGACGGACGCTACAAGTTTATCTTCTATCTTCATAATCAAGTTGTTTCTTGCGCGCAAAGATACAAAAAAAGGAGACGTATACGTCTCCTCTTTCTAATTTCTTTCAACTATGATATCTTATTCAACAGCTGCAGACAATTCAGCACCAGCTTTAAACTTAGCTACTTTCTTTGCAGGAATAGTAATAGTTGCCTTTGTAGAAGGGTTAATACCAGTTCTTTCAGCTCTTTCGCTTACAGAGAAAGTACCAAAACCAACGAGAGATACTTTATCGCCAGCTTTCATAGCATTAGTAACTGAAGTGATAAAAGCATCAAGTGCTTTTTTTGCATCGGCTTTGCTCATTTGAGATTCAGCAGCCATTGCGCTAATAAGTTCAGACTTATTCATAATACGTAAAATGATTAATTAATATATATGTTACACAAAAGATTATCCTACAAGGGATTAATTCCACAAATATAGCCGAACAAAACAACATATCAAATAAAAACATAAAAAAAACGCAGCAAATTATTGAAAAAGAGCTAATAGGAAGTCTTTTTCATGCTTTAAAACAGAATTTATTCGTACTTTTGCATCTAGTATCTAAATATTCAGAATTTAAAATGATGCCAACTGTAACTAAAAACCTGATAATTATCAATGTATTAGTATTTTTCGGAACGCTTGTAGCCCAACGTTACGGTATAGATTTAGCTAATTATCTAGGATTACATTTTTTCCTCGCAAGTGATTTCAATCCGGCACAGCTCATCACGTACATGTTTATGCATGGCGGGTTCAGCCATATATTTTTTAATATGTTTGCCGTTTTCATGTTCGGACCGATTCTCGAACAAACCTGGGGCCCCAAACGTTTCCTGTTTTACTATATCCTTTGCGGTATCGGTGCAGGACTCATTCAGGAAGGGGTTCAATATATTCAGTACATAACGGAACTGAGCCAACACACGGAAGTGAACTTAATAGGTTACGGCATCATTTCTATGGACCAGTATCTCAACATGATGACTACCGTAGGTGCTTCAGGAGCCGTTTACGCCATTTTGCTGGCATTCGGAATGTTGTATCCCAACAACCAACTGTTTATCTTTCCGCTGCCTTTCCCTATCAAGGCTAAATTCTTCGTTATCGGATATGCTGCGATTGAGTTATGGGCAGGACTTGCCAACAGTGCCGGAGATAATGTAGCTCATTTTGCTCACTTGGGCGGAATGCTATTCGGGCTTATTCTGATTTTGTATTGGAGAAAAAAAAGTAAAAACAATGGGACATATTATAACTGATTTAAAAGAGACATTCAGAAGAGGGAATATATTTATCCAGCTGATTTACATTAACGTAAGCATTTTTATCATTGGCACGTTAATCAATGTTTTCTTGCAACTATTTCAGCACAGTATACCCGATATATTCGGCATATTCGCTTTACCGGCTTCCTTTATTCGGTTCTTTCATCAACCATGGTCGATTATCACTTATATGTTCATGCACGCCGGTCTTCTGCATATCCTATTCAATATGCTCTGGTTGTATTGGTTCGGAAGCTTGTTTCTACACTTTTTTTCAGCAAAGCATTTAAGAGGTTTGTACATATTGGGAGGTATCCTTGGAGGTTTATTATATATGGTTGCCTACAATGTATTTCCTTTGTTCAATCAGGAAGTAGCAGTTTCTACACTAGTAGGAGCTTCGGCTTCCGTCTTGGCGATTGTGGCTGCCACTGCTTACCGTGAGCCCAATTACCGGGTACAACTCTTTCTTTTCGGCGCAATCCGTCTCAAATATCTGGCACTCGTTGTTATAGGAATTGACGTATTATCTATCACGTCAAGCAATGCCGGAGGACATATCGCTCACTTGGGCGGCGCTCTTGCCGGACTTTGGTTTGCCACCAGCCTAAGCAAAGGGGCGGATCTGACCGCATGGATCAACTGGCTTCTGGACGCTTTTATCTCTCTATTCCAGAAAAAGACATGGAAACACAAACCCAAAATGAAAGTACATTACGGAGGAGGCACGACCAGTCGTGAAAAAGATTATGATTACAACGCCCATAAAAAAGCACAGTCTGACGAAATAGACCGCATTCTGGATAAATTGAAAAAATCCGGTTACGACAGTCTGACGACGGAGGAAAAGAAAAGCTTGTTCGATGCAAGCAAAAGATAATAAGATGGAACATATTGGCAAAATTGTCGCATATCTGATATTAGCTATCAACGCTTTCTTCGTAGGAACGCTGATATTGAGCGCTTACAGTCCTTATCTTAATCCGAAATTGAATCCGCTTTCCTCTGGACTGGGGCTTGCATTTCCACTATTTTTGGTAATCAATATCGCTTTTATCATTTTCTGGGTATTCATCAATTACCGGTATGCTTTAGTACCGCTAATCGGTTTTTTGGTTTGCTTTCCGCAGATAAGGACCTATATTCCTTTCAATTCCACTACCAAGACAATCCCAGAAGGAAGTATCAAAATTCTTTCTTATAATGTAATGAATTTCAGCAATTTGGAAAAGAAAGACGGAAAGAATCCAATCTTATCATACCTGGTTAACAGCAAAGCAGATATTATCTGTTTGCAAGAATATAATGCAGCGCAGAATAAGAAATATCTGACAGAAGCAGACATCAAAAAAGCATTGAAAGCATATCCCTATTATTCCGTTCGCCGACAAAACAGAAGCGACGTACAGCTTGCCTGTTTTTCTAAATATCCCATACTTTCAGTATCTCCCATTGATTATGAAAGTACATACAATGGTTCCGTCAAATATGTGCTGGCAGTGAATAATGACACAGTCACTCTGATTAACAACCATTTGGAGTCCAACAAACTTACCAAGGAAGACCGGGGAATGTATGAGGATATGATTAAGGACCCGAACGCCAAGAAGGTAAAAACCGGACTTCGGCAACTGGTCAAAAAATTAGCGGAAGCATCAGCCATCCGCGCTTCGCAGGCAGACTCCGTAAACAAAGCCATTACAGAAAGCAAATATCCGACTATTATAGCGTGTGGTGATTTCAACGACGGCTCTATCTCGTATACTCACCGTATCCTGACTCAAAAATTGGACGACGCATTTACCCAATCCGGCAAAGGATTAGGAATCTCGTATAATCAGAACAAATTCTATTTCCGTATCGACAATATCCTGATAAGCCCTAACCTGAAAGCTTATAACTGCACCGTAGACCGATCTATAAAGGCTTCGGACCACTATCCTATCTGGTGCCATATCAGCAAGCGATAAAAACTGTAAACTCTAATATAAAACACTTATGATGATTAAAAAAACACTAACCATTTTAGCTGCAAGTTGCATGATGTACTCCTGTACTACAAAAACAGAAAGTAATCCTTTCTTTACAGAGTTTCAAACAGAGTATGGTGTTCCTTCTTTTGATAAGATTAAACTGGAACATTACGAACCCGCCTTCCTGAAAGGTATCGAAGAACAAAAGCAGAACATCGAGGCTATCATCGAGAGCCCGGAAGTTCCAACATTTGAAAATACAATCGTAGCGCTGGACAACAGTGCTCCCATTTTAGACCGTGTCAGTGCTATCTTTTTCAATATGACAGACGCAGAAACGACCGATTCGCTGACCGAGTTGTCTATCAAACTGGCTCCGGTTCTTTCGGAACACGAAGATAATATTTCCTTGAACCAGACACTTTTCAAACGGATAAACGATGTCTATCAACAAAAAGACTCATTGAACCTGACAATAGAACAACAACGACTGCTAGACAAGACCTATAAAAGCTTTGTCCGCTCCGGAGCCAACCTCGACACAAAACAACAAGCCCGCCTCCGTGAAATCAACAAGGAACTTTCTACACTCGGTATCACCTTCAGCAACAATGTATTGAACGAGAATAATGCTTTCCAACTTTTCGTTGACAAGCAGGAAGACCTTGCCGGCCTGCCGGAATGGTTCTGCCAAAGTGCCGCCGAAGAGGCTAAAGCTGCCGGACAACCGGGAAAATGGTTGTTTACTCTACATAACGCCAGCCGCCTGCCCTTCCTGCAGTATTCAGAAAACCGCCCACTCCGTGAGAAGATGTATAAAGCATATATCAACCGTGGAAATAATAACGATAAGAACGACAATAAAGAAGTAATCAGCAAAATCATTTCCCTCCGTCTGGAAAAGGCGAACTTATTGGGCTTCGATTGCTATGCCAACTTCGTGTTAGACGAAACCATGGCTAAAAATGCTAATAACGTAATGGACCTCCTGAATAATCTATGGAGCTACGCCCTGCCAAAAGCGAAATCGGAGGCCGCAGAACTTCAGCAACTTATGGACAAGGAAGGCAAAGGTGAAAAACTGGAAGCATGGGACTGGTGGTACTACACCGAAAAACTCAGAAAAGAGAAATACAACCTGTCCGAAGAAGACACGAAACCTTACTTCAAATTGGAAAATGTCCGCGAAGGTGCTTTTGCCGTAGCTAATAAACTATATGGTATCACCCTAAGCAAGCTAGAAGATATCCCTACTTATCACCCTGATGTAGAAGTGTTTGAAGTAAAAGACGTCGATGGTTCCCAACTCGGTATCTTCTATGTAGACTACTTCCCACGTCCCGGAAAAAGCGGCGGAGCATGGATGAGCAACTACCGCGAACAAAGTGGGCCAATCCGTCCGCTAGTATGCAATGTTTGCAGCTTTACCAAACCGATAGGTGACACCCCTTCTCTACTCACAATGGATGAAGTGGAAACACTGTTTCACGAGTTCGGACATGCACTGCACGGCTTGCTCACCCAATGCAAATACAAAGGAACTTCCGGTACCAATGTTGTACGTGATTTTGTAGAACTTCCCTCTCAAATCAACGAACACTGGGCAACCGAACCGGAAGTGTTGAAAATGTATGCCAAGCATTATGCTACCGGCAAAGTAATCCCCGATGAAATCATCGAAAAAATACTTCAGCAGAAAACATTCAACCAAGGATTCATGACTACCGAACTGCTGGCTGCCGCTATCCTTGACATGAACCTGCACATGCTGAAAGATGTAAAGAATTTAGATGTTGTTTCGTACGAAAAAGAAGCTATGGACAAGCTCAATCTTATCTCTGAAATTGCCCCACGTTACCGTGTGACTTACTTCAATCACATCATCGGCGGATATGCAGCCGGCTATTACAGTTACCTGTGGGCTAACGTACTGGATAACGACGCCTTTGAAGCTTTCAAAGAGCATGGAATCTTCGACAAAAACACCGCCGAATTGTTCCGTCGGAACGTGTTGGAGAAGGGTGACAGCGAAGACCCGATGACTCTCTACAAAAATTTCCGTGGCACAGAACCGAGCATGGAGCCACTGCTGAAAAACAGAGGAATGAAATAAATCGGTAAAAAAGCCCTTAAACATCAAATATTTGAGGGCTTATTACACATGAATGTGAAAAAAAAACTATATTTGCAGCCTTGTATGCGGCAAAAAGAACTTGTGTACGACAGAATTTAACTGAAAATTAAATTAAAAAAGTAATCATCATAAATTAAAAGTAAAATGCAAAACAAAGGATTTGTAAAGGTTTTTGCGGTATTACTCACGCTGGTATGCGTGTTCTACCTCTCCTTCTCCTTCGTAACACGCCATTATAACAACAAGGCGAAAGAAATTGCGAACGGCGACATGAAAGTAGAACAAGACTACCTTGACTCTCTCTCCAATGAGAAGGTCTGGCTGGGTAACTGGACGCTGAAACAATGTCGTGAAATGGAGATTAGTTTAGGTTTGGACCTGAAAGGTGGTATGAATGTTATCCTTGAAGTTTCTGTACCTGATGTTATTAAAGCACTGGCTGACAACAAGCCGGACGAAGCTTTCAATAACGCATTGGCAACAGCAGCAAAACAGGCTATCAACAGTCAGGATGATGTAATTACCCTGTTTGTCAAGGAATACCACAGAATTGCTCCGGACGCGAAACTTTCCGAACTATTCGCTACACAACAGTTGAAAGACAAAGTTAGCCAGAAATCAACGGATGCGGAAGTTGAAAAAGTATTGAGAGAAGAAGTAAAAGCGGCTGTTGAGAACTCATTCAACGTACTTCGTACCCGTATCGACCGCTTTGGTGTGGTTCAACCGAACATCCAGAGCCTGGAAGACAAAATGGGACGTATCATGGTAGAATTGCCGGGTATCAAAGAACCGGAACGTGTGAGAAAACTTCTTCAAGGTTCGGCTAACCTGGAATTCTGGGAAACATATACCGCCAAAGAAATTCTTCCGGCTATGCAGTCAGCAGACGCTAAATTGCGTGCAGTGTTAACTCAGGAAACAACTACTGATTCTGTTACAACAGACACTACAAAAGCTGCTGTTCTTACCGAAGCAACTCCGACTAAGAAAGCCGTAAGTGCTGCCGACAGCCTTGCTGCCGCTCTGAAAGGAGACGCCAAACAAGATGATGCAACTGCTGCGAACATGGAAGAGATCAAGAAACAGTATCCTTTGCTGTCTATACTGCAATTAAACTCTAGTGGGCAGGGTCCGGTTATCGGATATGCAAACTACAAGGACACTGCAGACATTAACAAATATCTGGCTATGCCGGAAATCAAAGCAGAACTTCCAAAAGACCTCCGTCTGAAATGGGGTGTTTCTCCTTCCGAATTTGACAAAAAAGGTCAGACTTTCGAATTGTATGCAATCAAATCTACCGAACGCAACGGCAAAGCTCCGTTGGAAGGTGACGTAGTAACAGATGCCAAAGACGAATTCGACCAGTACAGCAAACCGGCTGTCAGCATGTCTATGAATTCTGACGGTGCACGCCGTTGGGCTCAACTGACCAAACAGAATATCGGTCGTGCTATCGCTATCGTTCTTGATAACTATGTATATTCTGCACCGAACGTAAACACTGAGATCACAGACGGACGTTCACAGATTACAGGTCATTTCACTCCGGAGCAGGCAAAGGACTTAGCTAACGTATTGAAATCAGGTAAGATGCCGGCTCCGGCTCACATCGTACAAGAAGATATCGTAGGTCCGTCACTGGGTCAGGAATCTATCAATGCGGGTATCTTCTCATTTGTTGTTGCTTTGATTCTGTTGATGATTTATATGTGCTCTATGTATGGCATCATCCCGGGTATGGTTGCCAATGGGGCATTGATCCTCAACTTCTTCTTTACACTGGGAATCCTTTCGTCCTTCCAGGCTGCGCTGACAATGTCCGGTATTGCCGGTATGGTGTTGTCACTGGGTATGGCAGTGGATGCGAACGTACTTATCTATGAACGTACAAAAGAAGAACTTCGCGCAGGTAAGGGAGTGAAGAAAGCACTTGCTGACGGTTATTCCAACGCATTCTCGGCTATCTTTGACTCTAACTTGACATCTATCATTACAGGTATCATCCTATTCAACTTCGGTACCGGTCCGATCCGTGGTTTTGCTACGACATTGATTATCGGTATCCTTGTATCCTTCTTTACAGCTGTGTTCATGACTCGTCTGGTTTACGAACACTTCATGAGTAAAGATAAGTGGCTGGGGCTGACATTTACAACTAAGATTTCAAAGAACCTGATGACCAATACACGTTTCGATTTTATGGGTACGAACAAGAAGTCCCTTATTATCGTCAGTGCAGTAATTATCGTTTGTATCAGCTCATTTGCAATCCGTGGCTTGAGTCAGAGTATCGACTTCACCGGTGGACGTAACTTCAAGGTACAGTTCGAAAACCCGGTTGAACCGGAACAAGTACGCGAGCTAATTGCCAGCAAGTTCGGTGATGCTAACGTAAGTGTTATCGCTATCGGTACAGATAAGAAAACAGTACGTATCAGCACAAACTACCGCATCGAAGATGCAGGTAACAACGTGGACTCAGAAATTGAATCATACTTGTATGAAACTCTGAAACCGGTACTGACTCAAAACATTTCTTTGGAAACTTTCATCGATCGTGACAATCATACCGGTGGTAGTATCGTAAGTTCACAGAAAGTAGGTCCGAGTATCGCAGACGATATTAAGACAGGTGCTATCTACTCTGTTGTATTGGCATTGCTTGCTATCGGCCTGTACATCTTACTCCGTTTCCGTAACATTGCTTACAGTATCGGCTCTATTGTGGCCTTGAGTTGTGACACCATTATGATTATCGGTGCTTACTCACTGTTCTGGGGCATCCTGCCGTTCTCTCTGGAAATTGACCAGACATTTATCGGTGCTATCCTGACGGCTATCGGTTACTCTATTAATGATAAAGTGGTAATCTTCGACCGTGTACGCGAGTTCTTCGGCCTGTATCCGAAACGTGACAAACGTCAGTTGTTCAACGACTCTTTGAACACTACACTTGCACGTACTATCAATACATCATTGAGTACATTGATCGTGTTACTGTGTATCTTCATCCTCGGTGGTGATTCAATCCGCAGTTTCGCATTCGCAATGATTCTCGGTGTTGTTATCGGTACATTGTCTTCACTGTTCATTGCATCTCCGATTGCATACAACATGATGAAGAACAAAAAAGTTGTAGTACCGGCAGCTACGGAAGAATAATAAAGTCCAGAAATAGAAAAAGCCTCTTCCGGATGTTCGGAAGAGGCTTTTTCTATTGATTATTAAAACAAATATAAGCTATAAGACGTTAATCTTGAAAGAAGCTATTGTAAAACTTAAAACTTGATACAGCATGAAAGCCTACAACACAACTTCCTATAGATTCCTCTTTGTAGTAGCCTCGAGGGGAATCGAACCCCTATCTAAAGTTTAGGAAACTTCTATTCTATCCGTTGAACTACAAGGCCGTTATAAATTTGCTTGCAAAGATAACGGTTTCTGTTGATTTAACAAGAATAAAAATAAAGGTTCCTTCCAGACACTTCAAATATTCAGCGTCAATAGGGCAATAAAGACTGATTTATTTTGATAATTCGATTAACTTTCCGACCTTTGTACTCACAAATTGAAAGTAAAAATAGTTTTTAAATTAAATATAGTAATTAAAATTATGGCAGACGAAATGATGGTTAAAGAATTGGAGGAAGTCGTAGTACGTTTCTCCGGCGACTCCGGCGATGGCATGCAGCTGGCCGGCAACATCTTCTCGAACATGTCGGCTACGGTAGGAAATGACATCTGTACATTCCCCGATTACCCGGCAGACATCCGCGCTCCGCAAGGTTCGTTAACCGGGGTTTCCGGTTTTCAAGTACACATCGGCGCCGGGCAAGTTTACACTCCCGGAGACCGTTGTCACGTATTGGTAGCAATGAATCCTTCCGCACTAAAAACACAAATCAAATTCTGTAAACCGCAAGGACTTATCATCACCGACTCCGACTCATTCGAAGCCAGAGATTTAGAAAAGGCACAATTCAAGACTGACAATCCTTTCGAAGAATTGGGTGTTAAGCAAGAAGTACTTGAAGTACCTATTTCTTCCATGTGTAAAGAAAGCCTGAAGGATTCAGGACTGGACAACAAATCCGTTCTCCGTTGTAAAAATATGTTCGCGCTGGGGTTAGTTTGTTGGTTGTTCAACCGTAACCTGGCAGCAGCCGAGAAAATGCTGCGCGAGAAATTCGCCAAAAAGCCCGAAATTGCAGAAGCCAACATCAAGGTATTGAACGACGGTTTCAACTACGGAGCCAACACTCACGCTTCTGTCTCTACTTATAAGATCGAAAGCAAAGCTCCAAAATCCAAAGGACTTTATACAGATATTAATGGTAATAAGGCAACGTCATACGGCTTGATAGCTGCAGCCGAGAAAGCTGGTCTGGAACTCTACTTGGGTTCTTATCCTATCACTCCGGCCACTGACATTCTGCACGAATTAGCCAAACATAAATCACTGGGCGTAAAAACCGTACAGTGCGAAGACGAAATCGCAGGTTGTGCATCTGCTGTCGGTGCAGCTTTTGCCGGTGCCCTGGCAGTAACTACGACTTCCGGCCCGGGCGTCTGCCTGAAAAGTGAGGCAATGAACCTTGCCGTTATCGGCGAACTTCCACTAGTGATCGTCAACGTACAGCGTGGCGGACCGTCTACCGGTCTTCCTACGAAATCAGAACAGACCGACTTACTGCAAGCTCTCTACGGACGTAACGGTGAAAGCCCGATGCCCGTCATTGCTGCAACATCACCGACCAACTGTTTTGATGCTGCATATATGGCAGCTAAAATCGCTTTGGAACACATGACTCCGGTTGTACTGTTGACTGATGCTTTTGTAGCCAACGGCTCTGCAGCCTGGAAACTTCCTAACTTGGATGAATATCCTGCTATCAATCCACCGTATGTAACTCCTGATATGGCAGGAAACTGGACTCCGTACCAACGTAACGAAGAAACTGGTGTACGCTATTGGGCTATCCCGGGAACAGAGGGCTTCATGCATCGTATCGGTGGTCTTGAAAAGAGTAACGAAACAGGTGCAATCTCTACCGAACCGGAAAATCACAATAAAATGGTTCACCTTCGTCAAGCCAAAGTGGACAAAATTGCAAACTACATCCCCGAGCTCGAAGTATTGGGCGACAAAGATGCAGATTTGCTGATTGTAGGCTGGGGTGGTACTTACGGCCATCTCCGTCTGGCTATGGACTATATGCGCGAACATGGAAAGAAAGTGGCTTTCGCCCACTTCCAATACATCAACCCGCTACCGAAGAACACGGCTGACGTATTACGTAAATATAAAAAGATCGTGGTAGCTGAACAGAACTTGGGACAATTTGCAGGTTACCTGCGCATGAAAGTGCCCGGACTGAACATCAGCCAGTTCAACCAAGTGAAAGGACAGCCTTTCGTTACGAGAGAATTGATAGATGCATTTACTAAATTATTGGAGGAATAAGAGATGAGCGATAAAGTATATACCGTACAAGATTATAAATCAGGCCAGCCCCGCTGGTGTCCGGGATGCGGTGACCACGCTTTCCTGAATTCACTGCATAAGGCTATGGCCGAATTGGGAACAGCTCCGCATGATATTGCCGTAATTTCGGGTATCGGTTGTTCTTCCCGTCTACCTTACTATGTAAATACGTATGGCTTCCACACTATACACGGACGTGCAGCTGCTATTGCAACAGGAGCCAAAGTAGCTAATCCCAATTTGACTATCTGGCAGATTTCCGGTGACGGTGATGGCCTGGCAATCGGTGGTAACCACTTCATCCACGCTGTCCGCCGTAACATTGACTTGAATATGATTCTGCTGAACAACCGCATTTACGGTTTGACCAAGGGACAATATTCACCGACTTCCGAACGTGGATTTGTCAGTAAATCATCTCCTTACGGAACAGTAGAAGACCCATTCCATCCGGCAGAACTTGCTTTCGGTGCACGTGGACGTTTCTTTGCACGCTGTATCGCTGTAGACGGCGCCGCTTCCGTAGAAGTATTGAAAGCAGCAGCCACTCATAAAGGAGCTTCGGTTGTCGAAGTTCTGCAAAACTGTGTTATTTTCAACGACGGAACTCATGCCAGCGTTGCAACCAAAGAAGGACGTGCCAAGAACGCGATCTATCTGGAACATGGTAAACCGATGTTGTTCGGTGAAAACAAAGAATTCGGATTAATGCAGGAAGGTTTCGGACTGAAAGTAGTGAAACTCGGTGAAAACGGTATCACAGAAAAAGATATTCTTATCCACGATGCACACTGCCAGGACAATACACTTCAACTGAAACTGGCCTTGATGGAAGGTCCCGACTTCCCGATTGCACTCGGTGTAATCCGCGATGTAGATGCTCCGACCTACAATGATGCAGTTACAGAACAAATCGAAGAAATCAAAGGCAAAAAGAAATACCACAATTTCCAAGAGCTGTTGATGACTAATGATACTTGGGAAGTGAAGTAAATTCATAATTTATCTAATAACAAAGGCGTAGAGTGAGAACTGGTTCTCTTTCTACGCCTTTATTTATTATCCACCATAATTCAGCCATTCTGCCGATCAAACTATGTACGAACTCTCTTGAGATGAGCAGAGCAATTCCCCTACCGCCATATGGAATTTGAAATTCATAAAATATATCCTTTTATTCTATTGATAGATATCCGTTCCAAATGCCCAACCCAAATAATTTGCCTCCAGCACCTTATCTACTTTATCAAACACGACTGTGAATGGATGCTTCAAGTTACAATGAAGATTAGTTATTTGCTTCTCATTTGCTTTGACCTTCAGTTTATTTCCTTGCTTTTCAATAATACAGTTGTATCCGACAACCGAGCCGTCCGGACGTTCTACAATAAAGGCGTTAGTAAGCATAGATTCAGCAATACACTTGAATACTTCGTGCACATCGTTATCCTGTGTATTAATTGTCTGCCAATCACTAACCATATTCACATATTGTTCACCTATAATAAATTCGCGTGTATCATAGAGTTCAGGATGTGGATTTCCAAAACTCAATGAATCTTGTGTCACATGTGTATCAGCACTGCAAGCCTGTTTTACTTTCAGATACGGATCTACAACAAATGCCCAGCGAAGATTTCCTGTACGATAATCAATCAGATGAGAAAAAGCTCCCATCGCATTATAAGTTTCTTTCAACCAGCGTTCTTCACCTGTCAGCAGATAAGCATAATAGGTAGCGTAACCACGCCAGCCGCTCCAACCGTGAGGAGAGTTGAACATGTTCGGCAACATCTGCACGTCATATTGTGCTTCCCAATAACGCATGGTTCCACCCCTCCGGCGGGCATCGGGGACTCGCAGTTGGGTAAGACAATCATGACTCTCCAGAATTTGTAACATAGCGTCTGTATAATGTTTACGCACCTTTTCGTCTTTCTGCATCAATCCCAGCATTCCAATCTGAAGTGCAGAACAGGAAATCATTCCATCCTCAAAAGTAAGTTCTCCTTCTGTTTCAAAGTCACCTTGTGAAGCAACCAACTGGTCGATAGCACGTTTGGCAGATTGATAATGGCGCTCCGCCGCCTCTGCCCATACAGTATTCTTCTTGCCTAACTCACGTTCGACCAAAGTAAGTTCCAGCATACTTTTCGCTACATAGATAACGCTGGTATAAATAATATGATGATTGACATAGGCACCATCTTCACGTTGCCAATTGTTCATCAACCAGTCTGCCAAACGAGAAGCCTTCTGTAAGTCGGCTATATCACCATAAGCTTGATATTTGTCTACTAACAAACCTATTGTCCCCGAAGTATTCTGTATGCGTGAAGCGTGGTACTTAGGCTCCATCTTTTGTTGATCATGTAACAAGCCGAATAAATAATCAAAGCGATCACGTAAAGCTTTATCCAGTTGTTTATCCGGAAAATATTGTGCAGCAATAAAAGAAGAATGGAAGCCATACCAACTTTCTATGTGTGAAGTAGCTTTCTGGTGATATTTCAAAGCATTCCGACGTGCCTGTTCCATAGTCCATTTCCAGTCATGATGTACTGAAAGAATACCTTCTGTTTCTTTTCCATTGTCCCTGACACGTACTGTATACAACCCGACATCCGGCAGTACACACGACACTTGCTTTACTCCCTCTCCCTGTGTCCGGATATTGACCTTCAACTCCTGCCCTTTATCATCCAACACTTTGATATCTTTAGAACCAGACAGAACTTCAAAAGATGCGGTTTCTCCCGGAACATAAGTCGTCCGATCAATAGAGATCATCGGTATGCCAGTCGCCTTATGTATAACGTGTTCAAATTCCCCCAACGGATTTATATCCATGAGCACAATAGTCCAGCTCTTGATCTCCCCTTGTTTCAGCATCCACAAATCTTGTGGATTGCGTTCGGGCAAAGGTAATGCATTCATCAAATCCAGATTTAATGACTCTATCCGGTGCCCCATAAACCAATGTGGAGGTGGATCTTGATAACCCAGATTGTAAGCCACACTCCATGAAGCTACAGGCTGTGGCGATACAATTCCCAAAGCGTGTCCTGCAGGGGTTTGCAGATAACCGTAGAAATGTGTCTTTTCATTGCGCATCAGCGTTGGGAAATATTTTCCAAACCAGTCCGGATACTTATCCATATAAGTATCGATTCCCAATTTCAGTCCCGCCTTTGTCGGTTGAAAAGGTACATTCCCTTTGTTTTCAAGAGTAACTTTCAAAGCCGGCTGCCCTTTCCATGACTGATACGTTAGACGGCATTCCACCTGGTCTATCGTACTCCGATAAGAAAGATATCCGTCAGGTATCCAAGCTGCGGTAATTTCTTTACCACTGATTTCAGCATAAAAAGAAGGACCACAGTTACCTTGCCCAGAACGAAAGAAAGGAATGGTGTCATTACCTTTCTTATCCTTGAAGATAATCTGTTCCAAATAGCCCTTGTCTGAAATGCGAGCTTCCCATCCGGTATGTTTCCATACGGTAGACTGAGAAAAGGCACCCATACTACATAACAAGCTTCCTAGCAGGAAATAATTTTTTATCATTTATATATCAGTTTTTTGTGTTTTGTATAGTAAATCACACTTCCCCTATATAAGGGAATTAAGGGAAAGTGTGATATGTATATGTCTATTTATGGCAACTCAATTACCAATTAGGATTCTGTACCAATTTCGGATTCTTGTTCAAATATTCCTGCTGAATCGGATAGAGGTAGCCTTCTTCTTTAAATACGAATGGCATCATGTCTGCCTTAACTTCCCTATTAAATTCTTCAGCTGTTGTACAAATTACTTTTTCAATTAACAAAATCGAGCCAAATATACAAGTATATCATCAATTACAAAAATAATAAGGCTTTAAAAGTTTTCAAATATAGGAAAGTTTCCACAAGAGAAGTTCCGCATCCGACTATAAAAGTCTTTTACTCAAATAGCGTACCGGATACCACACAGAAAGGAATCCGACAGTCAGAACGGTTATGAAGACAAGCACAACATCCCACGCATGAACACTGACAGGGTAGGCGTCCACGATAAAAGTACCACCGCCTCCACCTAGCGAAATTACGCCAAATTTCTGCTGGACAAAACATAAAATTAATCCGAGAATAATACCGGAGATAGCACCAAAAAGAGAAATAAGACGTCCCTCAAATAAGAATATCCGGGAAATAAGTTTATCATTAGCCCCCAGACTGCGTAATGTTACAACATCATCTTTTTTATCCAGTATCAGCATAGAAAGAGAACCGATCACATTAAAACAGGCAATCATAAGGATAAAAGTCAAAAATAGATAGGAGATCAGTTTCTCAATTTCCATAATACGGAACACATCCGCCTGCTGCTGATAACGGTCCTGAACAACAAAATCATCTCCCAACATTTTTTCGATCTTAGATTGTACAGATGAGACGTTTGCACCGGATTTTAATTTCAGCTCTATCGCAGAAACCTCCGTGGTATAATCCAGCAGTTGTCGGATAAAATCAAGAGAGGTAAGAATATATTTACCATCATACAGCTGTTGATTCACGACAAACACCACTCCGGGAGAATAAAGATAGTCACGTTTAAAGGAAGCACCGGGATTTGCCATATTTACTTTGGCATTCCGTTTGGGAAGATAAACCTGAAGCGGATCGACAAATTCCAATCCTGTACCTAAAGTGGCCACGAGTTCCACTCCCATAATCCCGTAATTCACAATCGAATCATGCAAGAGAAACTCACCGGCTCCATAAAGTATACTGTCAATCTCGGTCAATTCCTCAAAGTTATCTTCTACACCCTTCAAAACAGCCATAGTCTGACGGTCTTTATACTGTACCATTGCATTCTCTTCGAGCGTTTCTGTAGATACAGCCACTTCGGGAAGCGCACAAACAGCGCGAATCCGTTCATCTTGCCCGTCAAAAACCTTCCCTTCACGAACCACAATTTTCAACTGCGGATCGAAAGCGGTGAAAAAGCTGGCCACCATATCCTGAAAGCCGTTAAAAACAGAGAGTGTACAGATCAACGCCAATGTAGCAAGGGCCACTCCGCACACAGAAATGCCGGATATGATATTAATAGCATTATGTTTCTTTTTCGAAAAAAGATAACGCCGGGCTATATAGAAGGGGAAATTCACCTCTGCAATGAATTATTTCATTTCAGCAATGAGTCAATCTTCTCGATATAATCCAACGAATCATCCACAAAGAACTTCAGTTCAGGGATAATACGTAGCTGATAACGAACACGAGTACCCAGTTCATAACGAATGGATTTCATATTATCATTGATATTCTTCACCATTTCTTCTGCTTTCTCAGAAGGAAAAACACTGAGATAAACACGGGCAATACTCATATCCGGACTAATGCGCACAGCACTAACCGATACCAACGTCCCATGCATCGCCTTTGTCTGCAACAGGAATATCTCACTCAGTTCTTTCTGCAACAAGCGGGATATCTTATTCTGTCTAGTTGTTTCCATAAATCTACTCCTTTACTTTTTTCTTATAATCGTTAACCCATCACGTAAGGGTAATATTACTTTCTCCACCCGTTCATCTTTGGCTACAAGATCATTAAAAGCCTTAATGCCGATTGTCTGGGCATCCGTATTACGGGGTTGTTCCAGCACATGACCATCCCACAACGTATTGTCAGCTATCATGTATCCTCCTTCGGAAAGATGAGCCAACGTCATTTCGTAATACTCAATATATTTACGTTTATCACCGTCAATAAAAGCCAGATCAAACGTAACGCCCAAATCGGGAACAAGTTCCAAGGCATCACCTATATAGAAACGGATTTTATCTGCAAATGGCGATTTTTCAAGCCACGGACGGGTAAAGTCCTCTTGTTCATCATTTATTTCAAAGGTATGCAACATTCCGCCCTCCGACAAACCTTCTGCCAGACAAAGAGCGGAATATCCGCTATACGTCCCGATCTCCAGTATCTGCCGAGGCCGAATCATCTTCACAAACATCTTCAACATCCGCCCCTGCAAATGCCCGGAAGCCATACGGGGACGAAGCAATTTTACGTGCGTATCCCGATACAGCGCTTTCAAATAATCGCTTTCGGGATCAATATGTTGCAGAATATATTCGTCAATAGATTCAGTCTCTTGCATACAGCCTGTTCTTTTTACAGATAACGGTTATTATTAGGCAATACGGTATCTTCCGCATGCTTCAACGCATCCTCCACCACATTTATTTCGAGGAAGGAAGTTTGCGTACCTTCTTTACCACTACTCAAATAGCCTACCATATCCGTTGGCTGCAAACGTCCTTCTTTCAACAGGCGGCGCAGAGCTGCAAAATAGTATTCCTGCCCGTTTGCGAGTTCCGGCATATAGATCGCTTCCACACCATAAGAAAGAGCCAGATGCCGCATCGTCTTTTCCTTATAACAAATAGCCAATACCGGATACTTGCCACGGAAAGCAGCCAGATTACGTGCTGTACGTCCGCTATAACTGTCGGTAATGATCGCACGTATCTTTAACTTAGATGTAGCTTTTACAGCCTGCTTGGCAAGGAAAGCCGTAACATCATTACTGTTTTCATCCAACGGGATACGAATATCATTTTCTTCCAGTTTATCTTTTTCAGCCTGAGCCGCAATCTTAGTCATTGTTTTCACCGCATCCACCGGATACTTACCATAAGCAGTTTCACCACTCAACATCAAAGCGTCCGTACGATAATAAATTGCATTGGCAATGTCAGTAACTTCCGCACGAGTAGGACGAGGATTGTTAATCATCGTATGCAACATTTGCGTAGCAACGATCACCGGCTTCTTTGCCAGGATACATTTACGAATCAGCACACGCTGGATTCCCGGAATGCGTTCCTGAGGGACCTCAATACCTAAATCACCACGGGCAACCATAACGCCGTCGGCTACTTCCAGTATCTCATCAATATTATCTACGCCTTCCTGATTTTCAATCTTGGCAATAATCTTAATGTCACTATTATGAGCATCCAGAATCGCACGAATATCAAGTACATCCTGACGATTGCGCACGAAAGAGTGAGCGATAAAATCAATATCCTTTTCGATAGCATAAAGGATATTGTTACGGTCTTTTTCCGTCAAGGAAGGAAGATTGATACGAACACCCGGAACATTCACGCTCTTACGGCTTCCCAAAGTAGCTTCGTTCTTCACTTCACAAAGCAAATAATCAGCGGTTTTATCAATGACTTCCAGTTCCAGATCACCATCGTCAATCAAAATCGTACCACCGATATTCAAATCGTGTACAAAATTGGGATATGAAACAGCAATACACTCACGGGTAGTTTCAAGTTCCGGATTACCTACAATCTTTACTTTCTCACCTATTTTATATGGAATCGGTTCTGCATTGGCAGTCGTACGGACTTCCGGTCCTTTCGTATCCATTAGAATCGCAATACGATTGGACACGGTACGTACATTTGCAATCAGAGCTTCAAAACCTTCACGGCTGGCGTGCGCAGTATTCATACGCACCACATTCATTCCAGCTTCAAAGAGCTGTTTTATAAAATCCACATCACAACGTCTATCCGAAATAGAAGCCACAATCTTAGTCTGTTTCAATAACATAGTCTTTCTACCTATTATATATTATACCTTATTTATTTTCTAACAATGCCTCCAGCGCCAACCTATATGAATTCAGTCCAAAGCCGCAAATCACCCCTTTGCAGGCACAAGCAATCATCGACACATGCCGGAAAGACTCACGACTATGTACATTGGAGATATGCACCTCGATAACCGGAGACGTCACAGAGCGAATAGCATCCTGCAAAGCAATGGAAGTATGCGTATAAGCACCCGCATTCAGAATAATCCCGTCCACGTCAAATCCTACCTGCTGTATGCAGTCAATCATCTCTCCCTCAATATTCGATTGAAAATAGTCGATCTCCACGTCAGTGTATCTTTTGCGAAGTTCAGCCAAATAATCTTCAAATGTAACGCTTCCATATATGGAAGGTTCACGCTTACCCAACAGATTTATATTCGGGCCATTAATAATTTGTATCTTCATCGCGTAATCCTCTTTTTTTATACCTTTGTATCCAAAGAACAATATTTCAAGCCACAAAGATAGTGCAAACCGAATGTAGAAACAAATTTATTTGTATTCTGCTGAGGTGCAGCCTATCTTCGCGGAGCAAAGGTAGAAAAAAGAAATGGAAATCAACGAAAAAAAGAAGAAGAAGGAACAACAGGAACTGATAATCAGAAAGTATCAGCAGTATCTCAAACTGGAAAAGTCTTTATCTCCCAACACGCTGGAAGCCTATCTTACAGACCTGGATAAATTGATGAGTTTCCTGACCTTGGAGGGCATCAACGTTCTGGAAGTGTGCCTGTCTGATCTCCAACGTTTTACAGCCGGGCTACATGATATTGGTATCCATCCCCGTTCGCAGGCCCGTATCCTGTCAGGGATCAAATCATTCTTCCGTTTCCTGCTTATGGCTGATTATTTGGAGGCTGATCCCAGCGAATTGCTGGAAGGGCCCAAAATAGGCTTCAAACTCCCTGAGGTGCTGACGGTGGAAGAAATCGACCGGATTATCTCTGCCGTCGACCGCAGTAAGGCCGAAGGGCAACGAAACAGGGCTATATTAGAGACCTTATATAGCTGCGGACTTCGCGTATCAGAACTTGTCAACCTCAAGCTGTCCGATCTTTATTTCGACGAGGGCTTCATCAAAGTGGAAGGAAAAGGCAGCAAACAACGACTTGTGCCCATTTCCCCCCGTGCCATTAACGAGATAAAACTCTACTTCACCGACCGTAACCGGATCGAAGTAAAAAAAGAATATGAAGATTTTGTATTTGTCAGCCAGCGGAGAGGCAAAGGACTTTCACGAATAATGATCTTCCACATGATTAAAGAATTAGCACAAACGGCAGGTATCATCAAAAATATCAGCCCGCACACTTTCCGCCACTCTTTTGCCACTCATTTACTGGAAGGCGGAGCCAATTTGCGGGCTATTCAATGCATGCTCGGACATGAGTCTATTGCTACAACCGAAATCTACACGCATATCGACCGTAATATGCTTCGCAGTGAGATCATTGAACATCATCCCCGAAATATCAAGTACCGGAAAGAAAAAGAGCGCTAATTTCATTAAATTATGATAAAATCAATCCCTTATCCTTATATTTATATTAAGAATTAATATCTTTGCGTTACTTTTTCTGTACTAGACAGAAAGGTGTATGTGAATACGACGATATTTCAATTACAAACATTTAATTTATACCTAAAATGACTAAGAAGTTGTACTTGCCTTTACTCATGGCAATGGTTGTTGCATTATTCTCTTCTTGCAGCAAAAAAATGGGTGAATTATCAGCTGATTACTTCACTGTTACTCCGCAGGTGCTGGAGGCAGTAGGTGGTAAAGTTCCTGCAACCATTAACGGCAAATTCCCGGAAAAGTATTTCAACAAGAAAGCAGTTGTAGAAGTAACTCCGGTTTTGAAATGGAATGGTGGCGAAGCTAAAGGCCAACCAGCGACTTTCCAAGGTGAAAAAGTAGAAGGTAACGACCAGACTATCTCTTACAAGATGGGCGGTAGCTACACAATGAAAACTTCCTTCGACTATGTTCCTGAAATGGCTAAGTCTGAACTGTACCTCGAATTTAAAGCTACTATCGGTAAGAAAGTGGTTACTATCCCTGCTGTGAAAGTAGCTGATGGTGTCATTTCTACTTCTGAATTAGTTAACAATACATTAGGTAACGCAAACCCGGCATTGGGCGAAGACGCTTTCCAACGTATCATCAAAGAAAAACATGACGCTAACATCATGTTCTTGATCCAACAAGCTAACATTCGTTCAAGCGAGTTGAAAACTGCTAAAGAATTCAATAAAGAAGTGGCTAACGTAAACGAAGCTGCTAACAAGAAGATCAGCAATATCGAAGTTTCTGCATACGCTTCTCCTGATGGTGGTGTAAGCTTGAATACTACACTGGCTGAAAATCGTGAAAGCAACACAACTAAGATGTTGAGCAAAGACCTGAAGAAAGCTAAAATCGACGCTCCGATCGATGCTAAATATACCGCACAGGACTGGGAAGGCTTCCAGGAACTGGTTTCTAAATCTAACATCCAGGATAAAGAGTTGATTCTCCGCGTATTGTCAATGTATCAAGATCCTGCACAAAGAGAACAAGAAATCAAAAACATTTCTTCAGTTTACAAAACTTTGGCTGACGAAATCCTTCCTCAGCTGCGTCGTTCTCGTTTGACTTTGAACTACGAAATCATCGGTAAGTCTGACGAAGAAATCGCTAAGCTGACTTCTTCTAATCCTTCAGAACTGAATGTTGAAGAATTGCTGTATGCTGCTACACTGACTAACGATCCTGCTAAACAAGAAGCTATCTATACTCAGGCTACAAAACAATTCCCTAACGATTACCGTGCTTTCAACAACTTGGGTAAATTGGCTTATCAGGCTGGTAACGTTGACAAAGCAGAATCTTATTTCAAGAAAGCTGCCAGCGTTAACGCTTCTCCTGAAGTTAACATGAACTTAGGTTTGATTTCTTTGATCAAGGGTGACAAAGTTGCTGCTGAAACTTACTTCGGTAAAGCTGCCGGCACTAAAGAACTTGGCGAATCTATGGGTAACCTGTACATCGCTCAAGGTCAATATGAAAGAGCAGTTAACTCATTCGGTGACTCTAAGACTAACAGTGCTGCTCTGGCTCAGATCCTTGCTAAGGACTACAACAAGGCTAAAAACACATTGGCTAACGTAGAAAGACCGGATGCTTACACTGACTACCTGATGGCTGTTTTAGGTGCTAGAACTAACAATTCTTCTATGGTAACAAGCAGCTTGAAGAGCGCAGTTGCTAAAGATCCTTCATTAGCTAAGAAGGCAGCTACTGACCTGGAATTTGCAAAATACTTCACTAATGCAGATTTCATGAGCATCGCTAAATAATAGAATTACCACTCTATTTTAAATAATGAGAATTGCCTGTCATATAAATGACGGGCAATTCTTTTTTTTATCCGGAGAGAACGGTTAATTAATAAAATACCCTAAAGAAAGGCTCTTTATTGTCGGCAAAATAGTATATTCGTAATCATAGAATAGAATATATGAAAAAGCACAGTAGATACTATTACAGTTTATTAATCAGCTGCCTCATTATTATGAGCAGTTGCCAGCCCAAACCTTCATCACTACTGAAAGAAGCCATGAAAATGGAAAAAGTTTCAACAGACAGTATATTCTTCTATTTGCAACAAATAGCACACCCCCGCCAATTATCCCTATCCGAACAAGGAGACTATTATTTGCTCTCTTATAAAGCAACGCTATGGAAAACCGGCCTCCCCGGTGACTCACTGCTCCGAAATGCTCTCACGTGCTACAAACAAAGCAACCTACAAGCCAAATGGCTACAAGCACACATAGAGCAAAGCGCTTCCTACCTATATAAGAATCTACCCGATTCCACATTATTATCAACCGGAAAGTTGCTGAAAGAGTACCAACTGAACGATACATTAAAGACACGCATATACGGACTAAGGAGAGCGGCATATTACAGAAAACAAGACTACAATCAAGCCCTTGCAATGGCGGATAGCAGCAGACAGCTAACCCGCAAAAGCAAAGATACGCTTGCCTACTTCACTGCAAGCCAACTATACCTTCAAATTATAGAAGCAATGCAGCAACATGAAAAATATACCCAAGGGTACAAAAAGTTGATAGAAGAACTTAGAGACTCTCCCAACCACCAGTCCCTCATTTATTATGCATTCGAAAATCTGCTGAATACCAGTTTGGAAAGAAAAGATTACCGGCAAGCGCTGAAGTATCTCCAACTGTTATCCAATGAACGTCGCAGCCGATACGAAATTCCCCATTACCTATTGCTCCGTGGGAGGACATACGCAGCCCTGAACCAGACAGATTCCGCCAAATATTACTATCAGCAAGCTGCAACCTCCACTTCAGAATTTATTGCCATGGAAGCAAATGCTCTTTTATTCAATCTGATAAATCAAGAAGATTATCCAGAACAAGCGTTTTACAGCAAACAAAAGGAAAATACAATAAAAAATAATATACTTGGCAACATCAATTCAGAAATACAAAGAAGAGAATTCAACGAGCTCAAATTGCAAAACGAGCTATACCAGCTTCATTTTCAGCAACAGAAGCACGAACTATGGATGCTCGGAATCATCACAGTTTTACTAAGCGTAGGGTTCATCGCATTCTTCTTTTATCAAAGAGAGAAAAAAGAGCGGTTGCAGCAAGAGAATCTATTATTGCACAAGGAAGCGGAACTAAGCGGATTGCGGGAAAAAGAAATCCGACAGAGAAACAAAGAAGCGGAGTTGCGGGAAGCTCTTTTCAGAAGAATATCGTTCTTTCATAAACTACCTTCCCTCCACACCGATGACAAGCAGGATGAATCTGCCGCTAACAGCAAAATAGTGGTAACAAACACAGAGTGGGCGGAAGTCATTTCAGTCGTAAATGATGCCTTCGACAATTTTGTAGTTCGCTTACAACAAGCCTATCCTTCTTTGGGAGAAAAAGAAATCGGCTTCTGCTGCCTCGTCAAAATCAATGTCAATATACAGGATTTATCAGACATCTACTGTATCAGCAAAGCAGCTATCACCAAACGAAAATATCGAATCAAAACCGACAAGCTGGGAATCACTGATGAAAACATAAGTCTTGACAGTTTTCTCAAAGCATTTTAGTATTTAGTCCAACCTGATTTATATTTTGTCCGCCTTACAAAATAATAAAATAGCGTATACTCTACTAATAATCAGATATATAAGCGACAACCAAGAGAGCATTCTTGTCCGCCTGTTTTTTTGTTTTTCTATTTGTTTCAGCCTACTTTTGTCCCGGAGCCAATTAGAAAAACAGTACTAACTAAATACATATCAGTATGAAAAACAGAAGTATTATTTTCAGTTTATGCGCTTGTTCTTTATTAGCAATTTTTGCTTTTACAGACAACAGCAAAGCAACGAAAGACCCACTGGCACTATCGCCTGTCGTAGCCAAGAGCGTCACAACACCTACGGGAACATTAATTTCCTGTAATTTAAAAAGCCTGAAAGATACGGTAGACATTCCCCTGAGCTATCTGACAGAAGAACTCCAAGTGGTACAGTTAGACAATCGGGATGAAGCACTGGTAGGAGGTTGGGTACGTACTACTGTCAGCGACAATTACATTCTGGTAAGTAATAACAAACAGACTCCCTATAAACTTTTCACCCGTGACGGCAAATATATCACCAGCATTGGTGCCTATGGCCAGGGACCGAACGAATACGGAAATACGTACGCTGAACAGTTAGACGAGGCCCACAACCGTATCTATATCCTACCCTGGCAAAGTGACAAATTACTTGTATTCGATTTGAAAGGAAATCCACAAGCCCCCATCCCATTATGCCTGCGCGTTCCTAAAGGACAATTCAGAGTAGACACAGAGAAATCGGAAGTCACAGTGACGGTACTGCCATTTCAGGGTTGGCCGGCAGTAGTATGGACACAAGATTTTAACGGCAAACGCAAAAACTTCGTTGCTCCCGCACATCTGACCGTTCCACGAGACTTCAGTAATGAAGTATTTATGGGTAACAACACCTCCGATTATGATGTCATGCTAATGGTCATTATGCCTACCCCGCGAGTAGACAGCCTATACCACTACAACAATGCCAAAAACCGTCTGGAAGCCCGTTTCACTGTCGAATATGCCAATAAAGATAAAATTCCCTGGCATGGCTATTCCGAATATCCGCGCCATTTTATAGGCGACGTTTCTTTCCCGGTACAAATGTCTAAAAACACATGGGGAAGCACTAAGCCTGCCAAATATATTGTAGACAAAAAGACACTGCACGGCAACTATTTCCACTTGTACAATGACTTTTTAGGAACAAAGGAGATGCAGATATGGCCGTCTTTCGGCAACGGATATTACGTCTCTAACATGGAACCGTCACAACTAAAAGAAACACTAGAGAAAGAACTGGCAAGAAAAGATCTCCCCAGCACAGTACGAAAACGTACACAAGCGTTAGTGAAATCATTAAACGAAGACAATAACAACGTTGTTCTCTTTGCTAAAATGAAAAAATAAAAATCCTCCAAAAAGCAATAAAAAAGCTGCACCCCAAAAGTTTTTTGTCTAACTTTTGGGGTGCAATGCATTTTGAGACAGCCTCTTCTTTTTTTTTATCCGTAAAAACCGTACTTTCGCAGAAAAGAAATCAAAATGATGAAAAAGAGTAGCATTTTAATCCTCATAGCTATCTGCCTGTTCAGTTGCAGCAAGCCTTCCAAGGAAGCCAGTATCACCGGAGAAATCAAAGGATTGGGAACAGATACACTTTACCTGTACGGCATGGACGAATTGCGCGACCGGATAGACACGATCTTCACCAAGGACGACAAATTCGCCTATACCATCCCGGTAGACACCATTACTCCTGCTTTTCTGCTTATCAACAACCAAATAGAATATCCCATATATCTTGATAAAGGAAACAAAATCAAAATTAAAGGAGATATAAGCAATCCGGAATACCTTCATATCGAAGGGAATATATATAATCAGGAGTTTACTGCTTTCCAGGAAGATCTGCGAGGGCTGGGCACTCCCTCTGAAAAGGTATTGGAGCAGAAAGCGGAAGAGTTCATCCGGGGACATCATTCTTCATTCGTCAGCCTCTACCTATTGGATAAATACTTCGTCCAAAAAGACTCGCCCGACTTCAATAAAATAAAAAAACTCATCGAAGTAATGGCAGGAGTATTGCAAGACAAACTTTACATCGAACGTCTTAACGAAAGCATCTCCCAAGCGGAAAAGACAGAGAACGGTAAATATGCCCCATTTTTCAGTCTCCCTAATGTGAAAGGAGAAAAGATAAGCCGCACATCGGAAAACCTCAAAAAGAAAAACCTGCTAATCAATTTCTGGGCTTCATGGGGTGATAGTATTGCCAATCAAAACAGCAATGCCGAACTGCGGGAAATCTACAAAAAATACAAAAAGAATAAATATATAGCCATGTTGGGCATTTCTCTTGACTTGAACAAGGAGCAATGGAAAGACGCTATTAAACGTGACACGCTGGACTGGGAACAAGTGTGCGACTTCGATGGATTTAACTCCGAAGTTGCTAAACAATATACGATCCGGCAAATACCGGCCAACATACTCCTGTCAGCAGACGGAAAGATTCTGGCAAAGGACCTCAAAGGCGAAAAGTTGAAGAAGAAAATTGAAGAAGTAGTTTCCGCAGCAGAAGAAAAAGATAAGAAAGACAACAAAAAAAGAAATAACCAGTAACCAAACGTGTTAATTAAAGTTTTCGGAGCGGCTGTTCAAGGGATTGATGCAACACTCATCACAATCGAAGTAAACAGCTCGCGTGGCTGTATGTTTTATCTCGTCGGCCTTCCGGATTCAGCGGTCAAAGAAAGCCACCAACGTATCATCTCCGCACTGCAAGTCAACGGTTATAAAATGCCGACCACCAATATTGTAGTCAATATGGCGCCGGCAGATATCCGGAAAGAAGGTTCGGCCTACGACCTGCCTCTTGCTATCGGGTTGCTGGGCGCCAGTGAAACCATATCATCGGAGAAGTTTTCCCGCTACCTGTTAATGGGAGAATTGAGCTTGGACGGAAGCATACAACCGATCAAGGGAGCACTTCCCATTGCCATCAAAGCACGGGAAGACGGTTTTGAAGGATTAATCATTCCCCAACAAAATGCGCGGGAAGCCGCCGTAGTTAACCAGTTAAAAGTCTATGGAGTCAGCAATATCAGGGAAGTCATTGAGTTCTTCAATAATGAACGCGAATTAGAACCGACAGTTGTTAATACCCGAGAAGAGTTCTATGCCCATCAAAGTACTTTCGAGTTTGATTTTGCAGATGTGAAAGGGCAGGAAAACGTGAAAAGAGCACTGGAGGTAGCTGCTGCCGGCGGACACAATCTCATCATGATAGGTGCGCCGGGAAGCGGAAAATCAATGATGGCCAAACGCCTTCCTTCCATTCTCCCTCCCCTCTCGTTGGGTGAAAGCCTCGAAACGACCAAGATACACTCCGTAGCAGGAAAATTAAACCGCAATTCCTCCCTAATCACTCAACGCCCTTTCCGTGACCCGCACCATACGATTTCGCAAGTAGCAATGGTAGGTGGGGGCAGTTTTCCCCAGCCGGGGGAAATAAGTCTGGCGCATAACGGAATTTTATTCCTAGATGAACTATTCTCAAAGCTATTTAACCATTGTATATTGTTATATATCAACTATTTAATCAGACAGAACAACCATTCAATCCAGTAAAATTCAGTTTCCGCACCGATGCAAGCCCAACAAAGCCTCACAATCGGTCAGCCTCTCATCTCAATTCCTGCTGTCTCCTTTGAAGAAGAAAAGTAAATTCCGACCTAGAGCACCCTCTCAACTCCAATATTCACAATTTCAACCTAGTATTAGTTTACTCTCAATTACTATAGAGTTCTTTACAATACCAATTTCACAGATAGAGTTTCTATGAGAAGTAGCTGTTTCCAAATCAATAGCAACGAAATCTAAGTTCCCCATATATGTCTTATATTATGTGAGATAATATAGCAAGATTATGTTTGATTCTGATTATATATGCTATACTTCTTTATAATTGGGTAGCTCTAATAAAGTGCGAAGAAGTTCATCTTTATTCCTATCCTCATCTTTAATATGTTCTTCTAATCCTTTAATATTGGATTCTACAAGTTCATTACATATATCCTTCTGCACTTCCTTTAGCATATCTAAGCTGATTAAAGTTCTCATCTCAAATATATTAACATCCTCTAGTGGACTACCTAGTGTTATGAATTTATCAAAAACGAATATGTAGTTATCGGGATATTTGTCATACCGTATCATTGCTCCTACACTGAAACGCGCTTCATTCTCGAAGAATTTCATTATAACATCTAGTTTATTGCCATGTTTACGTTTAAGAATCCTATCTCTATATCTATCAAAGAAATGTGGTATATATGCACCGTTCTTACCTATTTTAATAATGGTGCTAGGACAGGTCACTACATATATGCCTTCCGGTTGGCGGTAACATCTTGCAATTAATGGTATAAACTTATGCTTCCAGTATGCATTAAAGCTATATCTGATAATATATATATGACCTGTGTTGGTGGTAATCTTTATAGGTTTAAAAGTGAAATGGTCTATTCCTTTGGTCTGTATATACTTTAGGTATCTATCCTTCATTCCGAAGAAGTCTACTTCCCTTTCTCGGAGATATTCTTCATAATCTATCTTATATTCATCAAGGACTTTTGTGTACAGCATAACCTATTACTATTAACTAGAAAGGGTATCCAAATGGATACCCTAAAGTGTTTACTTAGTAGTATTAATTAGTAGAAGAATCTAAAATAGCTTGTAGTATGTCTGTTGGAATATCTTTAAGAAACTTCTTCTGGTTCTCTAATTTGAGTTCCTTGCAGTTCTTAATCCATTCCTCGTACTTCTCGATTTGCCTGTCACACCAACAAACCATATCAGCCGGTGTTGCAGTATTACCAAACCAAGAGCCATACAAATCAAATAATTCTTCACGACTTAACACTACACAAGTTGCTTCATTCTGATTCTCCATAATGATAAATTAATTAGGGTAAATAAATTAACCTTTAAATCTACTCAAAGGCTTGCCGTTCCTTACGGTATTAGTCCATAAGTTGTTTACAAGTAAACGAACATAAAGCGCAATTAAGCCATTATGGTATCTCTAAATGAAACGCCACAAATGTACAAATATATTTTAGATTTTTGTCAGTTAGACTTAACTGATTGAGAAATAAACTTTTAGCAAAGTATTTGAGAAGTGGCGGTAACGAGTTAGCAACCGTGCGAATTTCAGCGTTTTGCGTTGCTATGCTGTCAAACAACTCTTTAACGAAGCAAAAATAAGAAGTTTTTCTGAGAAAAACAAAATTCGGATGTATCTTTTTCCATATTCTTTTGCTTGAATGATAGAACTTAAGTATATTTGCATTATGTCGTCCACGCCGTGGAATTAACAACGATGGGTGGGCGAGATATTACATAATATAAAAGCGTCATTGATGCTTTGTCTTGTGGCTTTCTGAAACCTGAGAAATTTCGAATTGTTGGTCATGGACAATGTCTGAAGTGAATGCTACGGGTATGTTAAATTGTATCCCGGAGTGTGCAGTGAGAGTATATAATGCTCTCCGCACACTTTTATGGGAACGTGCAACATATTGGCGTGGGCAGACACTCCATTCGTTCACCAACAAGGTTTTCTCAGGACCTCAGAAGCGGACAAGTGGATGTGGAAGCCCACGTTTTTTATTATGTAATCAAAATTTTTAAGCAAAAAAATCGCCTTATCGGGTTTCTAAAGGCACAATAGTTATTTTTATGAAAAAATATGTATTAATGCTCATGTCTCTTTTCATGATGGTATGCTCCGCCAACGCTCAAATCAAGGACGACATTCAGAAAAGTAAGGAACGCGCTGCAAAATTGCAAGCATTGTGTAATGATTACAAGACATCAGGAAGTGCAAATGTGGATGGCTATGGGGATGCAGTGAAGAATGCCGCAGTTTTGGCGATTGCCAACAGTGTACAATTGGAAAATATGTACAAACGAGAAATTGGTGAAACTCAAGATGGTGTAACAGATGTTACAATTACTAAACCTACTCTTGATGAATGGGTAACATTTGCAGCGACTGTAGCAGGAGAAGCCGCAAGCATAAAAGCTGCAACGGATAAAGTTCAAGCGGCTGCTGACGAGGCAAAGAAAATGATAGAAGAGGCATCCAAGCAAAAGAATCCCATGAAAGCTGCAAAAGCTGCAAAAACAGCCAAGGCTGCAACAGCCGTAGTAGAATTTGGAAATACCGCAACTCCAATTTTAGTGGAAGAAAGTGCAGCTCAAGTAAAGGCTGTTAATACAATTATCGAAACTCTGAAATCGGGTAAAAATCTATAATCCCTAACTGATTATGAGATTTGTTATTATTACAATCATTATGACTGCGTGTATCTTTAAAGGGTATGCGCAGTCAAATGATGATGACCGCCAAGTAGTCGGTGTCGCAGAATTTTCTTGTAAAGAAAATAGCCCTTATACTGGATTGGTGACAGAAAAGGTTGTGGAAATGCTTACCAATAGTAAACGTTTCAGAGTAGTTGACCGTACCAGTCGGGAAAAAATAACACAAGAATTGGAATTACAAAAAAGCGAGGCGTTTATTGATAGTGATAATCTTGTAGAGCAAGATGTTGCTGTTGCTGCGGAAAAAATGATTACCGGAGAGATTGTCAAGATACCCGTTTACCGTATGAAAAATGGAGATGGAACAATAAGAGGTTATAAGGCAAGTGTCGCTTTTCAAATGAAGATTGTGGATGTGGCAACGGGGTTGAGTACGGAAGCAACCAGTTTTGAAGGAAAAGCAAGCGATGAGTGCCTTTCTCCGGAAAGTGCCGTTACAATGGCTATGATGTCTTTACAAGATAGAATGGCTGAATATTTTAGGATAAACTTCCCCATTACAGCTAAACTTATGAAGATTGTGAAAGAAAAAAATGGTGTGGCAGAAATTATCCTGATAAAAGCGGGTAAAAAGCATGGGATAAAAGTAGGGGATAAATTCAATGTTGAGGTGCTTGAAATTCTTGATGGAGAAATTCTACCTACTACTTTGGGAATTGTTACTGTGACAGCATTAAAAGGAGAAGCCTATTCAGAATGTAAGGTTAGTAAAAAAGAAGGTAAGGCAATCTACGAAAACTTTAATGCAAATAAGCAAATCAAATGTTTTCTTATTATAAAATAACGGTTTAGATGAAGAAAATACTGATAATATGCCTAATAATGTTGACCGCTATACTTGAAGTTTCAGCACAATATCAAGTAAGCGTATTAAACGCAACAAAAGATGCTGTTTCAATGCGTTGTGTCGGTTATGGGAAAAAGGCTACTATTGCCTCAATGGATGCAGAGTTATCCGCAATAAAGACTTTACTTTTTGTAGGAACGCAGAAAACTCAACACAGTATGCCTCTTGTACAAGAAGATAAAGCCGTAGTCGAAAACAAATACAAGAAGTTCTTTGATGCTTTTTACAGTAAAGAATATCAAAACTTTGTAGAATCATCTATCATAGTTACTCCCTACGGGAAAAACGCATTAAAACAAAAATGTATAACATTAGATGTCTGCATAAGAGTGAACCAATTGAGAACTTATCTTGAAAACAATGGAATTATAAGAAAATTCGGTTTATAAAAACAGAGCGTATGAAAAAAATTATGATACTACTACTGGCAGTATTTCTCAGTAGTATGGCATGGGCGCAGACAGCTACAGTCCAACCCAAAATAATGGTTATCCCATATACCAAACAAGGAGAAGACATTTCTCAAGTAATAGAAAATGATGTCAATAAAAGAATTGTATTAGCTAAAATACGTGAAGCTTTTGATAGTAGAGGATTTACGACCGTTGACTTTGCAGCAAAACTTAAATCTTTATCACGTACATCGGGATTGTCTCAAGAAAGTCAATCAGATTTAAAATCAATGATTATCCAGCAATCGGGTGCGGATATATATGTAGAAGCGGAAATGGATATAGTTCTTTCATCTACTGGGAATAGTGTTAAAACAATACTTACAGCGTATGATATTTCAACTGGTGGCTCTCTCTCAAATAAGGTGGGAGAAAGTGGCAAATTCTACACTGAAGATATTGGTAAACTTGGAGCAAAGGCTGTTGAAAAAGTTGCTGATGAATTCCTTGATATTATTCAAGTAAAATTCACCGATATAGTTAACAACGGACGTTCAATTAATGTGGATTTTAGTTTTGAACAAACCGCTTCCATTTCCATGTCAACAGAAATTGGCAATGATGGTTTAACCTTGTCAGACCAGTTGGAACTTTGGATGAGTGAACACGCTTATAAAAACAATTATCATATACAAGGTACAACTGATAAAAGAATGATATTTGATGATGTGCGTATTCCATTAAAAGATGACAATGGAAATAATTATAATATCAATAAATTCGGACTCGAATTTTTGAAATTTGCAAGAAGCATCGGGCTACAAATTACTCGAAGTACTGCCAATAATACACTTGTTATAACATTTAAATAGTGTCTTACGATGAAAAAAATATTTTTTCTTTTATTGTTATTAGGATATTCTTGCCTTGTTCAAGCTCAAACTGATAATGTCTATATATCTGTAGCAATGCCAAGTGACTGTACCCTTGACGGTAATACAAAATCAATTCTTAAAAACAAACTTTTACAAATTCTTTCTACGGAAGGTGTCGCAGGTACTGAATGTGGTGCTATCATTATAGTTCCGGAAATCAATATAATCAACTCCAATTCTGTATATGGTGGAATGAGACAAATTTTGTCTGTAGAGCTTGGTATAACTGTGACTGTTAGGAACATGATAACAAATACTGTATTCAATACCATGCAAATTGCCTCTAAAGGTGAAGGCTATTCTGATAATGAAGCTAAACGTTCGGCTATCAATAAAATAGATGCACTTAATACTGATTATTCAAGATTTGTAGAAGCAACTAAAATGAAAATATCTGATTATTATAGAAATAATACAGTCTCTTTAATAACCAAAGCCAATACTTTGGCTTCTCAACAACTGTTTGACGAGGCTCTTGCTTTACTTTCTACTTATCCCGAATCATTGCCCGGATATACAAAAGTTTCAAATGCAATGGTATCCATATTCAAAAAATGCCAGACACAATATTGCAGTCAGATTTTACTATCGGCTCAAGCTGCTTATTCTAAGCATGATTATACAGAAGCGGCAGAACTTGTTTCTATGATTGATGCACAAAGTAGCTGTGCCGCACAAGCTAAAGCTTTACTTAATTCTATAAAAAAAGGAATGGATAAGCAGTATAATGATATAATCGCAATGGAAAAAGAGAAAATCCGTTCAGATGAACGTATCAAGTCTGCACAAATAAAAGCTATCAAAGACATTGCTACCGCATATTTCAAACGTCAAACAGAGTATATATTCTTTTGGTAACTGTAAATTCAAATAAAGCAACTCCTAACGGTAAATAAATGTATCGGTCATTCTTACTTAGCATTCAGCAATAAAAGATACGGAACAGAAAAAGCTGCTCCGTATCTCTTAGTTATTTATAATTTCATCCCCTTGCTTTTCCGTTGCGATTGTATGGGCTGTCGCATGCTTTGTTTTAGCCTCTCGAACTGCTCCTTGAACCATTCGCCAACGGGAGTTTGATTGATATACAGCACAAGTCGTTTCGATACGGATTCCTGCCTTATTTTTGCAGTGACGTTTCTTGCCGTGAAACTTCGCCCGTGTTCTTCGGAATAGAGCGTGCCATCGTGCGTTACTTCCCTGCCGGCTATCAGTGTACGGGTCTGTTCCGTGGAAAAGCCCACGATGGCGCATAACTTCTCAACCCGCAGGACTTCTTTCGCCAACGGAAACCATGCGCAGAGCTTCTCCACAAGGCGTGTAAGCCTTGATACCTCTCTCTTGTGTTCGGCTTCTTTCATCTGTATTTCCGTCATGTGCCGTTGCTGCATTTCCAGCACTTGACGGTTGTGGTCTGCCCGTATGGTCTGTATCTCGGCTTGCAGTGCTTCGATGGTTTCCTCGTGTGTGGCTACCTCCCTATGCAGGGCGGTGTTCTCCCTCTCCAGCGTCTTGACCTTGTTGCTCCCGAAAAGAGAACCGACACTCTCGGCGATGTTGGCGGCTGCGGTCGTGGCTGCCCCTTTCAGCCGTTCGGTCTGTATCTCTTTTTTCGCCCGTTCAAGCTCTTCCCGTGCCGTTTCTTTCCGTTCCTGCAATTCCACCACTTCCGTTTTCAGCTCCTCCGTTTGTCGCTTTATGTCACGGTAATATTGCTGCGTGGAAACGTGCCTCGCTTCCGAACCGTCCACGCCCCGTTGTAAACCGTATTTTTTCATCGCAACGGCGTAGCTGTCCTGATAGGCTTTCAGTTTCAAGCGGCTCATGATGTCATCTGCGCACAGCCTCACGGTGTCGGTCGGCTTCTTGCGGTAGCGTTTCTTCGCCTGCTCCTCCCTTTTCTTCCGCTTGCGTTCCCCCTTGACTATCGGCACAAGTGTGACGTGCATGTGCGGTGTTTTCTCGTCCAAGTGCAGGTGAGCCGCCACGATGTTCTCCTTCCCGAACGTGTCGGCAAAATATTTGAGGTTGTCGGCGCACCACTCGTCCAGCCGTCCCTCCCGTTCGATGCGTTCCATGTCTTCGGGTGTTGCCGACACGTTGATGCGGATTGCCCGCACTTGGTTACTTCCGATTTTGCGTGTCAGTCCCGCTTCTTCCAGCCTCCTTTGGATAGCCGCCGAACGGTCTTTCACTCCTTCGGGATATTCGATGAGTTTTCGGTTTAGATGCGTGCGTGTGGGGTCGGCGTTCTTGGGTATGATGAAACGCTCTATGTGGGCGGTCGTCCCGCTGTCGGAACCGTGCGCCTTTTCCATGTGTAAAACTACGAAACCCATATATTCTTCCTTTCTTTTTTGGCTTGTGCAACAATGATTTTTTTGTATCTTCAGGGGCGGCAAATGCCGTCCCCGATGGGGTGTGCAGAGGGGCTTGCCCCTTGCCTTATTGGGGAATTTTCAGCGATACGTAGTATTGCGGCTCGGAAAATTCCCTAATAAGCTACGGTATTTTCTCCGTAAATACCCTGC
>ERZ773186.50-NODE-50-length-105905-cov-155.174275_pt1 | contig 105905 bp, 66 predicted proteins | sample MGYA00581000_ERZ773186 | MGnify/ENA primary metagenome ERZ773186 (study PRJEB29015, sample SAMEA2737752) | human gut metagenome | biome: human gut; feature: human-associated habitat; material: faeces | place: China | collected 2012 ...
CGGTGGTACCGATGCCCTCGTTCTCGATAGCAGGCTTGTTGACGATGATGGTCTTGTCCATGCTCTCACCGATGATAGAGATGTTGTTACCGCTAATCTGAGTGAGGCACTTGTCTCCCAAATCGTATGTTCCGTCTGGTAAGAAAATGTATGAACGTGGAGCGTCTGTTGCTGCGTTAGCTGCATTGACGATTTCCAATGTTGTGCTGAAACTCTTAGCATCGCCTGCCTTTACTGTGTACCAGTTACCATCTTGAGCATAGGCTGGTTCTGTCATGTTTACGATGCTGAGACCGTGGAGGTAAGCAGTAGCTGCGAATGTAAGTGTGTATTCGCCACTTTCAGTAGAGTTGTTCTGCAGGATCGTGCTGAGACCATCCTTGCTACCTTTGGCATCTACACTTGCAATCTTATTACCTTTAGGGTCTGTCAATGTGATGTTGCCTGTGGTTGAATAATTGCAGAGAGTCAGTTTGATATAACCTTTTCCACCCATCAAGATTTTAATCTTGTCGCCTGCAGAGAAAGTCCAACCATGTGTTTTGTCGTGCCATTTACCATTGCCTTCAACACAGAAAGCCTCATGGTCGTCTGCACAGAAACCTTCCTTCTGAAGATTGAAATCGTAACGAGCTGTTGTATTGGCAGTCTCGATATCAGTAACGACTGCATAGAGTTTTGTATCTGATGTAATAACAGATGATGTCGTATATTTCTTTTCATCCTGCTTTAGAGAAGTTGCCCATCCGCGGAATTTCTTTCCGTCAGCTACGGTTACCTTTTCTTCAGCTTCTTTCTTGAAAGAACCTATTTGGGCATCCTGTTCAATCTTTTGGGTGCCGATAGCTGTAGTGCCGTCTATATTATAATAGGTGAGAGTGAAGTCTGGCTTGAATGCTACGGTCAACTCGTATATTGCTTCATCACCATTAGCTTCTACCACGATTGAAACGACTGTTTTCTGATTGTTGCCCTCTCCGGTAGTAGTATAGGTTGTACTCTTGATGGTTCCGTTGTCTGCTGTGATTTCTGTCAGAGGGTTGGTCTCTGAAATGAGATTCGCCTTCTTTGAGACAAGAATAGTTGCCAATTGCTTGCCAGTAGCATCCTCGTTGAAGATATCTACTGCCTGATATTTTTCTCCGTTGAGTCTGAAGCTTCCGAGCATAGGGGTTTTGCTCATATCGACATTACCATAGATAGCAAGGTCGGTAACGAATGCATTCTGGTTCAATGTAAAGCTCTCGAACTTGATTTGGCAGTTGGTGCGATTTACATCAAGAGACACGTCCTCTCCTTTGGTAGTTACGATGCTTTGGTTGTGAATTGGTACCCAATCTGCATCTCCATCGCCCTTTACTGATACTTTAATGCCACGTTTGCTACCTGTTGCAGCCTGATGCAGGGTGATTTTTGTGATATTGGCCAAAGCAGAGGTTACTGCGCTTGGTTCGGCTGTGCTATACTCCCCCGTGTATTTTAGGGTCTTCATATAACCAGTTCGATCAGGAAACTTTGTGTTTGTTCCTTTTGGGTTAATCTCAACGCCATTAAGTGTCATGGTAAATGCCTCTTTACTGTAGAGTGTCTTGAGGCTTACCGCAGTGTTGTTGGCTGTTTTGCCATCTACATTCTCCCAATTAGTGAAGTCGGTAGAGTAGAGTGTCTTTTCTTGAATAGCACTTGCTTGTACTACCTTTATTTGATAGAGGTAACTGGTGGCTGTTGCAATTACTTCAACATAGCCTTGAGTTACTTCTGCAGAAGTGGCTTTGTGTTCTGTTACATCTGTAGTTGCTGCAATACCACCTACCGTATAATTGTGATAGTTAGGATAACTTGTCACTGTGACTACATCTTTGGCAGACTTCACAGGAATCTGAAGTTTTGTGCCTGCATTAAACTGGGCATCACTTGTTCTTCCCGTGAGTTTGCCAGTTGTTGCATCAACGCGCATAATGATGCCATCCATTGTTGAGTTTACCTCATCAGTTTTGCCTTCAAAATTAGTTGCTGCGTTGATTCCTCCTGGCTTGTTGTTCTGGAAGTCCCAAATAGCAGTAACATCTTGTGCTTTTGCAATGCATGCAAAGACAAGTAACAGACTAAGCAGTCCGAATCTCAGTAGATTTCTTTTCATTGTTTGTTACTTTTAGGTTTAAATTTATGATGTTTGTATATTTATGCTTGTATAGTTTTACTTGTTTGTTTCAAGTATGATAAATCCACTACGACTTGTTTGCTCAAGTAGATTTCCGCAGCAAAAATACAACAAATTTCTGTAATCTGGATATAAGATATATGTGAAACGCACGTAATCGTTTGCGTGAGATTTCTCTACTTTTCTGTTCTATTTTATCAGATAATGTGTTACTTTTGCAAGCGAAAATAAGCTAATAACTTAAATTTTCAAACAAATTACAGATTAATAAACTTAAAACGTAACGATTATGAAGAAATTCTTTACTCTTATTGCCGCTGTCGCTATGGCAGCAAGTATGAACGCCCAGACTTTGTCGTTCGATACAGATTATGCAGCTGGTTCTGTGCCTGCAACTTTTTCTACTAAAGGTTTGGTGTTGACTGTTGTTGATACAAAAAATAAACTTTCTGTAGATCCGAATTCGGCTTATTTTGGTACTGCTGATTCTTATCAGAAGTTTGATAAAAGATTGAAATCTGGTGGAAAGTCTTCATCTAACAATAATTTGACTCTTACTTTGCCTTCAGATGGTACTCTTAAAGTATATGCTCGTACAGGATCTTCTTCTGCTACAGACCGTAATGTTATATTGACACAGAATGATACCGAGTTGGCTAATAAGATACTCTTAGAGTCAGAGGCTGTTTCTGTTAACATGATGGTTGATGGAGAAGAGGTAGCTAAGAAAGTTTATCCTGCTGTCTCTGTTGCAGTAAAAGCGGGTGATGTGTCTATCACTTATCCAAAAGGTAGTATCAATTTCTATGGTTTTGAATTTGTGGCTGCTGGCACTACTGGCATTTCTGATATCCAAGCTCCAAAGTCTTCTAAGGATGGCGCAACATTCAATCTCTTAGGTCAGAAAGTTGCAAATGATGCTAAGGGTATTGTTATCAAGAATGGTAAAAAGTTCATTAATAAATAATTTCCTTTTGAAAGCGTAAAAAGGTTAATCATAGGTTTAAGGATATAGTTTAGTTACCCCCTGTTGGCAATATGCTGGCAGGGGATTTTTTCTGATAATTTGTTTTGAAACAAATATCTTGTATCTTGACAAAGTTAAGCATAAAATATGTAATAAGTGGAGTTTTCCTTTTCTTTTATATATTTTTATGACAAAATGAGTTTTCTTCAAGCGGTTCTGTTTTTCCAACCCTTACCCCACTTTCATTTTTGCGTGGGCAAGCAATAATTTCTCCTTGCCCACGCAATAAATTTTCCTTGGGCAGGGAAGAAAAATTCGGCTTCAATAAAAAATGCAGTTTATGGAAAAATTAGTTTACATAGGATTATCAGTTTTAAAGATGAGAGAGTGATGCGTTATGATGAAGTGTGAATGGTAGTGATTGAATGTAGAGAATAAAAAATCCCAGTTTCTCGTCTGTTACGATGTGAAACTGGGATTTGATGTTAGGGGATCTGATGAATGGAATTGTATCCTATCAGATTATTTTGTTTACTTTTACTTCTGGATAAACTTCTTGCCAGCCTTAATAACGACACCCTTGTATTCCTTACCAACCTTCTGACCAGCGAGGTTGTAAGCAGGAGCATTAGCATCTGTTGCCTCGGTTGTGATGTTGTTGATACCTGTTGGTACAGGAGCAGAGATAGGAGCAAATTCTTTAATGATGTTACCGCTCAACTTAGCTGTGACAAAGATACCAGTTACATCAAAACCTTCACCATCTGTGATGTTTGTCTTGGTTTTGAATTTGTCGTAAATCATAACTTTATCAGTACCATTTGTAAGATATTGATTAGTATAAGTTCCTGAAGTTTCAGATATTATATTTGCATTCTCTACTGTTACAAGATCGCAAAGATATTTATTTGATGTGAGGTCTGCTACAGTAACCTTTGTAGGAACTGCGGTTTCTCCGTCTGTAATAGTTAACTTTTCTGCAGATGTATTTGCGGTCTTTGTAGCCTCAGGCAACTCGTTGAAAGGAGAGTATGTAACCTCTACTGTACCATTGATTACCTGATTTACATTTAATTCCAAATCTGTATTGAAGAACTGAATAGCACCTGATGCATCGCGAACATAGTACTCTGTGTTTGTTGCACCTGATTTTGTTGTGTAAACGTTCTTGTAAACTACTTGCGCATTCTTGAGAGTTAAAGTAGCAGTTGTCCCACTTGCCAAAGCCTTGAATGCTGCAATATTTTCAGCTTTAGTTTCTTCTGCAGGAGGTGTTGGAGTTTCACCGCCAGTTTCTCCGCCAATTGTAACTTCTACTTTCGTTGCTCGAACTTGATTGTTTGAAGCAGTAAGAGTCAGTTTGGCCGCATTACCAGACCAAGTACCCTCTTTTCCTGTACTGGCTTTGTAATTGTCACCAGTGAAGCAACCAGGACCATGTTTTGCACTACCATTTGTGGTACAGGTAATGACCACTTTTGTTATGTTGCCTACTGTTGATGATACAGTGAATGTTGCAGATTTATAAATGCGATATTGTGCAGCTTTAGTGTTGTAGTCTGTAGCTGCGAAAGCACCATTGCTAGTCTGTATGGTTACTCCGTTTTTTGTAATTTTGTCAGCTCCTGCTCCTGTACCAGTTTGAGTTGCATCAAAACTACCTTTGTCCGTTTCTGCAGTAAATGTAACAACAGTTTGTGCAAAACTGACATTGCAGATAAATGCCAATACGGCGATAAATGCATAGCGTAAATAATTCTTCATAAACTTTGAGATTTAAAATTAGTAATATAGTTGATTATCTCTTGTGAAAGTCCTAACACCCACATGGTGCTGTGTAAGAACATCGAATGGGTTGTATTCCTAAACACAGTACAAAGATAGTAAAAATATCAATTGGTTGTTTCAAAAATCGTATTAAAATTTGATGAATATACCAAAAAGCACAAAAAAAGGTGGAAAAGAACATTAATAAGTCCTTTTCCACCTCAGTATTTTCTAAATTTTCTGTGTATTACAACTCTCTTGTGCGTTCAGGTAGCTCTATATCAGCAAGTTATTCTGCCTTTAGTCCCTGCTGTTCCATCTCCAAACTTGCCCAGATAAATGGACCTACACCCTTAGGGTCATTGTCACGGATTGGTTCGCTCATGTAATATTCAAAGCTTCCGTCACGCTTATAGTTTGGCTTCTTTACGTATGGACCATCGCCAGGACCGAGACCGCTTACACTGCAGCACTTGGTCAGACTGATGGTCTTGTCAGGGTTCACCTGGATGAATTCCTTCAAGATTCCCTTGTAAGCCTTGATGCCGGCATCACGATATTGTTCTGCGAGGTAACCCTTGCGATAACCCTTCAGAAGTACATAGGCAAACATGCTGGATGCTGTACTCTCCAGATAGTTGCGAGGTTCCTTTACGTCCATCACATCATACCATACACCGGTTTTCTTATCCTGATACTTCACGACACTTGCCATCGCCTTGTTGAGCAGTTCGATCACTTCACCACGGCGGGCATAGTCCTCTGGCATTGCATCGAGACATTCGGTCATTGCCATCACATACCATCCCAAGGCTCTTGCCCAGGTATGCTGGCTCTTTCCATTTTCCTTGTCAGCCCAGAACTGCTGATGAGTCTCATCCCAAGCATGTTTCCAGAGCTGAGTCTTCTCATCGTATGTACGCTTGTCTGTCTTGATCATCTGGTCAACGGCATCATCGAGGTATTTCTTTGCCTTCTTTGGTTTCATGGTCTGCACCGCATAGTTGCAGTAGAAAGGCAAGCCCATAAAGATACCGTCGAGCCAAACCTGGTTGGCATAGATAGCTTTGTGCCAATAAACACCTTCCTTGGTACGAGGTTGCTTCTGCAACTGCTTGAAGAGTGTCTTCAGTGCCTTGTCGGTACCCTCAGAAGGGAAGAGATTGTGCATACGGAGGATGAATTTCGCTGTGCGCACATTGTCGAGATTGAAATCCTCGTACTTGTAGCCGGTGATGTTGCCCTGTTCGTCAATCATCTTGGCAGGGTATTCCTTCAGGTAGTTGAGGATAGCCTCATTGTTGGCTTCAGCATCCTTGCCCTTGAAAGTACTCTTGTTGTCCTTATAATATAAATAGGTGTCGAGCATACCTTCCATCTCGATGCCCATCACGTAGCTCCACTTAGGTTTGCTGCTGAAATCAAGCAGGTATGGATGAGCCACACGGCTCATCTCGCTATGGGTAAGCCACTCGCTGTATGCCTGGTATGGACGGTCTTCCTTGTTAAGAACGAGGGAACCGTTGATGATGAGATTGTCGAACTTCACATCACGGGTCTTGCCGGTAATCTTGACAGGCTGTTTGATGACGCCATCAAACTTACAGTTCTTGACGGTGATATCAGTTACGTTCTCTACCTGGTCGCGACCAACGATGAGCACGCCATAGTTACTCTTCTTGCAGGTAACGTTTTCCACATACACCTGAGATACGCTTGGTTCAAAACCGCGATAGCAGATCTCCTTTGGCTCGTAATCGAGGTTGATCTTTACGACAGCTTCCTTACATTGCCCCACAGTGACGTTGCGCATGTTGATGTTCTTGATGACACCACCGCGGCAGTTGTTGGTCTTGATGCGCAGGATGCGGTCGAGGTGAGGAGAGTCCATTTCGCAATCTTCTGCATATACATTCTCGCATCCGCCAGAGATTTCACTTCCGATAACCACACCGCCATGTCCATCTTCCATCTTACAGTTGCGGATGATGATGTTTCTGGAAGGTTGGTTCCAGAGACGACCATCATTGTTGCGTCCGCTCTTGATGGCAATACAGTCGTCGCCGGTATGGAAGATACAGTTCTGGATGAGCACATTCTCGCAAGCCTCTGGGTCGCATCCGTCACCATTAGGACCTTCATTCCAGATAGTCACACCATCTACGGTGATGTTCTTGGAGAGCAGTGGATGGATAACCCAGAAAGGAGAGTTGAGCATCTTGACACCCTGGATGAGGATGCGCTCAGAACGTACGAAGTTGACGAGCTGTGGGCGCAGCCCTTGTCCCTTACCAAATTTTCTTTCGTCGAAAGGCACACCGTCTTCAGCCTGTTTCAGCAATTTGGCACGTGAGCCGAGTCGCTGTGCTTCCTTGGTTATGCCTTCCTGATAACCGAAACGAGGATGCCCATTCATAGGCCACCAGGTCTCGTTGTTACCACCACCGTCGATGGTTCCCTTACCCGTGATGGCGATGTCAGTCACCTTGTAGCCATAGATGCATGGAGAATAGTTCCAGCAAGCCAGACCTTCCCAAGAGGTACGGACGAGTGGATAGAGATTGGTATCGAAAGCGAATTTCAGCGTCGCACCTTCCTCGAGAACGAGGTTGACATGACTTTTCATTTCGATGGCACCTGTGTTCCAGGTTCCTTTCGGTACAATTACCTTACCGCCACCTTTTCTGGATACCAGAGAGATGAGTCGGTTGATAGCCTTCTGGTTTTGGGCTGCAGACGCATTGGTCTTGGCACCAAAAGAAGAGATGACAAACTGGCGCTCATGAAGTTGAGGCTTTAGAATACTTTGTTCGATCTGCTTGTACTCCTGGTCGTTCCATCCCGATGCAAAAGCGAGGGTAGGGAAGAGAAGTAAGGCAAGCAGCAACGTTTTTAAGTGTCTCATGCTTGTTGTTCTGTTTGTAGATTTATATTAAATTTTGATTTAGCTTGGTTTAGAACCTTATCTTTTATAAAGATACTGCAAAGATACGATTTTATTTTGTAATGTACACGCACACAATGTTAAAAAAGTGATTTTGCCTTTAAAAAGTTTGGTGATAATCGGAAAAAGACGTATATTTGCACCCGTAATACTTTGAAGACGTTTGCTTCAAAGTATTCATTTCTGGTTGGCTACGTCCTGTAACCAACCTTTTTTTATGTTAAAATTTTGGTGGTTTCTCAGAAATTTATTATCTTTGCCAACGATAATTAACTTATATTGTGCAATTCTTAAAAAAATAGCCTATTGATTAGACATTTACTTAATTAAAAATAAGAGGATTAAGAAATGAGAAATCTACAAGATTTGACCGACGAGGAGTTGGCCCTTCTTTATGTCGAAGGTAACAATCGTGCCTTTGACTTACTGCTTTCACGCAATGAAGTGAAGTTGTTTACATACATCATGTTCTTTGTGCGTGATCAAGAGGTGGCTAATGACATCTTCCAGGAAACGTTTTTGAAGGTGGTAAGCAAACTTCAGAACCACGAATATTCTGCAAACGGAAAATTCGGAGGTTGGTTGTTGCGTATTGCCCATAACGTCTTGATGGATATGTATCGTGGTCAGCGCTATAAGTATGTCGTTGAATCGAATGACGACAATGATCTGTCTAATATCAGTGGTGAAGATTTGTTGGAAACAAATGCAGAAGTTAATTTGATTAATATCCAGGTTCTTTCAGATGTCAGAAAGATGATGGATCAGTTGCCTATTTTACAGCGTGAAGTAGTGTATATGCGCTACTATCAGCAACTCTCATTCAAGGAAATCGCTGAGGCTACAGGTGTAAGTATCAATACCAGTCTTGGAAGAATGCGCTATGCTCTTCTCAATCTTCGCAGAATGGCTAAGAAGCATGACGTATATCTTCAGTTAGACTAGTATTGGATATGTTATTTCCGGAGGTTTAATCCTCTGGCTGTTTCAATTCTTTAAGGGCATGGATGGTGGAAATAGGATCTGTGCTCTTAAACACGTAACTTCCACTTACCAGTACGTTAACTCCAGCCTTTGCCAGGCGTGGGGCAGTTTCTGCCTGTACACCACCATCTACTTCGATGAGGGCGTTGGAGTGTGATTCCTTGATGAGTTTTCTCAGTCTTTCCACCTTCTTGATGGTGTTCTCGATAAACTTCTGCCCTCCGAACCCAGGATTTACACTCATCAGCAGTACCATATCTACATCGCAGATGATATCTTCCAGTACGCAGACTGGAGTAGATGGATTCAGCGTGACACCCGCTTTCATGCCAGCTGCATGAATCTGCTGGATGGTACGGTGCAGGTGGGTACATGCTTCATAATGTACATTCATCATCATGGCACCAGTCTTGGCAGTCTGCTCGATGTATTCTTCCGGATGTGCTATCATGAAATGCACATCAAGAGGTTTCTTGCAAACCTTGGCTACGGCTTCAAGAACAGGAAAACCAAAAGAGATATTGGGAACGAATACCCCATCCATGATGTCCATGTGGAGCCAGTCGGCTTCACTCTGATTGATCATTTCAACTTCGCTTCTCAGATCCAGGAAATTGGCTGAAAGCAAAGATGGTGATACCAATGTCTTCATATTTTGAGTTCGTTAGTTAAGACAGTACACCTCGTACTTACCATTCCTCTTGATCGTTCGATAGGTGTATGCTATCTGTTTGATAATGCTGATCGTCCTTTTGGATGGTCTCATTTCTTCGGAAGTAAAAACTTGCTTCATAGGCGTTACTGTTATGATAGTTAATATAATGATACTAAGATTCAGTTTGCTTCTTCATCTTTATTAGTATAACGTAAGTTTTTCTGTTTTATTACATTTGAAATATCTTTTTTTCTCATCAACATGACTCTTGCCTTTTATATATAATAATGTATAGTGCCTCTAAACACTTGATTTTACTCCCAAAAGTAGCTTTTAATTACTTATTTCTGTTAAATTCTAAAATTTTTCGCCAAAAAGTTTGTAGTTTAATAGAAAAAGTGTACTTTTGCAATTGAATTAAAAAATAAACAATATGATGACAACATTCGTATCTTCAACAGCATGGTGGTGGCGTATCTCAAGATTTAAAAAGTCGTGAGACGATAAGCCGTGCGTGGATATGAATCCATGATATAACTAAGGCCTGCCGTACTTACGACAGGTCTTTTTTCATATTTATACCTCAGGAATGGGGGATTGGGAATAGAAAATAAAATATAGGAGAATAAATTATGGAAATGAAGGACATTTTGAACAGAATGTTGAATCACGAGGAACTTTCCCGTGAGGAAACCAAGAATATCATCGTGGGTATCACTAAGAGTGAGTTCCCTGAGGAGCAAATTACTGCTTTACTTACCGGTTTACAGATGAGAGGCGTTACCGTAGATGAACTGTTGGGTTTCCGTGATGGTATCTTAGCTACCGGCGTTCCTGCCATTTTAGATTGCGACCGATACATTGATGTGGTTGGTACAGGTGGCGACCGCAAGAATACTTTCAATATTTCTACTACCGCTTGCTTCGTCATTGCTGGTGCTGGTTATAAGGTTGCCAAGCATGGTAATTATGCGGCTACTTCTGTGAGCGGTGCTTCAAATGTCATCAAAAACCATGGAGTGCAGTTTACTGATGATTTGAATAAGTTGAACCGTTCTATCAATGAGGCTGGTATCGTCTATCTCCATGCCCAACTCTTTGCCAAGGCAATGAAGTTTGTAGGTCCTATCCGTAAGGCACTCCAATTCCCAACCGTATTCAATCTCCTCGGTCCACTGGTTAATCCCAGTCAGCCTAAATGTCAGTTGCTCGGTGTTGCCAACCTGGACCAGATGCGACTCTATAATCAGGTTTATCAGAAATTAGGTATCGACTATGGTATTGTAAATAGCATCGACGGTTACGATGAGATTTCCCTGACCAGTGATTTCAAGGTAACGACCAATCATTATGAGCGCATCTTCAAGCCACAGGATCTTGGTTTTGAAATTGCTAAACCTGAGGAAGTTAGAGGTGGTGCTACTGAGGAAGAGGCAAAGGAAATCTTTGATGCCGTACTTGAGAACCGTGCATTGCCTGCCCAGAAGAATATCGTACTTGCCAATGCCGCCTTCGGTATTCAGGTTATGGAGAAGGGAAAGAAGAGTGTTGAGGAATGCGTGGAGATTGCACGAGAGAGCATCGATAGTGGCAAGGCACTCGCTACATTCAAGAAATTTGTAGAACTGAATAGTTAAAGGCTTTTTTAAAGGTAAAAAGGTAAAAAAGTAAAAAGGTAAAAAGAGCATTCTTGCTCTTAAAGGTAAAAAAGTAAAAAGGTAGGATATGGCTGATATTTTAGAAGAGATTGTCGCTCATAAGCGAATCGAGATAGAACAGCGCAAGCGCTTCATCCAATCTCGGCAGATGATTTCCCTGACGGAACAGAAGATGCAGGCGGATGACGGACTGGTACCTGGAGGCAGCATGCGCAAGGCACTGATGGAGTCCTCTACGGGTATCATCGCTGAGTTTAAGAGAAAATCACCGTCCAAGGGATGGATCAAGGAGCAGGGTAAGGCAAGTATCATCCCGTTGGCTTATCAGGAGAATGGAGCTTCTGCTCTCAGCATCCTTACCGATATCGACTACTTCGGCGGTTATGATGAGTTTATACAGGAGGCTCGCCACGTGGGGGTTCATATACCTATATTATATAAGAACTTCGTTATCGAGGAATACCAACTCCTGCAGGCGAGATATTGCGGTGCTTCTGCCGTACTCCTGATAGCAGCCTGTCTGACGAAAGAGGAATGTAAGCGTCTTCTTGATATGGCGCACCAACTCGGAATGGAAGTACTCTTGGAGATGCACAACGACCGGGATTTTGAATATGCAGAACTCGAACCTGATATGTATGGCATCAACAATCGCAATCTCGGTACGTTTGTTACCGATGTGGAAAACAGTTTCCGCCTGGCAGAGCAGTTGCCGAAGGATGTGTGCAGAGTCAGCGAAAGCGGTATCTCCAATCCGGAAGTTGTCAAAAGACTCCGTGAGGAAGGCGGTTTCCGTGGCTTCCTGATGGGAGAGCAGTTTATGAAACAGGCTGACCCGGGACAAGGACTTGCGGATTTTCTGAAACAACTGGAAATCAATGGTGAGTTCAGATGAAAATACTAACGAGAAAAAAGAAAGAGAAATGAATACAGATAAAATGTTGGTTAAGGTGTGTGGTATGCGTGATGCCGATAACATTCGCGAAGTATCCCAACTCGGGGTTGATATGATAGGATTCATCTTCTATCCGAAGTCACCGCGGTTTGTGCAGATGATTAGCAGCAAGGCTGGCATTATACCAGACTACTCGGAAGAGCGTATCGAACTTGCGATGGCGCGTAAGACTGCTGAGACTCAAAAGCAACCAGCAAGGGTGGGAGTCTTTGTGGATGATATGCCCCAGAACATCGTGACACGTGTCTATAATTACCGTCTCGACTACATCCAGTTGCATGGTAATGAACCTCGTGAAACCATCGAGAATCTCCGTGCTACCATCGATCCCGACATCAAACCCAATATCAGGATCATCAAGGCTATCAGCGTAAGCTCAGCCGAGGATATCCAGAAATATAAGGAGTATGTAGGCGCTGTTGACCTCTTCCTTTTCGACACCAAATGTAAGACGGTCGGTGGAAGTGGTGAGCAGTTTGATTGGCAAGTTCTGCAGCAGTACGATGGCGAGACCCCATTCCTCCTGAGTGGCGGTATCGGACCGGAAGATGTAGAACGGCTGAAAGCCTTTCAGCACCCGAAGTGTATCGGTATCGATTTGAATTCGAAATTTGAAATCGAACCTGCTCTGAAAGATGTAGAAAAACTCAGGAAATTCCTTTTAAAAGTAAAAAGGTAAAAAAGTAAAAAGGTAAAAAGAGCATTCTTGCTCTTAAAAGTAAAAAACAAAAAATGAATAAGATAAATGCATTATTTGCAAACAATAAAGACCGCAAGCTTTTGAGCTTGTATTTCTGTGCCGGTTGTCCAACCTTCGAGGGCACAGGTGCTGTCATCAAATCCATGGAACGCCATGGCATCGATATGATTGAGGTGGGCATTCCTTTCAGTGACCCTTTGGCTGACGGACCAGTCATCCAAAGTGCAGGTACCAAAGCCTTGAAGAACGGAATGACCGTGAAGGCGCTCTTCGGGCAGCTCAAGGCCATCAAGGATGAAGTGCAATTGCCATTGGTTCTGATGGGTTATCTCAACCCTATCATGCACTATGGCATCGAGGCATTCTTCCAGAGTTGTGTGGAGAGCGGTGTGAGTGGCACCATCATTCCAGACCTTCCTTTCGATGACTATCTGAAAGTGGTGAAGCCGATTGCCGACAAGTATGACATCCGTGTCATCATGATGATTACACCGGAGACCAGCGAGGAGCGCATCCGATTCATCGATGAGCATACCGATGGTTTCATCTATATGGTCAGTTCTGCCAGCATCACAGGAGCACAGAGTAGTTTTGGTGATGCCAAACTCGCTTATTTCAATCATATCAACAGTATGAATCTCCGCAACCCTCGTATGATTGGTTTCGGAATCAGTAACAAGCAGACTCTGACCAGTGCACAGGACAATGCAGCCGGTGCTATCATTGGAAGTAAATTCGTGACATTACTCAATGAAGTGGGTAATCCGGATAAGGCGCTCGACCTGCTTTTCGAGGCACTCAAGAATTAAGTGAAGAGTAAAGAACGAAGAGTGAAGAATTCATCAGTTTCGTTTGTGACTCAAGGGCGAAAGCCTAATTTAACATTTGTCATTTGTCATTTAACATTTGTCATTTAATATTAGATTGCGATGTATCAAGTTGACGATAAAGGATTTTTTGGAAAATTCGGTGGCGCATACGTGCCAGAGATATTATATAAATGTGTGACAGAACTCCAGGAGGCTTACAAGCCTATCATCGAGAGTGAGGAATTCAAGAAAGAGTATTACGCTCTGCTGAAAGATTATGTGGGTCGTCCTTCACCTCTCTATTATGCCAAGCGCATGAGTGAGAAGTACGGATGCCAGCTCTATCTGAAGCGTGAAGACCTGAACCATACTGGTGCTCATAAGATCAATAATACCATCGGTCAGATTCTGATGGCAAAGAAGATGGGCAAGACCCGTATCATTGCCGAGACTGGTGCTGGTCAGCATGGTGTGGCTACAGCTACGGTCTGCGCTCTGATGGATATGAAGTGCGAAATCTTCATGGGTGCTACCGACGTTGAGCGTCAGCATACCAATGTGGAGCGTATGAAGATGTTGGGTGCTAAGGTTAATCCTGTAAGAACGGGTAATATGACCTTGAGCGATGCCTGTTCAGAAGCTATCCGCGACTGGTGCTGTCATCCTCAGGATACTTTCTATATTGTGGGCAGTACGATGGGTCCACATCCTTACCCTGATATCGTGGCAAAGATGCAGAGTGTGATTTCAGAGGAACTGAAATGGCAGTTGGAAGAGAAGATTGGCCGTGATTATCCTGACTATCTTATCGCTTGTGTGGGTGGCGGAAGCAATGCTGCGGGTACCATCTATCACTATATCGATGACGAGCGTGTGCAGATTTACTTGGCTGAGGCTGCCGGTCATGGTATCGATACCAACTATACGGCTGCTACCATGCACTGCGGTACAGAAGGTATCATTCATGGTGCGCGTACCCTCGTGATGCAGACCGAAGACGGACAGATAGAAGAAGCCTTCACCATCAGTGCCGGTTTGGATTATCCAGGCATCGGACCAATGCATGCCGACTTGGCTACCCGTGGCCGTAGTCATGTGCTTGCCATCAAAGATGATGAGGCTATCTATGCTGGATATGAGTTGACCCGTATGGAGGGTATCATTCCTGCTATCGAGAGTGCCCATGCTGTGGCTGCCTTGAAGAAGATGAAATTCAAGAAGGACGATGTCGTTGTGCTCACAGTTTCTGGACGTGGTGACAAGGACGTGGAGACCTACTTGAGTCATAAGGAAATGGCTAAAGAATACGGAGATTTTTAAAATTAGAGGCTTTAAGCTTCATCATCAAGCGAAGCCTGCTTCATGCGGCTTTGAAATAGGCTTCGTTGGTCATTGAAGCCTGCTTCATGTGTCTATGCAATAGGCTTCATTTTTTTATCGTTTAAAATATGAGTAGATTCAATTATACAACAAAGACTCGCAAGATTCTCGCCGATCTCTATACACCGGTGGGAGTCTATATGCGACTTCGTGACATATATCCCCAGTCTGCCTTGATGGAGAGTTCCGACTACCATGGCTCAGAGAACTCTCGTTCCTTCATCGGCGTACATCCGATGGCAAGCATCGCTGTGGGACATGGTATCGTGACAGTCACTTATCCCGATGGAAAGGTGGAAAAACAGGAACTCCCTGTCTTCGGTGAGGGAAAGGGTGAGGAGTGTAAACTCGCCATCTCCAAGGCAATCAATGACTTTGTCAAGTCTTTCCATGTGGAGGGAGAGGGCAAGGACTTCTGTGGACTCTATGGCTTCACCACTTTCAATGCCGTACGCTACTTTGAGAATATCCCGGTAAAGGATACGACGATGGAAAAGAATGATGCGCCGGATATCTATTATATCATGTATAAGGACATCATCGTTTTCGATCATTACAACAATACGATGGAACTGATTGCGCTGAGTGATGCAGAAGGTTCTGCTGGTGAGGCTGAACTGGATGCGCTCCTGAAGGCTATCAACAAGGCAAATGTGAAACCATACGACTTCCATCCTGTGGGAGATACGACTTCTACGCTTACTGATGAGCAGCATAAGGAGAATGTAAGAAAGTGCATCCAGCACTGTTTGCGTGGTGATGTCTTCCAGATTGTGGTCAGTCGCCGTTTCGTCCAGAAGTATGAGGGTGATGATTTCAAACTCTACCGTGCGCTTCGTAGTATCAATCCATCACCATACCTCTTCTATTTTGATTTCGGCGGATACCGTATCTTCGGTTCTTCTCCAGAAACCCACAACCGTATCGTAGGTGATAAAGCCTTCATCGATCCTATTGCCGGTACTACTAAGCGTACAGGCGATATCGAACAGGACCGCAAGGCTGCTGAGTTCCTGCGCAATGATCCGAAAGAGAATGCAGAGCATGTGATGTTGGTGGATCTGGCACGCAATGACCTGAGTCGCAACTGTCATGGCGTGAAGGTAGATTTCTATAAGGATATGCAGTTCTACAGTCATGTCATTCATCTCGTAAGTCGTGTAAGTGGTACGCTTGATAAGGATGCTGATCATATCAAGGAGTTTATCGATACTTTCCCAGCAGGTACGCTGAGTGGTGCTCCTAAGGTTCGTGCCATGCAGATTATCTCAGAACTGGAGCCTCACAACCGAGGTGCTTATGGCGGTTGTATCGGATTCATCGGACTGAATGGTGATCTCAATCAGGCCATCGTTATCCGTACCTTTATCAGTCGTAATGGTGAGCTCTGGTTCCAGGCGGGTAGTGGTGTCGTAGCCAAGAGCAATGACCAGTATGAACTGGAAGAGTGTAATAACAAGTTGGGTGCGCTCACCAAGGCTATCCATATTGCAGAGCAGTTGTAGGATAGTGATGTAAGTGAAGAGTGAAGAACGAAGAGTGAAGAATTCAAATGCTTCCAGTAAGCACAAAACATTAAATATTTTATAAAGATGAAAGTAGTAATCATAGATAATTACGATTCCTTCACCTATAATCTGGCTCATCTGGTAAAAGAGTTAGGTGCAGAGGTGACGGTATTCCGAAACGATCAGTTCCAATTGCGCGAACTTGACCGTTTCGACAAGATCATCCTGAGTCCGGGACCTGGTATTCCTTCTGAGGCAGGTCTTCTGATGGATGTCATCAAGACTTATGCTGGCAGAAAACCAATGTTGGGTGTCTGTCTGGGTCATCAGGCGATAGGTGAGGCTTTTGGCGCCAAACTTACCAATCTCTCTGAAGTATATCATGGAGTTGCTACTCCTTGTACTCAGTTTGGTAATGATCCTATTTTTGCTGGTATGTCTAAGCGTATAGAGATAGGTCGTTATCATTCATGGGTAGTGGATAGAACAAATTTCCCAGAGTGTCTTGATGTGACAGCAGTGAGCGATGACGGTTGCATCATGGGTTTGAAGCACAAGCATTATGATATCCATGGTATTCAGTTCCATCCGGAAAGTGTACTGACTCCAGAGGGCAAGACGATTATCAAGAATTGGCTTGCCTTCGACGGTGAAGATTTTGATAAGAGTTGGGCATAGTGGATATAAAACCTCGAACAGAATTTTCCGTGATAAAGGAAGACGAAAGTCCTCAATAGAAAAACAGCATATCAACCATCAATGGAAGATATGCTGTTTTTCTCTTTTTATTTATTCTTCTTATTTTATTTCTTTTATTTCAATCCATCAGCATCGCCGGTAGTTTTCAAACCATTGCTCTTTTCTCTTGGTGTGATATTGACATTCTTCACGATTGTATTTTCAATGACATCCTTATTGAATGCCATTTTCTTATCAGTAGATTGGATGTTTTCGAAGGTGAAATCTACCAGACGGTACTTGTCGCTGGTGCCTACATCAAAGAAGTTGTCACAATCCATCTGGATGTTCTTGATGGTGATGTTGTTGCACTGACTGAGTGGCATGTCTTTGCGGTCGCCTGGTTTGAAGAACTGAGTCCAAGGGCGGACAACCAAGAAGCTGCCTGTGGTGCCTGTGATATTATCTACCGTCACATACTCATAGTGCTGAGGAGTGTCAGGGCGCATCTTCAACCAGAGTACGCGCTGTGCATTGCCCACCTTGATGTTTCGCAACACGATGTTGCGGTCTTTTACACTCTCGCTGCCCAAAGTCAGACAACCATGCACTCTACCATAGTTGCAGTTCTGGATGAGCACATTATAGACTGGTCCATTCTCTGGTGCCTTGTCTGCCCAGGTTCCCTTACCGCCCTTGATGGCAATGGCATCATCATTTACGCTCATGAAGCAGCCTTCCACTAATACGTCGTGGCATACGTCTATATCGATAGCATCACTACTTGGTGCACGCATACCACTGGTAGGGGCGAAGATGGTGCATCCCAAGAAGCGGACATGGTCGCAACGATAGATGTGGTTGGTCCAGAAAGGACTGTTCTGGATGTGGACATCCTGAATGGTTACATGGCTGGAATTGCTGATATATACGAGGCGTGGACGCTGTGCATCCTTGTTGGTACACTGGCGGTTCCAGGTGCGACGGATCCAGAATTCCTCCCAGTAGTGATAGCCGTTACCATCGATGGTTCCGTTGCCTGCGATGGTAAAACCATCACACTTATCAGCATTGATGAAGGCAGAGAAATACTTGCAGGTTTCCCCCTCGATACGGGTTTCCAAGACAGGGAAGTTGGCAATGCGGTCACTACCTTTCAGTTTACCACCCTCTTCGAGATAGAGATGGGTTTTCGGACGGAAGAATAGGGCACCGCTCTGATAGGTACCGGCAGGAACGACGATGACACCACCGCCATCCTTGGCAGCCTGGTCGATGATAGCCTGTATAGCCTGAGTCTGAATCAGGGTACTGTCGTTTTTGACACCATAATCGGTTATCACGTATTTCTTGCCAAGGGTATCTACATTCACCTTCTGCGCATTGGAGAACCAGGCATCCATCTTCGTACCATCTGGCCAGAGTTCAGTCTGTGCCTTTTTCGCTTTCTTCAGTTTCTTTGCCGCATTGGTGCTTAATGGCGCAAAAGCCACCAAGCAAGCCATCAGCCAGATATATTTTCTCATAACTTTTTTACCTTTTTACTTTTTTACCTTTAAAAAAGCCTTTTTACCTTTTTACCTTTAAAAGCTTGTAATACTCTGCCGCACCGAGCAGGAGGCAACCTGTGCCGTAATCTTCGAAGTCTGGAACAGAAGTGAAGGTGACAGGCTGACCGGCAGCAGGATCCTTACCTGTGCCCTGGTTGTATCCAATGAAACCATCCTCGTGAACCGATGCAGCCAATGCCTTCCATGCTTTATCCATTGCTTTCTGATAGGTAGCTCTTGGCAGGATGCCCTGCTGCACACCCCATGCCATGCCATAAAGGAAGAGACCTGTACCAGTCATTTCAGGACCACCATAGTTGGCAGGACAAACGAGGCTAACGTTCCAATATCCATCCTCACGCTGGCACTTCAATATCGCCTTACTCATAGAGATAAAGTCTTTTTTCAGGTACTGGTAGTTCTTATCAGTCTTTGGCAAGGTCTGCATCACACGTACCAATGCAGCATATACCCAACCGTTTCCGCGGCTCCAGTAGCAGTTGCTGCCATCTTTCTCCTTGTAAGGTGGCACATAGTCTTTGTCTCTCCACCAGAGTCCCTCTTTTTTATTGAAAAGACCACCAGCCAAGGTATCACGACTCCATTTGTAGGAGTTCATCGCATAGTCGAGATATTTCTTCTCGCCGGTCAACTTAGCATATTTGGCATAGACAGGCATAGCCATCTGTATCGCATCAATCCATGTCCAGTATGAAACGCGGTTGGTGCTCATCTGATGGTCAAGGTTCTCCTTTACCTTACTCAAATCCTTTTTGCCGCCAGTCTGGATATAGCGGTCGATATAGGTTTGCTGGCAGCACTGGTTGTCGGCATCAGTATCATTCACGCTGCCACGGGCTGTCCACTTGTGATAGTCTGCCCAGCGATCGGTATAGTCGAGGTATCGCTGCTGAGGGTCTATCTCGTAGAGTGCCATCAATCCTTCGTAATATACGGCACGGGTCCAAAGGTTGCTCGTGCGTACCTTCTTGACATAGGTGTCGAGGGTTGGGTCACTGTACTTCGTCATGAAGTAGTTGTTGGTGCGCTGTGATACTTCCAGGATTTCCTTCTTTAGAGATTCCTTGTCAGATGCAGCTTTCACTGTTGCAACTTTCACGGCTGCATTCTGGGCAGACACAGAGGTCATGCCCATCAGAATGCAGAGGCTTGTCAGGATTAGTTTCTTCATTTGTACTCTTTGCTTGATTATGTTCTTATTTTAAATTTGCTTATTTCTTATTGAATTTCCAAAACATGCGAAACGAAAATAATTAGAGTTGGTCTTTCAATTCCACGAGTTTTACAGAACTGTTGAGTCCGCTTGCTACAGGAGTCCATTTCTCGTAAGTGGTCTTCTTGTAGTCGATATCCACCACGTTGATTTCCTTCATCTTGCGCCATTTCACACCCTGTCGGTCGAGTTCTGCTATGCGGTTGGCAGGCAGGTTGGTTACCTCGATACGGATAGTATTCTTGCCCTTGTTCAGTGCGTCTTTGCAGTTGAGGATATATGGTACCGCCCATGCGCAGCCCACATATTTATTATTGATATAGACGCGTGCACTTTCACGGACATCACCTAAGTCGATAGCCCACTGTTTCTGTGCATCATCCTTCGACAGTTTGAAGGTGGTTTCATAAACACCTGTTCCCATCATCACCTTAGCCTTTTCGCTGAGATTTTCCCAACTCTTCAAGCCCTTGAGGTTGAAGATCTCGCCCACCTTAGGAGCCTCCTCTGTGAATGACAGTTTCCAGCTATTGGCGGTCAGGTCGATGGTCTTGCTGTCCGAAGCCGCAAACTTCTCCTTTTCGCTTACCTTCACCTTGGAACCGAGTTTCCATTCGCTTACAGGCTTATCCGAGGTGATGAGAATGCGGCTCTCGCCACTCTTCAGGTTCACTTCGATGCCCTTATCGCCGATAGTGGCCTTGTGATATTTGCCCGTCATAGGGTTATACCAGATACCGTTCTTCTCGTTTACAGCCAGTGCTACGGTAGAAGTGATATCCTTGCCGGTGAGGTTGGCGATGAAGTAATGATGACCGATGCTGTTGTTGCGGCGGATCATCTTCAAGCCCAGGTTCTTTCTCATCAGTTCCGGTTTTGCAGCTTGTTCCATCGCCTTGATGTTGTCGCCCTTGATAATCTTGGCTCCTTGCGCCTTCAAGTCGGAGATATGCTGGATTACATCGCTTGGCATGATATTGTTGCCTGGGATGATGATGCCCTTGTAGCGGGTACCAGCAGCAGTTTCGATCATACCATCTTTAAAGGTACAGGTGCGCAGGTATTTGTCGCTGATGTAGTCACAGTCGAAACCAGCCTTGTCGATGTCGAGAATCACCTTGATAAATTCCGGTGCTTTCTTCGCCATGGAGTGGATGTCGAACTGCATCAACCAGTTCTTGGTATCCTTGCGCCACATATCTCTTACTGGCAGATAGACCAGAAAGTCGTTGTCAGGCTGTCCCCACTGCAGATAGGTCTGGCAGTTGGTGATGTACTTCATCACTTCAGGTGCATCGCGCCAGATACTGTTGGTCGGACTCATATCCACCGATGCATAGAACTTCCATCCTGGCCATGGGTCGTTTTTAGGCGAGTAGGCTGTGCCATGGAAGAACATGTGGTTTACGCCAGCGCAGAACATCAGGTCCATATCCGGTTTCATCTGGCTCAGGGAAGTGCGGAAGTGCTCGGTGAGCCAGGTAAAGGTCTCGCTGGAGGTATATTTCTTGCCTGTGATATGGGCGGCAGATGGTGCATACTTGAGCATGCTGAGGTCGCTGAAGTTAGGACGGGTCTTGCCCGGATCCTTGCGTAAGCCCTTGATACCGAAATCAGTAAGACCGAATCCTTCTATCTCAGGGATATTTACGGCGGCATAACAGTCTATGAGGTTGGCTGGTGAACCATGAGCTTGATTGCGGGTGATGGCACCACGCTTGTTTGCCCACTTGGTCCACTGTTCGGTGAAGTTATGGAGCAGCATATCGCCTAATGTTTCACGGTAATCGCTTACCACCACGGCATCACCATCAAGGAATTCAGGGAACTTGTCCTGCAGTTTATATCCGTGCATCTTCTCAAATTCTATCAGCAGGTTAGGAGTCCAGTTGGCTCCATATACCTCATAACTATCATTGAAGAAGGTATGTGGATAGGGAGTCTTGTTGGCAACGAAGGCACTATCGATATGTGCCAGATAATTAGCCACGGCAGTGGAATCAAAGTGGTCAATGACGTATCCTTCTCCGCCCGGTGCAGCACGTTTCACCTTCTGTCGGGTGCGGCTTTCGTAGAGAGCGATGACACGCTTTTTCCTGTTCTGTCCCTCAACAGGATATGCCTTGATGAGTTTCAGTTTGGCAAAGTCACGCTCTTTCTGAGGAACGTTGAATTCAATCTCCATCAATTTCTGTTTCACGTCAACGATCGTATCCACGAATACTGCCTTGCAGGCTGCTTCATTGATAGGAACCCAAGGGCCACCAAAAGGCCAGCCGGTACCAGTAGCCATGTCGGTTTCAATACCTACCTTCTTATTTTCTTCTTCTACGAATTTGAGCATCTCCATCCATTTCGGAGAGAGATACGGAATGTCATTCTTGTCATTTCCTTGCACCCCATAGAGTGGCGTGATTTCTACGGCTCCAATGCCAGCCTTTGCATATTCGTCGAGGTTCCACTTTAGGTTCTCTTTATCTACAGCAGATCCCATCCACCACCATCTTACACCAGGTTTGGCTTCCTGAGTAGGGGTAGGGAGCGACATTGCACCAGAATGCGACTGGGCCTGACTGCCGAGAGATGACAGCAGAGCCAATGCAAAGGAAAATCCGACAAATTGCGTTTTTAGTATCTTGTCCATATTGTTGTTGGTTTTTAAGTTATTCAACTGAAAAGCTGTTTTTCGGTGGCCTTTCTAATTGCCAGTGCAGCTTATCTTCTGCAAAGATAGGAAAAAAAACAATACGCGCAAGGTTATTATTCCTAAAAAAACAAAATAGTCCAAATATGTAAGATGATAGGTCAAAAAATAGGGGAAAGCAGCTCTCCTGAGTGCTTTCCCCCGCTTTAGAACGTATGTGAAGTTTGCAGAATATTACGAATCGGTTACAAATATTAACTGTCATGTCGGTAAAAGCTTCGTATCACAATTATAGTTGATTCGCATGGCATTGGAAAATTCCAGCAAATTAAGAGAAATATGAATAAAAAGGAAGCCTACGGTAAATAATGTAAAATACTTTCTTGGTGTCGTGTGGGTGACAAAGGTGTCGCAGGATACAGAAAACTCGTGTCACAGGTGTCACCCTATAAACTGGCTCCAATAAAGGGCTCAGCAGAAAACGGTGACAGGTGACACTTTTGATAAGTATATTTATATGACTTACCGCGCGAAAATATATAAAAGATTGATAATCAAAGGGAGACATCCAATTGGAGGGTAGTGTCTCCAATGCATAAAATAAAAGTTGAAAAATAGGTGTCACTGTCACTTTTGGATAATTTTGTAAACTTATTTGTTCTCGAATTAATTGCTCAAAGATTTTCTGTGACTTGTTTACTGGTTGCAAATGACTTGTTTACGACCTCTAAGTGACTTGTTTCTGACCTCTAAATGACTTGTTTACGACCTCTAAGTGTCTTGTTTGCGACCCTTAAATGACCTGTTTCGATATAGCAAATAACTTGTTTGTGTATTCTTAAAGACCGAATAATGTAGACGATTTTTATTAATTTTATTTAATTATTTATTTTTTTGGGAATTTCTGCTTGATTTCTCCTAAAAAATATTACCTTTGCACTGAGAAAAATCTATTGGTCACTTTCATAAGTCAACGAGAAAATAATAACATATCAACGAGTATAATTTATTAAAGACAAGGTTCATGAGAAAAAATCACATGATGATTGCAACTTTGGCCATGCTCTCTGTTGTGGGTTCTGCGCAGTATGCCAGGGCACAGCAAACAGGAACAAACCAACATGCAAAAGAGTTGAGTGGAGGTACAATCCTCTCTACTGTAAAAGGAGTCGTAATCTCTGCCGAAGATGGTATGCCTGTTATAGGCGCCAGCATTATGGTAGGAGGTGGACAGGCACAAGCTATAACAGATGAAAACGGATGTTTCCAGTTGTCAAACGTCCCAGCTAATAGCAAGTTGAAAATCTCTTATATCGGTTTGGTAACGACTTTTGCAACCCCTTCTGCTAACATGAAGGTAACGCTGCAATCAGACAGTAAGCACCTTGATGATGTGGTGGTTACTGGTATGTTCAACCGTAAAAAAGAAGGTTTTACGGGTTCGGCAGTAACTATCAAGGGAGAAGATCTCAAGAAATTCAGTACAAACAATATTGCGAAGTCTATAGCAGCAATGGCTCCAGGTTTGAATATCATGGAGAATAATCTGGCTGGTTCAAATCCTAACAGTCTTCCTGCTATGCGTATGCGTGGTGGTGCCAGTATGGATTTGAGTACGACATCTTCTGATGTACAGGCTGTACAGGGAGAATATGAGACTTATGCCAATCAGCCGCTTCTTATCATGGACGGATTTGAAATCTCCGTACAGACTCTTTCTGACCTCGACCCTGATCGTGTCGCATCGATTGTTGTCTTGAAAGATGCTGCTGCTACTGCTATCTATGGTTCCAGAGCAGCAAATGGAGTTATTGTAATCGAAAGTAAAACTCCTAAACCTGGTAAAATTTGGGTTACATATGGTGGTGAGATGCGCATCGAGGCACCAGACCTGACAGGCTATAATCTGATGAATGCTCGTGAGAAACTGGATGCAGAATATAAGGCTGGAGTCTATACTGATGGTGGTGAAACGATTGATAGATGGAATCTCTACCAGTCTAAACTTAAAAACGTTCTCTCTGGTGTAGATACATATTGGCTCAGCAAGCCATTGCGTACATCCGTACAGCAGCGTCATACTGTAACCTTGGAGGGTGGTGATGAGGCTTTGCGTTATCGTATGTATGTTGGTTACAATAACTCACCTGGTGTGATGAAAAATAGTGGTCGTGATGTACTTACCGGTATGCTCGACTTCCAGTATCGCATGAAGAAGGTATTGTTGAAAAACAGTATCACTCTCGAAAATTCTACTGCTAATGAGTCTAACTATGGAAGTTTTAGCGAATACACAAAATTGAATCCATATCTGACTCCATACGACGAGAATGGTAACATGAAGAAGATGCTTGATGATTTCTCTGCCACCAACTCTGCTACCGCCTCTTATCCAAACCCACTTTATAACACAACTTTCCACAGCAAGGATAAGAGCAAGAACTTCTCTGTGCGTGAATTGTTCAAAGTAGAATACAATCCTACAAATGAACTTCGTTTTGAAGGTGCTTTCTCACTCTCTAAGAGTGTGGGACATCGTGACGTGTTCCGTCCTGCACAGCATACTGCTTTTGATGGAATTACAGATCCGACATTGAAAGGTGATTATCGCCGTACACAGAATGAGGCTGTCAATTGGGGCGTGGATTTGACTGCCAGTTGGAATAAGCAGATTAAGGATCATTACATTACTACCAATGCCCGCATGAGTATTCTTGAGAACAGTACTGATTCTTATGGAACTTATGTGACTGGTTTCCCAAATGATAATATGGATGACCTGCTCTTCGGTAAGAAATACAATGATAAGGTGACGGGAAGCGAGAATACAAGTCGCTCTATCGGTTGGGTGCTCAGTGCCGGTTATTCTTATCTTTATAAATATTCTGTAGATTTCAATGTCCGTCTGGATGGTTCTTCTGAGTTTGGTACCAACAATAGATGGGCACCATTCTGGTCTGCCGGTCTTCGTTATGATGTAAAGAAGGAGGCTTTCTTCAAGGATATTCCATGGCTTTCTGACTTTGTGATCCGTGGTACTTATGGTACAACTGGTGCGCAGGGCTTCTCACCATATCAGGCTCATAGCTACTATAACTATTCATTGCTTCTGCCTTATCTGTCTTCTGATGGTACAGGTGCAGAAATCATGGCGATGCATAATGAGAATCTGAAGTGGCAGACAACCAAGAATACCAACCTTGCATTGGAGTTGGGTTTCCTCGATCATCGTATCACAGCAAGAATCGAACACTATAACAAGGTAACCAACAACTTGGTGACCAATGTGACATTGGCTCCATCTGTCGGTTTCACCAGTTATCCAGAGAACGTAGGTAAGATAGAGAATAAGGGATGGGAAATCAGTCTCTCAGGAATCCCATACCGTAATGCTGCTAAGCAGTCTTATTGGACAATTACCGTAAATGGTTCTCACAACAAGGATAAACTCGTAGAAATTTCAGAGGCTATGCGCCATATCAACGAGTTGAGTACCAAGAATCTGACGGACAGTCCTTTACCACGTTATGAGGAAGGTTATTCAATGTCCAGTATTTGGGTTGTTCCTTCTCTCGGAATAGACCCAGCGTCTGGCGATGAAGTTCTCGTAAAGCGTAATGGAGAATTGACAAGTGCTTCCAACTATAGTGGTGTGGATGCCATACCAATGGGTAATACAGAGCCTACATGGCAGGGTTATATCAACTCATCCTTTACTTATATGGGATGGGGAATGGATGTAAGTTTCCATTATAAGTTTGGAGGACAGGTATATAACCAGACTTTGGTTGACAAGGTAGAGAATGCCGATTTGGTTTACAATGCCGACCGTCGTGTGACACAGTTGCGCTGGCAGAAGCCTGGTGACCATTCCCAGTTCCGTGCACTCAACCCACATGGTCAGGGTACCAAGGCAACCTCCCGTTTTGTGATGGATGAGAATGTATTCCAGGGCAGCACCCTTTCATTCTACTATCGTGCAGATACCAAGAATACCAAGTTCCTCAAAAACTGGGGGTTGACATCTGCTAAGTTGGGCTTCACCATGGAAGACCTCTTTTACCTCTCATCGGTAAAGCGTGAGCGTGGTCTCGACTATCCATTCTCCCGCCAATTTACTTTCTCATTGAACGTAGCATTCTAATCAATAAATTACGAATATAATTATGAAGAAATATTTCTATATATTGGTGTTCGCAGTCTTGATGGGAGGTTTGACTTCCTGCAATGATTGGCTTGATGTATCACCAAAGGACAGAATCCCTGCCGACAAGATGTTTGAGTCGGAGTCTGGATTCAAGGATATCCTTACGGGCGCTTACCTGAAGTTGGGTACTGCTAATCTTTATGCGGGTGACATGAAATATGGTTATCTGGATGAGTTGGCGGGTCTATACTGTGATTATCCTGGTTATAATACAAATAGCGTGTACAACCAGGCTATTGTATTCGATTATACCAACCAGTTTTTGAGTAAGAAGGATAATCTCTATCTCGAAATGTATAATGTAGTGGCAAATCTGAACAATCTGCTGCAGAATATTGAGACCCATCGAGATGTATTGAAGACCCCACATTACTATGAGTGTATCAAGGGAGAAGCATTGGGTTTGCGTGCTTTCATCTATTTTGATCTCTTGCGTCTTTTCGGTCCTATTTATAGTGAGCATCCAACAGATGCTGCTATTCCATACAAGACTACATACGATAAAGAACCGACACCGGTTTTGCCTGCTAATCAGGTGGTAGAGAAAATCTTGGAAGACCTGAAGGCTGCAGAGGCTCTCTTGAAAGATAATGATCCATGTGATTTCCATACAGCTATAGATCAGCGTACAGATTTCCTTTCAAACCGTGAGTTTCGTATGAATCTTTATGCTGTCAAGGCAATGATGGCTCGTGTATATTGCTATTCTGGTCAGAACGATCTTGCAGTCCAGTATGCTCAGGAGGTTATCAATGCCAACAAGTACTTTACTCTGTATAAGAGTCAGACAGCATCCAATTACAATTCCATCCGTTATGGTGAGCAGATTTTCGGTCTCTCTGTAAATCAGTTGAACAATACGCTTATCAGCAACAGTATGGATATGGAAAATACAAGTGTACAGCAGCGTTATGGTATGACTGCAGATATGTTTACTAAGGTGTATGAAGGTATCACTTCTGACTGGCGCCAGAATGTTGTAGCATTCAACTGGGACGAGAGCCATCAGTATGCATTCTGTCTGAAGTATAATCAGGCTCCTTTGGCCAATACATATTTATATAGCGGTGCAGATGCAATTCCATTGATTCGTTTACCGGAGATGTACTATATCATTGCTGAGTGTGCAGCAAATGCTGAAACGAGTGCTGAGGCTCTGAATACAGTCAGACTTTCACGCGGTATTCCATATAGCGATGAAATTCATACATTGGGTTATGATGATAAGGATGTTACTTCTGAAGAAAACAAACAGCAGACTCGTCGTATCAATGAAATCATGAAAGAATATCGCAAGGAGTACTATGCTGAAGGTCAGTTGTTCTTCTTCCTGAAAGCTCATCACTATACCACCTACTATGGTTGTGGTGTAGCCAATATGACCAGTAAAGAATATCAGATGCCATTGCCAGACAATGAAAAGATCTTTGGCAATAATACTACAAAATAAGAAGATTGAAAAATATGAAAAAAATATTGTTTTATATGTCGGCGCTGGCACTGTTCTTGAGTCTTACCAGTTGTTCGAAAGAAGAAATTGACATGTACAGTCAGGAAGCTCGCATCAACTTCGACTATCGTACAATTTATAGTGAATTGCGCGATAGCGACTATGTGAAGATGAAAACAGACCCTTATCGCCGTGATAGTGTACGTGTGAGAATTATGGGTGATTTACTTACTGCCAATCGTGATTTCTGCATCAAGAAGACAGATAACAGTTCCTATGCCAATACCCTTGACATTCAGTTGGATGACAAATATACTTATTCGGCTCTTGATACTGTATGCCAGTATGTATATTTCAAGGTTAAGCGTCCTGCCTACAAGACAGGTAGAAAAACCTATGGTTGTAATCTGGAATTTGATCTTACCAATCCAAACCATCAGTTTGAAAAAGGATTTGTAGAGGATAATTCGGTAGAGGTCAACTACGTTTGGGATATTACAGAGCCTGAGACATGGGGCGACTGGTATTGGTTGGGTGTAGGTGACTTCAGTCCTATCAAGTATTGCTATATGATGGACGTATGGGGAAGAACACTTGATTCTTTCATTACTCCTGATGGATATGCATACGATGATGATGAGGCTAATGCTGCCATCCTGCAACTGGATGCAGCCTATAAGGCTTATAAAGCGGAGCATGGTCCAATACTTGATGAAAATGGTAACGATATCTTCCCAGATGAAGAAGAATAAAAAAAAGAGTAAATCATGAAAAAAATATATTTATATATTCTGGGCCTGGTGTCTATGACGCTTGTCCAGAGCTGCTATGATGACAAGGGTAACTATGATTATCATGCAGTGAATGATATGAAGGTGGAAATCCCTGAGGCAAAAATCCGCATGCCAAAGGAGAACCCTGCAATGGTTACGTTGACGCCTGAGTTGACACAAACTCTTGCTGAGAATGAGGACAATCTTACTTTTGAATGGAAAAAATTGAAGCCGGATGCTAAGATTGGTTCTATGCGTCTTGCTGACTATACGGATTATTCTACAGGAAAGATTTGTCAGGTAAAAGTAGAACCAAATAATCCAGAGAGTATTGGTATGATGCTCATTGTTACCGATAAGGCCACAGGTCAGAAATGGTATCAGTTGGGCAAGGTTGCTGTAGTCAAGCCTTTGAATCCTGCTTGGTTTGTGCTTCAGGAAGATGCCGATCAGAAGGGCATTGTAGGAGCTATTGAGGGTAATCCAGATGGCTTCTTTGCCTATGCTGATGTGTTTAAGTCAGAAACTGGTGAATCTTTTGCTCTTGAGGGTAAGCCATTGGCTATTGCTGCCAAGGGTAATTATGGTTATGGTTCTATGGGTGGAACGAAGTTTGCCAACCTGACAATTGCCACGGATAAGAATATTGCAACATATTCTCCAAGTACACTCACCATGAAGTATGGTACTAATAAAATTCTGTTTGAGAATGCACTTAACAATGTACCAGTCAATTTGTCTTATTACAAAATGGACAAGAAGGGTGAGATGTTTGTGACGGACAAAAAGGCTTATTTCGCATACGATGACGGTTGGTGTGTTCCTTATTCCGTATATGATAAGCAGGTTAATTCCGATGGTGAGGAAGAACAAGTAGCATTTCTACCTACATGTTCTGCTACTTTCAGTAATTATGTCCTGGCATATAATCCAGCAACTCATCGCTTCCGCATCGGTAGTGCTTTTTCTTCTATGATGGATTATTTCGGCACATCTTACTACTACTCTCAGTATTATCGTAGGGGTTCTCAATGGAAGGACAAAAAGCCATTGGTGTTCCGTGATTTGTCTGAGGATGCCGACGGCAATTATGCCTTTGATCCAAGCAATGTAGATGCGTCTCTGCAGATACTTGATATCTTGCGTGGCGGAGATAATGGTAACTATGCTTATGCTGTAATGGCAAGTGAAGGGGCTTCACAGATTACTGTTTTCCGTTTCAGCAATGCGGATGATCCGCTTTGTGCAGGAAAATATACAATCGATCTGGATCCTTCCATCGATTTGAAAACTGCCAAATTTGCAGCTTCTCAAGCATATTCAGCCCATTTTATTTTCATGGCTGCTGGTAATAGCGTGTATCGTATAGATATGGAGCGTCAGAAGATTGAGAAAATCTACAGTTATGATGCTGATGCTAATGCCAAGATTGCTTGCCTGAAATTCCGCGACCCTGAGGATGCAGAAAATGGTAATGGCATGATTCTCGGATTCGGTATCAATACTTCTGCAGGTCAGGGTTTGCTGGGCGAATTGAAACTGACTATTGCGGGTGATGTAGATAGGAGTGAAAATGCTTCTTACATTTTCCAGGATGCAAATAATAGATTTGGCAAGATTGTAGATATCTCTTATAATTATGAATAATCTTGAGATCATCTTAATGACTGAGAATAATCCATGATGAAAATAAGAATATTATTATCTATAGTATTTAGTTCTGCCTGCTCGCTCATAGCGAGCGGGCAGAATCCGTTTGTTGGTACTCTTCCTGCGGATGCGAAGTTGACAAAAGGAATGTTTGATACTTTTGAGTCTGATGGTAAGATGTACTGGTCGATTCCTGATTCGCTTTTCGGCCGTGAGTACAGTGTTACTACTACCATTTTGAGTGCTCCCGAAAATCCAAACCGAAGTAGTGAAACTAAGTATGGTTATGCAGGTGACCTCATCGGCCCCCTTTTCTTTTCGCTTCGTAAGCAAGATGGGGAGGTGTATATGACGGATCCGCAGCATAAGTGGATACTGGCAGATTCTACAAGTGTTTTTTCCAAGATAGCGATGCTCACTCCGCAGGAGCGTCTCTACAAGCGTTTGCCTGTCATACAGGAAAGCAATGGGCATACGCTTATAGAGATAGGAAATACATTGAAGAACTTTACCCTCTTTGGCATGGAACCTGCTTATTACGACATGAAGATCAGTATGCGGAATAAGGAGAGAGACCGCATTCTCGATGTGAAAGGTAAGAATGATTGTCTTCTGTTGCGTATGTCGCGCACCTACAGTAATTTAGCAATGCCTCTTCCTGGTAAGCCAATCCAGAATTATCAGGGCATTTGGGAAACTGGAGTCTGTATCAGTCTTATGCCTAAACAGCCTATATCTGTGAAACGTGGTGACGGAAAATCGTTTTTTGAAATCAACAAGTTTGTGCTTTCTACAGATGGTATCCGAAGTCGCCTTCCTGTCATTAAGCGTTGGCGATTGGAAATCCGTCCTGAGGATAGAGAACGGTATCGCAGGGGAGAATTGGTGGAACCGGTGCATCCTATCATCTTCTATGTAGATCGGCAGTTCCCGAAGATGTATCAGAAGTGTATCATTGAGGCGGTCCGTGAATGGCGTCCTGCGTTTGAACAGGCAGGTTTTAAAAATGCCATTGATGCCCGTTTGGCACCTACACCGAAGGAAGATCCTGATTTCTGTATGTATGATAGCAGATATCCTTATATCTCCTGGAAAATATCGGCCACGAGTAATGCTTATGGTCCTACGCCCTGTGAGGGAAGAAGCGGTGAAATCAATGGTTGTCATGTCGGGGTATTCAGCAGTGTGATGAATATCGTGCAGAATTGGTATTTTGCTCAATGTGGTGCTGTTGATCCAGAGGCTCGTAAGATTATTTTGCCAGAGTCATTGCAATGTGAACTCTTGAAGATGGTGATAACCCATGAGGTGGGTCATAGTTTGGGATTAGAGCACAATCATAGTGGTAGTAGCCATGCTTCTATAGACAATCTCCGTGATAATGATTATCTGGACAAGCATGGTATGGGTAGTTCTATTATGGACTATGTACGTTTCAACTATGCTCTTCGTCCGGGTGATCATGTAGCGCTTCGCAATCGCCGTATTCAATTGGGTGAATACGACCGTTGGGCAATAGAATGGGGGTATCGGGAGTTTGAAGGTAATACACCAGAAGAGCAAGAAAATGCCAGATGGAAATGGTATGAGCAAAAGAAAAAGGAATGTCCGGAATTAGCTTTCTATGATGCTCGGGATATCCGTTCGCAACAAGAAGACTTGGGTAATGACCATGTGGCTATCAACAGTTGTGGTATCGAAAATCTCAAATACTTATGTTCTCTTGATATCTGGAATCCGAAAACGAACTTGGAAAAGCAAGTGATGGAAGGACGGTATAAGGCTTTGATAGAGCATTATAACCTCTGGACTGGTCATGTGTTTGCACATCTGGGTGGTTATTATTATGGTGATAATCATTATGATACCCCTGAATATACACAAAAAGTCTTGAAATTCTTGCAAGATTATGTGGTAACTCCTCCCAGTTGGCTTTTTGATTCCAAAATCATGTCATATCTTCATGTAGATAGAAAGAAGGAAATCAAACATTTTAAATCAGAGCAACAACAGCATTTCGATTATGCAATGGAGCGAATAGAGAAAGCCAAGGCAAAAGAAAAGGATGAGATTCTTGTCAAAACATTGGAGACGCTATTGACTGAGGTGAAAACGATGAAAGAAAAGATGGAGACTGTTTATAAGAACTGGTAATCCTGGCGCATATTCAGTCTTCTATTTTGACCAGAAAAAGATATAAATATCATTTAATATTGACTCATAATCAAATGATGAAACATTATAAAAGCTTTTTAATTATGTTTTTTTTATTCTCTTCTTTTAGCCTGCTACAGGTTATGGGAGAAGAAAAACAAACAGTTGTTCCTAAGCCATTTGCTGAATTCTTATCGGAAAATATGAAAAAGACGGATGGCGCTTTTCCTGTTTATCAGGAAGGTAATCGTGTTTATATGGAATTCCCAAGAAAGTGGAACGGTCGTGAGATAGAGGTAAGTGGGCAGATAGATCATGGCTTTGGTATGATCAACCGTTCTGTCAATTCATTGGGTGTAGTGCGTTTGTCCATACCAGATTCGATGACCGTTGAGTTTCTTCAACCGTTCTACACTGAGCGCATCATGGATAGGAAAAGTACATACTGGGATGCATTCAGAGCTTCTAATGTGCCTGTTGCTGGTGTGGAATATCCTGCAGTCGCTATATCCCAAGATGGCAATCCGATTATTGATATTACTGATGTTGTGAAGGGTGAAAAAGAATGGGTGAGTTATTCACAGTACCCGGATGTTCGTTCGTTGGACCCAGATATGAGTAAGTTGAATTCTGTTCAAGTTATTTCACCGCAGAAGGGGAACTCTTTTGGAAGAGAAGAAGTTGTGCTGAAGGTGGTCAGATACCATGAGGCAGAGTCAGAGCAGTATGCATTCAACAGTATGGCTATTATTTTGCCGAATGGAAGTAAACCCTTATATTTGAGTATCTGTCTCCGACTCTTACCGGAGAAGGATATGCCTATACGCTTAGCTACTGAGGGTCTGGATATTCAGACTATTCATTTCAAGGATTATTCACAGAATCCTTATACGGTTGTTGATGATTCTCTGGTGATGAGGCTACAGCCGAAGTGTGCTTGTATGGTCTATGTTGATAGTCTGGTTCCTAATAAGTATAAAGAGGCTTTGCAGAAGGGAATTTTGTCATGGAATGAATCTTTGGCAAAGGCAAAAGTTAAATTGAGAATTCATTTGAATTCCATCAAGTCAGGAATCGATGCAGCCTCTGTACCTTTTTTAGTGTCTTACGACATGGGAAAGGTTGGTGTTTCCTCTCAGAAGTCAGTGCATCCACGTACTGGTGAAATATTATCTTTTCGTATAAATGTTGGACATGATTTCAAGAAATCATTTAAGCCAGTAGAATTACAGAAATTAATCCATCAGGAATTTGGTCAAGTTTTGGGATTGAGTAAGGTCTCTGATGATGCAGCGCAGGTGAATGCTTTATCTTATCTTTATTGTGTACAGAAAAGTAAAAATGTGTATCAAGATAGGGAATTCATTACTAAAAAGTAAGTGACTATAATTCCTGACTGTAATGACAGCAAAAAAATGGTATTTGCCAAAACTCATAGCCAAAATATCAAAACCAAAGGTAGGCAAAACAGAGAAATCTTTAATTTTGCACTCGAATTTAAATAAGACTAAAAACAAATAAATATATTATTTAAAAATGAGTAGCATATTAGGAGGTCGTCCTGCCTTGAAAAAGGAGGTTGATAAAATCGCAGAAGTTGCTGGATATCTCTGGCAAAATGGTTGGGCTGAACGTAATGGTGGTAATATCACTGTCAACATCACCGACTTGGTGGATGACGAAATCAAGGCTTTGCCTGCCATCAGTGAGGTGAAGCAGATCGGTACTGCATTGCCTGCCTTGAAGGGATGTTATTTCTTCTGTAAGGGTACTGGAAAACGTATGCGCGATTTGGCTCGCTGGCCTATGGATAATGGTTCTATCATCCGTATCTTAGACGATTGCGCCAGCTATGTAATTATCGCAGATAATCCTGTAATGCCTACCTCTGAACTTCCAAGTCACTTGAGTGTTCATGCTCGTTTGATCGAGAAGGGAAGCAACTATAAGGCTACTGTTCATACTCATCCTATCGAGTTGATTGCTATGAGCCACAACAAGGCTTTCATGGGCAAGGATGTGTTGAGCAACTTGCTCTGGAGTATGATTCCAGAGACCAAGGCTTTCTGTCCGCTTGGTTTAGGTATCGTTCCTTACCAGTTGCCAGGCAGTCTGAAATTGGCTGAAGAGACTCTAAAGGAGTTGGAGGATTATGATGTAGTAATGTGGGAGAAACATGGCGTCTTCGCTAAGGGTTTGGATGTGATGGATGCTTTCGATCAGATTGATGTACTCTCTAAGAGTGCTAAGATCTACATTGGTTCCAAGTGCATGGGATTCGAGCCTGATGGAATGAGTCAAGAGGAGATGGCTGAAATGACTAAGGCTTTCAATCTCCCTCGATAATTGTCGCTTCAAGTCTTCATTATTATTTAAATTGTAACAAATATATAGTATCCTCGAATACATATATAAACCAAGATACATTTATTTATTTACATACAACTATGGTTTAGTAGATTTAAGTTTTGATGTGTTATGCGACACATGCTATAGGTTAGAATTTAGGTTTTAAGAGTAAAGATGATGAACCCCGGACATTGTGAAATGTTCGGGGTTTATTGTTATATGCTGTTAGTCTGCCATGACCTTCAAGCGGTCCCTCGGGGATCACGTGATGGGGAACCGATGAACATGAGACGAGCCACTGTTGCTCACGAGACGGGCAACAAGTGCCCAAATAGGCGAACCAAATCTGGGCAATATAGATATGACTTTAATCCATATGGAAGAGTTCTTCCAGTGGAATGCTGACAGGAGAGTTGTCTGGATTCACTTCCATGATGTCTGCCATCATATCCCACCATTTTTGTGTGATAGGATCCACGTTGGTGGTGTCCTGACTGTTGGTGTCGCTATCACATTTCTGGACGGCAAAGAGTAGGTTGGTATCCTTGTCCCAGAAGATACTGTAGTCGCTTACACCCTGGTCCTTGATCATCTGTTTTAACTCCGGCCAAATTGCAGCGTGTCGCTTGGCATATTCTTTCTCGCATCCCTTCTTGAGATACATCTTGAATGCAAAACGTTTCATGTTATTCTATGTTTTTTACTTGTTATACAAATGCAAATTGCTATACGATTGATTTCTGATGGCATAGGTATTTATCTGCATCAGATAAGCTGAGGCAAGAAGCAAGAGACGATGAGTACTAATATACCTACCAGCAGCACGCCAATGGTCTTGCCCGAACAGCCTTTCCATTCTTTCAGAATGATGCCCCATACATTGGAGAATACCACATTGAGAGCCATCAGGATGCAGAAGGATAGGGTAGTAAGAACGGGTGATTCTGTGAGGAATCCCTTGCCCAATGACAAACCGAAGAACTGACTGTACCAAAGTCCACCTGCCAAAGCACAGAACAGAAGGTTGTTGCCCCATACCTCCTGTTTCTGATAATCGCCCCAAGTATGGTTCTTTGTATTCTGATAGAAACAGTAGATGGCATTGGTTACAAAACCGCCCAGTGTCACGAAGAAAGTGGCTGGGAGTGTCTTGTACATATCGGGAGTGAAACTGCCGAAGTGAATGTCGCTGCCGAAAGCAAGACCTACGTTGAAGCAACCGCTCATGAAACCAGCAAGGAGAGCAATGGCAAGACCCTTAGGAAAGTTGAAGTCCTTCACTGCTGCCTTCTTTTCTTCCTCTGACAGTGATGCTGCTTTCATGCTGCCTGCTACACCGATGATGGCGATACCCACGAGGGTAACCACTACGCCGAGTATCACGCTGAACGTGAGTGAAGACAAGGCATTCATCTCTGGGAAGAAGATGTTGAGCAAAACGGGTCCCATGATGGTTCCCAGACCCGCACAGGTTCCAAGGGCGATACTCTGGCCGAGAGCCACACCGAGATAGCGCATGGAGAGACCGAAAGTCAAACCACCCACGCCCCAAAGTACACCGAAGAGCATGGTCATCGCTACATTGAATCCGTTACCATCGAGCAATTCAAAGAAAGAATGTCCGTCTGGTACAGCCAATAAAGCTCCTAAGAAGGGCAGTATCAGCCAGGCGAATACTCCCTGTACCAACCAGTAGGATTCCCAACTCCAATCTTTGATCTTGTTGATTGGCACGTAGCAACTGGATTGACAGAAGGCACCCACGGCTATGATTAAAAGTCCTATTAATATTTCCATAATTGTATAATTAAAGTGAAGAGTGAAGAACGAAGAGTGAAGAATTCAAATGCTTTTTTAGACATAAGACTATTGAATTCTTCGTTCTTCACTCTTCGTTCTTCACTTACTTGCGGTTAGCGAGAACTTCAGCCTCGTACTTCTCAATGTCAGTGATATACTCCTCACCAACAGGAATGTTGTTCTTCAGGTTGAAGTAATCATATACAGCGCCGAATGGCAATGTCTTCTCTTCTTCCAAGAGTGCAAGACGCTGGAAGAGCTTGCCTTCATCCTCGTACTTGCGGAGGGTGTCGAGAGGCTCAAGGAATGCCTGCAACAATGATTTCTGGGCAGCACGTACACCGATGATGTAAGCACCGATACGGTTGATAGAACCATCGAAGTAGTCGAGACCGATATGAGCACGGTCGAGGGCATTGGCACGAACCAACTCTGAGAAGAGGTTGCGGGTATTGTCGTCGAAGAGTGTTACGTGGTCTGAATCCCAGTGCATTGGGCGAGATACATGGAGCATCAACTCTGGTACGAAGAGAAGGAGTGCTGAAACTGCATCTGATACGTTCTCTGTTGGCTCATAGTGACCAGTGTCAAGAGTGTACATCACATTGTTCTTAGCGCAGTAGCCAGCGTAGAAGTCGTGAGAACCTACGGTATAAGCCTCCAAGCCAATACCGAAGAGTTTAGCTTCGAGACAAGACTTCATGTTAGGCAACTCCTCTGCCAAGATCTCATCAAGAGAGTTCTTCAAAATCTCACGATAGCGTCCCTTCTCTACTGTGATATCCTTAGATCCATCGTGTATCCAGATGTTCATGATACATGGATCGTTCTGGAACTTACCCATTGCATCAGCAATATGGCGGCAACGCTTGGTGTGCTCAATCCAGAACTCACGGATAGCAGGGTCTGGGTTTGATAAAGTGAGGTTACCACTCAATGGGTGAGAGAAAGAAGTAGAGTTGAAATCGAGCTTCATGTTCTGCTCCTTTGCCCACTGCATCCAGCCTGTGAACTGATCTACGGTTACCTCGTTACGGTCGATTTGCTTGCCCCCGAACTCACCATATATCTCGTGGAGATTGAGACGGAAGGTACCAGCGAGGAGAGAGTTTACCTTTTCAATGTCCTGTCGGAGTTCATCGATATTGCGAGCCTTGCCAGGATAGTTACCTGTACTCTGGATACCGCCAGAAGCAGCCTCGCCACGCTCGAAACCAACCACATCGTCAGCCTGCCAGCAATGCAGAGAGATAGGAGTTTTCTCCAATGTCTCGATAGCCTTGTCGGTATCTACACCCAGAGCAGCATAGCGCTCTTTTGCAATCTCGTAATTCTTCAAAATCAAATCTGCTTTCATAATTGTCTTTAAGTTTTATATTGTTAATCTTTTATTGTTTATTTCTTTCTTTACCTTTTTACTTTTTTACCTTTTTACCTTTTTACCCTTTTACCTTTAAAAACTTCTCGTAAGCTGCATCCCAAGCATCCTTGTCCTGTGGCTCGAATTTCTTCAACTCCAGAGAGTTGGCGATGATTTGTCGCATTTCCCAGATATCCTTTACCAAGCCGGAAGCCTTAGCCTGCAGCATGATATTTCCGATAGCTGTACCTTCTTGTGGACCAGCAAGTACTGTTACGCCACAACTGTTGGCTGTAAATTGGTTGAGGTATTGGTTGAGTGAACCGCCACCGATGATGTGGAGCACGTTGATATCGAAATCTGCAAATTCTTTGAGCCATGTGAATACCTGACGGTAGCGAAGGGCAAGACTTTCGAAGATGCAGCGGCAGAACTCGCCGTAGCTTTCAGGTACATGCTGACCGGTCTTTTCACAATATTGCTTGATAGCTTCTACCATGCTGGATGGGTTGGCAAAGACAGCATCGTCTGGATTGATGATACTCTGGAAGGCTGGCTGCTTCATTGCTTCAGCAATCAGTTCGCCATGTCCAAGACAAGTCTGGTCACTGTTATTAGCAGCTGCCGCATCTTTCCATTCCTTACGGCAACGCTCGTAAATCCACATGCCGCAGATATTCTTGAGAAATCGGGTAGTGCCCTCGATACCGCCTTCGTTTGTGAAGTTGAGTTCATAGCTATGTTCATTGATGATAGCTTTCTGAGTCTCTATACCCATGAGGCTCCAAGTGCCAGAACTGAGGTAAGCGAACTTTTCATTCTTGGCAGGAACGGCAGCTACTGCGCTGGCTGTATCATGCCCTGCTACAGCGATGACAGGTACTGCATTCAAGCCAGTTATCTTCTGTACTTCCTCGGTGAGAGTACCGATGATGGTAGCAGGTGCTGTCATTTCTCCAAACTGTTCGCGCTTCAATCCGAGACTCTCAACAAGATCCTGGTCGAGGTCGCCTGTCATCGGATTGAGAATCTGCGAGGTGGAGGCTACAGTATATTCGCAGATAGCGTTACCGGTAAGCATATAGCTCAGCGCATCCGGAATAAAGAGTATTTTGTTTGCATTCTCCAAAGCCACATTGCCAGCCTTGCGCATAGCGTATATCTGGAAGAGGGAGTTGAAGTTCATGAACTGGATGCCCGTCTTTTCATATACCTTTTCCTTGCTGATTTGCTCGTCGAAGTATTTCTCCATCATGCCCACTGTATGTGGGTCTCGATAGGCGAGAGGGTTGCGGAGGATGGCTCCGTCCTTGCCCACATATACAAAGTCGCATCCCCAGGTGTCGATTCCGATGCTCTGGATGTTGATGCCTCTTTGAGCCACGAGTTTCAAGCCCTTGATGATTTCCAGATAGAGCGCATAGATGTCCCAATAGAAGTGATTGCCCGTCTCGATGAGATGGTTGTCGAAACGTGTCAGTTCTTCCAGATTGAACTTTCCATCTGATAAACTACCGATAATGGTTCTTCCGCTGGTGGCGCCTAAATCCACTGCAAAGAAGTATTTCTTTTGTTCCATTTTGCTAGGTTTTTAAGTCTAATTTTATGTTATTGATTTCTAAGTTTAATTTCTGTTGATTCCGAAGTTCCTTATGTGTTACTTCAAAGTCTTTGTTGAAATTTTCGGTGCAAAGATAGACCTAAATCGTGAAATGCAACAAGGGATTTTGATTTTCAGCCCTTGATATTTGGCGGCAGTATAAAATTGGGGAAGTGATGGATGTTTTTGGGAGAAGTGATGAAAGAAGGATCATTGAATGGGAGGCTTAAAGGGGTGTATGGATAAAAAGGGAATAATCCAATGGGCTGGAATAAGACAAGGCTGCTTGTGAACCTTTAGTTCTGCAAGCAGCCTATAAGCATTTGATAATTATGAGTTGATAAATGTTAGTTACGTATTTTATTATGATTCAGATATAGTCTGTTCTGTTTTTCTGAATTATCTGTTCATGTTTCTGAAATCTGAAGGCTTCATGCCCGTCTGACTCTTGAATTTTGAAGAGAAGTAGTCTGGCGACTCGAAATTAAGGCGGTAGGCTATCTCCTTGATGCTATCATCGGTAGTGGAAAGCAGTTCCTTTGCCCTCTGCAGTTTCAGATTCTGCTGGTAAAGGGCAGGTGCGAAACCGGTGTGCTCCTTGAAGAGTTTGCGGAAGGAAGAATAGCTGATGCCGAGTTCCTGCGCAATCTCCTGAATGGTAAGGTTGCCTTCCAATGATTCGCGGATGCGAAGACGGGCTTTATTGATGATATCCACATGCTTTGAATCTTTATTCAATTCAATATTACGCTCCAAGGAGTACATCAGGCCGATGAGATGGTTGGCGATACCTGCCAAGGTTTGCTGGGCGTATGCAGCTTCTTCCTGAGCAGTGCGTCGTGCCTCTTCGTAAAGGTTGACGATTTCGTTGCTGAACCCCACGTGATAGATTGGCTTCTCTGGAGAGAGGAAATTATGCTTCACTCGGTCGTCAATGTTTCTTCCCTTGAATCCTATCCAATAACTTTTCCATCCTTTTCCTTGAGTAGGGTGGTAAGTATGCCATTCGCCAGGGAACAACAGGAAGATGTCGCCAGCTTTGATGACGGTCTCTGGGCAGTGGGCTGACTGGAAAACACCTTCGCCCTCTGTCAGATAGAGCAACTGAAATTCATCCAGCGTCCTGCCTTTGTTGATATCAAAATAGTAGCCGTCAGCATGTCCCTTGGTAGGGTAGCTGTCGTGTGGCTCTATCACCTCATATCCGATAGTGCTGATGGTGAGCCCCCATTGTGCATCTCGTTCTGAGGCGAGCAAATATTTACTTGTTTGCATAGATCTTTCGTTATAAATGGTAGTTGTAACTTGTTTCTTTTGCAAAGTTACTAAAAAAAAAGGAAATGCAGAATTTTTCTATGATTATCGTTTCTCATATACCTATTTATATATAATAATATAAGCAATTTTAAGAAATAGAATTCGATATTTTAGGTTTGTTATCAAAAAAATAGGGTTAATAATCAAAATTTAAGGTAGCAAAATAAATAGATTCTGTACTTTTGCAACCGAAATAATTCTAAAACAAGACTTAAACGAAGTTAGAAATAAACTAAATCAAGAGCTTATACGGATTAGTGATCTACTAAGTTTAATTAGTAATCGGCTAAGACAAGAGCATTCTTAATTAGCTTTGTACAAGATGAACCTATTGGTTGCCTAAAGGAAGATGAAACTTATATGCAATTTCAAAATCATTCTGCAATAGCATTTGAGGCTATCAGATGAATATTGTAGCTGTCATTAAGCAAATTGACTTTTTGGGTATATAGGGGATTGGACAGAACATAAAACCTATATAAAATATGAGCAAACAAAACAAAATGATGAAAAAGTCTGTGTTGCCATTTGCTTTGGTATGCTCAGCGCTTATGCTCAGCCCTTACGTGGGGGGGCAAGCTCATGCTGAGGTGCTGAACGTGCAGCAGGCAAAGGCTGTCAAAGGTACGGTGGTCGATGAGACTGGCGAACCAGTGATTGGTGCGACCGTACTGGTTGTAGGCGGAAGTGCATCACAAGGTACTATTACCGATATGGATGGTAACTTCAGTATCAACGTCAAGCCAGGTCAGAAACTCAAGATTACCTATATTGGTTACGACGAAAGTATCGTGGCAGCCAAGGATGGAATGAAAGTTCAGATGAAGACTTCTGGTGCTGTTTCTCTGAATACCGTTGAGGTTGTTGCCTATGGTGTACAGAAGAAGGTAACCATGACCGGTGCTATTTCCAGCGTAAAGAGCGAAGATTTGGTACGTACTTCTGTTGGTTCTGTCAACAATGTGCTGGGTGGTCAGCTTTCTGGTGTAACTACCGTTCAGTATTCCGGTGAGCCAGGTAGCGATGCTGCAGAAATCTTCGTTCGCGGTAAGGCTACCTGGGGAGACTCTCAGCCTCTTATCCAGGTGGATGGCGTGGAGCGCACTATGGCAGATATCGACCCGAATGAAATCGAGAGTGTTACCGTATTGAAGGATGCTTCCGCGACTGCCGTGTTCGGTGTTCGTGGTGCCAATGGTGTTGTCCTGATTACTACCAAGCGCGGTTCACAAGGTAAGGCGAAGATCAGTGTGTCAACTTCCTGGACAGCCCTTTCACCTACCAAGATGGTGGAGCAGGCTAGTTCTTATGAGTATGCCAACTTCTATAATCAGATGTCTCTGAATGATTATTGGATGCGTGCAAACAAAAGTGTGGCAAATGGCAAATATCCAAATTTGGATGCATATACTTCAGAAAACACTTTTTCTAACAGTTTCTCTGGGGGTATTATTCAGAAGTTTGCCACTGGCTCAGACCCTATCCGTTTCCCAAGTACCAAGTGGGCTGATTACATCATGAAAGATGTAACTCTTCAGCAGCAGCACAACTTGAATATCTCGGGTGGAACTGATCGTGTGAAGTACTTTATCTCTGCAGGTTATTATTCTCAGGATGGTCTCTTCAAAGAGTTTGGCGCCAACTATGACTTCGGTTATCAGTATCATCGTTTCAACTACCGTTCTAATCTCGACCTCAAGGCTACCAAGACTACTACATTGTCTTTCAATGTGGCTGGTAACGTGAGCAATGCCGACAAGCCATACACCGGTTCCGGTGCTGCTGGTCTGATCAAGCAGATTTATTATGCTACTCCTTTCTCTAGCCCAGGTATCATAGATAATAAGTTAGTTTACTGTACTACCGATTATACAGACGGATTGAAATTGCCGTTCACAGGAGATAATGGTATGGGTTACTATGGTAAAGGTTTCATGCAGACCAATATCAACAAGATACAGATGGATCTCGTGCTCGACCAGAAGTTGGATTTCATAACTAAGGGGCTGAGTTTCAAGGCGAAGGGATCTTACAACTCAGCTTATACAATCAACAAGCAGGGTAACTGCCAGGTGGCAAGTTACAACCCACTTGTGCAGTACGATGAGCAGGGCAATGTCATCTACAATGCTGATGGCACTCCTTATATCGTATATCGCCAGAACGGTAATGATACCGATCCTTCTTACTCAGCATCTCAGGGTAAGGCACGTGACTGGTACCTGGAGGGTAGCTTCAACTATTCACGAGTATTCGGCAAGCATACCGTGAATGCCCTGATGCTTTACAACCAGTCTAAGCAGTATTATTATTCTTATACTTCATATCCGGATGTACCTCGTTCTTACGTAGGTCTTGTGGGTCGTGTAACTTACGACTATGCCAACAGATATATGGCAGAGTTCAACATGGGTTACAATGGTTCTGAGAATTTCGCACCAGGTCGCCGTTTCGGTACCTTTCCTGCTGGTTCTATCGGTTGGATTATCAGTGAGGAAAAGTTCTGGAAGCCAATTTCCAAGATAGCTTCTTTCTTCAAACTCCGTGCCTCTTGGGGTCTCGTAGGTAATGATAAGACTTTTGATAAAATCCGATTTATGTATCTTGCTGACCCATATATCACCGGTTCTTATGGATTGGTCAATAATATGTCCAACTGGGCAGATACATACGGTTATCTCTTCGGTAATGCCCAGTCAGGTACCGTACAGGGAACATCTTCCATAGCCGGTGCTTACGAGTCTATCAAGAACAATCCTGATATCGGTTGGGAGAAGGCATTCAAGCAGGACTATGGTTTCGATCTGTATTTCTTCGGCGACCGCTTTAAGACAACCTTCGATTACTATCGTGAGCATCGTACTGATATCCTTGTACGCGATGCAACCGTACCATCTACCATTGGTTTCACCATGCCATATACCAATGCCGGTGAGACCAAGTCATGGGGTTGGGAACTTTCTCTCGGTTACAATGACAAGATAGGTAAGGACTTCCGCTTCTGGGGTAAGTTGAATCTCTCTTACAACCAGAATGAGATCATCGAGATGAGGGAAGAGCCTCAGAAGAACGACTATATGTTGGCAAAGGGTCACCGCATCGGTGCCCGTTCTATGTATAAGTTCTGGAAGTATTACGAGGGCGAGCAGACCAAGGTAGAGTATGAGCAGACTTTCGGTCAGCCATTCCCAGCACAGCTGAAGGATTACCTCATGCCTGGAGATTGTGTATATATCGATCTTGACGGCGATGGTAAGATAGATCCTAATGATAAGACCCGTGACAATGGTTATACGGATGATCCTGAGTACATGGCAGGTTTGACACTTGGTTTCAACTACAAGCGCCTGACCTTCAACATGCAGCTCACGGGTGCATGGAATGTAAGCCGTTACATCACCGATGTGTTCCGTCAGCCATTCTACTGTTCTTCCAATACAACCCAGGGTGGACTCCTCTCATACCATGTGAACAACACATGGACACCAGGAAGCTATGAGTCGCAGAATGCGCTTTATCCACGTGCCACTTGGGATAATGCTGAGCAGAATTATACAGAATCTGACCTTTGGGAGAAAGATGCGAAGTATCTCCGTCTGAAGACCGTATCTCTGTCTTACGATTTCATTAATCCTACTTTCAAGAAGATAGGTATGAACAAGTGCGAGGTAACCCTTTCCGGATACAACCTCCTTACCTTTACTCCTTACAAGTGGGGTGATCCTGAGACAAGAGCATCCAATGCTCCTTCTTACCCATTGCAGCGTACCTACACCATCAGCTTGAATGTAGGCTTCTAATCAAAGGTAATGTAACAAAATGAACAAAGAAACAATGAAACATAATATATTATTTCGTAGTGCAGTAGCCATGTTGGTAGCAGGTGCAGCTTTCACAGCTTGTACCGATACCATCGCTGTGGGAGATGCTTCTCTCGACAAGGCGACCAGTTCTACTGCTACTATAGACTCTGTATTCCAGAATGCAGAATATACACGCCAGTTTCTTGTAGGTATCTACTCTAAGCAGTATTATGGTTTGCCATATTATAATGGTGGTACCAACATGCCTCATGCTGGTAACCCATATACAGGTAAGTTTGACGCCTTGACCGATTGCTGGCATGACTTCTGGAATGGAGCTGCTGTCTATTCTAAATATTACACGGGTTCTCTGACAGCCAATGTAGGTCGTTCAGACGGATTGGACGGTCCGCTTTATTCATACGACAAGGAGTTTCAGTGGAAGACCATCCGTTCTGGTTTGATTTTCCTGGCAAATGTTGACCGTGCTCCTGAAAAGGATATGGATGCATCCGAAAAGAACCGTCTGAAGGCTGAGGCACGCTGCCTTATGGTTGATGCCTTCTTCAATACCTTCCAGCACTTTGGTGGTATTCCTATCATGGATCACGTTCTGGAAACAGGCGAGGTTTCTGGCGAGTTCAAGCGCAATACCGTAGAGGAGTGTGTGAACTGGATGGTAGAGCAGCTCGACTTGGCTATTCAGGAAAATGATTTCCCTTGGAGCGTCAGTTCTACGATGACCGGTCGTTGGACCAAGGCTGGTGCGATGGCTTTGAAGTGTAAGATTCTTCAGTTTGCAGCTTCTCCATTACTCAATCCTAAGGACGGCAAACCATATTATGACGGTGCTTCTGACGAGGTAAAGCCATATATCATGTACACCGACAATTCTAAATATCAGGAGCGTTGGGATGCTTTTGCCAAGGCTTGCGATGAGTTCTATAATAAGTTGCAGGAGAAAGGCGAATATGAGTTGGAGCAGGCTAAGGTTCCTGCCAGTGCCAACACCGCAGACAAGAAGGTGCAATATTATCGTCTGGCATACCGCAAGGGTTATTACCTCAATGCTTCTAAGGAGATTTTACACTCTGTACGTGTGCAGGGTAATGATAACAGCCAATCAGGACGTTACTGTTGGCACTACTGGTATTCAAAGGCGGTTCCACGTAATGCCTACAGTCCTACACAGGAATATGTTGAGAAATTCTCATGGAGCGATGGTGAACCTTTCGACTGGGATAAAGCTGCCACGAAAACTTACAAGCAGGTGAGTGGCAAGGTGGTTACAGAACCGGATTCAACCATGGTATATAAGAAGGACGGTTCGTTTACAATCAATGTAACCAACTTCGTAACCAATAAATTCACAGGTGCGATTTCGCGTAACAAGAAATCATTGCATACGATGTTTGTAGATGGTACATTGCCAAGTGGTTCCCGCCAGATTACGACAGTTCTTACACGCGACCCACGCTTGTATGAGGAGTGTATTGTGAACGGACAGAATACAAATCTCGATTGGACAACCGCTTCTATGACAGGTTATCCTTGGGAACTCTGGTATAGTGGTAATGATGGTGGTACAGGTGTCCTGACCCAGCAGAATACTATGTTCGGTTCTGGTTATGGATTCAACAAATATTACTTGGGCGCAGGTGGTTATCCTGATGAATCTGCTGATTCTTACCGCTTCCCAACCCAGTGGGTTTCTCTTTCACTCTCAGAGTTCTATTTGCAGTATGCAGAGGCACTCGTGATGCGTAAGGATAAGGATGATAACAATGTAGGAAAAGCTGTGGCTATGGTGGATAAGGTTCGCTCTCGTGTAGGTCTTCCTACCATGGAGAGAATGTGGATCAATTCTACTTACCGCAAGGCAAAGGGTTATACAGCAACTACCGCAGCAGCAGCTGCCATTCAGAACGTGACTCTGAGCAATGGCGAGACTTCCACAGAGTTTATGGAAGAACTTCTCGATGAGCGAGTAAGAGAGTTGGGACTTACCAATGCCCGCTGGTTTGATATGGTTCGCCTGAAGCGTACCGACTGGATGACCAAGCAACTGCACGGCTTGATGCAGTATCGTCTGATCCAGACCAGCGATGGTTTCCAGAGCCGTAATGCTGCGTGGGTAGGAGGTGACCGTGATAATGATCCGTCATCTACACAGCCTCTGTTCTTCCTGAGCTGCATCAAGACGATTACAGCCAATAGCCGTTATCTCTGGACGAAGGATCCTAAGAGCAACGAAGTGAAGAAGTGGTTGTTCGATCCACTTCCACAGGCAGAAATCAATAAGAATTATGGTCTTGTACAAAACCCAGGTTGGTAAGAAGAACCTCAGGGAACTAACTAAGTTAAAATGAATTTGTATATGAAAACAAAGAATATATATATGTTGTCATTGCTTGCAGGCATGAGCCTGCCAGCAATGGCGCAGCAGGACATCATGGACTCTGTGGCATATAAGGACCAGACCGTAGATATAGGTGCCAACCGCACCTTTACCCGCGAGCAGTCCACTTCTGCTGTCAGTGTCATCAGCAACAAGGATGTCAACAAGCGTGGCGCACGCAACATCGGTAATAATATCCTGGGTCAGGGCAATGGTCTCGTCAGTCTTGACGGTTCTGGTCTTTTTCATGCCCAGAATCCAGCTTTCTATATCCGTGGCATCCAGTCATCCAGCGGCAGCACTCCGCTCTTTATCGTAGATGGCGTAGAGCGTGCCATCGAGAATGTAGTAGCCGAGGATGTAGAGAGTGTATCTATCCTGAAGGATGCCGCTGCTACGGCTCTCTATGGTTGCAAAGGTGCCAACGGCGTGGTTCTGATTACTACCAAGCATGGTAAGTACAATACCAAATCCGTGACTTTCTCTTATGATCACGTGTTCTCTTTCCTCACCAACAAGCCTAAGATGGTAGATGCAGCTACATACGCATCAGCAGTCAACGAGGCTTATCATAATCAGAATGCTGGCGATGTCTATAGCTCAGATGTCATCAATGCCTATAGAGATGGTTCCAATCCGCTCTATTATCCAAATGTAAACTGGGCTGATGAAACCTTCCGCAATGTTTCCAACAACGATCGCTTCAATGTTGAATTCAAAGGAGGTACCAGCAACTTCCGTTATTATACCAACGTGCAGTTGCTGACCAACAAGGGATTCATCAAGAACTTCCAGAACGACGGATATTCTACACAGAATAAATATACTCGTGGAACACTGCGTTCCAATATGGATATTGACCTGGGTCTCAAAACAAAGTTGCATACCCACTTGTATGGCTTGCTGACAGAACAATCGCAGCCAGGTGCACAGGCAGACATCTGGTCTATGATCTATAAGGTGCCAGCCAATGCTTTCCCAGTGAAGGCTTCAGAGACCGTATGGGGTGGTAATACAGTATATACTACTTCCAATCCAGTGGCTCAGAGCCAGGGCGCAGCTTACTATAAGAACCATCAGCGTGCGCTCTATGCCGACTTGGTGTTGGAGCAGGATCTCTCATCCATCACCGAAGGTTTGAGTGCTCAGGCTCAGTTGGGTTATGATACCTGGTCAAATGTCTATGAAGACCATTCCAAGACCTATCGCTATGCCTACTACGAGGTGCCAACCAATGGTTCAATCGTTGCTGATGGCGAAGGAATACTCTCTGCCGTACAGGGTACAGATTCCAACATGGGTACTGGTGCAAACAACAACTCTTGGATTCGCCGTTGCGTATGGAATGCAGCGCTCAACTATGACAGGAACTTCTCTGAGAAGCATCACGTATATGGCCAGTTGAAGTACGATTACGAGTACAACGACAAGACCGGTACCAATACCACCGTCTATCGCCACAACATCTCTCTGTTCGGTCACTATGGTTATGACAACAGACTGCTCTTCGATGTAGCCCTGGTAGAGAGTGGTTCCAGCCGTATGGCTCCTGGCGACAAGTGGGCGATGTCTCCAAACGTATCTTTCGCCTGGAACATCTCCAATGAGAAGTTTATGAAGAATGTGAAGTGGCTTGACTTCCTGAAGTTGCGTGCTTCCTGGGGCAACCAGGTACTGGATGTGCTTCCTGGCGGAGACGTATGGACCTATTACGACCAGTTCTATCAGATGAACGGCGTAAGCTATCCATTCGATGCTACCTATACAGGTACACAGTGGGGTAATACCTATCTTGGCACAGCCAAGACCCAGCATATCGATCACGAGAATGCAAGCAAGTTCAATGTCGGTTTCGATGCCACACTCTTTGGCGGTCTGAATATCTCTGCAGATTATTACTACCAGCACCGCTATAATATCTGGTATTCTACAGCAGGCAGCTACTCCAGCGTATTCGGTATGACAGCTCCTTATGAGCCAGTAGGAGTCATCAATTCCCATGGCTTCGATGTATCGGCAGACTACAGCAAGAAGTTGAACAAGGATCTCACCATCAGTCTCGGTGGTTCCCTCACACTCAACAAGACCATCGTGAAGAATCAGGCAGAGGCTCCACAGCTCTATGCCAATACCTCTTCTACAGGCAAGCGATACGGCCAGGCATTCGGTTATATCGCAGATGGCTTCTTCCAGAAGAGTGACGACCTGAATGGCGATGGCATTATTTCAGCTTCAGAGATGAAGGAATTGGGCTACCCAATCCACAATTTCACAACCATTCATCCGGGAGATGTAAAGTACGTGGATCTGACAGGTGACGAGACGATAGACAACAACGACCGCAAGGCGATAGGTTACAGCACTACTGCGCCAGACCTCTACTACAACTTCCATCTCGGTGCAGAGTACAAGGGATGGGGTATCGATGCCATGTTTCAGGGCGTAGGCAAGTGGACCGGTTTCAAGACCACCAACGGCTTGTACCGCTCAGCAGTAGCTAATAACACCCTGTCTAAGTATCTCTACGAAAACTCCTGGTCTGCAGAACGTGGCAATACCGAGAATCCAAAGTTCCCACGTCTCTCAGCAACCAGCAATGCCAACAACAATTTGAACAGCACGCTCAATATGTTTGACCGCAGTTATCTCAAGCTCCGCTATGTGGAGATGTATTATTATCTGCCATCAGCATGGTTGAACAAGATAGGTTTCATTAACAAAGTGAAGTTGTATGCTCGTGGAACAGACCTCTTCACTCTTGATCATCTCGACGAGGCAGATGCCGCTTCATACGGTACAACCCAGCCTCTTACCAGAAGCCTTCAGGTAGGTGCTGCAGTAACATTCTAAACTTAAGGAATTACGATTATGAAAGTAAATAAAAAACTATTTTGCTTTGTGTTGGCTGCCATGACGTTGTCTTCTTGTAATATGGACTACAATGAATATACAGCCTACGACAAGGAATACATCCAGCGCTCGTTCAAATACGTAGGTGGATTGATGACCACGATATATACCGATATCGATACCGACTGGGGCAACCTTTCGGGAGCCATGCTTTCCTCTGCAACTGATGAGTCTGAATATAGCCACGATGGCAATGCGGTAGAGGACTTCTTCAATGGCAACTGGAGTTCTGTCAATGCTCACCAGACCATCTGGAAATCTGCTTATGAGGGCATTACCTACTGCAATGAGGTGATAGACAACTGGTCTAATCTTGAATTCGACCAGTTCAAGCTCAATCTCGATTATGAGAAGCAGATGTTCCTCTACAACAATTATCAGTATGAGGCTCGCTGGGCACGTGCTTACTTCTATTACACCCTGGTTCGCCAGTACGGCGGTGTACCTTTCAAGGTTCACAATACCACAGGTACCGAGGAGACAGCACTTCCACGAACCAGTGCCGACGAAATCTTCAACTTCATCATCAGCGAGTGTGATGATATCAAGGACAAGATTATCGAAGACTATGCAGGTAAGTCGGATATGATTCTCTCCAAGGCAGAGACCGCCCGCGCCAACAAGTATGCCGTCTTGGCATTGAAAGCTCAGGCAGCTCTCTATCATGCCTCTCCGCTCTTCACACAGGGCAAGACCTCAGAAGAGAAGAAAAATCTCTGGGCCATCGCCGTGGCTGCCAATAAGGAACTTATCGATGCAGCAGAGGCTAAGGGCTACGGGTTAGCTACCAACTTAGAGGACCTTTGGGGTACGGAGTATTATTCAGATGCTTCCAGTACCAAGGAGATACTCTTTGCCCGCCGCACCGCTTCTTCCAGTTCTTTCGAGGGCTACAACTTCCCAGTAGGTTACTCTTCAGGTCAGGGCGGCAACTGTCCTACACAGGATCTGGTAGATGCCTTTGAGTGTACCGATGGTAAGAGTATTGCGGAAAGCAGCTTATATGATGCAACAAAGCCATACGATAACCGTGACCCACGTCTTACCAAGACAGTCGTCGTGAATGGCGAAGCATGGCCTAATGATCTGGCCGCTTACAATAGTGAGCATCCTACTATCGAAACCTATACAGGTGGTTATCACTCCCGTACTGGTAATGCAGCAGGAAAGGCATACGCAACTACAACCGGTTACTATCTGAAGAAATTCTGTAATGCAAATCAGATTCTCCGTGGTCGTTCCGGTTATGCAGCTACCACATCTCCTCACGGTTGGCTCACCTTCCGTATGGGCGGTATGTATCTGAACTATGCAGAGGCTCTCTTCCAGTATTTCAAGGCCTGCGGCAATGCCAATGCAGCTGATGCGAGTGGTGCAGTAGTGATTACCGATGAAGAAGGCAACCAGACAACCGTGAATGTACCGGCTACCCAGACGGCAGCCAAGATGGCGAGCAAGACCCGCCTGCGTTCCGGCATGCCAGCCATCGCAACAGGTATGAGCAACGAGGCTTTCTGGGAGAAGTACAAGAACGAGCGCCGTGTGGAACTCGCTTTTGAGGGACACCGATTCTATGACGTGCGTCGCTGGATGGAGGATGGCGATAAGTTCATGAACATCCATCGCATGGAAATCACCAAGAACGAGGATGGCTCCTATATATATAATAAGGTGGCTGTGACTCGTGGCGATGGACAGTGGGAGAGCAAGTGGAATCTGTTCCCATTCTCTCAGACCGAGATTTTGAAATCCAATTATGCTATCCAGCAGAACCCTGGATGGTAAGTATCTGGTTTCTTGCCCCAAAAACAGTATTGAATTTCCTGTCCGAAATCATTTCGCCCACCTTCGGGTGGGCAGATGATTGGGGAATAGGACAAAATATTAAATACAAATTATTAACAACTAAACGTTTTAACAATGAAAAAGTTTACTTTTATTGCAATGCTTTTGGCTGTATTCGCAATGACAGCAAAGGCTCAGGTGATGGACAAGTACTTCTTCAAGGTGCCAACTGATAAGATGTCTGAGGGTTGGATTGTCCAGGATGCAGGCAACTTTGCTTCAACACCAGGTAAGGAATATCTTGAGGTACAGAACAAGAAGAATGGTGGACGTATGTTCAACTACTTCTGGAACGAGGCTGCATGGGCAAATACCGATGTAGCTACTCTTCCAAATAATACTTACAAGTTCACGATGGACTTGAACATGTCTAATATGGCTGCCCGTGCAGACATGGAGTTTGTGCTCCTTCCTGTTGATATGTGTACTCCTACTGATGCTCGTGTACAGACTCACAACTATCACTGGTACAAGGTTAACGAAGGTGATGACTATTTCTTCCGTTGGAGAGTAGGCGAGAAGCCTGCTGCTGCTAATGGTGATTACACTATTTGGATTAACGAGGAGCCAACTGCAAAGAACGACTGGAATCAGACTACAGAGGAGACTCTTACCCTCTCAAGCCAGACTACTTATAAGTTTGCTGTCGTTATCAATACTGAAGCTAATACAGCTACCTATACCATTTCTGATGCAGAAGGAAATCCTTTGAAGACAGGTGTTCACAACTATACTTGCGAAGAGGATCGTGCCGGTATCTTCGTATTCGGTATGAACGGTACTTCTACTCACCAGCTCTCTAACATCGGTCTTTCTTACGAGGCAGAGGGTCCGTTCGCTCAGGAGCCTTCTGTAGATTTGCTTGCAGCTATTGGTCAGCAGCGTGCCTATTACGTAACATTCCCAGAGGGCCATACCCTGCATTGGACCCAGCTCGGTGATGCTGAGGGCATTGATGGTACAGCTTATGCTGATGGCGAGGAGTGCTCTGTAGCTTATGGTGATGCTATTGATACCCGCGAGATGGAGACCAGCGGTGAAGGTGGTTCTAAGATTATCTTCTGCAACAAGACTGGTCAGTTGAAAGTTTGGACAACTCTTGAGGATGACGAGACCAACAAGTCTAACGAGGTTGTCAACGATGTAGTTTGCCAGCAGATTACCATGCCTACTCCATCTGCTTCAATTGTAAATGTAGAAGAGGGCTACAAGAAGGTTTATCAGATTGTGGCTGATAACTCTGAGACTTTGATGAAGCCTACAGTTACTATCCACTATAAGAAGACTGTTGGTGGTGTGACAACTGAGGGTAATGTGTTGACAGGTGAGACTATTGCATTGGATGGTCAGGGTTCATTGGAACTTTATTCATACGACGGTACCCACCCTGTAGAGATGCCTTGGTACGCTCCATCAGAGAAGGTTACTGTAGAAAACAACGTTGAGTACGTAGTAGCTGATAAGAAGGACTACGCTTGGACTAAGGAGGAGTGCGATGCAGCAAAGACTGGCTTCACTGTAACTGAGATTGTTGATAATGCCAACAAGTCACACTGGGACCGCGCTTATTCAACCCAGATGTATGGTTATGATGCAAATGGTAATTCTACTGCATGCACAGAGGCAGATGCAGCTAACTATGTATCTACCAAGAAGGGCTTTGGTATCTTTGATATGGCAAGTATTGGTACTGACAATGCCAAGTGGAATGTTCAGGTTCCTGAGGATGCAACAACAGCATTTGCTCCATTGGCTCCAACTGCAGACTTCATTGCCAACTCTAAGTATGAAGCTTCTGCATGGAGCATCTTTCCATACGAGGGTATCGTTTACTACAACATAGCTGTTACCAATGCTGCTTTAAGTCTCGACGCTAAATATACATCTGATGATGTAGAGAAGCCAAACTTCTACATTGTTCATACTCGTGGTGGTTACGACCGTCCTGACAAGGGTGATTGCAACAAGACAACTGTTTGTGTAGCAGGTGAGAATTTCAACCTCAACCGTTACGATACAGCTCTCTGCGATGTAAAGGTAATGACTTACAAGGGCTTTGTGCCAGGCGTTTCTGGTATCAAGAATGTAAATACAGCAGAGACCTCAGCTTCAGCAGTGAAGAAGGTAGTAACCAAGAATGGTGTTGTTATCGTCAAGGATGGCAAGACATTCTCTGTAGCAGGTGCTCAGCTTAAGTAATTTGTTTCATAGATAAAGCATTGGCAATTATGGTTTTTATAATTTGCCGAGATTGAATCAATCATTTTTGTGTAAAGGGATGCAGTGATGCATCCCTTTCTTTATCTTCTTCTCTTTTCTTGTCCTCTTTCCTTTCTCTGTCTTTCTTTTTTTACCTTTTTACTTTTTTACCTTTTTACCTTTAATTTTTTTCTTCCCTTTTCTCAAAATAATAAGGTTAAATATCATATTTTAAAGATGCTTTCTCGAATATTATGTGTACTTTTGCCAACAAATCAGTTAAACCTGAATAAACAACAATAATCGATATGAATCGACAATAAACAAGAATAAAAACAATAAAACCTACAATAATGAATAAAAAACTACTCGCAACATCTGCTTTAGCATTATTGGTTAGTATGGGAGCAAATGCCCAGCGCTTTACCGATAAGTTGGATCGTGGACTGATTGCAGTGCAAACCACAGGTGGTGTGTACTGCTCTTGGCGTATCCAGGCCGATGAATACTATGATGTAAAGTACAATCTTTACAGAAATGGTATGAAAGTAAACTCAGAACCCCTCGATGTTTCCAACTTTACAGACAAGTCTGGTTCATCAAGCAGCACTTATACCGTAAAGGCGGTTGTGAATGGGGTAGAGCAGGCTGCTTCCAAGGAAGCTACAGTTTTCAACACTAATTACAAGGAAGTAAAAATCCAGTATCCTGCTGCCCTGAAGTCAACTTATATCCCTAACGATGCCTGCTGTGCCGATGTGGATGGCGATGGCGAGTTGGAGATTCTGATGAAGTTCACCAACCAGCAGGAAGGTGAACAGCTTTATCCTAAGAATGGACCTACCATCGATGGCGTTGAGACCAAGGAATATACTATGCTGGCCTGTCTGAAGCAGGATGGTAAGATTCTCTGGTGGGTGAACTGTGGTCCTAACATGGGCGACTTCCAGAACAACGAGCAGAATATCGTCGGTTACGACTGGGATATGGACGGCAAGGCAGAAGTCGTAATGCGACTTGAAGAAGGCTCTACTGTCCACATGGCTGATGGCACTACTTATACCATTGGTGCCGATGGCAAGAATGGCACTTCCTGGACTAACTATCGTGAGCCAAAGGCTTCTGGTTCCGTAGAATGGTTTACCCATTATGGCAAGGAGTTCCTCTGGTATTGCGAGGGTGCTACGGGTAAGCCATACCAGTGCATAGATTATCCTCTGAAGCGTCTGGAAGCAGGTGAGACTGATCTGAAGGCTGCTTGGGGTGATGGCTACGGCCACCGTTCTAACAAATTCTTCTTCGGTGCTCCTTATCTCGATGGCAAGCATCCAAGTATCTTCCTGGCGCGTGGTATCTATACCCGTCATAAGTTTATTGCATACGATGTAGATCCTAAGACTCATGCCCTGACAGTTCGCTGGCAGTGGACCAATAACCAGCCGGGGTCTCCTTGGTATGGTCAGGGTTATCACAACTATATCGTAGCCGATGTGGATTGGGACGGACGTGATGAAATCGTATTCGGTTCTATGGTTATCGACGATAATGGCAAGGGACTTTCTACTACTGGTCTCGGTCATGGCGATGCTCAGCATGTAAGTGATTTTAATCCTTATATCCATGGTCAGGAGATGTTTGCCTGCAATGAGGATGCTCCTTCCAACAACTATCGCGATGCAACTACGAGCAAGATATATTATCGCAAGACAGATACCAATGATGATGGTCGCTGTCTGGCTGGTAATTTCTATAATGATATTCCGGGCGCCGTAGGTCATAGTGCGCATGATACGCCGATATCTACCATTACCAATGACCATGTAACAATGAATACGAATGGTCTGAGCATGAACTTCCGTATCTACTGGGATGGCGATTTGCAGGAGGAGTGTTTCAATAATACCGAGATAACCAAGCCTGGAAAGGGAACATTAGAAACTCTGATGGGTGCTTATTCCAACAACGGAACCAAGGCTACTCCTTGTTTCCAGGGCGATGTGTTCGGCGACTGGCGTGAGGAAGTGATAGAGCGCACGGGTAGCAACAATATCCGCATCTATACTACGACTACTCCGACTCCTTGGCGCAACTACTCGCTGTGGTACGATCATCAGTACCGCAATGCGATGGTATGGCAGCCATGCGGATACAACCAGCCTCCTCACACATCTTACTTCCTCGGTGAACTGGAAGGCATCACGATAGCTCCTCCACCACTCACCACTACGGGTCGTGAAGAGGTTTCCTCTACCATCTCCAAGTCTTTGGACGGCAAGCACGCCTTGCTTTCTACCACTGGCGATGCCACGGTAGCTGTGGCTGATGGTGCTGCTCCTGCTGTCTTTACCGACAATGCCCCTTCATGGGTGCAGGGTACGGCTCCGAGCGAGTGCAGAGTCAAGGATACTGAAATCAAATATACCTACTATACTCATACGCTCACTGGTGGTGCCTTCTCTGGCAATATGCGCTTAGTGAAGCAGGGCGACGGTACACTCGTTCTTCCTAACGTAACCCAGACCTACACTGGCAAGACTGATGTATGGGCAGGTACGCTACAGTTTGACGGAACGATGGAGAAGAGTCAGGTATGGCTGAACCGCTTTGCGGAGTTGAATTCCAACGGCGGTAACTTCAAGGGCGGTATCAAGGCTGACTATGGTTCTATCATCCGTCCGGGCGGTAAGGACCAGGTGGGTACGCTTACTACTTCCGATCTCCAGCTCGGTTTCGGTGCCCGTATCGTCTTCGATGTGAACGGCGAGAATGTGGATAAGCTCGTGGCTGGCAAGATGAGTATCGAGAAGAAGAAATGGAAGAACGGTCCTCAGTATTCTGCTCCGGTATTCGAGTTTACATCGGCTCCTCAGCCTGGTACCTATACACTGGCAGAGGTAGGTGAGCTGACTGGCAACTTGGCTGACATCACCGTGGAAGGCCTCTCTGGCAAGAAATACAGTTTAGATTATGCTGATGGCAAGTTGACTATTACGGTGAGCGATTCACGCGACAGCGAGTCTGTAGTCTGGACTGGTGCCAACGGTTCTATATGGGACCTGATGGAGTCGGAGAACTTCAATTCTTCCGATAAGAAATTCGTTTCGGGTGACAACGTAACCTTCGATGATACTGCCGTTAAGTCTGACGTAAAGATCAATGAGGACCTCGCTCCTGGCAACATCGTCTTCAACAATAACAGTAAGGTATATACCTTGTCTGGCAATGGTGCTGTCGAGGGTACAGGTTCTGTTACTTTGAAGGGTAAGAGCGCAGTCAATATCAAGAATACCAACCGATATACGGGCGGCACCTATATTGATGGCGGTTATCTCCGTCCAGCAACGCTTGCCAATAAGGACGGTCTCAAATATGGTTCGTTAGGTGCAGCCGATAATACCATTACCATGTCCAACCTGGGTAAGTTGTGGTTAAATGCTTCCATGACTTCTTCTCATCCTATTGTATTGGGCGAGAATGGCGGTCAGATAGAGACTTATACAGGTACAAACCTGATTGTTAATGGCGGTATCAGCAAGATGAATAAGGGAACCAACCGTGATCTCTACAAGTTGGGTAGTGGTACGCTGCAGCTCAACTGTGCAGCCGATTTCGACAAGCTCTATATCAATGCGGGAACAGTCTATGACTTCCAGGATGCCCATTTCAATGGCAAGACGATTGTGCTGAATGGCAGCAAGGTGGTGCTGCAGGCTTCCAACAGTATCTACAGCAACAACTCGGATAATGTGAACATCAATGTACCTAAGGGCAAATCGGGAATCTGGTATCCTGACGGACGTTGTGACTATACTGGTAAGCTGACTGGTGAGGGAACCATCGATATCTACGGCACCTGGATCCGCTGTCCTTTCAAGGGCGACTGGAGTAAGTTTGAAGGAACCATCAATGCAAAGCGCGGTACCAAGAATGCTTACGAGCCAGTATTTGATTTCAACAACACTTATGGTATTCCTTTGGCAACGCTTAATGTTGATTCACGTTTCACTAAGGACTATGCATTCTGCACCAACGGCAAGAGCTTTGCCATTGGTGCTCTGACGGGTACGGGATATATCAGTAATGGTGGAAACTTCGGTTCTGGTACCAATACTTTGACCATTGGTGGCAAGGACACGAACTTTGAGTTCAAGGGTTCTATCAATGGTAGCAATGTGGTGAAGAATGGTACGGGTATCTGGACCATCTCTACTGAGAATGTACTTGCCAATGCCAAGTCGCTGAAGATTCTGGATGGAGCCGTGAAACTGAACAAGGCAGCTGCAACTGCATCCATGACTGCTCCAACAATCCTCTATGTACAGGGCAGTGGTGAACTTCGCGGAGTAGGTTGCTCTTTGGGTATTAATCTCCAGAAAGGCGGTATCTTGCGTCCTGGAAGCAATTTGCCTACATCTCAGACCAGCAATACGGGCATTATCAATATCCAGAAGAACCTGGTAGCCTACGATGGTTCCAGCATTTATGTGAACAGGGCAAAGGCAGATTCTCTCGTTGTCAATGCATATACAGGAAGCAAGAGTCTCGGCTGGGCATATCTGAAGGTAGGTGGCAATGCTACTCTGAATGGTACCATCTATGTCACATACAATGCGAATGGTTGGACTCCAGCTGAGGGTGATTATGTGAGAGTCTTAGATTGCGCTGGCACAATCAGCGGTACTCCTAAATTTGACTTGCAGGCGCTCCCTGCTGGTTTGGGTTGGGATACAAGCAAGTTCCTTACAGAGGGAGTTGTCTATGTAGCCAATGCTACAGGTATCCGTGAGATTGGTTTCGACGCTGGTTCATTCCAGGCAGATGTCTATACGCTCAACGGCTTCCGCATGACAAGTTTGCAGACTTCTATGGCTACCTTGCAGAGCGACTTGAAGAGTCGTGGTTTGGCTCCAGGCTTGTACATTGTCCGTACTGCTAAGGGAACTATCAAGGTTACCTTGAAGTAATCCAAGAAAAATTTTCAGTAAAGGATTTAGTTTGCTGGTTATAATATAGTTAATGAAATCTAAACGAGGGTGTGTCATAAGTCTATGGTACGCCCTCTTATTTTTCTTCATGTTTTTTGCATTGGAGGCATTCTTGCTACGTCGATTACTCACGGATTTACGCGGAGGCGACCTATTCGGTCGTTACAGATACCCCCTGTGAGTGGAATATGTTCCACAGATTTCACAGATTTACACAGATTTTTCCTGCTTCAATTTCCTTCCCTTCCATCTCTTTCCTCCATTTCTCACTTCTCACTTTATTATCCCTTTTTACCTTTTTACTTTTTTACTTTTTTACCTTTAAAAAAGCCTTTTTACTTTTTTACCTTTTTACCTTTAAAAAAGCCGCTGCCAAAAAATAGAGAAAAATAAGCAAAATATAAAGCGAAAATTGCATTATTTTTTTTACTTTTGCAGAGAAATTCTAAATTTATAATAAATGTCTGAAAAGACAATCTACTGATGAGAAAAAGACAATTATATATTCTTTCGCTTCTTACTGTCTTTAGCGCATTTGGAAATAATTGCGCTTATGGACAGGAGAGTAGTGATTATGGACAGGAGAGAAACGTCTATGAACAGAATGGTTTCGCTTATGGTCAGCAAAATAGTGCATTTGGGCAGAAATCTTCACAATTCCCGATGGAACGCCTTGACCGTGGGCTGGTGGCTTTGCCGGCTGCCGGAAAGGGAATCTATCTCAGTTGGCGACTCCTCGGTACGGATAGCAAGAATGTCTGTTTTGATATAGAGCGGGATGGAAAAGTGATTGCTCATCATATCCGGGCAACCAACTTTACTGATGTAAAAGGTTCTCCTGCACATTCTTATCGCCTGATCAGTTATCAGAATGAGCCGAAGATGGATGTACAGATGCAACGGGAGGTTTCTAAACCAGTGAAGCCTTGGACTGATCTGTATAAGTCGCTGCCCATCAACCGCCCTGAGGGTGGCACTGCTCCCGATGGCAGGGTCTATACCTACACTCCGAACGACTGTAGCGTGGGCGACGTGGATGGTGACGGTGAGTATGAATTGATAGTGAAATGGGACCCTTCCAACTCTCACGACAATTCCCACGATGGCTATACGGGCGATGTGATTCTTGATTGTTATAAATTCGACGGAACACAGCTCTGGCGCATCAATCTTGGCAAGAATATCCGTGCCGGTGCCCACTATACCCAGTTTTTGGTTTTCGACTTTGATGGCGACGGAAAGGCTGAAATGATTTGCAAGACTTCGGCTGGAAGCATCGATGGACAGGGCAGATTTGTTAGCGAATCGGCTTCTGATACAGAGATTCGTTCGCTCGATAATGCGGCTGATTATCGCAACCGTAGGGGACGTATCAAGAATGGTCCGGAACTGCTCACGGTCTTCAATGGCGAAACGGGTAAGGCGATGCATACCATCTGGTATAATCCTAACAGAGCTTTCGGTGTGGGAAGACAAGTGGCTGAGGGTGAACGACTTGAGGCTGATGGCTTTCCTGCTTATTCGTCTGTTTGGGGCGATAAGGACAACTATGGCAACCGTGGCGAAAGATACCTCGCTGGCGTGGCTTATCTTGATGGAGCTGCCCATCGGCCGAGTGCCGTGATGTGCCGAGGATACTACACCCGTTCTTATCTCTGGGCAGTGGATTTCGATGGTAAACAACTGACGACGAAGTGGTTGCATGCTTCTCTCACTCCTCACGACTGGGTGGTGATGGATGGCGAAGGCAAGGTAATCAAGGAGGCGCATGGTCTCTCTGCGACGGCCTTTACACAGGGTGCCCACAGCCTGGCAGTAGGAGATGTGGATGGTGATGGATGCGACGAGATTACTTATGGTTCGGCTGCCATCAATCACGATGGAAGTCTGTTGTACTCCACAGGCCTCGGTCATGGTGATGCGCTCCATCTCTCTGATCTCGACCCAGACAGACCGGGTTTGGAAGTTTTCATGGTACACGAAGAGCGGCCTTATGGTTCTGATTATAGGGATGCCCGTACTGGCGAGATTCTCTACCGTACGCTGGATAGAGATGATACCGGAAGGGGTGTGGCTGCGGATATTGACGGGCGGCATCGGGGCTTTGAAATGTGGAGCCTGGACAGTAAGGAAGTAAGGGATTGTCATGGAAAAGTGATTGCTGACGATCCATCCCAAATGCCAGCGATGAACTTCAGAATCTACTGGGACGGTGACCTGCAGGACGAACTGCTTGCCAACGGTCGCAGACCGCATTTTGCTCCGTATCTGCAGAAATGGAACGGAAAGAAGGCGGTACCGCTGCCTTTGAGCAACGGAAAACATCTCAGCGAAATGGGGCATTCTGTGAGCAACAACTGGACGAAGGCTACGCCTAATCTGCAGGCTGATATCCTCGGCGACTGGCGTGAGGAGGTGATCTACTGGGACGAGAGCGATGCCTCTCATCTGAATATTTTCACTACGAATATCCCGACGGAATACTGCATTCCTACGCTCATGCACGATCACATCTATCGCCTGAGTGTGGCTTGGCAAAATGTGGGATATAATCAACCTCCTCATCTGGGATATTATCTGCCTGATCATGCAGAAAGGATTAAGTGAAGAATGAAGAACGAAGAGTGAAGAATTCTCTTGTATATAATATAACGATAATAATTTGATAAAAATACGTAGCTAATGAAAAGAATATTGTTTGCAATGTCGCTGATGGCGGCAACAACTGCTTCTTTTGCCCAGGTGGCAAAACCGATGGAAGATGTAAACCATGTGATTGACAATACAGTGGACAGTCTCAACAAGGCGATGACCGCCCGCATTGTTCCTGGAACCAGCAGAAAGGGCAACAATCCTGTACTCTTCCTGATAGGCAACTCTACCATGCGCAATGGCACCCTGGGCAATGGAAATAACGGCCAGTGGGGCTGGGGCTATTACGAACACGAGTTCTTTGACGAGAATAAGATTACGGTAGAAAATCAGGCGCTCGGAGGCATGAGCAGCCGTACTTTCTACAACCGTCTCTGGCCAGATGTGCGCAAGGGTATCAAGGCTGGCGACTGGGTGATCATCTCTATCGGTCATAACGATAACGGTCCTTACGATAGCGGTCGTGCGCGTGCCAGCATTCCAGGCATCGGTAAGGATTCGCTCAATGTCACCATCAAGGAGACGGGCGTGAAGGAGACCGTCTATACCTACGGCGAGTATATGCGCAAGTATATCAACGACTGCAAGGCGCTCGGTGCTCATCCTATCCTGATGTCGCTTACTCCTCGTGATGCCTATGATGAGAATGATAAGATTGTGCGCGTGAATAAGACTTTCGGTCTCTGGGCGAAGCAGGTGGCAGAGCAGGAGGGTGTTCCTTTTGTAGATTTGAATGAGATTTCGGCAGCCAAGCTCGACAGTTACGGTCATTGGAAGGAAAAGTATCATTTCTTCAAGGACCATATCCACACCTCCCGTTTCGGTGCGATGATGAATGCCCGTTCGGCTGCTGAGGGATTGGCTGAGAGCAAGGACCCGAGTCTGGCTCCGTTGCAGGCGATGATGATCAATGTGGCTCTGCCGGTGGAGAATTTTCAGCGAGAGAAGGGCAAGCCGGTGGTTTTCTTTACTGGCGACAGTACCGTAAAGAATGCTGACAAGGAAGAGGATGGTATGTGGGGCTGGGGCTCTCAGGCTTATACCATTTTCAATCCTAAGAAGATTACTTGTGTGAATGCTGCCAAGGCGGGTCGCAGCAGCCGTTCCTACCTCAATGAGGGCAGATGGGAGAAGGTATATAACAGTCTGCAGCCGGGCGACTACGTGCTCATTGAGTTCGGTCATAACGACATCTGTTCCTTGACCGATAAGAAGATGCGCGGTTCCATTCCTTGTGCTAAGGATACTTGCAATGTCTATCAGATGCAGGAGAGCAAGCAGTTTGAGGTAGTTTATTCTTTCGGCTGGTATCTGAAGAAGTTCATTCAGGACGTTTACGAGAAGGGTGCTCATCCTATTTTGGTTTCCCTGACTCCTCGCAATGAGTGGCCACACGGCAAGATGGAGCGCCGCAACGATACCTATGGTAAGTGGTACAGAGAGGTGGTGGCAGAGACCGATGTTCCTTTCCTCGACCTTCACAATATTGCTGCCGATTCTTATGATAAGATAGGTAAGGAGAAAGTGAAAGAATATTACAAGAAGGATCATACGCACACCTCTCTCAAGGGTGCTCGTCATAACGCAAAGTGTGTGGCGAAAGGATTGAAGAAAATGAAGAGCCCATTGGCTAAATATTTGAAATAATAATTTTGAATGAAATATATGACAGCAAAATATTTTTTCTATTCTGGCCTACTGATGTTGCTTTCTGCTGCTGGTAATGCTTCTGCATCTGCTGGTAATACTTCTGTATTTACTGGTAATGCTTCTGCATCAGTCCGAGATACGATTTCTCTCGACAGAGGTTGGCAGTTCCATCGTGGGGATGTTTCCGACGTGAATATGCTGAAGAACTTGCAGGCTAATGATGAGGTAGTCAACCTGCCTCACGATTTTCTGATCGGACAGGACTGGGTGGCTCCTGATGCCAGCGAACGTCCTGATAATAGTGATGCAGGTAGCAATGTTCGCAGCCGTTTGAGTCCACGTGGCTTTAAGGAAATGGGTATAGGCTGGTATCGCTATGAACTGACTCCGAAGGCCGAGTGGAAAGGCAAGCGCATTCTCCTCGATTTCCAGGGCATCATGCTCGTGGGCGATGTTTACCTCAATGGTAAGCGAATAGGAGGTACTGACTATGGTTACCTCGGCTTTGATGTAGATGTGAGCAAGTTGCTCAAGTTTGGCGAAGTCAATGAGATTGCAGTGAAGGCAGATACCCGCAATCCGAACAACTCCCGCTGGTTTACCGGTGCCGGTCTTTATCGGGATGTCAACCTTATCGTCACCGACAAGGATTTATTTTTCCCTCGCCATCCGCTCTTCATCCGTACCGTCAACAATCAGGAAGTGAAGATTCGGGCTAACATCTTCAACCAGCAGAAAAAGTTGAAGACTCCTGGAACTTTCATTCCTGTAGAAGTCAGAATCTTGGATGCTGACGGCCATGTGGTAGCGCAGCAGAAAACGGATGTGGATTTCAATGCCAAGTGGCGCGACAGAGAGTATGAACTGCCGGCTATCAAGATAGAGAATGCCAAACTCTGGTCGTGCGATACACCTTATCTATATACTGCCGAGGTTACGCTTTACGATAACGAGGGTAAGGTGGCTGACCAGATACGAGAACCGTTTGGCGTGAGAACCATCGAGATGAATCCGCAGCATGGTCTGCTCGTTAATGGCAAGAAGGTGCTCCTGCAGGGTTTTGCCAATCATCATACTCTCGGTGCGTTAGGTGCAGCAGCCTATCCACGTGCCATTGAGAAGCGACTCAAGATGATGAAAGAGTTCGGATTCAATCATGTGAGAACTTCCCATAATCCCTATAGCGAAGACTTCCTTAGACTTTGCGACAGATTGGGCATTCTCGTGGTGGATGAACTCTACGATAAGTGGTTGGCGCAGTATGCCGGTGGCAGAGTAGATTGGGAGAGTCTCTGGCAGAAGGATATTCCGGAATGGGTGAAGCGAGATAGAAATCATCCGTCTGTGGTGCTCTGGAGTTTGGGTAATGAACTGCAGCAGTATTCTAATCTGCCTTTCAACGACTGGGGTGTGACGGCTTATGAACTGCAGAAGCAACTGCTCCATCGTTACGACGACACCCGTCTCACTACCGTGGCCATGCATCCGCGCTATCGCAATCTGGATACTGATTCTATTCCAGCTGATCTGGCTGTGGCTACCGAGGTGAATTCCTATAATTATAGGTATATGTACTTCCCTGGCGACATGAAGCGCTATCCGGAAAAGACATTCTATCAGAGTGAGGCGAGCACGGCTGCGATGGGTCCTAATTTCTATGAGATGGATCGTGATAAGGTGCTCGGATTAGCTTACTGGGGTGCCATCGACTACCTGGGTGAGAGTATGGGATGGCCTGTTAAGGGCTGGAATCAGGGTGTTTTCGACCTGTCTCTGCAACCGAAACCGGATGCTTATTTTGTGAAAAGTATGTTCTCTGACGAGCCTACTGTGCATATCGGCATCATCGAGAAGGCTGGTGGCAATGTGCAGTGGAACGGCATCAATGTTTCGGCTGGCAAACTTTCTGAGAACTGGAACCGGGAGGCAGGCGAGAAGGTTTCGCTCTATACCTATACCAATGGTGACGAGGTGGAGTTATTCCTGAACGGCAAGAGTTTGGGTGTGCAGAAGAACAGTGACGACCCTAAGTTGCGTGCCCGTATCAAGTGGGACGGCATCGCTTATGCGCCTGGCACTCTGCTGGCTGTGGCTCGGAAGGATGGCAAGGTTGTGGCTCGCCATCAGATAGAGACTACGGGCGAGGCAGTGGCGCTGAAGATGGTGCCTGATGCTGAAACCTGGCATGCTGACGGACAGGATCTGATGCACGTGAGAGTGTATGCTGTAGATAAGAAAGGCAGGAGAGTGATGAATCTGAAGGATAAGAACGCTTTCTGCAAGTTGGCTTTCATGGTAAAGGGTGACGCGGATATCGTGGCGGTGGATAACGGAAATATCTATTCGGATGAGTTGCATGTAGGCAAGAAGCAGTTGAACAAGACTGCCGAGCGTGCGCTCTATCAGGGTTCTGCGCTTGTGATTTTAAGAGCAGGAACTCAGCCGTCTAAGGTTGAATTGACAGTTGCTTGCGAGAATGCGGTGTCTGGTCAAAAGTCTGCTGCATCGGGTCATCAGTCTGCTGCATCGGGCGTTCAGAAAGGTAATCTGAAAACAAAGAGAATCGTATTAGTTACAAAATAGTGTCTTGATAAAAAGTTCCTTGAAATCTTTTATTAAAAGGTTTTGGGGAATTTTTTTTAATGGTTTTCTTGATTTTCTTTAAATGGTTCTTGTTTTTTTAAGGGTTCTTGGATAGTTTCTTGAACCTTTCTTTCTTTGTTTATGCAAAAAAACTGAAATTACTGATATTGATATCGCTGAGAGTGGTAAAAAACTGTTTTTTTTATATCTATTTTCATCCCGATGGGGTATAAACCAAGCTTCAAAAACATAGGCTACTCCCGATAGGGTATAATGATTCTTAAAATTGGGTATTTGTTGTGATTTTCGTGATAAATGCTCATTTTTTACTTATAATTATCTGTTTTGTTTTAATTTTTTGTTATATTTGCAGTCGAAACGACTTTGTTGTTGATTTCACACTTTAAAAAGTAAATATGCTACGTTAAACGTATTATATAATAATTGGGTTTTTGAATCCATTTTGGGTTTCTGCATCCATATCGGGACTCTGATACAACTATGGATAGATTTATTAGTCGCAACAATAATATAACTATAAAATACCTAATAAAATGATGAAAAAAAGAATTTTCTCTGCAGTCTTACTTTCTGCTGCAATGTTTGCTCCTGCTGCGTTGCAGGCTTCGGCTATGGCTGCCACGGCTTCTTCTGCCAAGTCTAAGGCTTCTGCATCCCAGAAAACCAAGGTTTTGGACAATGGTTATCCCTTTGCTCAGGTACCTTTCACCAGTGTGAAAATCGCTCAGAATACCTTTTGGGGTGCGCGTCTGAAGGCTGCCAGAGAGGTAACTGTGCCGTTGGCTTTCAGCAAGTGCGAGAGCGAGCACCGCTACAAGAATTTCGAGATGGCTGCCTATACCTTGCAGCATCCGGGACATGCCGGTCTCGATACCAAGGAGTGGGACGTGAGCAAGTTTATGGGCTTCTCTTTTGATGATACCGATGTCTATAAGACCATCGAGGGAGCCAGCTATATCCTGCAGACTTATCCCGACAAGAAGATGAAGGCCTATATCGACAGTGTGCTCAATGTGGTGGGCGCTGCGCAGGAGCCTGACGGATATCTCTATACCGCTCGAACCATCAATCCGAAACATCCTCACGGTTGGTCGGGTGCTACCCGCTGGAGCAAGGTAGAAGTGCTGAGCCATGAACTTTATAATCTCGGTCACATGGTGGATGCAGCCTGCGCCCATTATCAGGCTACGGGCAGCATAAAATTCCTCGATATAGCCAAGCGATATGCCGACTGTGTGATCAGGGAGGTGGGTCCTCAAGCCGGTCAGCACAGGGTTGTGCCGGGGCATCAGATAGCCGAAATGGCACTTGCCCGCCTCTATACCCTTACGGGCGAAAAGAAGTATCTCGACGAGGCTAAATACTTCCTCGATGCCCGCGGTACTACCTCTATCCACGATGCCTATAGCCAGAGCGATAAGCCTATCCTGAAGCAGAGTGAGGCTTGGGGACATGCCGTGCGTGCCGGATATATGTATGCGGGAATCGCTGATGTGGCTGCCCTGACACGTGATTCGGATTATATCAAGACCATCGACCGCATCTGGAACAATATCGTTTCCAAGAAGTATTATCTCACGGGCGGTGTGGGTGCCCGCCATGGCGGAGAGGCTTTCGGTGCCGACTATGAGTTGCCTAACATGACTGCCTACAACGAGACTTGCGCTGCCATTGCTCAGGTGTATCTCAATGAGCGCATGTTCCTCCTGCATGGCGAGAGCAAATATATTGACTGTCTGGAGCGCACACTTTATAATGGTGTGATTTCGGGCATGAGCATGGACGGAGGCCGCTTCTTCTATCCGAATCCATTGTCGAGCGATGGCAAATATAAGTTTAATGCCGACGGTACCACCACCCGCCAACCTTGGTTTGGCTGCGCCTGTTGTCCGAGCAATCTGAGCCGTTTCATCCCTTCATTGCCGGGTTATCTCTATGGCGTGAAGGACAAGGATATCTACGTGAATCTCTTTGCTGGAAATACTTCTACCATCCAGGTGATGGGCAAGGAAGTGGTGCTGGAGGAGACAACTGAGTATCCTTGGAATGGCGATATCAAGATTTTGGTAAAGAAGAGTGGTGTGAAAGGTGCCAATCTGCTGGTGCGCATTCCTGGATGGGTTCGCAATCAGGTGGTTCCGAGCGACCTTTATAAGTATAGTGATGCCGAGAAACCTGCTTATAGCGTGAGCGTGAATGGTAAGGCTGTGGAGGCTGATCTGTCTGCCAACAAGGGGTATCTGCCTGTGAAGAATATCAAGAAGGGTGATGTGATCCGCATCCATTTTGATATGCCTGTACGCACGGTTGTGGCTAACGGAAAAGTGGTTGACGACAGAGGTAAGGTGGCAGTAGAGCGTGGTCCATTAGTGTATTGCGCAGAGGCTGTGGATAATGATGGCGCTCCTGTACTTCGCAGCGTTGTAGCCAAGAATCCGGCTTTTTCAGTGATAGATGGTTATAGCATCTCTAATACTGAGTCTCAGGGCGCTCTTGCGTTCTCTGTGAAGGCTATCCAGACCGATGCTCAGGTGCTCGATCAGGCTGCTGATGGCAAGGTTTCTGTGAAGAATCAGAAACTCACATTGATTCCTTATTATGCTTGGAATCATAGAGGAGCTAATCAGATGAATGTCTGGTTCTATCAGGATTTGCAGGTTTTGGAGAAGTAGGTCTCATCGATTCATTTTTTGTTCATCGGATGACACGGAATTAATTCGGAGGTTTCCGGCTCGCAAGGTAGTGGGGATGACGGCCATTCCCGAGGGCAGTTATCCAGTGGTCATAACGAAATCGCCCCGCTTCCGCTGCTGGTAGGCGTGCCGGTTTTCACTGGCATACGCATACATAGCGGCAACATGGCGGCAGATACGCGGGGCTGCATTCTTGTGGGTGAGAACACGATAGTGGGCAGGTTGACCTCCTCTCGTGCCACGCTGACGAAGCTCATCACCTCCATCATGGCGGCGAGCGATCAGGGTGAGGCGGTCTGGATCACCATCGTCTGAATCTTATTGTTTTACTTCACTAAAATCTTCTTGACGGCACCATTGCTCATTTTAACGATGTTGATACCCTTGGTCAGCTGGGCTTTGCGGGTACCGTTGGCGCTATAGATAGAAGTAATTTCTGCATTCTCGAGATTGTTGGAGGTATTGCTGATACCGTTAGTGATGTCCTCAATCGCTTTCTTGGCAGCTGCAATCGTTGTCTTGAGCGTATTGATGTCAGCATTGGAGGTATTGAAAGTACCTTTGGCAGTCTCCTGCAATGCAGTTTTGATATCGCTCAGAACAGATTCCTGATCGTTCAGCTTCTCGTCCTTGAGCAGGCTTGCAGCCTCAGTGAAGAGGGAAGTATATTCTGTATAGACATCCTTCTGGTCTGCAGAAATGATATACCAGTCGTTGTCTATAGAAGGCTCCAGGCTTGCCACGTATTTCTCACCGCTGACGCTGAAGTAGGCAGTTTCAGTACCTTTATTGAATAGTCTCTCTCTACTTTTAGTGAGTTTATAGCTATTTTCTGTAGAACCTTCTTCGATGGTAAAATCTGTTGCTTTTCTGTCGTCAGATACCTCTGCATACCATACAAAAGGGTGCCATAAACTGGAATATTCCAAGAACAGACGTTCTTTTTGCGCATTATCGCAATTAAAACAACGGGTTTCATCTCCATCAATCGTCCAGACGTCTGCATCCTCGATATTTTTCACGGTAGCAGTCTTACCGGTGATAAAAGTCCCAGTAGCCACGTTGTAGATGTAAGCCTTCTGACCATTACCAACGAGTTTTACAGGTTGGAGCCAAGAGCTTTCAGCAGCAGGAGCGAAAGTTTCATTCTCGTTGCTACCATTTTCAGTACCTTCAACAGTACCGTTTTCTGTGTTACCTGAAACATTCTGCGCAAGAGCAGTTGTGCCTACTGCCAGAAGGGCAGCGAGCATCATACCTTTGGCCATATTAGCCAGTGTGTAAATTTTCTTCATTTTTACTTGTTTGATTATTTATTATATTGAATACAATTTTTACCTGTACATTGAATACAATTCTTACCTGAACATGGGATATAATTCTTTCCTGAATATGGGATGCAAATCCCTTGATATGGACTATAAATCTCTGTTTACTAAGAACTTAAAGATCGTGTCATTTACTTACAGTCTGCAAATACGAAAAATACTCCCAGAGTAAATCCCCGGGAGTACTATTCACACAAAAAAAACTATCTCACGATAGCGGTATACCGAAAATATCAATATACAAAATGCTTTTTTTAAAACTTTATGCTTATTAAAGAGAAATATCTTACAAATCCCAGCCCACTGCACTGGCACCAAGTACCGCAGCAGAGCTGCCATCGAGTGTAGAAACCAAGAACTTAGCCTTGCCCTTGAAAATCTTCAGTACACTCTTGTCGTAAGATTCCTTGAGAGGCTTCATCAGGAGGTCGCCAGCCTTGGTAAGACCACCGAAGAATACGAATGCCTCAGGAGAACTGAACGCAGCGAAATCAGCGCAAGCCTCACCCAGCATCTTGCCAGTGAAATCATATACTCGCTTGGCCAAAGCATCACCCTTACCAGCAGCTACGCTGACATCATAAGAAGTAATATCTTCTGGCTTCATATCGCGAAGTAAAGATGGCTCATCACTCTTCTCGAGGAACTCACGGGCAGTGCGAGCCACACCAGTAGCAGAGCAGTAAGCCTCCAAGCATCCCTTACGGCCGCAACCGCAGAGACGACCTTCCTCGCCGCGAACCATGACGACATGGCCCAACTCGCCTGCGAAACCATCGCAGCCATAGACCATCTTGCCATCGATCACAATACCGGAACCAACACCCGTACCGAGTGTCACGTCGATGAAATTCTTCATACCACGAGCCGCACCGTAGGTCATCTCGCCCAATGCAGCAGCGTTGGCATCATTGGTAAGAGCCACAGGCAGACCACCCAGCGCATCGCTGAAGAGTTTAGCCAAAGGCACTACACCATCGTGAGCCCAAGCCAAGTTAGGAGCGAACTCGATAGTTCCGCTATAGTAATTGCCGTTAGGAGCACCGATACCCATCGCCTTGATCTTGTCGATACCACCCACGGTATCGATGATAGGCTGGAGAGCCTCCACGGCAGCCTTTACATAGTCATTAACATCATCATAACCACCTGTCTTGATAGCAGTAGTAGCTTTTATTTCGCCACGAGCATCTACGATGCCGAATACGGAATTGGTACCTCCCAGGTCCAAACCTATAACATATGGCTTAAGTGCATTCTCTGTCATGTTTTTCTATTTATTTAGTTAGAATTATGGTGCAAAGATATAAAAAAGTTTGTAACAAACAAAGTTTTACACGAAAAAATTACAAGATATGGTCTTTTTTTTGTAACTTTGCGCCTTGTTATGAATTTAGTGTTTCCGATTCAGATAAATATACTTGATTTCATATTCAAGGGAATTATCATAGGTGTGATCGCCTCAGCCCCGATGGGGCCTGTTGGCATCTTGTGTATCCAGCGCACTTTGAACAAGGGCCGCTGGTTTGGTTTCGTGACGGGTGTCGGTGCCGCTTTCAGCGATATCGTGTATGCACTCTTCACGGGTTTGGGAATGAGTTTCGTGATGGACATTGTCAATAATGCCCAAAACAAGTTCTATCTGCAGATTTTCGGAGGCCTTCTGCTCCTGGTGTTCGGTGTGTATTGCTTCAAGAGCAATCCTACGAAGAACATGCATCAGAGCAGCAAGAAGCAGGGCACGCTCTGGCACAATGCCATCACCGCCTTCTTCGTCACGCTCTCCAATCCGCTCATCGTGTTCCTCTTCATGGCCACCTTTGCCCAGTTTGCCTTCGTAGTGCCGGATATGCCGCTGGAGATGAGCGTGGGCTATCTGAGCATCATGTTCGGAGCGCTGCTGTGGTGGTTCGGTCTCACATGGCTCATCGACAAGATCAGGGGCAAGTTTGATACCAACGGCATCCTTATTATTAATAAGGTAATAGGAAGTATCGTGATCATCTTCTCGCTCATCGCACTCGTCGGAACCGTGTTTAATCTCTATCATCTCCCGGAATTCTAAGGGAGTATGTATAATTTCTAATTTGGAATATAGCATTTCTAATTTCTAATTTCTAATTCAAAAAAGATGTTTGTAGCTCAGGAATTAAAGAAGAAAAGTATAGCAGAATACCTCTTGTATATGTGGCAAGTGGAGGATATCATCCGTGCCTGCGGCTGTTCGCTCCCGGTTATCAAGAAGCACTATATCGAAAATTTTGATTTCACTCCGGAACAGAAGGAGGAGGAAATCGACTGGTTTGGCAATCTCATCCGCATGATGAATGAGGAGGGAAAGCGCGAATCGGGACATCTCAATATCAACAAGGTGCTGCTCCAGGATGTAATCGACCTGCACGGCATGCTGCTGCAGAGCACCAAGTTCCCTATCTATAATGGCGAATATTACAAGGTGCTGCCATTCATCGTGGAACTGCGCAACAGGGGCGACAAGGACGTCAACGAGATAGAAACCTGTCTGGATGCCCTCTACGGAGTGATGCTGCTCCGACTGCAGAAGAAGCCGATTACCCCGGAAACAGAGCGTGCCATCAAGGAAATAACTACTTTCGTAGGACTGCTCAGCGACTATTATATAAAGGATCGCACCGAGGGATTGAAATTTGACGATGACGACATGTAGTTATACATTATTATATATACATTTTAAAATCATATAAATCATAGATGAAAGAAATAGAAAGAAGAAGAACGTTTGCCATTATCTCTCACCCGGATGCTGGTAAGACAACATTGACCGAGAAATTCTTGCTTTTCGGTGGACAGATACAGGTGGCTGGTGCCGTAAAGAACAATAAGATACGCAAGTCTGCCACTTCCGACTGGATGGACATCGAGAAGCAGCGTGGTATCTCTGTATCTACTTCTGTGATGGAGTTTGATTATCTCCCAGACGGACAGTCTGGCGAACCATATAAGGTGAACATCCTCGATACTCCGGGTCACCAGGACTTCTGCGAGGATACCTACCGCACACTTACAGCCGTGGATTCTGCCATCATCGTGGTGGATTCTGCCAAGGGTGTGGAGGCGCAGACCCGCAAGCTGATGGAGGTGTGCCGTATGCGCAATACGCCGGTTATCATCTTCATCAACAAGATGGACCGCGAGGGTCGTGATCCGTTCGACGTGCTCGATGAGCTGGAGGTGGAACTTAAGATTTCCGTTCGTCCACTCTCATGGCCTATCGGACAGGGCGCCCGATTCAAGGGTGTGTATAATATCTACGAGCACCAGCTCAACCTCTTTACGCCTAACAAGCAGCGCGTAACCGAAAAGGTGGAGGTGGATGTGCAGTCTGAGGAGCTCGACCAGCGAGTAGGTGAGCGCGAGGCTTCCCAGTTGCGCGAGGAACTGGAACTGGTGGATGGCGTTTATCCTGAGTTTGACGTCGAGACCTATCGCTCTGCCGAGGTGGCTCCTGTGTTCTTCGGTTCTGCATTGAACAACTTCGGTGTGCAGGAACTCTTAGACTGTTTCGTTCAGATAGCTCCATCGCCAAGACCTACCAAGGCAGAGGAGCGCATGGTGGAGCCTGAGGAGCCTAAGTTTACGGGTTTCATCTTCAAGATTACTGCCAATATCGACCCTAACCACCGTTCCTGCATCGCATTCTGCAAGATCTGTTCGGGCAAGTTTGTGCGCAATCAGCCTTACTATCACGTGCGCCTCGACAAGACCGTGCGTTTCTCTTCGCCAACCCAGTTTATGGCGCAGCGTAAGAGTACCATCGACGAGGCTTATCCGGGCGATATCGTAGGTTTGCCAGACAATGGCATCTTCAAGATCGGTGATACGCTGACCGAGGGTGAGAAAATTCACTTCCGCGGTTTGCCATCCTTCTCTCCACTGCTCTTCAAGTATATCGAGAATGATGATCCGATGAAGAGCAAGCAGTTCCAGAAGGGATTGGAGCAGCTGATGAACGAGGGTGTGGCACAGTTGTTTGTCAACCAGTTTAATGGTCGCCGCATTGTGGGAACCGTGGGTCAGCTTCAGTTTGAGGTGATCCAGTATCGTCTAGAGAACGAGTATAATGCCAAGTGCCGTTGGGAGCCAGTTCACTTGCATAAGGCATGCTGGATAGAGGCCGACGACGAAAAGGAATTGGAGAGCTTCAAGAAGCGCAAGTACCAGTACATGGCGAAGGATATCGAGGGCAGGGATGTGTTCCTGGCCGATTCAGGCTATGTATTGAGCATGGCGCAGCAGGACTTCGAGCATATCAAGTTCCACTTTACTTCGGAATTCTAATAATATAAAAGGATAACTTTTTAAAGAAATAATAAGAGATGATAGATGAAATGGCAGAAAAACCGGGCGCAATAGCCAAAATGGTAGCATGGCAGAAGGAGCATATCTCCGACCGCCAGATGACGCTTATCCTGGCTTTTGTCATCGGTCTGCTTGCCTCCGTTGCCGGATTTTTCCTGCATAGTATCGTGCACGAGATACAGATGTTGCTCACTTCGGGTTTTGAGAAAAGCACCTACAATCTGCTTTTCCTCTTGTTCCCTATCGTGGGCATCTATCTTACCTCGCTCTTTATCAAGTATGTGGTGCGAGACAATATCTCTCATGGTATCACGAGAGTGCTCTATGCGATTTCTACCAAGCAGTCGAAACTGAAGGGACACAACTGCTGGTCGTCGGTAGTAGCTTCTGGTATCACCATTGGATTCGGTGGATCAGTAGGAGCCGAGGCGCCGATTGTGCTCACGGGTTCAGCCATCGGAAGTAATCTGGGACAGATATTCCGCATGGACAAGAAAACGATGATACTGCTCGTAGGATGCGGTGCGAGTGCCGCCATTGCTGGTATCTTCAAAGCCCCAATCGCAGGTCTCGTCTTTACCCTTGAGGTGCTGATGGTAGATCTCTCGATGGCTTCATTGCTGCCTATCCTCATCTCCTGTGTTACGGCTACCTGTTTCAGTTATATACTGATGGGCGAGAAATCGCTCTTCGATTTCACGCTCACCGACCCATGGGAGCTCGACCGTGTGCCGGCGTGCATCCTGCTGGGCGTATTCTGCGGTTTCGTGAGTCTCTACTTCATGAGAGCCATGTCGGCCTGCGAGGGATTCTTCGCCCAGTTGAAGCAGTATCCGTATGTCAAACTGCTCTTCGGAGGCATCATCCTGAGCAGTCTCATCTTCCTCTTCCCATCGCTCTATGGCGAAGGATATTCGGCAGTCAACATTCTGCTGAAGGGTAGAACCGAGGCCGACTGGGACATGGTGATGAGCAATTCGCTCTTCTATGGCCACAGTCAGTTGCTCGTGCTATATATCGGACTGGTAACCTTCACCAAGGTGTTTGCCACCTCAGCAACCAATGGTTCAGGTGGTTGTGGCGGAACCTTTGCTCCATCGCTTTTCATCGGCGGTTTTGCAGGCTTCTTCTTCGCTCGCATCTGGAACATCTACAAGTTAGGCGTTTATATTCCTGAGCAGAACTTTACGCTGATGGGCATGGCAGGCGTGATGACGGGCGTGATGCATGCACCGCTGACGGGCATCTTCCTGATAGCCGAACTGACAGGCGGTTACCTGCTCTTCATCCCACTGATGATCGTGTGCATCTGCTCGCTGCTTACCATCAGCATCTTCGAGAGCCACAGTATCTATGCGCTCCGACTGGCAAGGGAAGGCAAGTTGCTTACCCACCATATCGACAAGGCAGCCCTCACGCTGATGGGTATGCAGAGCGTGGTGGAGAAGGACTATCATCCGGTAAGTCCCGACCTGCCGATGGGTAAGTTGGTGTCAGAAATCAGTCGCAGCAACAATAATTTCCTTCCGGTAGTCAATCAGGCTGGCGTCTTGCTGGGCATCATCGATATCACCCGCATCCGTCACATCATCTTCCGTTCGGAACTCTACACGCGTTTCAAGGTAAAGCAGCTGATGCTCCAGCCTTCAGCCGTGCTCAGCGATCACGAACCGATGCAGGAAGTGATGAAGAAGTTTGACGAAACTGATGCCGCCCAGTTGCCTGTAGTGGATGTGAACGGCGTGCTGAAGGGATATATCAGCCGTACCCGCCTTTATTCGACTTATCGCCAGATTGTGGCGGATATGTCGGCAGAGTAAAAGGGAGTTTGGAATTAGGAATTAGAAATTAGAAATAGCAAATTACTAATTAGAAATTCCCTTGACAAAGCTGCGATATTTGTAAACTTGCATTTTTTTAAAACAATAGGAAAATGGAGAAAAAAGATTTAAGAATCGTATTTATGGGAACCCCGGAGTTTGCGGTGGAATCCCTCAAGAGCCTTGTAGAAGGCGGATATAATGTGGTGGCTGTAGTAACCCAGCCCGACAAACCGGTGGGTCGTCATCAGGACACTCTTCAGCCTTCGCAGGTCAAGCAATATGCCCTCTCAAAGGGCTTGCCTGTATTGCAGCCTGTGAAGATGAAGGATCCGGAATTTGTAGAGCAGTTGCGCAGTTATCAGGCCGACCTGCAGGTGGTGGTAGCTTTCCGAATGCTGCCAGAAGTAGTATGGGATATGCCTCGCTTCGGCACCTTCAATGTGCATGCAGCCCTTCTTCCTCAGTACCGCGGTGCTGCCCCTATCAACTGGGCTGTCATCAATGGTGAGACGGAGACAGGCGTCACCACCTTCTTCCTCGACCACGACATCGATACCGGTCGCATCATCATGCAGAAGCCATTCGCCATCCCTGACGATGCTGATGTTGAGTATGTTTATGACGGACTGATGCACTTAGGCGCTGAGATAGCTGTAGAGACCATCGACCGACTGATAGCATCCGACGGAAATATCGACTCAATGCCGCAGGATGAGATGATCACGACAGACACCGTGCTTCATTCTGCTCCGAAAATTTTCAAGGATACCTGCCGTATCGATTTCAATCAGCCAGCCAAGAAGGTGTATGACTTCATTCGCGGTCTTTCGCCATATCCAGGCGCCTGGACTGAGATTCAGAAGGAAGGCGGTAAGGCGCAGGTGCTGAAAGTATTCAAGACTTCCAAAACAGGAAAGGCAGTTGCTGCTTCTTCAGAGAATGTCGCTTCTTCTGTAGTTGGAACCTTGAGAGTAGAAGGCAAGAGCCTGCAAATAGCCTGTGCAGACGAATGGCTCCAGCTCGACACAATCCAGATTAGTGGCAAAAAGAGAATGGAAGCCCGTGATTTCCTCAACGGAATGAGAGATATCGAGCAGTACAGAAGTATTTAATAAGGAAGTACTTTCACCTTAATATATAATCAAGAATCGGTTTTGAGGTGCAAAGAATTTCTTGTAAATAGAAAATTGGTTTTTGAGAAACGAAGGACTTTATGAAATATCAAGAATCGTTTTCTGAGGAACAAAGGACGAATCAATTCCTTCATATATAAGGAAAAATAATAATAAAGGAGAATAAAAAATGACTCAACAGGAAGATATTAAGAATGCAATAGAATGCATGCGCAAGGGTGGAGTGATTCTCTATCCTACAGATACCGTTTGGGGTTTAGGTTGCGACGCTACTAACCCAGAGGCAGTGGCAAAGGTTTACAAAATAAAGCAGCGCGACGACAGTAAGGCGCTTATCTGTCTGGTGGATAGTGCAGACCGTATGGCGCGTTATTTCCGCAATGTGCCTCAGGTGGCTTGGGATTTCATCGATGTAGCCATGCCTGTGAAGCCAACTACCATCATCCTCGATGATGCTACGGGTGTAGCCAACAATCTGGTGGCAGAGGATGGCAGTCTTGCCATGCGAGTAACTTTCGAGTCTTTCAGCAAGGAACTCTGTTATCGCTTCCAGAAGCCTATTGTGAGCACCAGTGCCAATGTTAGTGGTGAGCCTGCAGCGCAGAACTATCGTGATATCGACCCGACATTGTTGGAACAAGTAGATTATGTTTGCTGGACCCGTCGCCAGGAGCATAAGCCTCACACACCATCCAGCATCGTGAAAATAGCCAAGAATGGAGAGGTGACGATTATCCGATAAAGTTAATCTTCAAAGAAACGAAAAAGAGGATGTGTTATGAACTTATGACACACCCTCTCTTTTCTATTAATTATTTATTTTTTTCGGGAATCCCTTTACTTTCGGTTTCCCTTTTCGTTTTCGTTCTGCAAATCCTGCTTTTCCGAAGAATCCTCATTTTCCAGATATTCTTCTTCCGTTATCTCTTCTTCCAATATGTCCTCTTCATTCGTCACTTCTTCGTCCAACATTTCCCCTTCATCTTCATCTTCCTCCTCTTTTTCCTTTTTTCCGAAGTCAGGATCTATTTTGAGGTAGTCGGTAACCAGGAAGGTGATTACGCAGCATGCCATCACGACGATGAAGAAATGGCGGTATCCCAAGAGGTCTTTCAGATAACCCGAAACCATGCCCGGAAGCATCAGGCCGAGATAGGAAATACCGGTACAGATGGAGTAGTGAGAGGTCTTGAACTTGCCCTGACTGTAGAACAGCATGTAGAGCGTAAGCACCGTGAAGCCTAACCCATAACCGAACTGCTCTACGAACAGGCAGGAGGACACCATCACGATATCAGAATTGAGCGAATAGCTGAGATAGATATAGACGGCATCCGGCAGGGTGATGGCGCAAACCATTGGCCACAGCCACTTCTTCATACCGTCGCGGCTCACTAAGATACCTCCGATGATGCCACCCAGAAGGAGACCGATGAGACCAACCGTACCATTGGCAAGTCCATATTCCTGCGGTGACATGCCCAGACCACCCTGCGAGTTAGGGCGAAGGATGAAAGTCTTGGTCATTGTATTGAGCAAAGCCTCCGGGAAGCGGTAGAACAGCAGGAAGAGCATCACGATGACCGTCTCTCTCACTCCGAATTTCGTAAAGAAAGTGCGGAACATATTCTTCAGTTCGTGAGTCACTTCGCCCACAGTTCTCTCCGTCTGCACATCCTCTTTCGGCGTAGGCATCAGGCGGCTATGGTAGAGCCACAGACCGATGAAGATGCCAGCTAATCCGTAGAAAATCAGTGCCCACGAGAAGCGTATCTGATTGCGGAACATCACCTGCAGCACACCAGCCAGCATCACTAAGAAACCATTCACAAAGATGATGGCGAGGCGGTAGAAAGTGTTGCGCAGACCCACAAACTTCGTCTGGTTGTGCTCATCCAGCTCTATCATATAGAAGCCGTCGGCAGAGATGTCGTGGGTGGCGCTGCAGAAGGCGATGAGGAAGAAGAAGCACATGGTGGCCTGAAACCAGAAGGCCGTAGGCAGCGAGAACGCAATGCCTGCCAGTGCAGCTCCGATGAGCGCCTGCATCGTAAGTACCCACCAGCGCTTCGTTTTCAGCAGGTCGATGAACGGGCTCCACAAGGGTTTGATTACCCAGGGAAGCGCCAGCCATCCTGTATAGAGACCCACTTCGGCATCCGTGAGTCCCAACTGCATGTACATCACTACAGAGAGAACTGTCACGATCACGTTGGGCAGTCCCTCTGCAAAATATAGGGTAGGGATCCATGCCCATGGATTCCTGCTATTCTTCTTTGTTACCATTTTATCCATTAGATGTTTATCTTTTGTCCATTAGATATCGTCCTGTTTCTTAGACATCGCTTGTCTATCAGAAATTAGATCTTACTCGTTGATCAGAAAGGACTCTATCCTTAGACCTTACTTGTAGATTTTCTTAATTTCTGCTCCCTGATAGTATCTCAGCAGGATATCATCGTAGGAGTATCCTTCGTTGCCCATCACGGCAGCACCTATCTGACAGAGACCCACTCCGTGTCCCCATCCGGCTCCGATCAGTTCGAAGCGCTGAGGAACCTGGTTCTCGTCCAGATCAAACTTATCTACCACGAAAGCCGAACTGTAGAGATGGCTGTCGCTCAAGGCTCTGCGTATTTCCAGTTCCTTGCCGATGGTGAAAGTCTTTTCGGTACCGATAATCTGCAGTTTGCTGATGCGTCCGCTTGTACCGCGTTCCACAGCCTTCATGTCGAGGATGTCGCCGAAGTTCATTTTCAGTTTCTCTTCGAGCAGCTGCTGCAGTTTCTCCTGGGTCAGCGTCACCTTCCAGCGGTAGAAATCGGCAGTCTCCTGGTCATAGTCGTTTAATACTTCCGAGAGCACTTTTCTGTCTGTAGTATTGCAGAAAGCAGGCGGGTTGGAGCGAATCCAGCGGTCAGCCTCTTCCTCCTGAGTCAGATCCGGAAGTCTGTATTCAGAATCCATCAGAACCTTTGAACCCTTCAAGTTCTCAGTATCTCCATCCTTCAGTCCCTCTGCATCTCTTGCGTCCTTCAATCCCTCTGCATCACTTGCGTCCTTCAAGCACTCGGCATTCATAGAACTCTTCAGTCCTTCCGGCTTGATTCCCAAAGCAATATCCCTCACAGCAGAGAGATAGCTCTTAGGCGTGTTCTCCCAGCAATATTGGAATTCCTCGGTGATACCGCCGCAGCACTTAGAGAACCGGGCATCGCAGATTTCCTCGCCATCCATCAGAATCTGTCCCTTGGTCTGGCGGATAGCTTCTGCCACATGCGGAGAAGTCTCCTTGGTGATGCCCTGGTAGCGCTGGCAGTGGTCGTCGGCGCAGACATCAAAGATGGTGTGGTCTTCGCGGTCGTACCAGCGGATGAGCATGTCGTCTTTCTTGACAAAAGAGAAGAAATTGTTTCCGCTCTTAGCCACGTCTCTTCGCTTTTTCATCTGTGCCAGGAGCCATGAACGGGAGATCACGGCATGCGCCTTGAGGAGTTCAAGACTGGAGGTGGCACTCATCTCGCTGGATATCACGCTCTCCAGATACTTCTCCACAGGAAGCTCGTTGATGGCGCAGATCTTGTCTGATTCTACCACGAAATGGAGCGTACCTAAGAAGGTCTGTGTTTCCTTGCGTTCCCAGTGGAAGTTGACGCCGATAGTGACATCGCTCAGTGAGAAGGAGGCATCGCAGCTCTGCGGATGGAAGGTAAGCGAACTGTACTGATTGCCGTTCCAGAGCACACCTCCCTCGGAGAATTCCACTTCCTGTTCGCCCGTAACCACTTCGCCCTTGGCAAGGTAAGGCTTGTTGAGCGAGAAGTGAATCTTCTGACCGCTCACGATGCCCACAGAGACATTCGGCTGCTTGCCGTTATTATATAATGTGGAAGTAGTGACGGTGCTTTCCTCAGCCTCCTTGGCAGCCTTCAGCTTATGGATGATGCATTCCATCTTCTCGCCGGAAATGCCGCATTCCTTCAGGATAGCCTCAGCCTTCTCCTCGGTGAGCTTGCGAAAATCCTCTTCGCGTGGCGTGATGATGAGTCCCGACATATCGAGGGCTCCTGGAGAAACCATGATCTGGGCATCGCCCTCGGCAAAGTAGGCTTCCGGGCGGTGCTTCTCTCTTGGAATCACGATACTGATATATTCATCACCCTTGCGCCAGGCCACGATGTTCATCATCGGCTCAGTCTCGTCGCCGCGCTGAGGCATCGCACTGTAGAGGCGCTTGAAGAGCATCTCGTCGCATTCCTCGCTCTTGGAGATGATCACGAAGGCAGGAACGGTATAGTCGCGGATGGCTGCTATCTTCTCCTCGTCGTTCAGGCAGATGATATCTGTCAGGTTGCGTGAGAGGCGCTGCCAGTTGTTCTGCAGGGGAAGTATGCCGCTGGTTCCTGCCTGGAAATGCAGATGGTCTGGAGCCGAGGCACCGCACTTCGGACCGTTGTAGAATACCATCAGTTCGCTGTGCAGACTCAGGAATCGGTGCATCTCGCCATAGTTCTTGAAGATGGCCTGCGGCTGATGCTTGCGTGCCGGAATCGTGAAATGTACCGGAAGGATAGGGAACGGATTGACCAGCAGGTAGAAACGTTCGTCTATCTGCTTGGACATCTGTACCTTCGGACGGTTCTTCTCGCAGAGGAAGCATGGGCGCTCATCGAGGGTCTTCTTGTCTATCTTGGCACCTGTGCTCACGATGCGGGCAGGGTTCCATTGCAGTTTGAGAAGGTCGGAGAGAGTCTGGCTCTCCACGTGCTTCAGGTCGCGGTAGCGATGGCGGGCATCCTCCCATCTCTCCAACTGGCGGTTGAAGAAGCGTGAGATACTGCTGTCTTCCATAATGTCGGCCTTGCCCTGCAGCATCTGCTGGCGTGCCTTCAGTTCCATCGTGCGCAGACGGTCTTTATAGAGATTGTTGGCATTCACCTTTTCGATACTCAGAGCGGCATCACTGTTGCCTCCCCAGCGGCGGCAGAGGTACAGTTCATCATAGATTCTTCCGATTCTGTATCGGCGAGAGAAGGCAAGTCCTAAGGCGTAGTCTTCGCCATAAGACGTGTTAGGGAACTGTATCTGTCTGACGAGCGGTGTGAAGAATGCTCTCGGAGCACCCAATCCATTGATGCGCAGTGCGTTGTTGCAACCGTTTTCCTCGGTCCATTCCTTATGGTCTATCAGTCCTGGAGGCAGGGTGTTGAGGTCGAAGTCGCACATGCGGTACGAGCCGATCATCATCGCTGCCTTCTGGTTGTGAAAGGCATCTACGATTTTCTGGAGAGTCTTCGGAGACGAATAGAGGTCGTCGCTGTCCAACTGGACTGCAAACTTGCCGCAGTACTCGCTATTGATGGCTACATTCCAGCAGCCGCCGATGCCGAGATCGTTTCTCTCTGGCACAATCTGTACGAGCCGCCCCGCCTGTTTGTCGTTTCTGGTTTCCATCTCGCGAGCGATTTCATCAAGAATCTCGCCAGTGCGGTCGGTAGAATGATTGTTGACCACGATGACGTTGAACTTGAAATTGGCTTTCTGGCTCAGCGCACTCTTCACGGCATCCGCGATGGTCTTCTCTCTGTTGAAAACAGGGATGATCACAGAAGCCTCGTAGAAGAATTCCTGTTCGCCGAAATCCGGCTGGCGATAAAAACTGGTATCGATGAGGGCTCCCACCTTGTTGAGATGCTGCGTGCAAGCCTTTTCCATCTCTATCTGCACCTCTCTGTTGCGAGGGTTCACATAGTCGAATTGCTTCTCGCCGCTCTTTCGGTTGTCGAGTTCATCTTCTGTATAGAGGAATTCATTGAGATGGAAAATCTCTCCCACGCGGCTCAGGTAGAGACGGAGGTCGTAGAGACCCGCATATTGATAGTCAGTTCTGTCCTGCTGGGCGATGAAGTCGCGGAGGGCTTGCGCCTTGATGAACCAGAGGCTTCCGAAATCGAAGTCGTCGCGAAGGCTACCAGACTGGTAGTCAATAACCGGATGCTTGAGCAGCTTGCCGGTTTTCGCTTCTTGTTCAGCTTTCAGTTTATGAGTTTCAGCTCCATCTTTTTCTTCTTTTCCTCCAACTTTTGCAGCCTCTTTATCTTCTTTGATCAAGGAATAATAGTCGGAGTAAACCATGACGGCTCCCGTGTCGTCAGCTGTGCGTAGGAATCGTTCCAGGGCATAGAGTCCCCATCTGATCGGAGTCGTCTTGGTGCAGATCATCACATAGTCGGCATCGGTGTTTTCAGCAATGCTTTCTACCGTGTTGCTGCTTTCCAATCGGTCAATGACTACGAAGGTGCATCCATCAGGCACTTGGTGATGGGCTGCAAAATCAGCGCTCACCAGGAGATTGATATGCTGAACCGTCTTGTTGTCATGAAGTTCCAGAAGTGCGCTTTGGGCAACTTCAATGTCTTCACAAGGTAAGAAAAGGTCTATTTTTTCTCTCATTTTTTTGTGTTATGTTTTTGCGTTTCGGCTCCCTTTCCGGAGGTCAAAACGGTATTTTTTATCTATATTTTAGCTTATTATATTAAAATATGTGGCAAAGATAACAATTTTTCGCCAAAAAATACTATCTTTGCACTATGAATGATGAAAAAAAATATCTTTTGGGGCTTACCCTTGCTGAATTGAAGCAAGTGGCTAAGGACTTGGGTATGCCTGCCTTCACGGGTGGACAGATGGCGAAATGGCTCTATGAACAGCATGTGAAGAGCATCGATGAGATGACTAATATCTCGAAGGCTAACCGTGCCAAGCTGGCCGCAGAATATGAGATAGGATGTGCCGGATATACCGATGCACAGCACTCCGTAGATGGTACCATCAAGTATCTCTTCCCTACACGCAGCGGAAAGTTTGTAGAGACGGTCTATATCCCCGACAAAGACCGTGCCACGCTCTGTGTCTCATCACAGGTGGGATGCAAGATGAACTGCCTCTTCTGTCAGACTGGTAAGCAGGGGTTTGAAGGAAGTTTGCCTGCTGGCGATATCCTCAATCAGATCTACTCCCTGCCAGAGGTGGACAAACTCACCAATATCGTGTTTATGGGACAGGGCGAGCCGATGGACAATCTGGATAATGTGTTGCGTGCCACGGAAATCCTAACCGCTGACTATGGTTGGGCATGGAGTCCTAAACGTATCACAGTAAGTTCGGTGGGCGTCAAAAACAAGTTGAAGCGATTCCTCGAAGAGAGCGAGTGCCATGTGGCTATCTCGATGCACGATCCGATACCTTCTGAGCGAGCAGAACTGATGCCTGCCGAGAAGGGTATGGGTATAGAACAGGTTGTGGAACTGCTCCGCAATTATGATTTCTCTCACCAGCGTCGCCTGTCTTTCGAATATATCGTGTTCAAGGGAGTGAATGACAGTATGCAGCACGCCAAGGCAATCATCAAGTTAGTGAAGGGCCTCGACTGTCGTTTCAATCTGATTCGTTTCCATCAGATTCCGGACATCCCGTTGCAGGGCGTCAATGATGAGAAAATGGAACAGTTCCGTGATTATCTCACTTCTCATGGAGTCTTTACGACCATCCGTGCCAGTCGCGGACAGGATATCTATGCAGCTTGTGGCTTGCTCAGTACATCCAAGAAAATCGGAGAAATCAGAGAGCACGAGGACGAAGAACGCTCTTCGAGATAATCCCGTTTCTTCTTCGATAGAAAGTCTTTTCTCGCGGTAGGGGGCTCTTGCCGAGAGCCTTCTTGATAGGAGTTTTTCTTCTCGACAGGAGTTGTCCTTTTGATCAAATAGTTCAAAGACTTTACTCTGTGAATGAATGTATTTCTCCTGAGCCGAAGACCTTTCTTTTGAAGATAAGCGACAAAACGTTGATAAAATAATGATGAATTGGAAATATCTGAGATTATTTCTTGCAATCTGCTTTGTATTCGTGCTGGCTTGTTGCAAAGACGGAAAGAGCAGTCGGCTTCCTGAAAGTATCGGTCAGCCCTATGAGGTGGTGCTTGAAGGAGATACGAATCGCATCGTAACTGCTATCTTGCAGGAGAGTGTGCCAGATATGCCTCAGCCGGAACCCATGTTTAATATCATACAGGTGAGAAAAGGAAAACTGACAAGCCTGTATCAGACGGTAAGAAATCGGGTCGTCGTGGATGTGGATAAGAGAAATCGTGACTTTGAAGTGAAAATCAGCCAAGATGTCAATGCTGCTCCGCAAGTCATTATCCGTATCAAGGCGCAGACCGTAGAACAGTTGAAAAGCCGCTTGGATGGAAAGAGACTCCGCCAGATACTGGACGAATCGGAACTGAAGCATCTGGCGTCTGTCATCCGGCAGAATGTAGAGAAGCAGAAAGAGGTAAAGCGGCTCTTTGGCATCGACATGAAGATTCCTGCTGACATGCAGTCAAGTAAGCGTGGTAAGGATTTCCTGTGGCTGTCAAATAATGCAAACTCGGGTATGCAGAGCCTCCTCATATTTAAGTTGAGAGATTTTTGGCGAGGGAATCCCTATCTTCCATCTGCTCTCAAACCGAAAGTTGACAGCGTACTACGTGTCAACGTGCCGGGTGAGGAGGATGGCATGTACATGCAACTTGCCTATATCAGGGAATATTTAAATGGATGCTGGGAAATGAAGGGGGATGCCATGGGTGGACCCTATGTGATGAAGCTGATGTCTGATGCCGACTTCACACAAGGGCGGAACGTCCTTGGAAAATATAATGCATTAGTCATCATTGGTTTCGTCTATGCGCCCGAAATGAAGAAAAGAAATTTAATCAAGCAGTTGGAAGCTGTGCTGACAACTATCAGGTAAAAATTTCGTAAGCTGCAGATACCAACTTCGTAAGCTGAAGTTGAAAATATCGCAAGTTTCAGCTTATCACCATCGCAAGTTTCAGATAAATATCATAAGTTTCAAATAAATACATCAAAATATAATATATGGACAATCAGAAAGTAAGGGTGGCTATCACCCACGGAGATACCAATGGTATCGGATATGAACTCATTTTTAAAACCTTTGCAGAGCCAGAAATGCTGGAACTCTGTACACCTATTATATATGGCTCGCCAAAAGTAGCAGCCTATTATCGCAAGGCCTTGAACTTGCCAGGTCAGTTCTCTATCATTCAGCAGGCTGAGGATGTACAGGATGGAAGAATCAATCTTCTGGCGGCTGTAGATGACGAGGTGAAAGTGGATATGGGTATGCCTACGGCTGACTCTGGACAGGCTGCAGTAAAGGCGCTCGATCGTGCCATGACTGATTATCGTGCCGGTCTCTACGACGTGCTGGTTACCGGACCTGTCAACAATGCCAATGCGCAGATGGATAATTATCCTTTCCCTGGTCATAGAAATTATATTGAGACCTGTCTTGGTGAAGGCAAGAAGGGATTGTCTATGCTGATTGGCGGTGATCTCCGTATCGCATCGGTCACAGAAAAGACACCTCTGAAAGATGTACCTGCAGCTATCAGTCTGGAGGCGATCGTAGAAAAAGTAACCCTGATGCAGCAGACTCTCAAGCGTGATTTCTATATCAGCAATCCACGTATCGCAGTACTTGCTTTGAATCCAAAGACCAATGAGGATAGCAGTTGCGGTACAGAAGAGCGCGAAATCATTATCCCTGCTATTGATGCATTGGCAGAGAAAGGTGTGCAGGCATTTGGTCCGTATGCTACAGATGAATTCTTCGGAAAAGGCTATTTCAGAGACTTCGACGGTGTGATGGCTATGTATCATGACCAGGCAACAACTCCTTTCCATTCACTATATACAGAAGACGGTGTAGTCTTCACTGCCGGCATGCCAATCATCCGTACTGCAGCAGATGTTACACCGGAGTTCTGTATCGCAGGAGTAGGAGAGGCTGATGAGACTTCTTTCCGCCATGCAGTCTATTTGGCTGTGGATGCTTATCACCATCGCAATGAGTATGATGAGGCTCGTGAAAATCCGCTTCCAAAGCTTTATCGCGAAAAACGTGATGAGAGCGAGAAAGTGCGTTTTTCTATCCCAAAGAAGCATTCTAATGCTCCTTTTAACCCAAAGCCTGAGGTGAAAAGTTAAAAAAATGACTATTTTATGCCATTTTTGCAGATTATTCAAAAAAAATGCGTAATTTTGTCAGCTAAATGGACACAAGTGAACTTCAGAAAGTAAAACAACGGTATAACATCGTGGGTAATAGCGATGGATTGAACCGTGCGCTCGATGTCGCCTTACAGGTGGCACCGACAGATCTTTCTGTGCTTATCATCGGTGAATCGGGTGTGGGTAAGGAAATCATTCCGCGTGTTATCCACGATCATTCACCACGCCGCCGTGAAAAGTATTTTGCTATCAACTGTGGTAGTATTCCTGAAGGTACTATAGATAGCGAACTCTTCGGTCATGAGAAAGGTTCCTTTACGGGAGCTATCGGAGAAAGTGAAGGATATTTCGGTATCGCCAACAAGGGAACCATTTTCCTCGATGAGGTGGGCGAACTGCCTATCCAGACACAAGCCAGATTGCTCCGTGTGCTGGAAACCGGTGAATATATCCGCGTAGGTGGACAGGAAGTGAGAAAGACTGATGTGAGAATAGTGGCAGCTACGAATGTCAACATGCGCAAAGCCATCAGTGAAGGTCGCTTCCGCGAAGATCTCTATTATCGTCTGAATACCATTCCTATCCAGATGCCGCCGCTTCGTGAAAGAGGTAATGATATCCTTCTGCTCTTCAGACTTTTTGCGATGCAAATGGCTGAAAAGTACAGGTTGCCTAAGATTTCGCTCAGCGAGGATGCAAAGGGCATCATGCTCAAATATAAGTGGCCGGGAAATGTAAGACAACTTAAGAATATCACGGAACAGATGTCTGTGCTCAGTCAGGAACGGGAAATCAGTGCTGAGATGCTCTTGCATTATATTCCGATGGATGAAGAGTCAACCCAGTTGGCTACGATTCCTTCCCAGACGGGCGGTGCTCATAGCTACGAGAGCGAGCGTGAACTTCTCTATAAGATTCTCTATGAGTTGAGAGGCAATGTGAGTGACCTCCGTCGTGATGTCAGTTCACTGCGTAAGCAATTGGATGAAGCCCGCCAGCTCAATGGTGCCAGTGGATTTGCAAGTCCTAATGCTATTACTCCAGTAGAGTCTGTAAGCGACTTCCCTGCGAGAATGGATAAGACACCAAGTATCCGTCCGGTCATTCCGCATCATGCGACAGAAGATGCCATCGTTGAGGAAATCAATGAACCGGAAACGCTGAATCTGAATGATTTGGGGCGCCAGATGCTCGAAAAGGCTTTGGAACGAAATAACGGAAATCGCAAAAAGGCTGCGCAGGAACTTGGTATTTCCGACCGTACCCTGTATCGCCGACTCAAGCAATATGGACTCAATGGCGATGAGGAAGAAGAAAAAGACAAAAATAAGTAAGACAATTGGAATATGAAGCGTTTTCGCAAACATATATATATAATAGGTGTCATCCTTACTATTGGCATTCTTGCTGCATGCTCCGTGAGCTATAAGTTCAATGGCGCAAGCATCGACTATACCAAGACCAAGACCATTCAGATAGCTGAATTCCCTATTAGAAGTACCTATGTGTGGGGACCGATGGGACCGATGTTCAACAATGCTTTGAAGGATGAATTTGCTAATCATACCCGCTTGCAACAGGTCAAGAGAAATGGAGACCTGAAGATAGAGGGAGAGATTACACAGTATAGCCAGCGCAACAAGAGTGTTTCGAGCGAAGGCTATTCTGCACAGACCGAATTGTCTATTACTGTAAATGTGAGATTCACCAATAATGTGAACCACAATGAAGATTTTGAACGCCAGTTTACTTCTTCAAAGAGTTATGAGACTACCCAGAGCCTGGCTTCGGTTCAGGAAGAACTGGTCAACCAGATGGTGAAGGATCTGGTGGAGCAGATTTTCAACGCTACTGTTGCAAACTGGTAATTAGGCATTCTCTCAAGAAATATGCATTCTCTCTGGAGTTATAATTCTCAGGGGAGATATTATTTCTCATAAGAGATGTATGTGGGCAGAATAGAGGCATTTTGTCTGAAAGAAGAATTTCTTCTGAAAAGTTGAATTCGTTAGAAAAAGATTTTAAAAATTATAACTGTTAATATTATTAGAGATTCGTGGAATTAACAAGATTGATACAACATCCGGAGGAGATGAATAAAGAGACTCTTTATGATCTCCGTGAGCTGTTAGCACTCTATCCGTACTATCAGACGGCTCGATTGCTGATGTTGCAGAACTTGTATTTGCTCCATGATGCCAGTTTTGATGAAGAACTTCGCCGGGCTGCTATCTATATTACTGACAGAAAGGTGATATTCCAGATGGTGGAGGCAGCTCATTATCAGCTCAAGAAAGAGTCGCATGCTGCGGCTGGAAAGAAAGATAATACGGCTGATAGAACTTCAGATTTGATAGACAACTTTTTGGAGTCTATACCTGCTGATAAGGAAGACGAGGAAAAGAAAAAGGAAAAAAGAAAACCAACTCCTGCTGATGCAGCCGTCGATTATGTGGCTTATCTTCTGGAAACAGAAGGGGAGACTGAGGATGAGAACTCCTCTCGTACCATCTCGCTCATTGATGATTTCATGGAGGACGGAGGATTTAAACTTCCTAAGATTGATGTTTCTGCTGATTATCAGCCTGAGTACAAACCTGAGTTGGATGACAACAACAAGGAGGAACAGGCTGAAAATAGTGGAGTCTTTACTGAGACTTTGGCTCGTATCTATATTAAACAGGGAAAATACCAACGTGCACTCGACATTATACGCCGTTTGCATGAAAAGCATCCAGGTAAGAGCATGCATTATGCTGACCAGATGCGATTCTTGGAAAAATTGATCAAAAATAATAAATAAAACTAGTTTTAAAAATGTACACATTATTTGTAGTATTAATCGTCCTGGTAGCATTGCTGATGATTTTCATCGTGCTTATCCAGGAGTCAAAGGGAGGTGGTCTCGCATCCAACTTCTCTTCTTCAAACGCTATCATGGGTGTTCGTAAGACCACTGATGTAGTAGAGAAATTAACTTGGGGCCTTGCTGCTGCTATGGTTATCATCAGCGTAGCTTGTGCTTATGTAGCTCCAACAGCTGTTGGTGAAAGCAGTGTAATGGAAAATTCTGCTACAACTGAGCAGACTGCTCTCCCTGCTATGCCAGGTGCTAACAATGCTGCTGGTGCTCAGACTGCAGCTCCTGCTAAGGGTGCTGATGCCCAGAAGGCTGCCCCTGCAGTTCCTGCAACTCCTGCTAAGTAATTTTTCTATATTACTGCGAGAAATTTAAAAGCATTTTATGAAGAGGGTGTGTCATGAATTCGTGACACACCCTTTTTTGAATGAATGAGAATCAGAAAAGTGTAAATATGAAAAGGAAGGAAAATAAGGTAAAAATAGAATGAATTCGACAAAATAGGCTAAAAAACTGCTTAATTTGAGAAAAATGAAGTTTTTTCGAAAAAAAGTTCGCTAAAAATTTGGTGGAATCAAAAAATAGTAGTACCTTTGCACTCGCTTAAAAGAAATAACAATTAGGCAAGCTAACATGGTGGACGTAGTTCAGTTGGTTAGAGCGTCAGATTGTGGTTCTGAATGTCGTGGGTTCGAGTCCCACCTTCCACCCAAGATAAACCCAGTAAATCATTGATTTACTGGGTTTCTTGTTTCTACTTTCTATAAAATGGTTTATCATTTGTCTTTTTTATTCCCCCATGATTGTGGCGATGAGATGTCTGCTGCCGCCGCCTTCTCTAAACTCGCATAGGTATATCCCCTGCCAGGTTCCGAGGTTCAGTCTGCCGTTTGTGATCGGAATCGTCAGTGAAACTCCTACCATACTTGATTTGGCGTGGGCAGACATGTCCGTTGGACCTTCATCTTGGTGCAGGTATCTCGGATCTCCATCTGGCACTAATCTCTCAAAGATTCCCTTCAAGTCGTATCGCACATCTGGATCGAAATTTTCGTTAAGTGACAATCCACAACTTGTGTGTCTGACGAAAAGATTTAGTATTCCTGTCTTTGGCAGTGCGGGTAATTGACGGAGTATTTCATTCGTTACGAGATGAAAACCGCGAGGAAAAGGTCGCAATGAAAATTCAACTTGTTCTATCATAATTTTTGGATTTAATTTTTTCTTTTTAGATATGTATCTTGCAAAGATAATGATATTCTGATGATTCTCTTACTCTTTTCATGTAATTATAGTAAAGTTTAACCCTTACCGAGTTTGTTAGAAATTGAAAAATGTTCCCAGATGCTATTGCAATGGCAGAGTGAGTACTACTGCATGAGTGAAGTAAGTACTACTTACTAAAAAATCTTCTTCTTTGAAGAAGGAGGAAGACATTAGAAAAAACTTGAGAAAAATTTGGTGGTTTCAGAATAAAGATGTACTTTTGCAATCGAAATAAGCATTAAGAGTTGCCCAGTTGTGGCACACCAACCGAGTTTCGCATAGAGATAACCACGGTGGTAAAAGAATGTGTAAGTGTTTAACAACTTAAAATAATTATCTTTATGAATCCAAATTCAGATTTAAAGAACAATGAGAATGTGATGGCAGCTAATGCCGAGTCAAGAATTTCAGAGTATGCAGCCCGCTTTGCCGCATATAGCGATGAGCAACTAAAGCAGACCGTAGATCACGAGCGCAAGGTTCGTGGTTGGGGCAGCGAGCGCAGTTACTTCCTCGCAGCTCTGCGTAAAGAGTGCGAGAAACGAGGGATACCATATTGCTGGTAATCGTATCAGGAGATTGCAAAAATACGATTATCTTTGCGATCTCCCTTTTTTTTATTATTTCTTTCCATATTTTACTTACTTGTTTTAGTCAAGTGGCACTCGCAAAGTGGATAAAAAAAACTGTTAGAGAAAAAGTAGAACTAAAGGGGGGAGCTATTTGAGGCGATGCTTTTTGAATTTTTTATACAAGAGCCGTTAAAGGTCATTAATTTATGGGGCTATTAGGTTCTTATTCTGAGGAAAATACTTAATTTTGCAACCAGATAAAAGGAAGGTGTGCAAAAAAATAGGTATGAAACGTTCACTCAACATATTAATGGCTTTGATGCTCTCGTTCATGGTGGTTTACCTGAGCGTGGGCACTACAGTCATGCACTGCCTTCGTTCTGACAAGGTGATGGTGGGTATGATGGCTGACTGTTGCGTGGGGCATGACTGTTGCCAAGGTAAGCTGGGCGCACAGGTGAAAAAGCATTGCATGAACGTAAGGCAGGTGAAGCTATCGCCTACGGTCTCTGTCCAACATATGGATTTCGATACAGCACCAGTGTTTGCTGGCATCGTGCCAGCTCTTTGGAAGACATTGCCTCGTCCTGTTATCTGTAGCATTCAAAAGGCAAGATATTGGAATCAGAACGTTCCACATTCGCCTCCAAGGGCTTATCTTGTCCTCCTTAACACTCTGATTATTTGATTTTTTCCCTATTTGCAAATAGGTTGCAAAAGATTTATTGTACTTTTGCAACCAAGATTGTCGTATGCCTATCCCTATCAGTAAAATCTTAGGGTTGCATATATATATATATAAAAGGTAAAAAACATCCGAAATTAAGATTTTGATTCGGATAAAAGTAAATATATTTATGTATTCAAAATATCTATTGCTCAGTGCCTTGCTGGTTATTGGTACTGAGACTTATGCAAAAAATAATAAGACAGAGGTTGCGTCCCTGTTATCATATCATAATTCTGTAAGAAATGACTCTGTAGATTCCTCCTCTCAGGATTCCATCTTCAAGGACGAGACCTTGCAGGAGGTGAAGGTGGTGGCTCGTAAGTCGGGCACTTCTCGATTGGCTGGTGCCGTGAATGGCATTGCTGTGAACAAGGATGAACTCTTCAAGGCGGCTTGTTGCAACTTAGGCGAGAGTTTCACGACCAACCCATCGGTTGATGTGGCTTATAATGATGCTACGACGGGCGCAAGACAAATCAAACTCCTCGGTCTTTCGGGCACTTACGTACAGATGCTCACCGAGAATCTGCCGAATTTCCGTGGTGCAGCCATCCCATACGCCCTGGGCTATGTGCCGGGACCTTGGATGAAAGGCATTCAGGTATCTAAGGGTAGTGCTTCGGTGAAGAATGGCTATGAGTCGATTACAGGTCAAATCAATGTGGATTACTTGAAGCCAGAGAATGAGCAACAGGTGGAGGTAAACCTCTTTGGTGATACCAAGAGCCGAATCGAAGCAAACGCCGATGCCAACGTTCATCTATCGGATAAGTGGGCAACGGAGATATTGTTGCATCATGAGAATATCCTCAAAAACCATGATGACAATGGCGATGGTTTCTATGATATGCCAGGCAGAGAACAATATAATGTACAGAACCGTTGGCTGTATAAAGGCAAGCACTACATCTTTCATGGTGGACTTGGTGCTTTGAAGGAGATTCGTACCAGTGGGCAGGATGAGACGCATGTTCATAGTGATGATATTTATCGAATCAAGCTCCATACCAACCGTTATGAGGGTTATATGAAACATGCCTTCATCCTCAATCATGAGCATGGTACCAATATTGCCTTCATGTCCTCAGCTTCGATGCACCAGTTGAATGCCCAGTATGGCAACAGGTTCTACGACCTCAATGAGAAGAATCTCTATGGCTCACTGATTTTTGAGACCAATTTTACTCATCAGCACAATTTGTCGGTAGGTTTGAGCGTCAACCATGATTACCTGGGACAGCGCGCCAATGTGAATGTTTCTCCAAGACCGGCAGTAGGGTTAGAAGACTCTCCTTACCTTTTGTCGGAGATGCAGAGAATGAACGAGAAGGAGACGACTCCTGGAGCATACGCCCAATACACCTATACGTTAGGCACGAAGTTGACGGCAATGGCAGGTGTCCGTTTCGACCATAGTTCGCTTTATGGCAACTTCTTCACCCCTCGTTTCCACTTGAAGTATTCGCCTATCGATGCCATCAGCATCCGCTTGTCGGCAGGTAAGGGCTATCGCACGGTATTTGGCTTGGCTGAGTACAATTACCTCTTGGCGAGTGGCAGAAACCTCAATATCGGCGAAGACCTCCAGCAAGAGGAGGCTTGGAACTATGGACTGAGCACGGCTTTCTATATCCCTATGTTTGGTAAGACGTTGAAACTGAACGCCGAGTATTACTATACCGACTTCAGGAATCAAGCGGTAGTGGATTATGATGCCAACAAGGGGCTTATCTCCATCTACAATTTGATAGGTAAGTCTTATTCGCACACCTTCCAGATAGATGCCTCTTATCCATTGCTGAAAGGCTTAGAGATAACAGCGGCTTATCGTCTGAACGATGTGAAGTGTACATACGATTATGGTAAAACCTTGAAAGAGAAGCCATTGACCAGTAAATATAAGGCGCTTTTCACGGCTTCCTATAAGACCCCACTTGGACTTTGGCAATTTGATGCCACCGTGCAGTTGAATGGTGGAGGCAGGAATCCAGAGCCTTACCTGTTGGCAGATGGAAGCCAGTCATGGTCTCCTCGTTTCCATAGCTTCGAGCAAGTGAGTGCGCAGGTTACGAGATGGTTTCGTCATTGGAGCATCTATGTGGGAGGCGAGAACCTGACTGGTTTTAAGCAGAAGGCTCCTATCTATGGTGCCAGCAATCCATGGGGAAGCGATTTCGAGCCAACCTTGATTTGGGGACCTGTAGAGGGACGGATGTTCTACGCAGGCGTGAGAGTACACTTTTAAGTGGAAATATTTAATGTTGAATTATTTAAGCAAATAGAAAAGTTATGAAGAAGATTTTAGTAATGTTCACAATGATGATGGTGGCAATGGTAACCTTTGCCAAGGACATCAAGACCGTAGTGTTCACCACAACACCACAGATGCACTGTGAGGCTTGTGAGAACAAGATCAAGAGCAACCTTCGCTTCGAGAAGGGTATCAAGAGCATAGAGACCTCTGTACCAAACCAGACAGTCACAGTACAGTATAATGCCGACAAGACAACCCCCGAGAAACTCCAGAAAGGTTTTGAGAAGTTTGGCTATAAGGCTCGCATCCTGAAAGATGGCGAGAAGGTCAAGAAGAACACCGAGGAGAAGTGTGACTTGATGTAATTCTATATGCTGATGTGAAAGGAAAAATGATTATCATAAAATGATAATGAAATAAGAATTTTATCTTTTGCAGACTATTTCTCGTCTTGATAATGAAAATCCCGGCAAGAGAATAGCTTCAAGCTATCTCCAGCCGGGATTTATTATTTTATGAAACTACATATCCTCCATTGACAACCCTTGGTATCCGATAGTGAATTTCTTGAATTTTCCTGTTGTCTGGAAGAAATGCTCGGCTTTATCTTTTAAAATGCCGAGATTTATATCCTTGGCTTGGCGTTTCACCTCATAGAAAATGACTTTCTGTTCCAGTTCATCAGCAGCGATAATATCAATTTCATTCTCTCCCTTTCGGTCCCACCAAGAAGCGATTTGGGTATATTCTTCGCTTTCTATCATTTTTGCAATGAAATATCTTTCCAGAACCTTGCCTGTGTATGTGGTGTAGCTCTTATCCATAACCATCTTAAGTTTTTTATTGGCGCCAACCTCTATCATGTATCCATATTTGTAGATGTAGCGAAACCAGATGCGAAGGAAGTTATCTTCTATCTGATAGCGAATGTTGCGATTGGTCTTTTGAAACATCGGTGTATAACGAGAAATCAAGCAATAGTCATTCTCCAGTTTAGTGAGATAGCCTGAGAGTTCTATTTTCATAATGCTTTCTATTTCACCACGAGTTGTGTAGCCAGAAGCAATAAGTTGCAATATTTCGAAATAACGGGCATAGTCTTTACCAAATTCTTCTATCAGCATATTTTTTCCTTCGTATATGAAATAAGAATTCTTTGCAACAAACTTCTCTGTCATTTTTTCCTTTGTCGTGGCTCCAGCATCCATCATCATTTCTACATATTCTGCAACTCCGCCTGTATAACTGTAGAGAGCCAGTAGGTCATCGTTGGTGTAGGCAGAATTATATGTTGAGAGAATTTCCTTGATAGCAGAAGGAGGAAATGGAGTGACTTTTATTTCTCCAGTCTGCCTACCATAAAGTGGTTGCTTGTTGTTTTTAAAGATGATGTTCATAAGTGAATAAACAGAACCGCAAACCACGAGATTAATATGAGCTTCCTGTTTGTTAAGATCCCATATCTTTTGCATATCTGAAAATATAGATGGATTAACCCGTTTGAAATCTTGAAATTCATCAATGATGAGAGTGATAGGGCGAATCTTGGATAGTTGAAGCAGATATTTAAAGATATCTGCAAAGCGTGTTACTTCTCCGAGAATAGGAAGCTGAAGTTTGCTTGTTATCTCTTCGATAAAATCTCTGCAGAGTTCTGCTTCTGATTTTCTTGCAACAAAGAAATACAGCATATCTTGAACATCCTCGTATGCTTTTATCAATAAGGATGTTTTTCCGCTACGTCGGCGTCCTGTTACGATTGTGAAACGAGCCGTTTGCAAAGATAGATTTCTTATCTCTTGCAATTCTTTTATTTCGTTTTGTTTTCCAAAGAACTTCATATTTCTATAATTTTATAGTTTCTTTTTATTTATGTTATTTTCGAAACCGCCGTTTCCGAAATGACGGTTTCGAATGCAAAGTTAATAAAAATGCTTGAATATCAGTCTATTTGTTTGCTAATTTAAGTTTTTTTGTTTGTATAAATGTTGTCGATGTTTTCGAAATAGCGGTTCCGAATATAGTATCTCTACAGCTAAGTATGTAATCAACAGTGATTAGCAATAGTTTCTAAAGACCAGATTGAGTGATAATCCGATAAGAAAGATTCAAGCCAGCTTTATGTCCTTCTTTAAATGAAATCCTAATACGAGTTACAAAATTTTGAGTTTTCTTTGTAACTCCCAAATTTTATTGCATAAAAACAGGGATAATCTCATTTATTTTTTGTAACTTTGCCCTCGAAAAGGGGAGAGGTTGCCCTAGGCGGCTGCTCCCTTATAACATAAGTTGAACAAATAAAATAGAATAATAAAAAACAGAAAGAATAAAACTTTAGACATATAATATAATAATATACAAGCGTTTACGATTATTTGGAGTCTCTTGAAATTTGGCGATTGAAATAGACATCTGTATAATAGGTAAAAAGTGAATGCTCACGCTCATAAGGCGTGAGCTAAACTTATCTATGCAGAGAGGTCACGCCAAATACCTTAGAGACTGATAAGTGAGGCTTACGCCTTTCTTATGCTCTCTTCCCAATAAGGTATTTACATTTGTGGCCTGCAACATCCGATAAAGTTTACGCTCATAGTTTCCTTATAGCGGCGAAGAATTAATGCTTTTAATTCCTTGTCTCTATTGGCGTATATGGAATTAAAAGCAAACTTTATGACAGATATTGAACTGAAAAATCTAAAAGATAATCTTTGGCACTCGGCTGATATGCTGCGTGCGGGTGCCCATTTAGCACCAAACAAATATGGTCAACCTATCCTTGGTCTTATCTTTCTCCGTTATGCTGATGTGCTTTTCAAACAGCATAAAGCGGAAATTGACAAGGAATATGAAGCTCTCAAAGGTACTCGCATGGAACGCAGCTATAAGGACATTGCTGTGCAGAAGTGTGGATTCTATCTTCCTGAATGTGCTTATTTTGATACTATCAATGATGCGCCTGATGATGCCAAAAAGGCTGTACTCGTGAAAAAGGCGATGGAAGCTATCGAATGCGAAAATGCTTCTATGGTGGACGTACTGCCCAAAGAAGTATATGGGCAGTTGGTGCCAGAGGAAGAGCCTGAGTTGCTAAGTAACATCGTTAGGGTTTTCAAGGATATTCCTGAAAACATCAGTATTGACATATTCGGTCAGATTTACGAGTACTTCCTTGGCAACTTCGCTTTGGCTGAGGGACAGGGTGGTGGAGCCTTTTATACACCACCCTCTGTGGTGCAGTATATGGTGGAGGTACTTCGTCCTGTTACAGGCGATAAGAAATTTCTCGATCCTGCTTGTGGTTCGGGCGGTATGTTTGTGCAAGCTGCTCGATACATGCATCGTCACAATGCTACCAACCAGGATATTATGAGTTTCCGTTGCTATGGTGTAGAGAAGGAACCTGATACCGTGAAGTTGGCGAAGATGAATCTCCTACTTAACAATGTTCGAGGTGAGATAACTGAAGCCAACTCCTTCTATAGTGATCCGTACAATGCCTTCGGACATTTCGACTATGTGATGGCTAATCCTCCTTTCAATGTCGATGAGGTGGTGTTCGACAAGGTTTGTGATGATGCCCGATTCAATACATACGGCGTGCCTCGCAATAAGACGAAATCTGCTAAAAAGGCAAGTGATAAGAAGGAGACAGTGCCTAATGCTAACTATCTGTGGATAGGTTACTTTGCCACGGCTCTCAATGAGAATGGTAAGGCAGCTCTCGTCATGGCAAACTCGGCAAGCGATGCAGGTGGAAGCGAGTTGGAGATACGCAAGAAGATGATACAGGATGGTATCATTTCCCAGATGGTCACACTGCCAAGCAACATGTTCTCTACCGTCACGCTCCCTGCCACCCTTTGGTTCTTCAACAAGCAGCGTACCCAAAAAGATGAAATCCTCTTCATCGATGCTCGTAACATCTTTACACAAGTGGATCGTGCCCACCGCAAGTTTAGCGATGAGCAAATCAAGAACCTCGGTATCATCACCCGTCTCTACGAGGGCGATAGCGATGCTTTTTGGCAACTGGTCGATGAGTACAAAAGTGAGGGCAAGCAAGAAGAGGTGGACTGGTTGCTCGAAAGATGGCCTGAAGGAAAATATCGTGATGTCATCGGCTTGTGCAAAGTGGCAAAGATAACAGGTGAGGACGGCATCGAGGACAATGACTGGAGTCTGAATGCAGGACGCTATGTGGGAGTAGTGATAGAGGATGATGGAATGACTTCCGAGGAGTTCCGTCAGGAAATGCTGTCGTTAAACAATGACTTCTCGAAACTGAATGTTGAGGCTGTCGATTTGCAGAAAGTGATTGAGAAGAATATAGTGGAACTGTTTGGGGAGGAATAGAGTATGGAGTATGTAAGATTTGGGGAATTGTATTCAAATTCTTCTTCAAATGGTCTGTCTCGTCCAAGTGCTGTAAGAGGTAAAGGCTTCCGTATGATAGGAATGGGAGAATTGTTTGCTCATAATATTATTCATGATATGGAAATGGAGCGAGTTCTTATGAATGATAAAGAGCAGGCTAAGTTCTTCGTAGAAGAAGGGGATTTACTTTTTGCAAGGCAATCTTTGGTTGCTTCAGGTGCGGGTAAGTGTTCTATTGTATCTTCTCTTTCGGAAAATACAACCTTTGAGTCTCATTTGATAAGAGTACGATTGGACAAGGCAAAGTGTAATCCTCTATATTATTTTTATTTGTTCCAGTTGCCTTATAACCCAATAAAGGCTATAGTTAATCAGTGTGCGCAAGCAGGAATTAGAGGCAGCGAACTGTGTAAAGTTAAGGTGCAGAAGCCTGATATAAAGGTACAAAATAAAGTGGCATCTATATTGAGTAAATACGATACTCTGATAGAGAACAATATTAAGCGTATTCGTATTTTGGAGAAAATGGCGGAGAATCTATATAAAGAATGGTTCGTCCGCTTTCGCTTTCCTGGGTATGAAAAGGTAGAATTTGCGGATTCAAAATATGGTAAACTGCCAAATACTTTTGAAATAGTGCGGATGAAAGATGTCTTTGACTATTATATAGGTGGTGGTTGGGGAGAAGAAAATGAATCTGATGAGTTTCCTGAAGTAGCAAATGTTATTAGAGGTGCAGACTTTCCTAATGTATGGCACTATGATGTAGATTCTTGTCCAAGACGATACCATAAAAATAGAAATTACAAAGCGCGTCGGTTGGAAACTGGCGATATAATAATGGAAATATCGGGGGGAACGTCAGAACAACCTGTTGGCAGGACTGTTCTTGTTACCAAAGAATTGATTGAACGATTTGAAGGTGGAAGAGTTATTTGTGCAAGTTTTTGTAAGTTGATTAGGTTGAATAAGGAAAAGGTATCTCCATATTATTTCTATTATTGGATGAAGTTCTTGTATGATACAAGAATCATTGATAGATTCCAGCTGCAGTCTACTGGGATTATCAACTTTAAGTTTGAACCATTTTTGCGAAAAGGTGATGTGATGTTACCTGCAAAAGAAATAATGGAGGCTTTTGGAAAGAAAGTGATGGTGTTGCATCAGGAAATGAATCTACTTGCCAAGCAGAACTCCCTCCTTGCTCGCCAGCGAGACCTTCTTCTTCCTCGCCTGATGTCTGGCAAACTTGAGGTATAGTTTCTATAACCTATCGATTTTTTCGATAGTTAGTCAAAGGAAGTAACAAACATGGTTTAACCGATAAAACAAGATAACAATATGAAGTCATTTATCAGTGAAGACGATATAGAGCAGGCGATATGCAATCGCCTTTCTCAACCCGAGTATGGGTGGAAGCGAATAGAATGTGATGCGCGTGTTGAGGCTCAGAATGAAGTCTCAACCACTGGTCGTGCCAATTCTTCAGAGTGCATTCTCCCTGGTGTTCTGTTGGCTTCCTTGAAACGTATTAATCCGCAAATAGAAGAAACTGTTTTGCAGAACATCGTGCATGACCTGAGGAAAGACTTTACAGGAACGGACATGGTAGATACCAACTATAGTCTCTATCAGAAGATAAGAAATGGCATCAAAGTACCGATTCGCAAGAACGGTAAGGAAGACTTTGATATTGTGAAGTTGATAGATTTCGATGCCGTTCTGCTCAATGATTTCCATTGCGTCAATCAGATGTGGATTAAGGGGCATTATCGTTATCGCCGTCCCGATGTGCTTCTCTTTGTGAATGGGTTGCCTGTGGTCTTTATCGAACTGAAAAATTCTACAGTCAAGATAGAGGAAGCCTACAATAAGAACCTGACGAGCTATCGCCAGGATATTCCGAACATCTTTGCTTTCAACCAGATTTGTGTGTTGAGTAATGGGTTGCAAACCAAGATAGGGGCGTGGGGAAGTAAGTTTGAGTTCTTTTTCGAATGGCTACGTGTTGATGACGAGAAGGAGAAATTCAACCGAGAGCAGATAGAAGAACATGGACTGAGTGTAACTAATTTGATTGATGGTCTGTTCCGAAAGAAACGTCTCTTGGATTATATTGAGAATTTCGTTTTCTTCGACAACAAGAGGATAAAAATCATAGCGAAGAACCACCAGTATCTTGGTGTGAACAATCTGATGAAGAGCGTCAGGAATCGAGAGAAACTGAACGGTAAGCTTGGTGTGTTCTGGCATACCCAGGGATCGGGCAAGAGTTATTCAATGGTGATGTTCGTGAGAAAGGTAAAACGCAAGTTGCATGGTAACTTTACCTTCCTTGTGATTACCGACCGTGAAGACTTGGATGATCAGATTCACAAGACTTTCGTGCGTACTGAGGTAATTGGCAACAAGGAAGAGTGCCAACCTAAGAACTCCACACAGCTGAGGGATTTTCTCAGAACTAATAAGCCGATGGTCTTTACGTTGATACATAAATTCCAGTACGATAAGACCAAGAAATACCCTCTCCTTTCCGGCCGCAATGACATCTTTGTCTTGGTGGACGAGGCGCATCGCACCCAGTACAAGCAGCTTGCCGAGAATATGCATACGGGACTTCCAAATGCCAACTACATCGCCTTTACAGGTACACCGCTCTTGGGAAGTAAGAGACTCACCAATCAGTGGTTTGGCGACTATGTGTCAGAATATAACTTCGCCCAAGCCATCGAGGATGGTAGTACCGTGCCGCTTTTTTATAGCAGAAGAGTGCCGGAGGTGGGATTGACCAACAACTGGCTTGATACTGATATCGACCAGATATGTGAAGAAGAAAACCTCAATGGTCGGGAGAAGGAGCTTTTAGAGAATTCTTCCTCTCGCATCTTGGAAGTAATCAAGCGTGAGGAACGCTTAGATCGCATAGCCAAGGACATTGCCCACCATTTCCCTCGTCGTGGATTCATGGGGAAAGGTATGGTTGTAAGTGTGGATAAGTACACCGCCGTAAGAATGTACGACAAGGTGCAGAAATATTGGGCAGAGGAAAAGAAGGCGCTGGTGAAGGAACGCAACGAAGCTAAGACACAGGAGGAGCGAGAGAAGATAAACGCTATGCTTGCCTATATGAACAAGGTGGAAATGGCTGTAGTTATCAGTAAGGAGGACGGTGAGGAAGGAAAGTTTGCAGCCCAAGGGCTTGACATTACTCTTCATCGCAAAAAGTTGGAGGCCATAACAGCCGATGGCAAGGATATTGAAGACAGGTTTAAGGATAAGGACGACCCTTTAAGTTTGGTCTTCGTCTGTGCCATGTGGCTCACAGGTTTTGATGTTCCGTCACTCTCTACGCTCTATCTTGACAAACCGATGAAAGGACACACCTTGATGCAGGCTATTGCTCGAGCCAATCGTGTGTTCCCAGGCAAGTCCTGCGGCATCATCGTCGATTACGTCAACGTGTTTAAGTATATGCAGCAAGCTCTTTCTGATTATGCATCCACTGGTGATGATATGGATTATCCTGCTAAGGATATCGGGCTGTTGATAGCGAACATCGACCGAACAATCGTGGAATGCGATGGGTTCTTGCTGTCGCTTGGTGTCAAGATTGATGGCATTATTGCCGAAGGTAATACCCTCGACCAGCTGGAAATGTTCCGTAAGGCATACAACCGCATCTTAGAGAAAGACGAATGGAAAGACCGATTCAAGGTTCTCACCAATCTCCTGATGAATCTATATGATGCAGCGAAGCCTGAGATATTTGAACGTGCTTGGTACAATGAAAAGTTTGCGCCGTTAGCATACTTGAACGGCTTGTTCTGTAACCAGATAGACGATGAGAAGTTGCGCAGGGCAAAGCAGCGTATGGCTGAGACGCTAGATCAGAGCGTTTCATCTGTAATGGTGGGAATGCCAGGCTCTTTGGCTGATGGTTCTATGGCGGCGGATGAACTCCATCCTCGTCCGGGATACATGATTCATCAAGGCAAAGTCATCGACCTGAGCAAGATAGACGTTGAGGCTCTCCGAAAGGAACTCAACGCCACTCCTTACAAGGCTTTGGAGGTTGAAGACCTGCGTAGTTTCATCGAGCAAACTTTGGTGCAGATGATTAACAGAAATTGTACTCGTGTAAAGTTCTCTGAGCGATACAAGAACATCATCGACAAGTATAATGCCGGTGGAAGTGAGAATGAGGATTACTATGAAAAATTGCTTCAGTTGGTGGAAGAACTGAAGAAGGAGCAATCTCGTTCCACGGATATAGGATTGAAGGAAGAAGAGTTGGAAATCTACGATATGTTGACTTCTGGCAGGAAACTTACAAAGGCTGAGGAGCAAAAAGTGATTCTTGCCTCCAAGAACCTCTATAAAAAGTTATTGGAGGAGAAGGACAAGGTGATGGTGGTGGATTGGTATAAGGATGAACAACCAAGACATCAAGTGTTAGCCTTGATACAGACCTCGCTCAATGAAGATTTGCCGATGAGCTATGATCGTATGTCGTTCAATGACAAAACTCATCTGCTATTTGAACATTTCGTGGATATGGCAGTACAAGGATATGGTTGGGTGGCGTGCTAAATTAGCTATTATTGATGGCTATATTTCATCCTATATATAGAAAAAGTTTTTTCTAATTTAATGCCACTTCTACCACGCTGACGGATAAGTGGTTGATATATAGTAAGTAATGCGTGGCAATAAGTGGTGATTTTTTGCCACTTATTGCCACGCCTTTTATGTTTGTTCTTCTGTAAACGGCACAGAATCAAGTAGTTGCTTGATTTGTGGCTTTAAAACTGGTATATCTTTCTTTGTGCTCATAAATCAATATTTTGTCTCGGTTTGCTGATTTTGATGCAAAAGGAAGAAGGCAATCCTCTTCTATTAAATCTACAGGGCGTTTGATAATCTTTTTGAGATTTACCGTGATTCTTGAGATGTCGAACAGAGACATGGAGTCACTGTCTTGGTATCTTACCAATAAGTCAACATCACTCTTTGGTGTTTCTTCACCACGAGAGCATGAACCAAACAGCCAAGCCTTTTCTATAGGCTGGCTAGCAAGATACTGCTGTATCTTGGGTATCATTTCTTGTACATTCTTGCTAAGCATAAGCGATACTGTTTGATTTACGTTGCAAATATAAGCTTTTTTATCGATTCTCCCAAACTTTTTATAGAAAAAGTGATTTTCCATTCATTTGCAACCTGTAGGATTTAATGGAATTTTGCTTGAAAAGCGACGAAAAATGCTTATTCTATAAGTACTGAAGACTTGTTTGCGACTCGTATCTCCGAAAGATAGAAATCTGTGTTTCGGGTTTACGGGTAGTGTCTTATTTGCGCACCTTTGCGTTTCTTGGGGGCACAAAAGTGCTCTTACCTGAGCATAAAAGTGCCCTTACCTCAGCATAAAAGTGCCCTTCCTTAGGCACTTTACAAACTTGGTGAGACATGAATATCTGCTTGATGTTCTGTTCTCTTATTTCCTTTTTATAGAAAATGTTAGTAGTGGTTTTATATAAAGATACAGGTGATAGGTATTTGGAAAAATCTTTATAACGGATTTTTTCCTAAAACAGGAATGTGATTTTACCCTTCACCCTTCACCTTTTTGCCTGGAATGCCGGTAAGCGGCTCCGCGTTTATACCATTGTAGCTTTCTCGTTTATTCGTACCTTTGCACCATAATTTTTTAATCGCATAAATTATGACAACAAACGAACGTTTTGAGAAGGCTTGGAATTCCTTCTTGATTTATTTGAATCGAAATCCAAAGGCTCACCTGACTCCTTTCTTGAAGGAAAGGCATGTAAATCACCGTACCATGCAAAATTGGATGTCCGAGAAGGGATATTCTGTCCTGCGTGCCAAGCATGAAATCCGTGAAGTCCAGGAGGCAGCCCGTAAGGAAAGAGCAGAAGCCTCTACTGCAAATACCGGCGTGATGTTCGTGCCTATGGAGTCTCCAACTATAGATCTTCCTATGGAGGATCTTCTTCAAGGCATAAACATAACTTTTCCCAATGGAACAGTTGTGTCTGTCAAAAAAGGATGCGCCAAGTCAGTTATGGCGTTGATGAAACTTTATGAGAAGGAGGATGCGGTATGTTTGGATTAAATGAGAACACCCA